>Ga0126312_10000156_pt1 | contig 32978 bp, 33 predicted proteins | sample Plot104A_FD_92537 | JGI IMG/M metagenome (GOLD analysis project Ga0126312, IMG submission 92537) | Serpentine soil microbial communities from UC McLaughlin Reserve, CA, USA - Plot104A | ecosystem: Environmental > Terrestrial > Soil > Grasslands | place: USA: UC McLaughlin Reserve, Lake County... | reverse complement strand
GGGGGAAGCTCGCCGCGCTGCTCGGGGTCGAGTCGTCGCTCGTGGCGCTGACGAGATCGACGACGGACGGCTGCAACATCGTGCTCGCCGGCCTCGGGCTCGGTCCCGGCGACGAGATCGTGACGAGCGAGGTCGAGCACTTCGGCCTGCTCGGACCCGTACACGCGTCCGGCGCGCGGGTCCGCGTCGCCGCGGTGCGGGAGCGTCCCGCGGCGGAGGCGCTGGATGCGATCCTCGCGGCGACCGGGCCACGGACGAAGCTCGTCGCGCTCTCGCACGTCCTCTGGCTCAACGGCCATGTGATCTCGGTGGAGGAGCTGAAGAAGGCCACGTCGGTCCCGTTGCTCGTCGACGGCGCGCAGTCGGTGGGCGCGATCCCCGTGGACGCCGAGCCGATCGACTTCTACACCGTGTCGGGACAGAAGTGGCTGTGCGGCCCGACGCCGACGGGGGGCCTCTACGTCCGGGATCCGGAGGCGCTACGGGTCGCCGCGCCGAGCTACTTCTCGCAGGCGTCATACGCGCCCGAGGGTTCGTTCGAGCCGCGCGAGGGCGCCGCACGGTTCGAACGGTCCTGGATCCCAGCTGCGTTCATCGCCGGCTTCGAGGCCGCAGTCGCGGCGCTCCCGGGTTGGCGCTTCGAGCGGGCGCGGGAGATCACCGATCGCTGCCGTGAGCTGCTCCTCGGCGCCGGCTTCGACGTCGTGACCGAACCCGGCCAGGGGACGCTCGTCTCGTGGCGCTGGGACGGAGACACGACCGCGGTCGTCAAGCGGTTGTATGGCGACGACGTCGTGATCAGAGACCTGCCGCGAACGGGCCTGCTCCGCGCGTCGTGCGGCTACTGGACGAGCGAGGACGACCTCCAGCGCCTCGTGGCGGCGCTCGCTGCGCTCTAGAGATCGGCGAACAGATCGACGACGTTGCCGGAGGGGTCCTTGACCTGCGCATAGCGCATGCCCCAGAACGCATCCCACGGCTCCTTCTGGCTCGAGCCACCCGCTTGCAGCGCCCGCTCGTAGGCCGCGTCGACATCGGCCGGCGAGTCGCAGCGGAACGCGACGGCGACGCGGTGACCGCCGGACGGCGGCTGCCAGTCGGGGTCGAACGACTTGATCGTCTCGACCGAGTCGAGCATGAAGCGCAGCCCGCCGGGGAGCTGCGCTTCGACGTGCCCCTCGGCGTCCTCGGGCAGGTCGAGGCCGAACTCGCGATAGAACGAAACCGCCGCAGCAAGGTCGTCCACGACGACGCCGATCGCCTCGAAGCGGGCGCTCATGCTGCGTCCGCCGCTGTCCGGAGGCCGAGCTCGCCGGCGATCGGCTTCATCGCGTCGGTGACTGTCTGGATGTGCTCGTCGAAGTCGACGCCGAGAAGCTCCGCGCCGGCGTAGACCTCGTCGCGATGGACGCCGGCCGCGAACGACGGCTGCTTCAGCTTCTTCTTCACGGACTTCGGCGTCAGCGTCTCGATCCCGTCGGGCCGCACGAGTCCACACGCATGGATGAATCCGGCGAGCTCGTCGCAGGCGAACAGCGTCTTTTTCAGGTCGGTGTCGCGCGGCATCGAGAGATGCTCGGCGTGCGAGAGCACCGACTCGATCAGCTCCTCCGGATATCCCTCGTCACGAAGGATCGCGGCGCCGTCCTGCGGGTGCTGGTCGAGCGTGGGGTGGATCTCGTAATCGAAGTCGTGGAGGAGCGCCGTGGCTCCCCAGAACTCCTCGTCACCGCCAAGTGTGCGCGCGTACGCACGGACGGCGGCCTCGACGGCGAGCGCGTGGCGCAGGAGCGCCTCGCTCTTCGTGTAACGGGTGAGCGTGTCCCAGGCGCGTTCGCGAGTGACTTCCATCGGCGGGACTACCATAGTCCCCTCGTGTCGGCGACTCTCGTCACCGGAGGATTGATGGAGAGCTTCGTCATCGAAGGGAGCATCCCCCTCGGTGGCCGCGTCTCCGCAGCGGGCAACAAGAACGGCGCGTTGCCGATCCTCGCTGCGACACTTCTCGCGACGGAGCCGGTGACGCTGGCGAACGTTCCGCGGATCCGGGACGTCGAGACGATGGTCGCGCTGATCGCCGACCTCGGCGCCGACGTCGAGTGGCTGGGCGCGAACGAGATCCGGATCGACGCCGCGAACGTGCACAAGACGCAGCTCGACGCCGAGCTGTGCAGCCGGATCCGCGCGTCCTTCCTGCTCGCCGGCCCGCTGCTCGCGCGCTTCGGCGAGGCAAGTGTTCCGCCGCCGGGCGGCGACGTGATCGGCCGCCGCCGGCTCGATCCGCACGTCCACGCACTTGCGGAGCTCGGCGCCGAGATCGAGATCAACGGCCGCTTCGACATGCGGACGTCCGGACTCCAGGGCCGCCGGATCTTCCTCGACGAGGCGAGCGTGATGGCGACCGAGAACGCGGTGATGGCTGCGTCGCTCGCCGCCGGCGAGACCGTGATCGGAAACGCGGCGTGCGAGCCGCACGTCCAGGACCTGTGCCGGTTCCTCGGCGCGCTAGGGGCGCGCATCGAGGGGATCGGCTCGAACGTCCTCCGCATCGAAGGCGTCCAGCGCCTCGGCGGGGGCGAGTGGCGCATCGCGCCTGAACACATCGAGGTCGCAAGCTTCATCGGCTTGGCCGCCGTCACCGGCGGCGATGTCACGATCAACGAGGTCGCTCCCGAGGATCTCTTGCCGATCCTGCCGGTGTTCGAGCGTCTCGGCGTGAAGGTGGAGCTCGCTGATTCGAGCGTGCGCGTCCCACCGGGGCAGCAGCTGGAGATCGAGGACGACCTCGGCGACCAGATCCCGAAGATCGAGGACGGTCCGTGGCCGGCCTTCCCCGCAGATCTCACCTCTATCGCCCTCGCCGTCGCGACCCAGGCGAAGGGAACCGTGCTGATCTTCGAGAAGATGTTCGAGAACCGGCTGTTCTTCGTGGACAAGCTGGTGAGCATGGGTGCGCGGATCATCCTCTGCGACCCCCACCGGGCCGTCGTCACCGGTCCGTCGAAGCTCTACGGGCAGCGCATGTCGAGCCCGGACATCCGCGCCGGGATGGCGATGCTGATCGCGAGCCTCTGCGCCGAGGGGATCTCGACGATCGGCAACGTCGGTGAGATCGACCGCGGCTACGAGCGCATCGACGAGCGCCTGCGCGCGCTCGGCGCCCGGATCGAGCGCGTCGAGAACGTCTAGCGGCGGCGCCGCTTCGGCACCTTCATCACGAAGGTGCGCGAGGTTGCGCCTGAGAGCTCCGGCGCCCCCGCGTAGCTGACGCGCATCATGTAGCGGCCGGGCCGGAGGCGGCCGTGGAGCACGACCCTGCCACCCGCCTTCGTGCGGGCGCGGGCGACGCGGAGCCAGCGGCCGCGGCGGCGGAACTGGAGGGAGACGCGGCGACCGGCCGGCGAGATCGCAGGCAGCTTCGACCGCAGGACGCCCTGGATGCGGAGCCGGAGCCGCCGCGCGATGCGGCGCCTGGGCCCGATCAGCTTGACTGCGGCGTCGGCGCGGGCCGGCGGGACGACCTCGCCGCCGTTGACGGCGGTCGCGACGGCGCGGCCGACGTCCAGGGCGCCGTACCCGAGCCCTCTCTTCCAAGCTCCGTTGCCCGAAGCTGTCCGCTTCAGGATCCACGCGACCTGGTCGCGCGTCAGCGTCGGGTTCGCAGCCCAGACGAGCGCTGCCGCGCCCGCGACCTGCGGCGCAGCGAACGAGGTCCCACTGGCGAAGCCGAAGAGCCCGGTGGTCGAGCCGGGCAGGGCGTAGCGCGGCCACTTGCGTGCCTTCGCGTACGACGAGATCGCGCTGAAGACGTTCTCGCCGGGCGCCGCGAGCGAGATCCAGCTCCCAGTGTTCGAGAACGAGGCGCGCCGGCCGGACTTCGTCGTCGCGCCGACTGACAGGCCCCAGCCTCCGTGGCCCCGGGAGCCGACAGGTTGGAGCAGCGCCGCCGGGTACTCGACGGGGTTGCCCAGCTCGTACTCGTTGCCGGCGGCGGCCACGACGAGGACCCCGTGCTCCGCGGCGTACTCCAGCGCCTTCCGCTCGACCGCCGAGGTCTCCGTGCCGCCGATCGAGAGGTTGATCACCTTCGCGCCCTGGTTCACCGCATAGACGATCGCCTCGGCCTCGTCGACGTCGGTGAAGGAGCCGTCGGCGTCGCCCGTCTGGACGACCAGCAGCTTCGCGTCGCCGCCGAAGCCTGCGATGCCCTCGCCGTTCGTGACCGAGCCGGCGGCGATCGAGGCGACGAACGTGCCGTGGCCGTGGAAGTCACGGACATCGGTGCCGTGGTTGAAGACGTTGTAGGTCATCGGCTGCTTCGCGGCCAGATCGGGCGCGGTGACGTCCGCGCCGGTGTCGACGACGGCGATCGTGACCGAGGCGGCGGCGCGGAGGACGGCGTCCGGGACGCTCCCGACCCGCGCCGCGGTGTACTGCCACTGATAGGGCGCGCCTGCCGGGGACATCGGGCTCAGTCCGGGATCGACGGCCGAGAAGCGCCGCTCCGGGACGTCGACAGAGACGATGCCGGGAAGCTTCGAGATCGCCGCTGCGAACTCCGCGGGATGCTCAGGGTGCAGCTGGACGGCGCGCACGTCCGGCAATCGCTTGACTATCCGGGCGGGGTAGCGGTCCAGGGCCGCGCGCAGCGCCGCGGCGGAGCGGTAGGTCACCACTGTCGTGGTGCGGGCCTCTGGGGTCGGTGAGGAAAGCGCCCCGGGCACTGCGAGGATCGCGGCCGCCAGGACGGGGGCAACGGCCGCTGCGAAACGCAAGATCCTGTGGGCGCGTCGTCTCTGCATCGGGGGCCGCAGCGAACGCAAAAAGCGCTCGCGAACTGGGGAATCGGCCCGCTCAAAACGCTGCGATACCCTCGTTCGAGCGATGGAGGCGCGGGTGGTGGTGCAGGGGGCGGACGAGATGCGGGTGGCGACCGGGTTATCGGTGCTCGATCACTTGCTGGAGCTCCTGGCCCAGAGAGCCGGTTTCGAGCTGCAGCTCGAGATTGCTCCCGGCGGTCCGGATGCTGCGGCGAGCGCTGCGGGACGCTCGCTCGGCGAGGCGCTCCGCGACCTGCTCCGCGCCGATGGGGCGACCGGGTACGGCTACTCGATCGCGCCGGCGGACGAGGCGCTGGCGAACGTCGTCCTCGAGACATCCGTGCGGCCGCGGCTCGTCTCGAACGTGGACTTGTCCGACGCGCACGTCGCGGGGCTCGACCGCGATCTCGTCTCGGTCTTCCTCCGCGAGCTCGCCGAGGCCGCGGAGCTGACGCTGCACGTGCGCCTGCTCCACGGCGAAGATGCGCGGCACGTGCTCGAGGCGATCTTCAAAGCGCTCGGCGGCGCGCTGGCCGCAGCCGGCGCATCGCGAAAGGAGTGACGATGGGAGAGAAGGAGGTCGTGCGCACGGAGCGTGCGCCGGCGCCGTTTCAGGGCGCGCCGTACTCGCAGGGGATTCGCGCGAGCGGGCTCGTCTTCGTGTCGGGCCAACTCTCGCTCCAGCCGGAGCACGCCGAGATCGTCGGCGACTCGATCCAGGAGCAGACCGAGCGGGTCTTCGACAACCTGCAGGCGATCCTGCAAGAGGCCGGCTCGGGGCTCGACCGGATCGTCAAGACCACCGTCTTCCTGACCGACCTCGGCGAGTTCGGCGGAATGAACGAGGTCTACGCCCGCCGCGTCGGCGAGCCGTTCCCCGCGCGCGCGACGATCGAGGTCTCGAAGCTCCCGTCGGGCGCGAAGGTCGAGATCGAGGCAATCGCTCTGGCCTAACGGGCCGTCGTGCCGGTGCCAGGCACGCGGACGTGCCCGGCGCAGACGATTCGCGTTCCGGTCGCCGTACGAGCGTTCGGACGCGCAGCTCGCTCGCCGACTCGCCTCGCGATGCCGCGCCGTCCGGCCCGGGCGTGTCCTGGTGCCTGGCACCGAGGCCCGGCGCTTCCGGTCGAGCTCGGCGTGCTGCGGAGTGGCCGTTCGGGAGCTGTCCAGCGGCCTCCGCAACAATTCGAGGCATGAGGGCGGCAGAGGTGATCGCAACCCACTCGAACACGGACTTCGATGCGTTCGCGGCGATGGTCGCCGCGCGGCGGCTGTATCCGGACGCGGTCGTGTGCGTCTCGGGCGGCCTCAACCGCAACGTCCGTGAGTTCTACCGCCTGCACGCCGACGAGCTCGACGTGGTCGAGGCCTCTCGCCTCGAGCTCGACGCGATCCGCCGCCTGGTCGTCGTCGAGACGACGAGCGCGTCGCGGCTCGGCGAGCTCGAGGACGTCGCTCTCGATCCAGAGGTCGAGACCGTCGTCTTCGACCACCACGCAGGCGACCTGCCCGACTGGGTCAGGCCCGAGAACGCCGTGATCTCGCAGGACGGAGCGCTGACGACGACGCTGGTCGGCGTGATTGCGGAGCGCGAGCTCCCGGTCACGTCGCTCGAGGCGACGGCCTTCGCGCTCGGCATCCACGAGGACACGGGCTCCCTGACCTACCCCACGGCGACACAGCGAGACGCGGACGCCCTCGCGTGGTGCCTCCGCCACGGCGCGCGGCAGGACCTTCTCGCCACGTTCCTCCACACGCCGCTCGGCGAGGACGAGCGCGAGCTGCTCGCGGCGTTGATGGCTGCGCTCGAGACTGAGCGCGTCGCCGGTGTCGAGGTGCTCGTTGCCGCCATCGCCTGGCCGCGCCACGTCGACGGGGTCTCGAACCTCGCTCACAAGGTCGGCGACCTCACGGACGCCCGGGCCCTCGTGCTCCTCGTCGAGATGGACGAGCGCGTGTTCTGCGTCACCCGGAGCCGGACGCCGGGCGTCGATGCCGCCGCGATCGCGCGGGGGCTTGGAGGGGGCGGGCACCGCGAGGCCGCATCCGCGCTGTTCCGCGGATCGCTGGACGACGCGCGCGCCGCGCTTGGCGACGCCCTCGCTTCGGCCGTGGGCGAGCCGCTGGCCGCGGGTCGGATCATGTCCCGCCCGGCCCGCTCGATCTCCCCGGACGAACCCGTCAGCAAGGCGATGGTCGCATGCCAGCGCTACGCGCAGAGCGGCATCCTCGTCGTCGACGGCGGACAGCTCGTCGGCGCGGTCTCGCGCGAGGACCTCGACAAGGCGATCGCGCACGGGCTGTCGCACGCGCCCGTCAAGGGGATCATGAGCTCGCGCGTCGCCACCGTGACGCACGACGCACCGCTCGGGGATGTCCAGGAGGCGCTGGGGGGCTCGCCGGACGGCCGCGTCGCCGTGCTCGAAGACGGCCGACTCGTCGGTGTCGTTACGCGGAGCGACCTGCTCCGGGCGCTCGGCCAGGGCGTCGAAGCCGAGGTCGAGCGCGGCGCCACCATGGCCGCGGAGCTCGCGAGCCTCTCGCAGCTCGCACCGATCTTCGAGGCGATCGCCGCGGCAAGCGAGCACTACGACGGCGTCTACCTCGTCGGCGGCACCGTGCGGGACATCCTGCTCGGTGAGCCGAACTTCGACGTGGACGTCGCGGTCGAGGGCGATGCGATCGCGCTCGCGCGCACCGTTGCCGACAGCCTCGGCGGCCGCGTGCGGGCACACAGCAAGTTCGGCACCGCCGTCGTCGTCTACGGCGACGACCGGCGAATCGACGTCGTCACGGCGCGGACCGAGTTCTACGATGCACCGGCCGCGCTGCCGAGCGTCGAGCACGCGACGATCCGAGAGGACCTCTTCCGGCGCGATTTCACGATCAACGCGATGGCGGTCTCACTCAAGGGCGAGGACTTCGGCCGCCTCGTCGACCCGTTCGACGGCCGCCGCGACCTCGCGGCGAAGACCATCCGCGTCCTGCACAACCTCTCCTTCATCGACGACCCGACGAGGATCTTCCGCGCGATCCGCTACGAGAGCCGCTACGGGTTCGGCATGGACGAGCACACCCAGCGGCTAGCGCGCGGGACGATCGAGATGGGGCTCGTCGGCGACCTCTCCTCGGCGCGGCTCCGCGACGAGCTGATGGCCCTGCTCGAGGAAGGGGACGCGGGTGCGTCGATCGTCCGGCTGGCGGAGCTCGGCGCCGGAACGGCGATCCATCCTCACCTCGCCGCCGACGAGGACGCCGTCGAGCTGCTCGAGCGGCTGAGTGACCTCGACGCGCGATATGGAACGCACATCCCGCGTTGGCGGCTCGCGCTCGAGGCTCTCGCGCGGCGGCTCCCGCCCGACGAGATCTACGACTGGCTCCGCCGGCTCAAGGTGCAGCGGCGCGATGCGGAGCGGATCGCATGGGCGGTGACGGTCGGCCCCCGACTCGTCGAGCGCCTGAACGGCGAGCAGCTGGAGCCGGCAGAGATCGTCGCCCTGGCAGAGCCCTATGCGCCGGACGCGCCGCTCTTCGCGCTCGCCCTCGCCGACCCGCAGCCGCTGCACGAGTACTTCGAACGCCTGCGTGACGTCAAGCTCGAGGTCAGCGGTTCCGACCTGGCCCGGCTCGGCATGGGGGAGTCGCCGCAGGTGGGCGAGATCCTGGCGGAGCTCCGCCGCCGGAAGCTGAACGGCCAGCTCGACGGGCGCGAGTCGGAACTCGCCGCTGCGCGGGAGCTGATCGGCGCTACGTGATCCGCTGGGAGACCTCGGGCCCGTACACCGTCGCCTTCTCGACGCGGCACGGCGGGGTGAGCCAGGGGCCGTACGAATCGCTCAACCTCGGAATCCTCACAGGCGACGATCCCGCGCGGGTGGTCGAGAACCGGCGGCTGCTGGCGAGCCGCAGCGGGATCGACGCTGAGCGCGCGCGGATGGCGTGGCAGCAGCACGGCGTCGAGGTGCGGAAGGCCGCCCCGGAGGGGATCCTGACGCCCGGCACCCAGCTCGAGGCCTGCGACGGCTGGTGGAGCGACGAGCCGGGCCAGGGGATGATGCTGGTGACCGCGGATTGCCTGCCCGTCGCGATCGCGCGGCGCAATGCGAAAAGGCCGGCACTCGCCGTGCTCCACGTCGGCTGGCGCGGCCTGCTCGGCGGGATCGTGGCGAACGGTGTCGCAGCGCTGCACAACGGTGAGCTGACCGCAGCAATCGGCCCCGGCATCGGCCCGTGCTGCTACGAGGTGCGGTCGGATGTCGCGGAGCCGTTCGTGGCCGAGTTCGGCCCCGAGGTCGTGGTCGACGGCCGACTCGACCTCTGGCGCGCGAGCGAGCTTGCGCTCCGCCGTGCCGGCGTCGGCGACGTTGAGTGCACCGACCTCTGCACGTACTGCCGGCCCGAGCTCTTCTTCTCGCACCGCCGCGACCGTGGGCTGACGGGGCGCCAGGGTGTGATCGCGGCTGTCGCCTGACGAGGTCAGAGAGCGCTACGAGCGCATCCAGGCCGACGTCGGCCCGGACGTCACCGTCGTCGCGGCGACGAAATATGTCTCCGCGGAGGACCTGGGCGTGCTGGCCGAAGCCGGAATCGGCGTCGTCGGCGAGAATCGCGCGCAGGACCTCGAAGCCAAGCACGCGCTGCACGGAGTCGCGTTCCGCTGGCACTTCATCGGCCATCTCCAGAGCCGGAAGGCGAAGACGGTCAACGAGATCTGCGAGCTCGTGCACTCGCTCGACTCGGAGTCGGCGGCGAAAAAACTGGAGCTTCCCGCGCTTGTCCAGGTGAACCTGGCGGGCGAGGAATCGAAGTCCGGCGTGGGGCCCGAGGAGCTCGAGGCGTTCGTCGAGCGCTGCCCTGTCGAGGTCCGCGGCCTCTCGGCGATGCCGCCGCTGGCGGGCGATCCGGAGGAATCGCGGCCGTACTTCCGAAGGTTGCGCGGGTTGGCTGAGCAACTCGGGCTGAAGGAGCTGTCGATGGGAACGAGCCAGGATTACCGCGTCGCCGCCGAGGAAGGCGCGACCTACGTCAGGGTCGGCAGCGTGCTTTACGGGACCAGGTCCCGTTAAGATCGCCTGCTCAATGGGACTTTCGGAGGTATGGAACCGGACGCTCGTCTACTTCGGCATCGCCGAGGAGGACGACGAGGAGTGGGACGAGGACGGCTACGTCACGAACGAGGAGCTCGAGCGCACCTACGCCGAGCGCCCGAACGTGCGTCGCCTCTCGACGCGCCGTCGGAACAACCGTGACTTCGACGACTGGACGGATCCCGAGCCCGAGGCAGCCCGGACCGCTGCGGCGCGGCCGCGGCGGCGGCCGGAGCTCGCCCCGGTTCCGGCCCAACCGAGCCCCGCTGTGCGCGTCCACCTCGTCGTCCCGCGCAGCTTCAACGACGCACAGACGATCGCGGATCGCTTCAAGGACTACACGCCAGTGATCCTCAACCTGCAGGGCGTGGACGCGGAACTCTCGAAGCGCCTGATCGATTTCGCCAGCGGTCTCAGCTACGCGCTCGACGGCGGCATGCAGCGGATCGCCGACAAGGTGTTCCTGCTCACGCCGGCGAACGTCGAGGTCTCCGCGGAGCAGCGCGCCCAGCTGCTCGAGCGCGGCGGCTTCTTCAACCAGGCCTAGCCCTCCGCGTCGCCGCGCTCCAGCCGCCGGTAGAAGGCGGAGTACTGCCCAGCCTTCCCGACCGTGACGAGCGTGTCGCCAGATTGGATAACGTCGCTCGGCTGGGCTCCCGTCACAGGTTCGGGCTCACGCAGGATCGCGATGATGGTGATGCCGTTTTTTGCCCGAAATTGCGCCTCGGAGAGGGATTTGCCGATCCAGGGGCTTGCCTCGGGGACGGGAACCCACTCGATCTGGAGCTCGCCGAGCGCCATCTCCAGCTCCTCGACGATCTTCGGGCGCTGGTAGGCGCCGCCGAGGAGGGCGCCGAGCTGCCGCGCCTCGTCGTCGTCGAGGGCTATGACGGCCGTCGGCTCCTCGTCGTGGGACCGCCGGAACCAGTAGAGCTCGCGCTTGCCGTCGTTGTGGAGGATGAGCGAGACACGGCCGCCGCCCGCGAGGCGGAACCCGTATTTGACGCCAATGCCCGGCAGGCGGGTCTCTCGGAGCTCGATCGGCACCTCAGGTTCCCTCGGCGAGTGTAGGCGCTGAAAAGACGCGGCGGCCGATCACCTTCGACTCCTTCATCAGCACGACCCCGATTGTCGCCGTGATCAGCACGTAGAGGCCGGCAAAGGCGACCAGCTCCGCCTGCTGCGCCCCGGGGATCGCCGGGTTCTGCGTCGCGAGCTGGGCCAGGATGACCGTGAACTCCCCGTGTGCCACGAGCGCGACGCCGGCGTTGAAGCTCTGGCGCCGGGTGAAGCCGCCGACGCGGCCGGCAAGAAGCGTTCCGCCGACCTTGCCGACGAGGGTGACGGCCACGGCTCCGGCGAGAATCCACCCGACGTCGTCGATCGCCGCAACGTCGATCGACAGCCCGAAGACGAAGAAGAAGAGCGCCGCGAAGACGTCCCTGAAACTGAAGAAGCGCTCTTCGATCTCCTCCCGGACCGACGTCTCGGAGAGGACGACGCCGGCCATCAGCGCACCGATCGCCTCCGACAGCCCGAGCTCCTGCGCGATCGCGCTCAGCCCGATCACGAAGCCGACGACGGCGAGCAGGAAGAACTCGCGGGGGAGCCAGTCCAGGAAGCGGTCGATGACGGTCGAGAGCCACCTGGAGGCCGCCAGGGTGGCGGCGACGAACCCGACCGCTTTCGCGACGATCGCAGCGGTGTCGGCCATCTCGCCGCCGCCGCCCGCTGCGAAGCCGAGCACGAGCGCGAGCACGAGGTCCTCCGCGATGAGGATCGCCAGGACGAGGTCGGTCTCGTCGTCGGCGAGGCGCCGGAAGTCGATCAGGCCCTTGACGGCGATCGCGCTCGAGGAGACGTAGATCCCCGCCGCAAGGATCAGGGCCGCGAAGTCGAAGCCGAATGCCGCGACGCCGACGAGCAATCCCAGGCCGGCATTCACCCCGAAGTCGATCGCCCCACCGAGCACGGCGTGGCGGCCGCTGCGCGTCAGGCGCTCGAGCGTGAACTCGAGGCCGAGAAAGAACAGCAGGAAGACGATCCCAAGCTCGGCGAGGAAGTCGGTCACCTCCGACGGCTCGATCAGCGCGAGCTGCGTCGGCTCGTTTGGCCCGAGCAACAGTCCGGCCAGCAGATATGCCGGAATCGCCGACAAGCCGAAGCGGCTCGTCAAGAGCCCAAGTCCTCCGAGGAGGGTCAGCGTGACCGCGAGCTCTCCGAGCGTCATCGGCGGGTCGGTTCACTCCCTGGGCGCAGGGGAACCCGCAAAAAGGCCGAAAATGCCGCTGTGGGCGGTCCGAGCGCTTCGATCCTCCTTGCCGACTGGGTCTCGTCGGTCCAGAGCTTCGTGCAGGTCTTCACGCTCGTCTACTTCCTGCTCATCTTCGCCTACATCCTCATGTCCTGGGTGCGGTTGCCGTACTCCATCTGGCTCAACCGGATCCAGCGCTTCCTCTACGACGTCTGCGAGCCGTACCTCCGGATCTTCCGGCGGATCATCCCGCCCTTCGGGCCGATCGACCTCTCACCGATGATCGCGATCCTCGTGCTCTGGATCGCGTCGTCCATCGTCGTCAGTCTCCTCGACCGCTTCCACTGATGAACGTGCTGGCCACCATATGGGCCTGACGCCTGTCGAGATCCGCCACGTGCCGATCGCGCGCGGCTTCTGGGGGTACCGCCGCGGTGGCGTCGAGCGGCTGTTGGACGAGGTCGCGGAGAGCTTCGAGGATGTCTGGCGCGAGCGCGCGGACTTCGCGGATCGAATCGAGCACCTCGAGAGCGAGCTCCAGCGCCATCGCGAGCTCGAGGCGCTGCTGCGGCAGACGCTCGTCTCTGCGGAAGCTGCCGCGCAAGAGCAGCGCGACGCTGCGCGGCGCGATGCCGACCGGATCGTCGCCGAGGCGCATGCCGAGGCGCGGCGGGTGACTTTCGGCGCCACGGCCGAGCGCGAGCGCCTCGAGACCGACATCCGCCGACTCCGCGAGCTCCTCCGCAGCGCTCTTGCGACGGTCGACGAGGCCGACGGCGCCGACGAAGTCGCCGCCGCCTAGGCGGGTTCCGGCCGAGCCCTCCAGGGCCGCATCTAGAATCCGAGACGTGGCAGGACAATCAACTCGGCTGCGTCTGCGCGTAATCCCGGGCTCCGGCAAGGTGGGAGTCGTCGGCCGCTATGGCGAGGCGTGGAAGGTGCGCGTGGCGGCTCCGGCGGAGCGCGGGAAAGCAAATGACGCGGCGCTCGAACTGCTCTCGCAGACCCTCGGCGTCGCCGCGAGCGAGGTGCGCCTCGTCGCCGGCCACACGACGCGGGACAAGACCGTCGAGATCACAGGCCTGACCTCGGCCGAGGCCGAACGGCGGCTCGTGGGATGAGCGCGGCGGTCGACACGGAGCATTTCCGCGACGTGCTGCAGCAGCGGCGCGACGCTGTTGTCGAGGCGCTCGACCACCTCCACAAGGAGAACGCCGGCTCGCTCGAGGACGAGACGGGCGAGCTGGTCTCGGGAAGCGCCGACCAGCACATGGCCGACACCGCAACCGAGACCGTCGACCGGGAGATCGACTACACGCTGGAGGAGCACGACGGGCGGCTCCTTCACGCGATCGACGAGGCCCTCGCCCGAATCGATGCCGGCACCTACGGCATCTGCGTCAACTGCGGCGCCCAGATCCCGCCTGAGCGACTCGAGGCGATGCCCTGGGCGACCTTGTGCATCGATTGCAAGCGGAAAGAGGAGCGGTAGGAGACACCGGCCGGCCTGGCTCGGAGATCCGGGTGGGGTCGGCCACGAACGGCGTGGTTCCGCAGTGGGGCGCCGGGCGCTCGCTTGGCGCGGGACTGCGCCAGTGGGTCGCGCTGGTCGCCGTCGCGGGGGCCGCGGTTGCGGCCGACCAGGTGACGAAGGCGATCGTCTCGTCGTCGCTCTCCCTCGGCGAGGCGGTCGACGTGGTCGGCCCGCTCTCGATCCACCACGTGCAGAACTCCGGAATCGCCTTTGGCCTCTTTCCGACGGCGACGGCGGGCGTGATTGTCCTGACTGCCGTCGCCGTGAGCTGGATGGTCGTCTTCTTCGGCCGATCGGGTGGCCGGCACCCGATCCTGCCGGTCGCGCTCGGCCTGCTCCTCGGCGGCAGCATCTCGAATCTGGCCGATCGCGTCCGGCTCGGGCACGTCACCGATTTCCTCGACCTCAGCTACTGGCCGGCGTTCAACCTCGCCGACTCGTTCATCGTCGCCGGCGTCACCGTCCTGATCGGCGCGCTGCTGCTCGCCGACCGTGAGCCGCGACGTGTCCGAACGCTCCAGATACCGCGTCGAGGTTCCTAGCGACGCGGCGGGCGTCCGCCTCGACCGCTTCCTCGCCGGCCTCCCGAAAATAGGCTCGCGCGCGGCTGCCGAGGAGCTGCTCGCCGAAGGAGCAGTGGTGGTCGACGGCGCGAGTGCGCGCAAGAGCGCGCGGCTCGCCGGTGGCGAGGTGGTCGAGCTGCCGGAGCCCGAGGAGGCCGGTGCGCTCGAGCCCGAGGACGTCGGCCTGCGCATCGCCTACGAGGACGACCACCTGCTCGTCGTCGACAAGCCGGCGGGAGTGGTGGTCCACCCGTCGCCCGGCCACGGGACCGGCACGCTCGTTCACGGCGTCCTCGAGTACGGGGCCGCGGGTGGGGAGGAGGAGCGGCCGGGAATCGTCCACCGACTCGATCGCGATACCTCCGGCCTCCTGGTCGTCGCACGCTCGCCGGAGGCGCACGCGCGCCTCAAGAGCCTCGTCCAGAAGCGCCAGCTGGAGCGCGAGTACCTGGCGCTCGTGCGCGGCCGACCGCGATCGCGACGCGGCAGGATCGACGCGCCGATCGGCCGCGATCGGCACGACCCCACGCGGCAGTCACTGGAGACCGACCGACCGCGAGACGCGGTCACGCACTTCGAGGTGGTCGAGGTGTTCGGCGAATACGCACTCCTTCGCGTGCGGCTCGAGACGGGACGGACGCACCAGATCCGAGTCCACCTCGCTGCAATCAACCTTCCCGTCGTCGGCGACTCCGTCTACGGAGCCCCGGACCCGGCGCTCGGCCGCCAATTCCTGCACGCGACCCGGCTCGGCTTCGGCCATCCGTTCACTGGCGACCGTGTCGAGGTCGAGTCGCCGCCCCCGGCCGAGTTGGCCGGGTACCTCGCAGCGCTTCGCTAACATCCCCCGACTCACCGTCTACCCGGCGGTCAAGCGGAGTGGCGGTGCCCGTCCTGAGCGGGTTCCACTTTCGTCCCGCCGGCTCCAACCCAAACGAACCAAGGGGGAACCGAATGCCAGTCGTCTCGATGCGAGACCTCTTGGAGGCCGGTGTCCATTTCGGCCACCAGACCCGACGTTGGAACCCGAAGATGCGCCGCTTTATCTTCACCGAGCGTGGCGGCATCTACATCATCGACCTGCAGCAGACCGCACAGCTGATCGACCGAGCGTACGACTTCGCGCGCGACCTCGCCGCCCGCGGCGGGACGATGCTGTTCGTCGGCACGAAGAAGCAGGCGATGGACGCCGTCGCCGAGGAGGCGGAGCGGGTCGGCATGCCCTACGTGAACCACCGTTGGCTCGGCGGGCTGCTCACCAACTGGCGGACGATGTCCAGCCGGATCGAGCGGATGCACGAGCTGCGCCGCCTGAAGGAGGAGGGCCAGCTCGACCTGCTCCCCGCGAAGGAGCGCCTGACGATGCTCAGTGAGTTCGAGAAGCTGGAAGCCAACCTCGGCGGCGTCGCCGACCTCAAAAGACAGCCGGACGCGGTCTTCGTCGTCGACCTCCGCAAGGAGCAGATCGCTGTGCGCGAGGCCAGGCGGCTCGGGCTCCCGATCATCGGGCTGGTCGACACGAACTGCGACCCGGACGAGGTCGACTACGTGATTCCGGGCAACGACGACGCGATCCGATCCTGCAGCCTCGTGATCAAGGCGATCGCGAAGGCGATCGAGGACGGCACGTCGCAGGTGCGCCCGGAGGAGTTCGAGGCCGCCGCGGCGACGAACGGCCAGCCGGAGGAGGCGGAAGCTCCTGCGGAGGCCGCCGCGGAGGAGCCCGCCGCCGACGAGACGCCCGTCGAGCACGAGCCGATGGGGCAGGCCGAGAGCGCGGCCGAGACCGACACCGCGGAGGAGGCCGAGAGCCCGGCCGAGCCCGAGACCGCGGAGCAGAGGGAGCCGGCTGATGCCTGAGATTCCGGCCACGCTCGTGAAGCAGCTGCGCGACCAAACCGGCGCCGGGATGATGGACTCGAAGCGCGCGCTGCAGGAGGCCGAGGGCGATCTCGACGCGGCCAAGAAGCTCCTCCGCGAGCGGGGGATGGCGGAGGCGGGGAAGCGCGCCGGCCGTGAGACGACCGAGGGGATCGTCCTTGCGCGGGTGGGCGAGCGAGTGGGCACGCTCGTCGCCGTCGGGTGCGAGACGGAGCCGGTCTCGAAGAACGAGGAGTTCCTCTCCTTTGCTGAGAAGGCCTTGGACGCCGTCGAGGAGCAGGGTCCCGACGCCGTCGACCAGTTGGAGGACGAGCGCAAGGAGCTCGTGGGAAAGATCGGCGAGAACGTCGTCGTGCGCGGCGCCAGCCGGTTCGAGAAGCAGGACGGCGACGAAACGCTTGCGGCATACATCCACCCGCCGGCGAACAAGATTGGCGTCCTCGTCAGGGCGGAGGGCCCGGCAGAGATCGCGCGCTTGTTGGCGATGCACATCGCCTTCGCCGCACCGATGTATGCGACGCGCGGCGAGATCTCCGAGGACGACCTGGCGACGGAGCGTGAGATCTTCGCCAAGCTGCCGGAGGTGCAGTCGCGTCCCGAGGAGCACCGCGACAAGATCGTCGAGGGCATGCTCGCGAAGCGCTTCTTCGGCCAGAGCGTCCTGCCCGACCAGGAGTGGATCCACGACACCGGCAAGACTGTCGCGAAGGCGCTCGACGAGCACCAGCTCGAGGTGCTCGAGTACCAGCGCTACGCCCTTGCAGGCTGAGCGGAACGGCAGGCCCGCATTCAAGCGGGTGCTGCTGAAGCTCTCCGGCGAGGCCCTGATGGGAGACAAGGAGTATGGCCTCGACCTCCACGAGGTTGAGCGCATCGCGGCCGAGATCGCCGAGCTCCACGGGCAGGGCGTCGAGATCGCGATCGTCGTCGGCGCCGGGAACATCTACCGCGGCATGACCGCCGCAGCCGAGGGCATGGACCGGGCGACCGCGGACTACGCGGGCATGCTCGCAACAGTGCTCAACGCACTGGCGCTCCAGGACGTCCTCGAGCGCAACGGCCTGCACACCCGCGTGCTCTCGGCGATCGAGGTGTCCGAGGTCGCGGAGCCGTACATCCGGCGGCGCGCGATCCGCCACCTGGAGAAAGGCCGTGTCGTCATCTTCGCCGCGGGCACGGGGAACCCGTTCTTCACCACCGACACCGCCGCCGCGCTGAGAGCGCTCGAGATCGGCGCCGAGGCGATCCTGATGACAAAGCACGCCGTCGAGGGCGTCCACGACAGCGATCCGCGCGACGAGCCGGACGCCGAGCTCCTCCCCGAGCTCACCCACCTCGAGGCGATCGAGCGCGGGCTGCGCGTGATGGACACGACGGCGCTCTCGCTCTGCATGGACAATGGGCTTCCGATCTACGTCTTCGCGCTCGCCGAGGGCAACATCAGGCGGGTTGCGCTGGGAGAGCGCGTCGGCACGATCATCTCGACCCCCGGAGGAAGCGCATGATCGACGACCTGATTCAGGACGCCAGTCGCCGAATGGACAAATCGGTCGAGTCGACGCACGGCGAGCTGAACGGGATTCGGACGGGCCGCGCGTCGGCCGCGCTGCTCGACCGGGTGCAGGTCGACTACTACGGCCAGAAGACGCCGTTGAACCAGCTCGCGACGATCAACGTCCCCGAGCCGCGCATGCTCACGGTCCAGCCGTTCGACCCGAACTCGATCAGGGAGATCGAGCGCGCGATCCAGGAATCCGACCTTGGCCTGAACCCCTCGAACGACGGCAAGGTCATCCGCCTGCCGATCCCGCAGCTGACCGAGGAGCGCCGCCACGAGCTCGTCAAGGTGGCGCGCTCGATCGCAGAGGACGGAAGGGTCGCCGTCCGAAACGTCCGCCGCGACGTGATCCACCACCTCAAGGAGGAGCAGAGCGTCGGGGCCGACGACGAGCGCCGCGCCGAGGAGCGCGTCCAGAAGCTCACCGACGAACACGTCCAGAAGATCGACGACCTCCTGAAGCGCAAAGAAGCCGAGATCACCGAGGTCTAGCACCGGCGAGAGTACTCCGCGCTTTCGCCGGGACGTCGCGATGAATCTTCTCTCTCGGATCCTCCGGCGCGCCCCGACTCTGGAAGTGGGCGAGGGGCCGCGATCCGTGGCGATCATCATGGACGGGAACAGCCGCTGGGCCGCGGCGCGCGGGCTGCCCGCCGAGGCCGGCCACCGTGAAGGCACGCGCGCCCTTCGCCGCACGGTCGAGGCAGCGATCGACCTCGACATCGAAGCGCTCGCCGTCTACGCCTTCTCGACCGAGAACTGGCTGCGCCCGCCCGCGGAGGTCGACGCGCTGATGGAGATCTTCGGCGAGACGATCCGCCGCGAGCTCCCGGACCTCGCGGAACAGGGGGTGCGGACCCGCTTCGTCGGCCGCCGGGACCGCGTGTCTGCCGACCTGCGGCGCCAGATGGAGGAGCTCGAGGACGAGACTGCCGAGCGCGACCGGCTCGAGCTCTGGATCGCGTTCGACTACGGCGGCCGCGCCGAGCTCGCCGCAGCGGCGCGCAGGATCGTCGAGTCCGGCCTGGCGGCCGAAGAGATCGACGAGGATGTGCTTGCCGCCCACCTATACGCACCCGACCTGCCTGAGCCCGACCTCCTGATTCGCACGTCGGGAGAGCTGCGCATCTCGAACTTCCTGCTCTGGCAGCTCGCCTACTCGGAGCTCGTGTTCACCGACCGGCTCTGGCCGGAGTTCGGTGCGGACGACCTACGCGCCGCGGTGCAGGCGTACGCGGGGCGCAAGCGCCGATTCGGAGCCCGGTGACCACGCTTCTCTCCCGCGTCCTGATCGCGGCGGTGTTGCTGCCGCCAGCGTTGCTGCTCGTCTACGGCGGCGGCTGGTGGCTCTTCGCCCTCGCGGCCGGGGCTGCCGTGGTCGCGTTGCACGAGTTCTACGGCATGGCGCGCGTGCTGCGACCCGTCCTGCTCGCGGGCTACCTCGGGACCGTCACCGCGCTCGTCGGCGCCGAGTGGGGGCCGGAGTGGGCCCTTGCCGGCTTCCTCTCCACGTTCGGCTTCTCGTTCATCTTCAAGGGCCTTGCGGGAGTCCGCCCGACGCTCGTCTCGGTCGCTGCAACGGTGCTCGGGGCGGCGTGGATCGGCCTCGGGCTCGCTCACATGATCCTGATCCGGGAGCTGCCTGAGCACGGCACCCTCGCCGCCTTCACCGTACTCCTGACGGTGTTCGGCTCGGACACCGCCGCGTACCTCGCCGGCCGCCTGATCGGGAGGCACAAGCTCGCACCGAACACGTCGCCGGGAAAGACCTGGGAGGGTTTTGTCGCGGGCACGATCGTGGCGTTGCTCGTCCCGTTCTTCGCGCTCTACGAGCAAGGGTTCCTCGACGTTCCGCAGTCGCTCGCACTCGGCGCGGCGATCGCGGTGGCAGCGCCGATCGGGGATCTCTTTGAGTCCGGGCTGAAGCGCGACGCCGGCGTGAAGGACACGGGGCGTGTCCTCCTGGGTCACGGCGGGATGCTAGACCGGCTCGACGCGCTCCTGTTTGCCGCCGTCGCCGCCTACTACCTGCTCGCCGCCTTCGGCGCAACGTAGGGCTCCCTACACTTTGCGGATGAAGCGCGTTGCGGTGCTCGGCGCGACAGGGTCAATCGGAGGCCAGGCCCTGGACGTGATCGAGCGCAGTCCTGGTCTCGAGCTCGCCGCCGCCTCCTCAGGCTCGCAGCCGATCGACGGGCTCGCGCCTTTGACACAGATCGGCGGCGATCCGACCGAGCTGCTCGAGCGAGCGCAGCCCGATGTCGTGCTCAACGCGATCGTCGGCTTCGTCGGCGTCACCGCGACGCTGTGGGCGCTCGAACGCGGGGTCGACCTCGCGCTCGCGAACAAGGAGAGCCTAGTGGCGGCAGGCGAGCTCGCGCTCGCCGCGCGTGAACGCGGTGGCGGCCGGCTCCTCCCCGTGGACAGCGAGCACTCCGCCGTCTTCCAATGCCTGGAGGGGCGTGCTCCGGAAACGGTCCACTCCCTCGTCCTCACCGCTTCGGGTGGGCCGTTCCGCGGCCGCAACCGGTCCGACCTCGGCGACGTAACACCTGAGGATGCGCTCGCCCACCCGACCTGGAACATGGGCCCGAAGATCACGGTCGACTCGGCGACGCTGGCGAACAAGGGCCTGGAGGTGATCGAGGCGCACTTCCTCTTCGGCGTCCCCTACGACCGCATCGAGGTTGTGGTCCAGCCCACGTCGGTGGTTCACGCGATCGTGCGCTTTCGCGACGGGGCCGCGCTCACGCATCTCGGGTATCCAGACATGCGCGTGCCGATCTCGTACGCGCTGACCTACCCAGAGCGCGCCGCCGTCGACGTCGAGCCGCTCGACGTCTCCTCGGGTCTGACGCTGGAGTTCGAGCCAGTGGATCACGACGCCTTCCCGCTGCTCGGACTGGCGCGTCGAGCGGGCGAGCAGGGTGGGACGTACGCCTGCGCGTTCAACGCGGCAAACGAGGTCGCCGTCGCCGCCTTCCTCGAGGGCCGCCTGCCGTTCCTCGGGATCGCGGAGGTCGTCGAGGAGACCCTCGACCGCGTCGACGGAGCGGCGGCGAGCGACGTGGACGACCTGATGGAAGCAGACGCGGAAGCGAGGAGCGTGGCGGAACGGGGTATGGCACTAGCGTGAACTCCCTGATCGCCATTCTCGGCCTCGCGTTCCTCGTGCTCGTCCACGAGGCCGGCCACTTCTTCAGCGCGCGCCTCGTCGGGATGAACCCGCGGAAGTTCTACGTCGGCTTCCCCCCCGCAATCGCGAAGGTTCGGCGGAAGGGGATCGAGTACGGCATCGGCGCGATCCCGCTCGGCGGGTACGTGAAGATCCCGGGGATGCACCGCCCCGCGCCGTCGGACGCTGACACGCAGTTCGGCCGGGCGGTCCAGGAGGCCCCGCAGCTGCACGGACCCACCGAGCGCCTGAAGCGGCTGCTGGACGAGGGCGAGTTCGAAGCTGCCGTTGCCGCGCTCGAGTCGCTGGGACGAGCGATCGCGGACACGGAGCTCTCGCCGCCGGCCAGAAAGAGCGCGGAGCGCGGCCTCAACGACCTTGCCGACGGCCTCGGGCGCGACGCCTACTGGCGGCAGAGGACGTGGAAGCGAGTCTTCGTGATCGCCGCGGGCCCCGGGACGAACCTCATCTTCGCGGTGGTGATGTTCACGCTGCTCCTCTCGCTGGGGCCGGGCAAGGCGACGACGGTCGTCGACCAGGTGGAGCCGAACCGCCCTGCAGCGCAGGCGGGGCTGCAGCCGGGCGACGACATCGTGGCGATCAACCGCAAGCCCGTCGACTACAGCCAGATGATCCAAGCGATCAGCGGCTCCAACGGGCGGCCCCTGCGCCTGACGGTCGAGCGCGAGGGACGACCGGTGACACTGCCTCCGGCACGGCCGTTCAAGGATCCGGCCGACAACCGCTACCGGCTCGGCATCCGGACGAGCGCCGAGCCGATCCCGTTCCACGTCGCGGTCGTCGACTCGTTCCGCCTCACCGGGCTCGTGACGAAGGAGATCGGGGGGGTTCTCGCGCGGCTGGTCCAGGGGTCGGGCCGGGAGGAGATCTCCAGCCCGATCGGAATCGTCCGCGGTTCGTCCAACGCACTCGACCAGGGCTTCGAGACGTTCTTCTGGGTTCTCGGCCTGATCAGCCTGTCGCTCGCGCTGCTCAACCTCTTGCCGCTGCTGCCCCTCGACGGCGGTCACATCGCCTTCTCGATCATCGAGGGCGTGCGTGGCCGTTCCGTTGGGCGGGAGGTCTACGAGCGGGTCTCCGTGGTGGGAATCGCGCTCGTGCTGATGCTCTTCTTCATCGGGCTTTCGAACGACATCGGCGGGCGGACCGGCGGGTAGACGCGGCTACACTCGCCGTGATGGCTAGCGAGCGTAGCGTCAAGGTAGGCAACGTCCAGATCGGCGGCGGTGCGCCCGTCGTCGTCCAGTCGATGACGCTCACGCCGACGCGGGACGTCACAGCGACGACCGCGCAGATCGCGGCCTTGGCGTCCGCCGGCTGCGAGGTCGTCCGGTGCGCCGTGCCGAAGATCGAGGACGCGGAGGCACTCAAACGGATCGTCCGGCTGTCGCCGCTGCCGGTGATCGCCGACATCCACTTCAACGCCAGCCTTGCGCTGCGCGCGATCGAGGCCGGCGTTCAGGCGGTGCGGATCAACCCCGGGAACATCGGCGGGTCGGAAAAGGTGGCGCAGGTGGTCGAGGCGGCGAAGCGGGCCCGAATCCCGATGCGCATCGGCGCCAACTCGGGGTCGTTGCCGAAGCACCTCCTGCCGCTCGCGCAGCGCGACCAGGCGGAGGCGCTCGTGGCGGCGGCGCTCGAGGAGGTGGAGCTGCTCGAGCGGCTCGAGTTCAACGACTTCAAGATCTCCGTCAAGGCCACGCACGTGCCGACGATGATCCGCGCCTACCGGATGCTCGCTGCGCGCGTTCCGTACCCTCTGCACCTTGGCGTCACCGAGGCGGGGACGCCGTTCACGGGATCGATCAAGAGCGCCGTCGGGATCGGCTCGCTCCTCGCCGATGGAATCGGCGACACCATCCGCGTCTCGCTGACCGCCGACCCTGTCAAGGAGGTCGAGACGGCGTGGGAGATCCTCAAGGCTCTCGGTCTGCGCGAGCGCGGCCCGGTGATGATCGCTTGCCCGTCCTGCGGGCGCGACAACGTGGGCGTCGAGAATCTCGCCGTGGTCGTGGAGGAGCGGCTGCGCGGCTACACGCAGCCATTCGAGGTGGCGGTCATGGGCTGCGCTGTGAACGGACCGGGGGAGGCCGGGGACGCGGACTTCGGCATCGCCGGCGGACGGGACGTCGGCTTCATCTACGCGCACGGACGCGTGCTGAAGAAGGTCTCGTCTGAGATCCTCGTGGACGAGCTCTTCCACGAGATCGACCGCTGGATCATGGAGGGCATGCCGCGGCCGAAGCGGCTGAAGATGGCCAAGCCGGCGGCGCTGGCGATGGCTGAAGCGTCTCTCGTCCCGCTCAACTAAATGCCGATCGCACGAGCCTCACAGCTCCATCTCCCGACGCTGCGCGAGGACCCGGCGGAGGCCGAGGCAGTGAACCACAGGCTGCTCGTTCGCGGCGGGTTCGTGCGCCAACTCAGTGCCGGGGTCTGGACGTTCCTCCCCCTCGGCTGGCGAGTCCACCAACGCGTGGTCCAGATCATCCGGGAGGAGATGGACGCGATCGGGTCGCAGGAATGGCTCGGGCCGGTGCTCACGCCCGCCGAACTGTGGCTGAAGAGCGGCCGCTACAAGATCCCGGAACTCTTCAAGCTCGAGGACCGCACCAGCCGGCCGTTCGTGCTCCCGCTCAGCCACGAGGAGACGATGGCGCACCACGCCCTGGAGCTGCAGTCGTACAGGCAGCTGCCGCAGCTCTGGTACCACTTCCAGACGAAGGAGCGGGACGAGCCGCGGCCACGCGGCGGGCTCATCCGGATGCGCGAGTTCATCATGAAGGACTCGTACAGCTTCGACCGGGACGAGGCCGGCCTGAACGAGAGCTTCGAGAAGAACCGGCGTGCGTACCACCGGATCTTCGAGCGCTGCGGCGTCGAGGCGTACGCCGTCGAGGCGGAGTCGGGAATGATGGGCGGCAGCGAGAGCATCGACTTCCTCGCCCCTGCGGGTTCAGGGCAGAACACGCTCGTCCAGTGCGAGAACGGTGACTATTCCGCCGACATCGACATCGCGCGCGCGGTTCCGCGGCCGCCGGAGTTCCCGACGACTCTCGATCGCCCGGAGGAGATCGAGACGCCGGGCGTGACGACGATTGAGGCACTTGCCGAACTCCTCGGCGTCGATGCCGCTGCCACGTCGAAGGCGATGCCGGTGGTGAAGGCCGACGGCACCCTTGTCCTCGCACTGCTCCGCGGAGATGACCGCCTGAGCGAGTCAAAGCTGCTCAGCCTGTTCTCCGACGACTTCCGGCCGGCCGAGGAGGAGGAGATCCGGCAGGCATTCGGCGCCGGCGGAGGGTCGCTCGGCCCCGTGGGGGTCGACGTCGAGGTGATCGCGGACGAGGCGCTTCGTGAGGGCCAGTTCGTTGCGGGTGCCAACCGCGACGGCCGGCATCTCCGCGGCGTCGAGACCGGCCGCGACTACGAGGCGCTGTTCGCCGACATCCGCGAGCCGAAGGAGGGCGATGCGTGCCCGCTCTGCGGCGGGCGCCTCTCGTTCACTCCCGCGATCGAGGTCGGCCACATCTTCAAGCTCGGAACGTTCTACTCCAAGCCCTTCGGCGTGATGTACCTCGACGAGGACGGGAAGGAGCGCCCGATCGTGATGGGCAGCTACGGGATCGGTCCGGCGCGGATCATGTCCTCGGCCGTCGAGCAGCACCACGACGAACGCGGCATCTCGTGGCCGGCGGCGATCGCGCCATATGACGTCCACATCGTCGCGCTGCCGGGCCTGGAGAGCCCAGCGGAAGCGGTTGCGGGCGCACTCGATCAACAGGGTCGGTCGGTGCTTCTGGACGACCGCGACCAGCGGGCTGGGGAAAAGTTCGCGGATGCGGACCTCGTCGGGATCCCCACGCGGATCACCGTCGGCAAGCGAACGCTCGAGGACGAGGCGGTCGACGTGCGGGACCGGGCGAGCGGCGAGGAACGGCGCGTTGCCCTTTCAGAAATCGCAGGTAAGGTCCGCTAGTGGCGCGTCGCCGACGCTTCAGCACGGAGCCCTTCGGCCCGACTCTGGAGCGCCTGATGCAGGACTCGGGCGTGACGTACAGGGCGCTGGCGGACCAGACGAAGCTCTCAGCCGGCTATCTCAACCACCTCGTGCACGGGAACCGGCCGGTGCCGTCCGACGACATCGTCCAGCGGCTCGCGAAGGCGCTCAACGTCGAGCCGGAGCACTTCCGGGAGTACCGATTGCGCCTGATCACGCAGAAGCTCGAGGAGATGCCCGAGCTGATCGATCGCCTCTACCGCAGACTGGAGCGCTGACCGCCGCCGCCGCCGCGCGGCGGCGGCCCAGATCGTTTGTCGAACTCGCGTGCCTTCCGCCGTCGCGCCAACCCTTTCACGTCCTCGATGAAGGGGGCCGTCTGTTCCTCGAGCTCGTTGGAAATGAACTGACCGGGCAGCTTTTGGGGTGGAGTCGTCGTGGTTTTCGAGCGCTTCCCCATCTTTTCCACAGCCTTGTGGATATCGTCGTAGCTGGCAACGTGGCTGCCCTCGCCGCGTCCCTGGACGGACCGTTTGTCGCTTGTGGACAACCCGAGGTGAATTTGACCTCCCTTTCAAGACGCCTTGGGCTCCTGCTGCTTGCGCCGAGGTAGGGCGCGTTGTGCGCTCTTTGCTCCAATTTCCCGCCCGCGCCGAGAGCGGCTATCGTGGAGCCCACGGGGCGTGGCGCAGCCTGGTTAGCGCGCTAGTCTGGGGGACTAGAGGTCCCCGGTTCAAATCCGGGCGCCCCGACTGGATCGGCGGTGCCCACTAGTCCGATGTGCCGCGCCGCAATCGGGGCACGTATAGCTGCTGGTCCGCGGCGACGACGGTGAACATCGCGACGGGGTCCGCGCCCTCGGGATCCGTCATTTCTCCTGAGAGTTGGCGAGCCTCGTGCCGTCCCAGGACGATCAGCGCCGAGCCCCGCACCGGGCAGCGCATCCGATGGTTGAACGCGAGAGCTGGTGTAGTCGTATTTCGGTTGCCAAAGCGGTCCTGGAATCCGCTGCCGCGCGGCGAGCGGCGTACGGCCTTGAGAGAGGTTTAAGGTGGAGGTCACGCTGACGACAGTCGAGACGACACACAAGTTTCCGGCTACGGAGGGATGGGTTCGATGGCAACCATGACCACACGGGCAGGGCGTGAAGAGTCAGCGGCCCTGACGTGGGGCGTCTATCTGATGACGCTCGGCGCGATCGCGTTCATCGGCTACGCCGGCATTTTCTTCGTCCTGAACTTCACCGATAGCTTTCTCGAGCTCGGGATCGGCAGCGACCAGGTACCGAGCGGCAAGGATGAGATCAAGGCCTTCGACAACGATCTCTACCACTACATCAGCCACCTCCATATCGCTATCTCCGGCTTCATCGCCTCGACAGGTGTCGCGGTTGCCGCGCTCTCATGGTTCGGTGTCCGCCGCCGGTACATGTGGGCGTGGGTCGCGGCGGTGGCAGCGCCAGTGCTCGCCCTGGCGGTTGCGCTACCTGCGCATTACCCGTGGGGCTTCGCCACGATCGGGCACCTCGGCCTGATCTATCTCGCTACCGGCATCTTTGTCGTTGGCGCGCTCCTCGCTCTCAAGGACCTGACGAGCGAAACGAGCGACTGACACCACGTAAAGCTCACAAGCAGGAGATCTACATCGAGCGCTCCGACTGAGCGAGGACGACCTGGAGCACGTCCTCAACTTTGACCTCGGCTGCCAGTACGACCCTACGGAGGACGGGCTGACGAGGACCGGCCGGCTGCGTTCCGTACGAGCTCGCCTGGAGTAGCACTCCACGCGACCCGGGACCTTTAATGGTGCCTGCCCAAACGCCTCAGAATCGGCTCGTGGAGAAGCGGGTGAAATCTGAGCTGTGTCAGCGATTTCGCTTAGCCAAGCCACTTCCCGCCACGCCGCCGGGCGGCTCCGCTGAGAAGCCCGGGGGACTAGAGGTCCCCGGTTCAAATCCGGGCGCCCCGACTGAAGGAAGACCTGCCAAATGCAGAGCTTTCGCATCTACGCCGCTCGTCGATCTCTTTAGCGCACCGGATCGTCGAGCTGCCGATGGAAGGCTGCGTTACCGGATGCAGCCCGACGTTTCTGGCTGGGAAGTGACGACGTTTCCGTTCACGACCTCAGCGCGAACCGAGGACGCTCCCCAGGTACACGGCGGCGACTCGCGTTTTGCGCCCGTCGCCGTTGCTGCGCTCAGCGTCAGTACAGCGACGAACGCGACCAACAGGCATGCAATGGCGCGGAGCCGGTGGCCGCAGAGCCTCACGAGACAAGGATGGCGATAGCGAGGCCCGAGCGCCATGGGCCGAGTGGCTCATCTTCAGGGTCGACAAGTCCTATCCCGGTGAAACGCTTCCGGCCACCGGCGCGGCGCCAGTGGGCGGCAGGAAGCGTCCGACGACGGCGCCGCGCTTGGGGAGGGCGGGGGCCACGCGCTCACCGATCAGTATTCCAGCGGCAAGAGATGGACGGTCAGCCGTAGGGACGCGAATCTTTACGAAGCCGATCTACGTTCACCTTCAGAGGGGCGCGTACAGGGCGGAACTCGGGCGGTTGCTGGGCGAAGCCGCAGTCTTCTGGGAGACCAGCCTCGCCGCGCCCCTCGCCTAGAGATCATTCGGAGTTCAGGATCTTCCGCAGCTCAGGCGTTCGCGCCGCGTCGGCCAAACCCCCTCGGGCGAGGGATTGGCGAAGCGCGTATCGACCCCGATGCAAGGCCGCGAAAGCCGCGAGGAAAAGGAGAGACACACCGGGACAGCTCTGCGGCCGCTGAGCTCGATCACCAGCATGGTCGCCCTACGAGTCGTCACAGGTGCCTTCGCGGCATTCGCAGCACTCGCCTTCGCCGGCCCGGCTGCGGCGCTGGACGCGCCGACGCTGACATCGCCCGCCGCGGACGCTTCCGTCCAGTCGCTGCCGTCGTTCGCGTGGAACGCGGTTGCCGGCGCGCAGCGCTACGAGTTCGCTCTCGCCGCCGATGCCGGCTTCAACTCGCCCGTCCTCGGGATGGGTGAGGGCCAGTTCTTCACCAGGAACACGAGGGGGACGGTCAAGAAGACGCTGCCCAACGGGACGTACTGGTGGCGCGTCCGCGCGATCACCGCGGGCGGCGCCGTCTCGCCGTGGTCGGCGCCCCGGCCGTTGCGCAAGGCCTGGACGTTCTCCCCGACGCTGCTGTCGCCGACGCAGGGCGCGGTCGCGACGCATCCCTCGACGCCACTCGTACTCAAGTGGTCGGCGGTGGCGCACGCGGCGAAGTACTGGGTCACGATCGCGAGCGATCCCGCTTTGGGCTCCTCCGTCTACGGCCAGGGCAACATCGAGACCCGGGGGACGTCGTATGCGCCACGCGCCCTCCTTCTTCCGCCGGGGACGTACTACTGGGGCGTAACTCCGCTCGACGCCGAGGGCCATCGCGGCACGCCTTCCACGGTCGGCTCGTTCACGTGGCTGTGGCCGACGGGGGCGGCGACGACTGTCGGCGACCTTCGGGCCGACGCCGAGGTCTACGACCCGTACTTCTCGTGGGATCCGATCCCAGGCGCGGCGAAGTACGAGCTCGAGGTCAACCCGGCCCAGGACTTCTCGCCCGGCTCGAAGGTCTGCTGTAGCGGGCCTGGCTGGCCCGTGGTCCTCGCGCCGTCGCACGCGCCCGACCGGAACCTGCGCGACAACACCTATTACTGGCGCGTCCGGGGCATCGACGCCTTCGGGAACGCCGGCGACTGGAACGTCGGCGCGTCGTTCGTGAAGACGTTCGACAAGGTGCCGCCCGTGGCTGCGCCGGCCGTGAAGAACGTCCGGATGCGCGACAACCTCTCCGATCCCGGCAGCGACGTCGACGGAGTCGCCGCCGGGTACCAGACGTACGTCCCGGTCGTCGCGTGGGACCCCGTCCCGGGCGCGTCGAGCTACGAGGTCGACGTCTACCCGTTCGAAGGCGGAATCTGCAACTGGTCCTCGAGCGGGTTCGACCACTGGGCTGCAGTTCGGACCGCGACGGCCGCATGGACGCCGCTCGGGTACGGGTGGAACAACGTCAAGCCGTACGCCGACGCGAAGCCGATGGCTAACGAGACGTGGCGACCGCTTGCGGGGAAGTCGTACTGCGTGCGCGTCAGGGCGCGCAGCGATCGCGAGCGCGACCTCACCTCTGAGGTCTACGGCGAGTACACCTACATGAACGGCGGCACTGCGCCGGCGTTCGAGTGGGCAGGCCCCTCGCCCGGCGGCGGGTGCACGCCCGTCTGCACGCCCGGCTCGCTCGGCGGGAACGACTACCTCCTGCCGGCGACGGGCGTCACCTCGACTCGGATGCCCCTCTTCACCTGGAAGGCGCTGCCCACGGTTCCGTACAGGACGCTGCTGAACACGCTCGGCAACTCTGCGCTGACCCTCAAGGACCGCACCGGCGACAACTTGACGGTCGCGGTCCAGGACCACCCCGGCGATTCGTCACAGGACGATCTCTTGGTCTCGACCGACCTCACCGGCGACACCTACTCGTACCCGGACGGGAACATCAGCGCGCTCGCCGCGACGGTCAACGCGGACGCGGGGCGGGCGGTCGACGCCGAGGTACACGTCAGCGGCACGCCGCTCGCACACATCGGCGCGACGCCCTTCCTTGCCGGCGTGCAGTCGTACTTCGTGCTCGTCTCGAAGGACGCGTCGTTCAGCAACATCGTCGACTACGCATTCACGCAGGTGCCTGCGTACGCGCCGCGCGGGCCGAACTGGGTCAGGACCTTCCAGGACGAGACGACGCTCTACTACTGGGCTGTACTTCCCGCAACGGCCCTGAACGGCAGCGGCGCCGCCGGGAACCCCCTCGTCGCCGCACCGTCGAACCTCCGCAAGGAGTCGATCCCGCCGACGCTGACCACTCCCACGGCGGGAGAGAACGTTGTCGGTCAGCCGGTGTTCCGCTGGTCGCCCGCAGAGGCGGCACGGCAGTACACGATCCAGGTTTCCCAGGATCCGAGCTTCGGCACGACGCTCGACGAGGTGAACACGTCCTCGACGGCATACGTCGCGAACAAGTCGTATCCCGCCGACACTGTCCTCTACTGGCGCGTCCGCGCGAACGACGAGAACCTCGTCGGCCTGCGCTGGTCTGCCGTCGGCTCGTTCCAGCGCCGGCTTCCCTCGCCCGCGCCGATCTTCGACGCGCTCGCCGGCGACATGTTCCCGGTCATCTCCTGGGCGCCCGTGCCCGGGGCTGTCTCCTACCGGCTCGCGGTCGACGAGCCGGACGGCGAGCACTTCGAGTACGACGATTTCCGCTCGGCCGCCGCCGCCTTCGTGAAGATGACTGGCACCGGGATCACCGGGATCCGCGTCCGGGCGAACTTCCCGACGAACACGTCGATCACGACTCCGGGCCCGTGGTCCTCCACCGTCTACCACACCCGCACGGTCGGCGAGCCGACCGGCGCGCGCACCGACGCGACCGACGATCACGTGCTCTTCGCGTGGGATCCGAAGCCGGGGACGAAGCAGTACCGCGTGCTGGTCTCGTCGAAGGAGGACTTCTCCACGCCGGTGGACGACGTCAAGACCGACAACACGAGCTACGCGCCGCAGCTCTCAGGCGCCGGGTACCTCCAGGGCGGGACGTTCTGGTGGAAGGTCGCCGCCGTGGACGAGGACCTGAACCTCGGGGACTTCACGCGGCCGCACTCGTTCAGCCTCAAGACGAGCGGCGACGTGGTACGCACGACGCAGGTGCTCCGGCTGAGCGCAAAAGGCCGGCTCAAGGCCAAGCGCCTCCGTCGGCTCGTCGTCACGGTCAAGGCCGGCGGACGCGTCGTCGCGGGCGCGCGCGTGCGCGCATTCGGCCCAGGCGTGCTCACGAAGTGGCGGGGCACCAACCGCCGCGGCCAGGTCGCGTTCCGGCTCAAGCCGAAGGCGAAGGGCATGGTCTTCTTCCAGGCGAGGAAGACCGGCTACCTCACCGGCTCGAGCCGCGTCAAGGTCCGCTAACCACCACCTCCGCCGCACACCCGAAGACGAGGGCGTCGAGCAGGTCCGCTCGGTCGACTCCCCTCAGCGAGCGGTGGCCGATGTCGATCTCGATCTCAGGCCAGGTCTCGAGCGCAAGCGCCGCCGCGCCCTCGTCGGCGCCGAAGCAAAGGAGCGTCTCCGCGTCGCAGACCTCGCGGCGGCCGGAGGAGCGGCGAGCCGACGTCTCCAGCTCGCGAAGCTCCTCTAGAGGATCGATCCGGACGTTCGAGTCCGAGCCGACGCAGATGCCGATGCCGCGTTCCCGCAGGCGCTCCAGAGGAGCGAAGCCGTCGCCGAGGTTCGCCTCGGTCGTTGGGGCGACGCAGACACGCGCGCCTGAGGCTGCCAGCAGGTCGAGCTCGCGGTCGTCGGCATGCGTTGCGTGGATGACGGTCGTGCGAGGTCCCAGGCAACCACTCCGGTCGAGCAGCTCGATCGGGCGGACGCCGTGCTCGGCCACGCATTCCTCGATCTCCCGGGGCTGCTCGTCGGCGTGGATGTGGAGTGGCAGGCGCTCGGCGTCGGCGTGGCGGCCGATCTCCTCGAGCCAGTCCGCGGGGCAGGCGCGGACGGAGTGGGGGGCGCAGCCGACGCGGATGCCGTCGGCGCGGAGGTCGGCGAGCTGCGCGAGGTAGTCGGCGGGCGAGTCCTGACGGAAGCGGGGGCTGCCGCCGCGGGCGTAGGCGCTGAGCAGAAGCGTGATCTCGATGTCGGCCTCGGCGGCAGCGTCTGCCGCGGCGCGAGCTTCGCCGAGACCGAGGTAGTGAAACTCGCCGACGGCGGTGTAGCCGGCGGCTCGCATCTCGCGATAGGTCTCGGCGTAGTCCGCGCGAACCGTCTGTGGCGTGTGCTTTTCGGCCTCGGCGATCATTGCCTCGCGCCAGGCCCAGAAGTCGCCGCCGATGCGGCGACCGCGCAGAGAGCGCTGGAACGCGTGGCTGTGGGCGTTCACGAAGCCCGGCAGCGTGAGGCTCTCTGCCATGGGGAGAGATCGTCACACGTTCCGACCAGAGCCGCGGCACACACACGCGTCCGTCCTCACTAGCGTGAAAGCGGGGAGGAGGCCGGGCGAACCTTACTCGGCGCTTTTCCGGCGAAAGCGACGAACTATCCTTGCTCCATGGCCGAGCGCGTCGTCACCGTCCGGCTGGCCCGGATCCCAAATGCGCTCACGGTCGCCCGCTTCGCGGCGATCCCCGTCTTCATCGCCCTCGAGGTGAACGCGGAGGGCGGGAAGAGCTGGGCCGCCGCGATCGTCTTCGCCGCCGCTGGGATCACAGATCAGCTCGACGGTTGGCTGGCGCGTCGCTGGCATGTCGAGTCCCGCTTCGGAACCGTCGCCGACCCGCTCGCGGACCGGCTGATGATCGACACCGCAGTGATCCTCCTCTGGTACTACGATCGCCTGCCCTGGCCGGCCCTCGTGCTGGTCCTGGCGCGGGATGTGGTGCTGGTGGCGGGGTATAAGCTCGTCATGCCCCGGGGGTACGAGCTTTCCGTCAGCTTCCTGGGTAAGGCCGCGACCTGGATCCTGTACGCGGCGCTCGCGCTGATGCTCGTGACGAGCGAGGGGAGCGACCTCCCGTACGTCCTCTTCTGGTTGGGGCTCGTGCTCGCCATGATCGCCGGAGCGGTGTACGTCGTTTCGGCCCTCAGGAGCCGCGCGTGAAAGCCGTCGTGATGGCAGGCGGGGAGGGCACTCGCCTTCGTCCGCTGACCTCGAACCAGCCGAAGCCGATGGTGTCGATCGTCGGCAAACCGTGCATGGAGCACATCATCGAGCTGGCTCGCAGTCACGGCTTCGAGGACGTGATCGTCACCGTCGCGTTCCTCCCGCAGGCAATCCGCAGCTATTTCGGGGACGGCGGCGGGATCGGCGTGAACATGGAGTACTCGGTCGAGGAATCGCCGCTCGGAACCGCCGGTTCCGTGCGCCTCGCGAGCGGGCGGCTCGATGGCACGTTCCTCGTCATCTCCGGGGACGCGCTCTGCGACTTCGACCTGACGAAGCTGGTCGAGTTCCACCGCGAGCGCGGCGCCGCGGCGACGATCGCCCTCAAGCGTGTGGAGAACCCG
>Ga0126312_10000155_pt1 | contig 33078 bp, 32 predicted proteins | sample Plot104A_FD_92537 | JGI IMG/M metagenome (GOLD analysis project Ga0126312, IMG submission 92537) | Serpentine soil microbial communities from UC McLaughlin Reserve, CA, USA - Plot104A | ecosystem: Environmental > Terrestrial > Soil > Grasslands | place: USA: UC McLaughlin Reserve, Lake County... | reverse complement strand
GATTGTTCTCGACACCCTCTGCCGCGCGCGCGCTCGCGCTGACGGCGCGGGCGTACCGTGGCGTCGGTGCCGCGGCCGTCTCGTCGGTCGCCGCGACGACCGACACGGGTGCCGCGGCTGCGATCGCGAACCCGCCCGACGCCGGGACGTATGCGACTCCTCCGCACGTACGCGACGCCGCGGCCTCAGCTCTGCGCGCGCCGCGCCAACGGGCGCGGCGCCGACGCATCAGCCCGTCGGTGAGCACCGCCGGCCATGCTGCCGCCGCCTCTCGACCGCGAGCGGCCGGAACCTGCCGGAAGGGTCACAGCGCGTTCGCTGTTCCCGGCGGCCAGGACGATCGCGAGCCCGAACGCGCGCGGCCGCCGCGGCGGCCGCGGTCCCGGGTCCAGACGCGGCGCACGCGACCGTTTCTACGGTCGCCGCCACGCGAGCGCAAGCATGTGGGGGTACTCCCGCTCCTCCGGCTCCTCGATTCGCTCGAGTGTGAAGCCGACGTCGAGAAATGCCTGCAGGAAGAGCCCGAGCGGGAGGTGCGACGCGCCGACCTTGATGCGGATCCCGTCGGGTGTGATTCCCGGCCCCTCGACGTAGCGGCCCGTCTGCCTGTAGCCGGGATGGAGCTCCGGCACGCCCTCCGCGTGTACGTACCTCGAGTGAGGCCCGACGAAGCACGGGTGCGCGCCGAGGTAGACGAAGGGCGCCTGCGCCCGCAGCACGCGAGCGACCTCGTGGAGCGCGACGCCGAACGCGTCGACGTCCGTGTGTGTCCACATCGAAATCGCGCCATCGAACTGCGCATCCTCGAAGGGCAGCACCGCCGCGTCGGCGCGTACGACGTCAACTCCGCGGTCTCGCGCCAAGCGGAGCTGGTCGTCCGAGATGTCGACACCGGTCACCGACCAGCCGCGCTCCGCCATCGCGACCGTATGCGCCCCCGTCCCGCACCCGACGTCGAGGAGCGTGCCCGGGCCGTCCCCGAGCAGCCGGAGCACCGTCTCGCGCGCCGGCCCCGGCCCGGCGAACACGCCGTCGTACCAGTCCGCGAGGCCGTCGTACCGTGCTTCCGCCACGCCGCCGATGCTAGCCTCGCCGCACCGGGGTGCCCCGCGACGGGGCTGAGATCACACCCGTCGAACCTGATCCGGGTCATGCCGGCGAAGGGAGGCGATGAGCGTTCCACGCGCACTGACGATCGCCACCTCCGACAGCGGAGGCGGAGCGGGCATCCAGGCCGATCTGAAGGCGTTCGCGGCCGCGGGCGCGCACGGCGCGTCCGTCCTCGTCGCGCTGACCGCGCAGAACACGACAGCGGTCACGGCGATCCACGAGCTCCCGCCGGAGTTCGTCACGGCCCAGCTCGAGGCCGTCTTCGGCGACATCGGCGTCGACGCCGCGAAGACCGGGATGCTGTTCTCGAAGCGCCTGATCGCGGTCGTTTCGGACTACCTCGAGGCGCACTCCGTCCCGCTGGTCGTCGACCCGGTAATGGTCGCGAGCTCGGGCGCGAAGCTGCTCGAGGACGACGCCGTCGAGGCGCTCGTCGAGCGGCTTTTCCCGCTGGCAACGGTCGTCACGCCCAACATCGACGAGGCGGTCGCGCTCGTGGGCCGCGAGGCGCCGCGGTACGAGCTGGCCGAGGGACTCGTCGAGCTTGGGGCGCCGGCGGCAATCGTCACGGGCGGTCACGGTGAGCCCGCGGCCGACCACCTCTTCGACGGTCGCGAGCACGTCGAGATCCCGGTCGAGCGGCACGAGGTCGCGGCCACGCACGGTGCCGGCTGTACGCACTCGGCCACGCTCGCCGCGCTGCTCGCTCGCCGGCTCCCGCTCGTCGAGGCTGCGGCGGGCGCCGCGCGGGCGGCAGGCGACGCGGTCCGCCACGGTCTCGTCGAGATCGGCGGGGGCGACGGACCGGTCGACGTCCTCAACGTGAAAGGAGCGCCGTGAACGCAGGCGAGTCGCTGCGGCTGCTGCGCGAGCGCAAGCCGCTCGTCCACCAGATCACGAACTACGTCGTCATGAACGAGACCGCGAACGCGACCCTCGCGCTCGGCGCGCTGCCCGTGATGGCGCACGCGCGGGAGGAGGTCGAGGAGATGGTCGCGGTCGCGGGCGCGCTCGTGATCAACATCGGCACGCTCTCGCCCGCCTGGGTGGAGGCGATGGTCGCCGCCGGGCGCGCCGCCAACGCAAACGGGATTCCGGTGGTCGTCGACCCGGTCGGCGCCGGCGCGACGCGCTACAGAACCGAGACCGCGAAACGGATTCTCACCGAGGTCGACGTCGCCGTGCTGCGCGGGAACGTGGCGGAGGTGGCGACGCTGCTCGGGGTTGCGGCCGAGGTGCGCGGGGTCGAGTCGATCGGCGCCGGCGGCGAGCCCGCAGAGCTCGCGCGCGACGCGGCGCGAGCGCTCGAGGTCGTCGCGTCGGTGACGGGCCCGGTCGACCACGTCTCCGACGGCGAGCGCTCGACGACGATCGCCAACGGCGACGCGATGCTCGCCAGGGTGACCGGGACGGGGTGCATGTCGAGCGCCGTCACGGGGTGCTTCCTCGCCGTCGCCGCGTCGCCGTTCGACGCCGCCGTCGAGGCGCTCGTCGCATTCGGGGTCGCCGGCGAGGACGCGGCGCGCGGCGCGAAGGGGCCGGGAAGCTTCCACGTCAACCTCTACGACGCGCTCGCGGCGCTCGATCCGGCGACGCTCGACGCGAGGGCGAAGACGGAGTGAGGGTGCACGCGCTCGTCGCCGACCTCGCGACGGCCCGTTCCGCCGTCGCCGCCGGCGCAACCGTCGTGCAGCTTCGCGTCAAGGCGGGGACGGACGACATCGTCGACCGCGGGAGGGGCTTCGCGGACCTCGGCGTGACGTTCGTCGTCAACGACGACGTGGACGCTGCGCTGCGGCTGAGTGCCGACGGTGTGCACCTGGGCCAGGGCGATCGGGGTGCCGAACGGGCGCGCGCGGCGGGCCTGCTCGTGGGCCGATCTGCGGCGACGCCTGCGCAGGCCGTGGACGTGGATGCGAGCTACGTCGGCGCCGGCCCGGTCTGGGCGACGCCGTCGAAGGAGGACGCGGAGCCGCCGATCGGGCTCGACGGGCTACGCGCGATCGTCGAAGCGGCGTCGGTGCCCGTCGTCGCGATCGGCGGTGTCGACGCGTCGAACGCCGCCGACTGCATCCGTGCCGGTGCCGCCGGCGTGGCCGTCATTCGCGCCGCGACCGACCCCGGACTGAGGAAGGCGGTGGATGAGGCTCTCGGAGCTCGGTGAGCTCGGGCTGCTCGCGGAGCTCGAGCGCCGCGGCCTGATCGTCGGCGTCGAGCACGACGCCGCGCAACTCGAGGGCGGGCTCGTCGTGACGCAGGACGCGCTCGTCGAGAACGTCCACTTCCGCCTCGACTGGATCGGGTTCCGCGACCTCGGCTGGCGCGTCGCCGCGGTCAACCTCAGTGACCTCGCTGCGTCGGGAGCCGACCCGCTCGCGCTGCTCGTCACGCTCGCGGCGCCGCGCTGGACGCGGCTCGGCGACGTGGCCGAGCTGTACGAGGGGATCCGCGAGGCCGGCGTCCCGGTCGTCGGCGGTGACACGACGGCCGCCGAGATGATCGTGTTGAGCGTGACGGCGATCGGCCGGTCGGAGCGGGTTCCCGGCCGCGCGGGCGCGCTTCCCGGAGACGCGCTCGTCGTGACCGGACCGCTCGGCGCCGCCGGCGCGGCGTTCCGGGCGCAGTCGTACGTGCGCCCGCCGCTGCGGCTCGCGGAGGGGAAGGCGCTCGCGCGGCACGCGCATGCGATGCTCGACATCTCGGACGGGATCGCGGTCGACGTCCCGCACATCGCGCGCCGCTCGGGGGTGCGCTGCGTCGTCGAGCTCGAGCGTGTCCCGCTCGCGGAGGGAGCACGCATCGACGATCTCGCCTTCGGCGAGGACTTCGAGCTGCTCGCAGCGGTCGCCGATCCTGGTTCGCTCGCGGTCGTGGGCCGTGTCGAGGAGGGCGAGGGGGTCGAGCTGCTCCTGGCGGGTGAGCCGCACGAGCTGCGCGGCTGGGAGCACTTCGCCTGACGCGAACTCGGGCGCACACCCCCACCCAGGGTGGGGTCTCAGCCCTCCTCCCTCGAGGTCGATCCTAGCGAGGAAGGTGTGACGTGTCTGTCACCGGCCGGTGACAGATCCGGGTCGAAAGTGGAACAAATCACTCCGCAGCCGCGCGCGTCACCGGCGCGGTGGCGCGACCCGGCGTCGCGCCGTGCCGCACCTCGAGCCCGCGGATCAGAGCGTCTTGCGCGGGTAGCAGAAGTCGATCAGCCACTTGCCGGTGACGTCGTGCAACTCGCACGTGTACACCTGCTGCCCCGCGGCGTTCCCGGCCTTGTTCCGCTTCGGGATCACGAGCACGTCGTACCCGAGGACGCCCTTGTACGAATACTTCAGCGTCCATCCGGCGTGATCGAACCCGTTCGCCGGATACGGGAAGACCGGCAGGTTGCCGTGCATCCAGTCGCTGTAGCTCGTGCCCTCCTTCATGTGCTTCGTCGCGAGTGGCCACGAGGAGGCGAGGTTTCGGCGGAGGAACGCGCTCTTGACGAACGCCGACAGCGTGCGCTCGGCGGCGCGGCGCGCGGCCGGCGTTGCGGGGACGTGCTTCGGCTCGCGGATCACGACCGGCGGCTTGTTGATCTCGGGCGTTTCGAGGCTCTTGCCCGTGTTCCTGAAGAATGCGAGCAGGATCGCGATCATGATCGCGACGGCAGCGATGACCGCGCGCCGGAGGAGTCGCACGCGGGCGCGGTGCGACTGCGGGAGCCCGAGCAGGCCGCGCATCCGTGCAGCGTAGAGCGCCGGACCGCGCCGGCGACGGCTCTACAGGTAGACGCCGAACGCCTTGCGGAAGTGTCGCTCCGGCCTTGCCCCGACGAGCGTCTCCTTCGGGGCGCCGCGCTCGAACAGCATCACCGTCGGAATCGAGAGCACGTCGTAGCGCGAGGCCAGCGCCGGGTTCGCGTCGATGTCGACCTTCACGAACTCGACGCGGTCGGTCTCGCCCGCGAGACGCTCCAGCACCGGCGTCACGGCGTGGCACGGGCCGCACCAGGGGGCCCAGAAGTCGACCACGACCGGCTTCTGGGCCCGGAGCACGTCCCGCTCGAACGTCGCGTCCGTGACGTCGCGCACGGCCGCAGGTTACAGCCGCCCGCGGAGCGCGCGAACGCGCAGGAGCGGCACTCGCCACATCGCCTCGAGCACGATCGAGCCGTGCATCTTCGATCCGCCCTGGTCGCGGTCGACGAACGTGATCGGGATCTCGACGACCTTGAACCCGCGGCGCAGGGCCCGGTACGTCATCTCGATTTGGAAGGCGTACCCCTTCGCCTCGATCGCGTCGATGTCGATCGTCTCGAGCACGACGCGCCGGAAGCACTTGAACCCCGCGGTGAGGTCGCGCACGTGCACGCCGAGAGCGAGCCGCGCGTAGACGGAGCCGCCGAACGAGACGACCCGTCGTACGGCGCCCCAGGCCGGGATCGAGCCGCCGGCGACGTAGCGAGAACCGACCACGACATCGGCGCCGCCCTCGGCCGCCGCGATCAGTCGCAACACGTCCTTCGGGTCGTGCGAAAAGTCGCAGTCCATCTCGAGGACGAGCTCGGCGTCGGTCTCGAGGACGTGCCGGAAGCCGGCGAGATATGCAGGCCCGAGCCCTTCCTTCTGCGGCCGGTGGAGGACGTCGACGAACGGGAGCTCGGCCGCGAGCCGGTCGGCAAGCTCGCCGGTGCCGTCCGGTGACGCGTCGTCGATCACGAGCACGCGGTCGCCGTCGCGGAGGGTCGAGGCGAGCGTCCGGAGCATCGGCTCGAGGTTCTCGCGTTCGTTGTAGGTCGGAATGCAGACGGTGGCGCGCATGTGCCTGCCTATGATCGCTGCCGTGACGGCCGCGCTCCCGAGGAACGAGCACGTCGCGGACCAGTTCGACCTGCTTGCCGACCTGATGGAGCTCGACGGCGCGGACTCGTTCCGCATCTCGGCCTACCGGAAGGCGGCTCAGCGCATCCGCGAGACGCCCGGCCCCGTCGCGCAGATGGCGCTCGACGGCCGTGCCAAGGGCCTGCAGGGGATCGGCAAGACGATTGAGGGCAAGATCGTCGAGATCGTCGAGGACGGCGAGATCCACGCGCTCACGAAGAAGAAGGCGACGGTGCCGTCGGAGCTCGCCGCGTTCATGCGGCTGCCGGGCCTCGGGCCGAAGACCGCGCGCCGGATCTGGGAGGAGCTCGGGATCACCACGGTGGCCGGTCTGCGCGCGGCTGCCGAGGCGCAACAGCTCCGTGGGCTCTCAGGTCTCGGCGCGCGCTCGGAGGAGAAGATCCTCGCCGCGTTGGCGAAGCCGGCGGCGGAGGAGGGGCCGCGACGCGCGCTCCTGGGAACGACATTGCCGAAGCTGCGCGCCGTCGTCGACGTGCTCGCGGAGCACCCGGCTGCGGACAAGGTCTCGGTCGCGGGGTCGGCACGGCGGTATCGCGAGACCGTGCGCGACCTCGACATCATCGCGACGGCCTCGGATCCATCCGCGCTGATCGACCACTTCTGTTCGTTGCGTTGGGTCGTAGAGGTCGCCGCGCGCGGCACCACGAAGGCGACGGTGCTCTCGCACGAGGGGCTGCGGTTCGACCTGCGCGTCGTCCCTCCCGAGTCGTACGGGAACCTCCTCCAGCACTTCACCGGGTCGAAGGCGCACAACGTGGCGCTGCGCGAGGCCGCGGTTCGGCGGGGCCTCTCGGTCTCCGAGTACGGGATCACCGAGGTGGAGTCGGAGCAGCTGCACGCCTTCGCGGACGAGGAGGAGGTCTACGCCTTCCTCGGCTACGACTGGATCCCGCCCGAGATGCGAGAGGGGCTCGGCGAGCTCGAGCTGGCGCGTCGCGCCGAACTCCCCGACCTCGTCGAGCTGGACGACCTCCGCGGCGACCTGCACACCCACACGACGTGGTCGGACGGGAAGGACACGCTCGAGGAGATGGTCGCGCGGGCCGCGGCGAAGGGATACGCCTATTACGCCGTCTGCGACCACGCGCAGCGGCTGCGCGGCGACCGGCTCGCGGAGCAGGCGGCCAGGATCGACGAGCTCAACGACGCCGTCGGCTCGATGCGGATCCTGAAGGGGATCGAGGTGAACATCCGCGGCGACGGCGCGCTCGACGTCGCCGACGAGGACCTCGCGACGCGCGACTGGGTTGTCGCGTCGGTCCATCACGGGTTCGACACCGATCCGACGCCGCGCGTGCTCGCGGCGATGGACAACCCGTACGTCGACTGCATCGGCCACGTCACGAACCGGAAGATCAACAAGCGCGCCCCTTCCGCGATCGACATCGAGCGCGTGGTCGAGAAGGCCCTCGAGACGGGGACCTTCCTCGAGATCAACTCGCAGCCGGACCGGCTCGATCTCACGGACGTGCACGCGCGCGCGGCGCGCGAGGCGGGGCTGAAGGTGGTCATCGACTCCGACGGCCACGAGGTCGGCGCGCTCGACTTCGTCGAGTTCGGGATCGGCCAGGCGCGTCGCGCGTGGCTGTCGAAGGACGACGTCCTCAACACCCGTCCCTGGCGCGAGGTTGAGCGGCTGCGGAAACGACGCTCGTGAAGTTCCTGCAAACAGCGGGCGGAGGGGTATCCGGCCGGCACCGGAGGGGTACGTGGTCAGCACAGGTTCCAGCACGTTCATGAACTTCCGCGACGACCTTCATGAAGCGTCCGAATGGGCCGCGTCCTATCTGGACAGGGTGGGCGAGCTCCCGGTTGCGGCGGAGACCCGTCCCGGCGACGTGCGCGCGGCTCTGCCCGCGGCGCCGCCGGAGCGCGGGGAGCCGTTCTCGGCCGTCCTCCGCGACCTCGACGAGAAGCTCCTGCCGGCGATCACGCACTGGAACCACCCGCGGTTCTTCGCCTGGTTCGCGACGACCGGATCGGAGCCCGGGATCCTGGCGGAGCTGCTGATCTCAGCGCTCAACGTGAACGCGATGACGTGGCTCGCCGCACCCGCGGCGACCGAGCTCGAGACGACGGTGCTCGACTGGCTCGCGCAGCTCCTCGGCCTGCCGCGCGAGTGGCACGGGCACCTCGAGGACACAGCGTCCACGTCGACCGTTGCGGCGCTCGCGGCGGCGCGCGAGCTGCGGCCGGGAGGCGTCGTCTACGCATCGGAGCAGGCGAACTTCAGCGTCGAGAAGGCGGCTCGGCTGGTCGGGCTCGAGTTCCGCACCGTCGAGACGGACGACACGTTCCGGATGCGCGCCGACTTCCCGCTCGCGGACGCGACGGCCGTCGTCGCCACCGTCGGCACGACGGGGACGACCGCCGTCGACCCCGTTCCGGAGCTCGCGGCGCGCTGCGCGGAGGCGGGCGTCTGGCTGCACGTCGACGCCGCGTACGCCGGCAGCGCGGCCGTCTGTCCCGAATTGCGCTGGTGCCTCGACGGCTGCGAGCGTGCCGACTCCGTCGTCGTCAACCCGCACAAGTGGCTCTTCACGCCGATGGACTGCTCGGCGCTCTGGACGAGGCGGCCCGACGCGCTCCACCGCGCGTTCTCGCTCGTCCCCGACTATCTCGCCGCGACTGCCGACGCCGTCGACCTCAAGGATTACGGCCCCGCGCTCGGCCGCCGCTTTCCGCGCGCTGAAGCTCTGGACGGTGCTGCGCATGTACGGCGCCGCAGGCCTGCGCGGGCTGATCCGCGAGCACGTTCGCCTCGCGCAGCTCTTCGCCTCGTGGGTCGAGGCCGACGACGAGTGGGAGATCGCCGCGCCACACCCGTTCTCGACCGTCTGCTTTCGCCACCGGACCGCCGACAACGCCGAGCTCGCGCGCCGCGCGACCGCGACGGGAGAGATCTTCGTCGCCACGACGAAGCTGCGCGGCGTGCCGACGATCAGGCTCGCAATCGGGAACGCACGGACGACGGAAGACGACGTCTCGCGGGCCTGGGAGGTGCTGCGCGAATGCGCTACCGCGCCGTGATCTTCGATCTCTGGGACACGCTCGTCGACTGGCCGGTCGAGGCGGCGCGCAAGCTGACGGAGCGGATCGCGGCGCACTTCGACGTCGACGAGGACGCGTTCATGCAGCGTTGGCACGAGAACTATCACCGCCGCGAGACAGGCCCGCTCGCGGCGGCGTTCGAGGCACTCGGCGTGCCGCGCGAGCACATCGCCGACCACGTCGCGGCGCGCCACGACCTCGCGCGCCGGTCGCTTGTCCCGCGCGAGGGCGCACTCGAGGCGCTGGACGAGCTGCGCGTGCGGGGTCACCGGCTGGGGCTGATCAGCGTCTGCTCCGAGGAGGTGCCCGCGGCCTGGCCCGGGACGCCGCTCGCATCGCGCTTCGACGTCACCACCTTCTCCTCCGACTGCGCCGTGATGAAGCCCGAGCCCGAGATCTACCTGCGGACGGTGCGCGCGCTCGGGGTCGAGCCGCAGGACGTGCTCTACGTCGGCGACGGTGCGAACGACGAGCTCGCGGGCGCGGCGCGGGTCGGGATGACCCCCGTGCTCATCCTCCCCGACGGGCGCGAGCCGTTCTGGCAGGAGGCCCACGGGTGGGACGGCCTCCGCGTCCGCTCGATCGCGGAGGTGCTCGAGCTCGCGTGAGGCTGACGATCCTGCACACGAACGACATCCACGGCCGCATCGACGGCCTCGCGCGCGTCGCGACACTCGTCGCGCGCGTCCGAGAGGAGACGCCGCATCGGGTGCTCTACCTGGACGCGGGCGACGTCGAGGAGACGACGAATCGCCTCTCGAACATCACCAAAGGCGCCGCCATGCACCGGCTGTTGTCTGCCGCGGGCTGCGACGCGGCGACGGTCGGCAACGCAGCCTGGTTGCGCTACGGCCCGCAGGTGATCGCCGACCACGCACGCGTTGCGCGGTATCCGCTGCTGCTCGCCAACCTGAAGCCGGTCGACGGCGTGCACGACTCGGTTCTGCTGGGGAGCGTCGGCGTGATCGGTGTGACGGCATCGTTCGCGGGCTACTTCGGCGAGTCGATCTCGTTCGGGATCGAGGCGCTGCCCGAGATTCCGCTCGTCCGCGAGCTCGCGCGCGACCTGCGACGGCGCGGCGCCGAGCTCGTCGTCGTTCTCTCGCACCTCGGCTACGAGGCCGACGAGGCGCCGATCGACGACAAGCGGCTTGCGCACGAGCTCGACGGCCAAATCGATCTCGTGATCTGCGCCCACTCGCACCACCTCCTCCCGGCCGGCGACCGCATCGGCGGCGTCGTGCTTGCGAGCGCCGGCGAATACGCGCAGCACCTCGGCCGGATCGAGATCGACGGCGACCGCATCGGCGTCACCGTGATTCCCGTCCCCGACGAGACGCCGCCGCACCCCGACGTCGTCGCCGAAGTCGAGCGGATCGAGCCCGAGGTCGAGGCATTCCTCGGCGAGACGCTCGGCGAGGTCGACCGTCCGCTCGACGGCGACTGGATCGCCGACATGCTCCGCGAGCGAATGGCGGCCGAGGTCGGGCTCGCGGTCGCGGGGCAGGTCCTGTCGGGTGAGCCACTCCCGCCGGGGCCGGTCGTGCGCGGCCCGCTCTGGGACGTCTGCGACAGCTCCGCCAACCCCGGCGTCGCCACGATCTCGGGCGAGCGGCTGCGCCGCATGATCGAGGTCGGGCGATCGCCGGCCTGGATCGACGAGCGACGCCGCCCGCTGCGCGGCCGCACGCACGAACGGCTGCACGTGAGCGGGCTCGACCCCGCGCAGATCGACGCCGGCCGCGAGTACGTGGTGGGCGCCACCGACTACGAGCTGGAGTCGTACGGCGGCCTCGTCGAGCGCGAGTGGAACCTCCGCCCGCGGTACGACTTCCCGACGATCGTGCGCGAGGCGATCGAGGAGCACCTGCGGCGCTGACGATCCGCGACTCGGGGCCGCACGAGGCGGAGACGCACTTCGCGCTCCAGCGCGAGGCGTCGGTCGGCGCGCTCGCGCACATCTTTCCGCCCGCGGAGTTCCCGTACCCCGACGACGAGGTTCGCGCGCGGTGGCGCGGCTTCGGCGGCCGCGTCCTCGTCGCGGAGCGCGACGACCGCCCCGTCGGAGTGGCTGCGATCGAAGGCGAGTGGCTGCACGGCCTGTACGTCGTCCCCGACGAGTGGGGGAGCGGCGCTGGCGCCCGCCTCCACGACGCGGCGGTCGAGGCGATCGCCGCCGCGCACGACGAGGCGAAGCTGTGGTGCCTGACGGAGAACCACCGGGCGCGGCGCTTCTACGAGCGCCGAGGGTGGCGGCTGAACGGCGACACCAGGGTCGTCGAGTACCCGCCGCACCCTCTCGACGTCGGCTACTCGCTCGCGCTCCCGCGCAGCGCCTGAAGCGCCGCGTCGTGCAGCGCGACGCGATAGCGCCAGAGTGCACGTCCCGTCTCGAGCAGCCGCACTCGGATCGGCCCCGCGAGCTCGTCGAGCGTCCCCCACCGCGCGCCTGCGATCTCCTCGACGTCGCCCGGCACGAGCTCCGTCTCGTCCGTCCGCGCGAGGAAGACGTGCGTGCGCCACGGGACGTCGTGCGGCTCGTAGAGAAACCGCGCGTCGGCGGCGACGAGGTAGCGCTCGAGGCGCACGGCGAGACCCGTCTCCTCGAGCGCCTCCCGCACCGCGCCGGCCTCGAAGTCCTCGTCGACCTTGATCCCGCCGCCGGGCGGCCGCCACACGCCCTCGCCGAAGTGCGGCTTGCGGATCAGCGCCAGGCGATCCTGCGGATCCAGGATGAAGAGCGTCACGTCGTGCGTCCGGCGCGGGTCGTACGTCGCGAGCGCGTGCTCGGTCGGTGAGATCTCGCCCTCCCACTCGAGCAGCGCCGGCTCGCCGTACCGCTTGCGGAGCGGCTTCAGGACGGCGTCCGTGACGTGCATGATCCGATCATGCCGAGACACCGGCGCGCGAGGCGCGAGACGGCGACGCTCGAGCTTCTGGCGGCCACGCTTCCGGAGCTCCGCCGCGGGTTGTCCGAGAGCGCCGCGCGCACCGTCGCCTACGAGCTGTTCGAGAAGCTCGGCGTCGGCGCGGTCGCGGTCACCGACCGGCGGCACGTGCTGGCGTTCGTCGGCGCCGGCGCCGACCACCACGCCGCCGGCGACGCCGCCATCCGCCCGGTGTTCGAGGCGCTCGCTCAGGACCGCCCGCTGCTCGCGCCGCTTGCGCTGCGCGTCGAGTGCGGCCACCCGGCGTGCCCGCTCGGTGCCGCGGCCGTCGTTCCGCTGCGGCTCTCGGACGGCGTCGCCGGGGCCGTCGTCGCCTACGCGACCGACGGGTCGCCGCTCCACGAGGAGACGGTGGCGACGCTCGAGCGGCTCGGCGACCAGCTCTCGGCGCAGCTCCAGCTCTCCCAGCTCGCGACGGCGACCACGACCGCGATGCAGGCGCAGATGGAGCCGCACTTCGTCTTCAACGCGCTGAACACGATCGCGTCGCTGATCCGTACCGATCCCGACCGCGCGCGCGACCTCGTGCGGGCATTCGCCGACTACACACGGTGGAAGCTGTCGCGCCCGGGCGACTTCGTCACGCTCGACGAGGAGCTGCGCCACGTGCAGAGCTACCTCGCGCTCGAGCAGGCGCGCTTCGGCTCGCAGCTCGAGGTCACCGTCGTCGCGTCGCCCGAGGCGCGCGCGGTGCGGCTGCCGCCGTTCCTCGTCCAGCCGCTGGTCGAGAACGCGGTCAAGCACGGCAAGACCGAGCGGCCCCTGCACCTGCTCGTGCGCGCCCGCGTCCGCCGGGGCCGCCTGCGTGTCACCGTCCGCGACGACGGGCGCGGGATCGCCCGCGAGGCGCTCGAGCGCGTGCTCGAGCCCGGTGTGTCGGAGGGCGAGTCGGCAGGGACGGGGCTCGGGCTCGCAAATGTGCACCACCGGCTGACGGCGTTCTACGGCGAGGGCGTGAAGCTGCGCTCCTTCCCGTTCGGGACGGTCGTGCGCCTCGAGGTGCCGGCGGCGTGACCATCAGCGTCCTCATCGTCGACGACGAGGCGCCGGCGCGATCGGAGCTGCGCTACCTGCTCGACGCGCACGAAGGCGTCGAGGTCGTCGGCGAGGCTGCCGGAGCGGCGGAGGCGCTCGCGCTCGCGAAGGCCGTCCACTACGACGTGGTCTTCCTCGACGTGCAGATGCCGGGCCTGACCGGGCTCGAGGCGGCTCCGCTCGTGCGCGAGCAACGCGAGCCGCCCGCGGTCGTGTTCGTGACGGCACATCCGGAGTACGCCGTCGACGCGTTCGCCGTCGAGGCGTTCGACTACCTGCTGAAGCCGGTCGATCCCGAGCGTCTGGCGCGCGTGCTCGAGCGGCTGGCCGAGCGGGTGACGCCGCAGGCGCCGCCGGTGGAGAAGATCCCGGTCGTCGCCGGCGGCCGCACAGAGCTCGTCGACTACGAGGCGATCCACTACGTGGAGGCCGACGGCGACTACAGCCGCGTCCACACCTACGACCGCTCCTACCTCTGCACCGCATCGCTCGGCGAGCTGGAGGAGAAGCTGCCGGGTCATCGCTTCGCGCGCATCCACCGCTCGCACCTCGTCAACCTCGCGAAGGTGGCGGCCGTGAAGCGCGCCGGCCCGGACCGGATCAGGCTCGCGCTCGCCGACGCCGAGCGGACGGAGCTCGACGTGGCGCGCCGCCAGTCGCGCCAGCTGCGCGAGCGGCTGCGCCTGTGACGCGGCGGCTCGCACCGGTGGCGCTCGCCGCGTCGGTGGCTCTCGCGCTGCCCGTCGCCGTCGAGCGCGCCGAGCGGCGTCCGGCGGGGCGGTCGCTCGCGCCGCACCGCGTGGCGGCCTCGGGCGCGGCGGTGCGCGTTCGCGGCCGCGGCGTGCGCGGCGACGTCAACGTCTCGCGCGCGAGGGGCGCGCAGGCCGAGGTCGCGATCGCGGTCGACCCCTCCCGCCCGGCCGTGCTCGTGGCCGGGTCGGCGTCGTACGCGTCGGCGAGTCGCGTCTACGGCTCGGCCAACGGCGGGAGGACGTGGACGTCGCGCCCGCTGCCGCCGCCGCGCGGCACCTGCTCCTACGGCGACCCCGCGGTGGCGATCGGTCCGGACGGCCGCCAGTTCTACGCGTTCCTCGCCGGCTCGTGCGACGGGCAGTCGGAGCGCATCTCGCTGGCCCTCGCGACTCGGCGTCGGGCCGGGGCGCCGTGGTCGTCCCGCCTCCTGCGGATCGAGGGGGCGACTGCCATGAGCGACAAGAACGCGCTGGCCGTCGACGTGTCCGCCGCGAGCCCATACGCCGGGCGCCTCTACCTCGCCTGGAGCCGCCTGTTCGCGCCGACGGCGTCGTACGAAGTGGTGGTCTCACACAGCGACGACGACGGTGCGACGTGGTCGCGCGCCGTCCACGTCAGCGGCGCACGCCGGACCTACCAGACCTACGCGAGCCTCGCCGTCGGCGACGACGGGACGCTGTACGTCGCGTGGCTGACCGAGGACGGGCGCGTGCTCCTCGACCGCTCGGACGACGGCGGCGATCACTTCCGGCGCGACCTCCCGATCGCGTCGCTGCCCTTCACAGGCGCGTCGTGCCCGTTCGCCGGCTCGGCGATCCCTGCGCAGGCGACGCGGTGCGCGGCGCCGGCGCCGCAGGTGACCGCCGACGCCGCCCACGGCCGCGTCCACGTGACCTACGCCGCGCGCACGCCCGGCGGAACCGGCCAGGACGTCTGGGTGAGGTCGTTCGACGCCGCGACGCTGAGCGCGCTCGGAACCCGCCGCCGCGTCAATCCGCCCGACGGGCGCGCGCCCTCCGACCAGTTCCTCCCGGCCTCGACCGTGGACGCGACGACGGGCCGCCTCTGGGCCTGTTGGTACGACACGAGAGGCGACCCCACACGCCGGCGCGCGCGCTACACCTGCTCGTCGTCGGCCGACGGCGGCACGACGTGGACGTTGCCGCGGCGGGCCGCCCACGCCTTCTCCGACGAGACGGCGCGCGCCGCCTCTCCCTTCCAGTACGGCGACTACGCGGGAGTCGCGGCCGCGGCCGGGGTCGCCCATCCGATCTGGACGGACTCGCGGCGCCTCGGCTCGCTCGGCGAGGAGATCTACGCGAACGCTCTACAGTTGCCGTAGCAACTCGACCAGGGCCGCAGGCGAGCCCAGGACGACGTCGGCGCGCTCGCCGAGCTCCGTCGGGCCCTCCGGCGAGGCGATCGCGACCCGCACCGCGGCCTCGAGGCCGTCGAGCGCCGCGAAGCCGTCGAGGTCGGTCGTGTCGTCGCCGGCGTAGAGCGCGCGCCCCAGTCCGTCCCGCTCCAGCAGCCGGCGCACCGCGGTCCCTTTCGACGCGTCGACCGGCGGCAGAACCTCGAGCACCATCCGCCCCCAGCGCGTCCGGAAGCCCTCGCCGAGCGCCTCGGCGGCCACCTCCTCGAGCACCTCCCGCGCCTCGGCGGGCCGCTCGGCGGTGCGGTAGTGGAACGCGGCCGTGAGCGGCTTGTCCTCGGCCGGCCACCCGGCGCGGGCCGCGAACGCACGGATCCGCTTGCCCCACTCCGCCGCCTCCGGCTCCAGCTCCAGGCCGTGCTCGCCGACGTAGGTCACCTCCGGGACGCCGACGATCGCGCGCGCGACCCCGGAGGCGCGGCCCGTGACGCACGCGACGAGTGCGTAGCGCGTCGCCAACTCACGCAGGACGGCCCGCGTCTCGTCGGGCACGCGCGCGTCGTCGGGGTCGGCGACGATCGGCGCGAGGACGCCGTCGATGTCGAGGAAGAGGGCGGCGCGCTCCGGCTCTGAGGCGAGGCGTGCCAGCGCGTCCACGGCCGTACAGTAGACGGGTGCGCCTGCTCCTGATCGGGCTTGCGGCCGGCTTCCTCGGCGCCCTGTTCGGCGTCGGCGGCGGGATCGTGATCGTTCCGGCGCTGACGATCCTGTGCGCGTTCGCGGCCAGGCGCGCCGCCGCGACCTCGTTGACCGCGGTGATGGTGACGGCGATCACGGGATCGATCACGTACGCCTTCCACGGCGCGGTGGATCCCGGCGCCGCCGCGCTCGTCGGCATTCCTGCGGTGGTCGGCGTCGTCGCCGGCACGTCGCTGCAGCAGCGGATCCCGGTCCGCGGCCTCTCCTACGCCTTCGCCGCGCTGCTCGTGATCGTCGCCGGGAGGCTGCTGATCGCATGACGACGGCGCTGGTGATCGTCGTCGGGCTCGTCGGCGGCGTCCTCGCCGGTCTCTTCGGGGTCGGCGGCGGGATCGTGTTCGTCCCGACGCTCGCGCTCGGGCTCGGACTCTCGCAGCTCGAGGCGGAGGCGACGTCGCTGCTCGCGATCCTGCCGACCGCGGCCGTCGGATCGTGGCGCCAGTACCGTTACGGCAACGTCGACCTCCGCGCGGCCGGCATCGTCGGCGTCGGGAGCGTCGTCGGCGTCCAGTTCGGCGCGGTCGTCGCGACGTCGCTGCCGGAGGACGTGCTGCGACGACTCTTCGGCGCGTTCCTGCTCCTGACCGCGGTACACCTGGTCTGGCGCACGAGCCGCTCATAGTTCACACTTCGCCGATGGCCGAGTTGGAGGAAGTCTGGATCCCGCTCGTCGACGAGCCGATCGGCTCGATCGTGACGCAGATCGTGGAGGAGAGCCCCGAGGTCGCCGAGCTCGTCGACTCGCCGCGCCGGATCCTCGCGTTCCGCACCTTCGCGTACATCCGGGTGGGCCTGCTCCTCGGGCAGCTGCTCGTCGAGCACGACATCGGCGAGTACGACGGGAGCGAGACCTGGATCGACTCGATCCTGCGCGATCCGCGCCACCACGACGCCGTCGCGCGCGAGATCCGCGCCGTCGCCGAGGAGGTCGCCGCCGACGAGCGGCTCGCGGCCGAGGAGCCGATGGGCCCGGACGACGAGGCCCGCGCGCGGTTTCGCGCCTTCGCGCGCGAGCGCCTCGGGGCGTGATCGAAGCCGATCCGCGCTGGTACGAGTCGTTCTTCGACGACGACTGGCTCGTCATCGCTCTCGGGCACGACGACCAGCGGACGCCCGAGCAGGTCGACGCGATCGTCGAGCGCCTCGGGCTGGAGCCCGGTGCGCGCGTCCTCGACGTCGCGTGCGGGCACGGGAGGCACGCGCTGCGGCTCGCGCAGCGCGGCTTGCGCGTCACGGGGATCGACGCGTCCGAGTCGTCGCTCGCGCACGCGCGCCTCGCGGCGGCCGACGCCGGCGTCGAGATCGAGTACGTGCAAGGCGACATGCGGGAGCTTCCGTGGGCCGACGAGTTCGACGCCGCGATCAACCTCTACACGGCGTTCGGCTACTTCGCGGAGGAGAGCGAGGACGAGCGTGCGCTGCAGGCGGTCGCGCGGGCGCTGCGGCCCGACGGTTCGTTCTTGATCGACACGTTCAACCCGACTGCGCTCGTGAAGGGGTTCCGGCCACAGGGGTGGCGCGACCTCGCGGACGGGCGCGTGCTGCTCGAGTCCCGCGAGTACGACGTACGCACAGGCCGGTCGAACGCCGTCTGGACGCTCGTCGGCGACGACCGGCGCGAGCTCCGGCACTCGGTGCGCGCGTACACCTACCCGGAGCTGGCAGCGATGTTGCTGCGCGCCGGCCTCGAGCCCGTCGCCGACTGGGGCGGGTTCGACGGTGCCGAGTTCAGTATCGACACCTGGCGGATGCAGATCCTCGCGCGCCGCGTCCCGTCGTAGCCGCTTGGAGAGTCAGACCCTGGCCGCCGCTCCCGGGCGGTTGTCCCGATTCGTGGCCATAATGGGAGCGGGGTGTCTCGCCGTCTCCTTGCCATGCTCGGATTGCTTGCGGTCGTCGCCGCGGCGGGCGGCGCGTCCGCGACGGGCGCCGACCAGACGCCCACCGCCTCGGCCGGTGCGTGGGCGATTCGCCTCACGACGGGCGGCGGCACCACCGCCGTGCAGGCTCCGCCGTCGACCGGCCCCGCCTACACCGGCGGCTTCGCGTACCCGGGCGACGGCTCGGTCATCTCGACCGGCGCGACCTCCGCGTCGGCCTCGACCACGATCGGCGACACGAACGCGGTTGCGCGCGGATCGTCGGACGTCTCTTCGATCAGCATCTTCGGCGGCGAGATCACGGCCTCGGCCGTCTCCGCGCGCGCGCAGGCGGGCGCGCAGGCGGGCGGCGCCGCCGGGGACTTCAACGGCACGGGCGTCTCGGGCTTTCAGGCGCTCGGGCAGGGTGCCTCGGGGGGCCGCGTCAACCTCGGCGACTGGGGCTATGCGATCGTCAACGCGCAGACCTCCGACGCCTCGGCCCCGGCGGGGCGGCACGGCTTCCGCGGCTCCGTCACGACGCTGGTCATCCACCTGAACGCCGACCACGGCGGGCTGCCGGCTGGGAGTGAGATCCAGATCGGCCACGCCGAGGCCGCCGCGCAGACGGCGCCGCCGCCGCCCCCGGCCACGACCGCGGCGACGACGACGACGACCACCACGACCGCCGCCACCACCACGACCTCGACGCCCACCCCGGCCGATCCGGTGCCGGCCGACCGGCCGCAGGCGCGCGCGAAGGCGAAGCCGGGACACGCTCCGACCTTCCGCGAGGCGCCGCGCGTCCACCCGCCGCTGACGGGGCGCCGGTACGTGTTCCCCGTCTACGGCCCGTCGTCGTACAGCGACTCCTACGGCTTCCCGCGCGCCGACGTCTCCTACCACCACGGCGTCGACGTCTTCGGCCAGCTCGGGCAGCCGCTGCTCGCCGTCGCCGACGGGACGATCTTCTCCGTCGGCTGGAACCGCCTCGGCGGCAACCGGCTGTGGCTCCGCGACGAGAAGGGCAACGAGTTCTACTACGCGCACCTCTCCGCCTTCTCGACCCTCGCCGTCGACGGCGCGCACGTGAAGGCAGGCCAGGTGGTCGGCTTCATGGGCAACACGGGCGACGCCGAGGCGACGCCCTACCACCTCCATTTCGAGGTGCACCCGGTGTCGCGCCTGTACCTCGGCTACGACGGCGCCGTCGACCCGTACCCCTACGTCCAGGCGTGGCAGCGGCTCGAGGACCTGCCGTTCCCGATCGCGACCGCGTGGCTCGCGGCCTTCGGCGGCAAGGGCTCGTCCTCGCGCCTGCCCGCGCCGCAGGCGGGGGCGATGCTGCTCGCGATGAGCGACATCTCGTCCGCCGACGGGCTCGACCCCGCCTCGCTTCGGCGCGCGCTCGCGCCGCCGAAGACGAACCTCGACGGTTTGCCGCCGAGCGGCGTGCCGACGACCGTCCCGCCCGCGGGCGACCTCGGGCGCAGCTAACGCTCAGGGCTTCGCCGTGACGCGCCGCCTCCGCGAGCGCGTCGCGCTGCGGCTGACGATCTTCCGGATCCTGCCGTACGCCGGGAAGGGCGTGCTGGCGCTCGCGGCTGCTCCAGGTGTTCACAGGACTCGCGCCCGTGGCGTTCATCGTCGCCACGAGCGCGGTCGTCGGCCGCGTGCCGGACGCCGTCGCGGAGGGACTCGACTCGCCCGAATGGCGCTCCCTCCGCGACGCCCTGGTCGTCGCCGGCGCGCTCTTCGTCGTCCAGCAGGTGCTGGCGCCGCTCGAGTGGGCGGTCGGAGAGCTGGTCGCGTGGCGCGTCGACGACCGGCTCCGCGAGCGCGCAGCGGACGCGTCGTTCCGCCCGCCCGGGATCGCCGCGCTGGAGGACCAGGAGACGCTCGACATGCTCGCCGACATCGCCGACCCGCGCCGTGGCGTCGGATTCTCCCCCGGCGCGGCGTGCTCGGGGATGCTCTTCCTGCTCGCGCGCTACATCCAGTGCGCTGTCGCGGCCGCGTTCATCGGCGTCGTCTACACGTGGTGGGCCGCCGTCGCGACCGCCGCGGGCGCGCTCGCCCTGCGCGCGGGGATCCGGTCCGGGATCGGGCGGCTCGGCGAGGTCGAGCAGGGCTTCGCGCCGGACCGCCGCCGCCGCGACTACTACCGCAACCTCCTGACCTCGGGCGGCGCCGCGAAGGAAATCCGCGTCTTCGGCCTCCTCGACTGGCTCCGCGACCGGTACGCGGCGCACGCGCTCGCCGCCGTCCTGCCGGTCTGGAAGGCGCGGCGGCGGTACATCTACGGCCGCTATCTCATCTCGGCGCCGGCGTGGCTGCTGCTCTCGGGCGCCGCGACCGTCGGCGCGGCCCGCGCGGCGGCCGCCGGCGATCTCACGCTGGGCGAGCTGGTCTACGTGCTCCAGGGAATCGTGCTCGTCGGGTCGATCGGGACGTTCATCAACGAGGCCGATTGGCAGATCGAGCTCGGCCTGCGCGCGTACCGCGGGCTCGAGCGGTTCGAGGAACGGGTCGCGGCCGCCGCCGAGCGGGGGGAGGCGGAGGAGACGGCGGACCCGTCGACGGCGCCTCGCGCCGAGATCCGCTTCGAGGGCGTGAGCTTCGCCTACGGCGAAGGCGGCCGCCCGGTGCTGCGCGACCTCGACCTGACGATCCCCGCCGGGCGCTCGCTCGCGATCGTCGGCCTGAACGGCGCCGGGAAGACGACGCTCGTCAAGCTCCTCGCCCGCCTCTACGAGCCGCAGGCGGGACGGATCACCGTCGACGGCACCGACCTGCGCTCGTTCCCGGTCCGCGCTTGGCGTCGGCGCCTCGGGGCGATCTTCCAGGACTTCGTGCACTACGACTTCTCCGTGCGTGACAACGTCGGCTTTGGCGCGCCGCAGCTCCTGCACGACGACGGCCGGCTTCGCTCGGCGCTCGCGCGCGCGGATGCCCTGAAGCTGGTCGAACGGCTGCCGCGCGGCCTCGAGACGACGCTCTCGCGGGAGTACGCCGACGGCGTCGAGCTTTCGGGCGGGCAGTGGCAGCGGATCGCGATCGCGCGCGCGCTGATGGCGGTCGAGGGCGGGGCGGGCGTTCTCGTGCTCGACGAGCCGACGGCGAACCTCGACGTGCGGGCGGAGGCGGAGTTCTTCGACAGCTTTCTCGAGCTGACCCGCGGGCTGACGACGATCCTGATCTCGCATCGTTTCTCGACCGTCCGCCGCGCCGACCGGATCATCGTGCTCGAGGAGGGACGGGTCGTCGAGGACGGGACGCACGCAGAGCTCGTCGCCGCCGACGGAGGGTATGCGCGGCTCTTCCGCCTGCAGGCCGCGAGGTTCGGGTCGTGACCGTCCGGGGGTTCGTCACGATCCTCGTCGGAGCCTGGCGCGTGAGCCCCGCGCGCCTGGTCGTCGTCTTCGCGCTCGTCGTGCTCAACTACGTGAGCTGGCCGCTCGCGCCGCTCGTGCTCAAGCACCTGACCGACGCGGTCGTCGCCGGCGACCTTCACGGCGCGACCGTCGCAGCGCTGTTCCTCCCGCTGCTCGCGCCCCTGACGCAGACGGGCACGCACGTCTCGAAGGTGATGCTCGTCGAGCTCGCCGACCTCAACGTGATCGACGTGACGGCCGAGACCGCGGAGCTCGCGCAGCGCCCGCGGGGACTCGCCCACCTCGAGCGCGCGGACTACGCCGACCAGCTCGAGCTGATCCGGAACGAGGGCGCCTGGCGGTACAACGCGGTGCGCGCGGCGACGGGGACAGTCGGGCTCGCAATCCAGCTGGTCCTCACGGTGGTGCTGCTCGCGAGCCTCCAACCGGTGCTGCTGCTGCTGCTCCTCTTCGCGGTGCCGCCGCTCCTCGGCACCCGCTGGTCGTGGCGCCGGTTCGAGCGGTACTGGCTCGGCCGCGCCGACACGCTGCGGCGCGCGACGCATCTCGTCGACCTTGCACTGCGCGCGGACGCCGCCAAGGAGGTGCGCGTGTTCGGGCTCGAGGACGAGCTCGGCCGGCGGCTCCGCGAGACGAGGACCGAGCTCCGCCGAACGCGCTTCCGGGCGCAGCTCGAGGGCGTCGTCGCGATGTCGGCCGGGCACCTCGTGTTTGCACTCGGCTACGTCGGCGCACTGCTGGTGGTCGTGCGCGGCGCGGTCGACGGCGCGCAGACTCCGGGGGACGTCGTCCTCGCGGTCGCGCTCGCGGCTCAGGCAAACCGGCTCGTGTTCAACGTCGTCGAGACCACGCAGACGCTGCAGTGGAGCACGCGGGCCATGGAGCGCGTGTCGTCGCTGCGTCGGCTCGTGCGCGGGCTCTACCCGCCGAGGGCTCACGACGCACCCGTGCCCGTGCGGCTCGAGGACGCGATCCGCTTCGAGGGTGTCGCCTTCCGCTACCCCGGCACGCACTCGGACGTGCTCCGCGACGTCGACCTCGAGCTTCCCGCGGGCTCGACGGTCGCCCTCGTCGGCGAGAACGGCGCCGGCAAGACGACGCTCGTCAAGCTGCTCTGCCGCTTCTACGAGCCGACTCAAGGCGCCGTCACCGTCGACGGCGTCGACCTCGCGCGGATCGCGCCCGAGCGATGGCGCGCGCAGATCGCCGCCGGGTTCCAGGACTTCGTGCGCTTCGAGGTCATCGCGCGCGAGAGCGTCGGCGTCGGCGACCTCGCGGCGATCGAGGACCGGCGCGCCGTCGCCGCCGCGGTCGGACGCGCGGCGGCGGGCGACGTGATCGAGATGCTCCCCGACGGACTCGACGCGCTCCTCGGCGTGTCGCACGCGAGCGGCGTGGAGCTCTCCGGCGGCCAGTGGCAAAAGATCGCGCTCGCGCGCGCGATGATGCGTGAGCGGCCGCTCCTGCTCATCCTCGACGAGCCGACCTCCGCGCTCGACGCGCACGCGGAGCACGAGCTGTTCGAGCGCTACGCCGCCTCGGCGCGCGCCGTCGCCCGCGCGACGGGCGCGATCGCCGTCTTCGTCTCACACCGCTTCTCGACTGTTCGGATGGCGGACCTGATCGTCGTTGTGGACGATGGGCGAATCGCCGAGCGCGGCACGCACGACGACCTCGTGGCCCAACGCGGCATCTACGCGGACCTGTTCGCGCTTCAGGCCGCCGCCTATCGCTGACGCGCGCGCTCAGGCGACGGGGTTGCTGTTGCCCGACGGCGGATAGTCGCCGCCGAAGTCGTCGCCGCCGCCGATCATGTCCTTGACCCAGCGCCTGGTCTCGGGTCCCGTGATCGGGTTGAACAGGAGTCCGAGGGCGATGCCCGCGATCAGGAGCGTCGTGTTCCGTCCCGAATGCGGCTTCCTGCCCTGGAGCCGGTCGGCTGCGCTCCGCAGGTCGTCGACGGCCTCCTTCAGGCGGTCGCGGATGTCGTCGTCGGTCGCGACGCGCGTGGCGAGCGTGACCGCGCCGCGGCCGCCGATCAGCTCGTTGTAGAGGTCGCGGGCGGTCCCGAACGCGCTCATCACGTCCTCGCGCAGCTTCTCGTCCTTCATCGCGCGCTCGACGTACGGCCTCACGTCGCCGACCGTGTCGTAAACCCTGTCCTTCGCTCTCGCCATGCTCGTCGCATCCTTTCGCTCGCGTGCGGGCGGACTGTACCCGGCCCCGACCGGTGCAAACCGTAGGTCTTGAAGTCGGGCCGCGCATGTGCTGCTATTCGTGCACCTGCGGTCGAAGCGAGGAGGAGCATCGGATGGAAGGCGTTCGGCGAGTCGCACGTACGATCCTGCGGTACCTCGCGCCGCTGCTCGTGCTGATGATCATCGTGCAGGTGTACCTCGCCGGCGAGGGCATCTTCGGCGCGCGTGACAGCGACACGCCGATCGAAGACGCCGACGAGCTGACCCTTCACCGTGACTTCGGCTGGATCTTCGGGCAGTTCGGCGCGATCCTGTTCCTGATCGTCGCGCTCCTCGCGTGGCTGCCGAACGTGCGGCAGCGCGTGATCTCGATCGTCCTTCCGTTCCTGCTCTTCATCCAGCTCCTCCTCCCCGAGGGCGGACGCTGGGTCGCCGCGCTCCACCCCGTGAACGCATTCCTGCTCCTCGGTCTCTTCGGCTACCTGTCGGGCCAGCTCTGGCGCGCCCACCGCGCCGCGGCGGTCACGACCGCCTGACGGCCGTGGGCGTGCGGGCACTGCAGGCCGCCTCGGCGGTCGTGGTCACGCTCGTCCTCGTCGCAGCCGTCGTGTGGGCCGCGCGCGCGTGGAACGCGAGCCGCGTCCCCGCGCGCTACGACGCGACCGAGCTCGGCCCCGTCGACCTCGGCGGCGCGCCGCCGGTCCACCACCATGACGGCGCCGCCGTCGACGGCGTCAGCGTCGCCGCGCTCCGCGAGCGCGGGACGTCGGATGTCCGCTTCACGCTGACCGCCGCCCACGCGACCGTCCGGCTGCCGTCGCGGCGCGTGCTCGACGGGCTCGCGTTCGACGGACGCATTCCCGGCCCGGAGCTGCGCGTGCGGCAGGGCGATGTCGTCGAGGTGACGCTCGTGAACCGCGACATCCGCGACGGCGTCTCGATCCACTGGCACGGCGTCGACGTGCCGAACGGGGAGGACGGCGTCGCGGGGATGACGCAGGACGCGGTTCCGGTCGGCGGCCGCTTCACGTACCGGTTCCGCGCCGAGGACGCCGGCACGTACTGGTACCACTCGCACCAGCGCTCGGCCGACGAGGTGCGCCGCGGGCTCTTCGGCGCGCTCGTCGTCGAGCCGCGCGACCCGCCGCCCGGCGAGGACCTCGTGGTCGCGGCGCACAGCTTCGGCGGGCCGGTCGCGCTCCTCCCGTCCGGCGGCCGGATGCACCGCCGGGTCGCGCCTGGAACGCCCGTCCGCCTGCGGCTGCTGAATGCGGACGACCACGTCCACGAGTTCGGCCTCGGCGGGACGGCGTTCCGCGTCGTCGGGATCGACGGCCGCGAGCTGGAGGCGCCGGAGGTCGTGCGCGCACAGACGCTCGCCGTGCCCGCCGGCGGCCGCTACGACGTCGCGTTCGCGATGCCCCGCTCTCCCGTGACGCTCGCCGCGAACGGCTCGAGCGACCGGATCTCGCTCGGTGACGGCGAGGCGACCGTCGACTTCTCGCGAATGCTCGACCTGACGACCTACCGCGCGCGCGCACCTGCCGTGCCGACGCGCTTCGACCGCACCTTTCGCATCGAGCTCGGGCGGAAGCTCGGGTTCTTCCACGGGGGCGTGAAGCTCGGCCGCCAGTGGTCGATCAACGGGAAGATCCACCCCCACATGCCGATGCTGATGGTCGCCGAGGGCGAGGTCGACCGGATCGTGTTCGTCAACCGCTCGGGCTCGCCGCACCCGATGCACCTGCACGGCCACCACATGCTCGTCCTGGCGCGCAACGGCCGCCCCGTCACGACGCCGTGGCTCGTCGACTCGCTCGACATTCGCTCGGGCGAGCAATGGGACGTCGCGTTCCGCACCGACAACCCGGGGATCTGGATGCTGCACTGCCACAACCTCCCGCACGCCGCGAAGGGACTCGTCACGCATCTCGCCTACGAGGGCGTCCACACGCCGTACCGGATGGGCACCGGTAGCGGCAACGAGCCCGAGTAGCCGCGCTACGCGCTACGCGCCACGGGCGGCCTGCGGCGTGCGGCCGACGGCGGTCGGCCTGCGCCGGGCGCGGCGCTTGCCGTCGAAGGCGGCGTCGAACACCTCTTCGATCGTGTCCGCCGGGACGAACTCGATCGCCTGCCGCGTCTCCGGGGGCAGCTCGGCGAGGTCCGGCTCGTTCTCGCGCGGGAAGATCACGCGTTTGAGGCCCGCGCGCTGGGCCGCGAGCGTCTTCTCGCGCAGCCCGCCGATCGGGAGCACCTGGCCGGTGAGCGTGATCTCGCCGGTCATCCCGACCTCGTCCGAGACGGGCTCGCCGAGCACGAGCGACGCGAGCGCCGTCGCCATCGTCACCCCCGCCGACGGTCCGTCCTTCGGCACCGCGCCTGCCGGCACGTGCACGTGGACGTCGTGCGTCGCGAACCAGTCCTCCGGCAGCCCCAGCGTCTCCGTGTGCGCACGCACCCAGGACAGGGCCGCCTGCGCCGACTCCTGCATCACCTCGCCGAGCTGGCCCGTGATCGTCAGCCGGCCCTTCCCCGGATAGGCCGTCGCCTCGATGAACAGGACGTCGCCGCCCACGGCCGTGTAGGCGAGCCCCGTCGCGACGCCCGCGTCCGAGGTCCGCTTCCGCACCTCGCCCGAGAAGCGCCTCGAGCCGAGCCACTCGCGCAGCTTCGCGTCGTCGGCGCGCATCCGCTTCGCCTTCCCTTTCGCAACCTGCGTCGCCGCCTTCCGGCAGACGTCGGCGAGCCGCCGCTCGAGGTTGCGCACGCCGGCCTCGCGCGTGTACTCGCGGATGATCGTGCGCAGGATCGTGTCCGACACGGTCAGCTGCGAGCGCTGCAGGCCGTGCGCCTCGCGCTGCTTCGGGAGCAGGTAGCGCTTCGCAATCCCGAGCTTCTCGTCCTCGGTGTACCCGGACAGCTGGATCACGTCCATGCGGTCGAGGAGCGGGCCCGGGATCGTGTCGAGCGTGTTGGCGGTGCAGATGAACAGCACCTTCGAGAGGTCGAACGGGAGGTCGAGGTAGTGGTCGCGAAACGCCCGGTTCTGCTCCGGGTCGAGCACCTCGAGCATCGCGGAAGCCGGGTCGCCGCGGAAGTCGGCGCCCATCTTGTCGATCTCGTCGATCAGGAGCAGCGGGTTCGTGGACTCGGCGTCGCGGAGCGCGCGGATGATCGTCCCCGGCATCGCGCCGATGTAGGTGCGGCGGTGGCCGCGGACCTCCGCCTCGTCGCGGACGCCGCCGACCGAGATGCGCTGGAACTTGCGCCCGAGCGTGCGCGCGATCGAGTGGCCGAGCGACGTCTTGCCGACGCCGGGCGGACCAACGAAGCAGAGGATCTGCCCCGAGATCTCGTTGCGCAGCTTCGCGACCGCGAGGTACTCGATGATCCGGTCCTTCACCTTGTCGAGGTCGAAGTGGTCCTCGTCGAGGACGCCGCGCGCGTGGTCGAGGTCGAGGTTGTCGTCGGTGAGCGAGTTCCAGGGCAGCGTGAGGATCCACTCCAGGTACGTGCGGATGACCCCGTACTCGGCGGCGGCGGGCGGCAGCTTCTCCAGCCGCGCGAGCTCGCGGTCGACGGCCTTGCGCACCTCCTCGGGCAGCTCGCCGAGTGCGTCGATCCGCTCGCGGAGCTCCGCGACCTCCGCCTGCTCCGGGTCGGCCTCGCCGAGCTCCTGCTGGATCGCCTTCAGCTGCTGGCGCAGGAAGTACTCGCGCTGGCCCTTCTCCATCTCCGACTGGACCTGCGACTGGATCCGCGAGCCGAGCTCGAACACCTCCAGCTCGCGGTTCAGGATCGCCGAGACCTGCCGCAGGCGCGCCTCGACGTCGATCTGCTCGAGGATCTCCTGGCGCTCCTCAGTCTTGATCGTGCGCAGCGTCGATGCGACGAGGTGGCAGAGCGCGCTCGGATCGTCGACGTTCGCGGCCGCGATCTGCAGCTCCTCCGGCAGGTAGGGGGCGAGGCCGATGATGCGCGCGAAGAGGCCCTGGACGTTGCGCGTCAGCGCCTCGAGCTCGGGCGTCTCCGCCAGCAGGTCGGGCAGTTCGCCGAACGTGCCCAGCAGGTACGGCGTCTCCGTCACGCGCTCGACGAGATCGATCCGCTGCAGCCCCTGGACGAGGACCCGGAGCGTCCCGTCGGGGACCTTGATCATCTTGTGGATCACGGCCGCGGTGCCGACCTCGTAGAGGTCGTCCCAGTCGGGTGCGTCCACCGATCCGTCGCGCGCAGTCAGGAGCGCGAGCAGCCGATCGCCCGAGACGACGTCGTCGATCAGGCGCACCGAGCGCTCCTGGCCGATCGCGAGCGGCGTCATCGACTGCGGGAAGACGACCGTCTCCTTCAGCGGCAGGAGCGGCAGCGTGGCCGGAAACACGAGCTGGTCCTCCGCCGCCGCCGGGGGATCGAAGCTGATCTCTGTCACGTGGCCCGCTCGACCCGGATCAGGACGCGTCCGCGCGCCGGCGCCTTCTCGGCGACCGGCAGCGTCACCGTCAGGACGCCGCGGTCGTAGCGTGCGTCGGCCCGTTCGAGGTCGACGTCCTCCGCGAGACGAACCTTGCGCTGGAACGGCCCGTACTCGATCTCCATCTGCTGGTAGACCCGCCCGTCGCCCTTCGGCCGCACGCGCTCGCCCTGCACGAGGAGCGCCCGCTCCGCCGCCACCACCGTCACGCTCTCCGGGTCGACGCCCGGCAGTTCGACCACGACCGTGAGCGCGTGCGGGTCGTCGGTGTGGTAGCAGTCGACGTTGGGCCGGAACCCGTGCCGGAGCCCCGCGAACCGCGGGACCTGCCACAGGTCGGCGAACAGCTCCTCGATCTCCTCCCGGCGGTCAGCCATCCGGTGAACCGTACCCCTGCGACTAGCGTTTACCCACATGGTCGTCTGGACGCGCTTCGTCCTCCGCCACCGCTGGATCGTGCTCGCGGCCTGGCTGGCAGTGCTGCTGGCCGGCGGCGCGGCGAGCTCCGGCCTCAGCAAGCTGCTCTCGAACGAGTTCACCGTCCCCGGCACGGACTCCGAGGAGGCGCGGACGATCATGCGGGAGCGGTTCGGCCAGCGCGACGACGGCTCGTTCCTCGTCGTCTTCCGCGTCCCCGACTCGACCGACCCGGCGACGAGGGGCGCGCTCCGGGCCGCGCTGCGCCGCGGCGCCACGGCCGTCGAGGGCGGACGCGCACAACCGCTCCAGACCGCGAGCCGGACCGTCGTCTTCGGCACGATCGGCTCGCCGCTCGAGCTGACGGAGGGGAAGCGTGCGACCCCCGCGGTGCGGCGCGCCGTCGGTCGGCCGGCCGACGCGGAGACGTGGGTCAGCGGGACGCCCGCGATCCAGGCCGACCTCGACCCGATCTTCGCGGACGACCTGCTCAAGGGCGAGGCGATCGCGCTCCCCGTCGCGCTGATCGTCCTGCTCGCGGTGTTCGGCCTCTCGCTCGCCGTCCTCATCCCGTTCGCGATGGCCGCGTGCACGATCACGGCGACGCTCGGGATCGTCTGGATCGTCGCGCACTACATGACGACGGCGATCTACGTCACGAACCTCGTGCAGCTGATCGGGCTCGGGATCGCGATCGACTACTCGCTGCTCGTCGTCTACCGCTTCCGCGAGGAGCTCGCGCGCACCGAGTCGAAGGACGAGGCGATCGTCCAGACGATGGCGACCGCCGGACGCGCGGTCGTGTTCTCGGGCGCGACGGTCGCGATCGGGCTCGCGCTGCTCCTCTTCATGCCGCTGCCGTTCATGCAGTCGATGGGCGTGGGCGGATTCCTGATCCCGCTGATGTCGATCGTCGCAGCCTCGACGCTCCAGCCCGCGCTGCTCTCGGTCTTCGGGCGGCGCGGGACGAGGCGTCTCCACGTCGCCGACTTCGTGCGCGACCGGCTGCGCGTGCCCCTGCCGCGACTCGCGGGAGCGGCCGATCCCGAGCGCGGCTTCTGGGCGCGGCTCGCGCGGTCGATCATGCGCACGCCGGTCGCCTACCTCGCGGTCGGCGCCACCGTCCTCGTCGCCGCGGCCGTGCCGGTGCTCGATCTCGAGCTGACGCCGGGGTCGGCGTCGGGGACGCCGCAGTCGCCCGAGTCGATCCGCGGCTTCAACGTCCTGCGGCGCGCGGTCGGCCCGGGTGCGCTCGCGCCGACCCAGATCGTGGTGGAGGCGCGCGGCGGGAGCGTCGTCGACGCACGCCACAAGGGCGCGCTCGCGGAGCTGGTCGCGCGCGTCCGGCGCGACCCGGAGGTGGCGCGGGTCGAGTTCGCGCCACGCCCGCCGTATGTGCTGCCGGGCGGCCGCTACGGCTACGTCAGCGTTGCCGGCCGCCACGAATACGGCGCGCACGAGGCGCAGCAGTTCGCGCGCAGGCTGAGAAGCGAGATCGTCCCGTCGGTCGACTTCCCACCCGGCACACGCGTGCTCGCCGGCGGGGGCCCGCCGCAGGGGATCGACTTCCTCGACCGCTCGTACGGCGCCTTCCCGTGGCTCGTGATCGCGGTGCTCGTCCTGACCTACCTCACGCTGATGCGAGCGTTCAGGTCGCTGATCCTGCCGTTGAAGGCCGTGCTGCTGAACCTGCTCGCGATCGGCGCCACCTACGGCCTGCTCGTGATCGTGTTCAAGTACGGCGTCGGCGCCGACCTCTTCGGCCTCTACCAGTTCGACCAGGTCGAGGGCTGGATCCCGATCTTCCTGTTCGCGATGCTGTTCGGCCTCTCGATGGACTATGAGGTCTTCCTGGTCTCGCGGATGCGCGAGTTCTGGGACGAGGGGTACACGAACGAGGAGGCGGTGGCGCACGGGCTCGAGCGGACCGGCCGCATCGTGACCGCGGCGGCGATCATCATGTGCGCCGCGTTCGCCGGCTTCGCCGCGGGGTCGATCGTCGGCCTGCAGGAGTTCGGCCTCGGGCTCGCGATCGCGATCTTCATCGACGCGACGCTGATCCGCGCGATCCTCGTGCCGGCGCTGATGAAGCTCTTCGGGCGCTGGAACTGGTGGCTGCCCAAGCGCGTCGCCCGCGTCGTGCGCGTCGCGCCGTCACCGCTCGTCGACCGCGAGCCGCGGCCGGCGCTCGTGGGCGAGTAGGCGCGCCGTCGCGCCGGCGCAGTGCGATGATCGGGCCGTGACGGCCGGGGCTCAGGACGAGCTCGTGCGCGAAGGCTGGGACGCGCTCGCGGCGGCCGACTGGGGCCACGCGCGCTCCTGCTTCGAGCAGGCCCGCGACCTGGGCGAGCGCCCCGACGTCCTGGACGGGCTGAGCCGCGCGCTCCACTTCCAGCGCGAGTACCCGCGGGCGATCGAGCTGACCGAGCGGGCGTTCGTCGCATACCGGGAGGTCGAGCGGGTGGTGGAGGCGGCCGACACCGCGCGCCGGCTCGCGTTCCTCCACGGCACGATCAACGGGAACATGGCCGTCGCGAGCGGTTGGATGGCGCGCGCGGAGACGCTCCTGGCCGACGCTGAGGAGTGCGCCGGGCACGGCTGGCTCGTGCTCGACCGCGCGCCGTTCACTGACGACGCAGCGGACCGCGAGCGGCTCGCAGCGTCGGCGCTCGCGATCGCGCGCCGCCACGGCGACGCCGACCTCGAGTACGACGCGCTCGCCCTGCTCGGCGAGGCGCACGTCGCCGGTGGGCGCGTCGACGCGGGGATGAAGCTGATCGACGAGGCGATGACCGCCGTCTCGGCGGGGGAGGTGACGGGCGTCGTCCCGGTCGGCGACATCTTCTGCCGCCTGCTGAGCGCGTGCGAGATCGCGCTCGACGTCGTGCGCGCGGAGCAGTGGATGTCGGTGGCGGGACAGTTCGAGGCGTGGAGCGACTTCGTCTCGCCCGTGTGCCGCAACCACTACGGCGGCATCCTCGTCGCGGTCGGCCGCTGGGCCGAGGCCGAGGCCGAGTTGCTCGCAGCGATTCGCACGTTCGAGAGCGGCTATCGGGCGATGCGCGGGTCGCCGCTCGTCAAGCTCGCCGACCTGCGCGTGCGGCAGGGACGACTCGACGAGGCGCGGCACCTCCTCGAGGGGAGCGAGTTCCACCCGGTCGCGCGGCGCGCCCTCGCGACGATCGCCCTCGCGCGCGGCGAGACCGCGCTCGCCGAGGACCTCGTGCGCCTGTGCCTCGAGGGGGCCGGCGGATCGGATCCCGCGTGTGCGCCGGCGCTCGACCTGCTCGTGCAGGTCCGGCTCGCGCGAGGGGACGCCGCCGCCGCCGCCGAGGCGGCCGCACGCCTGGCGGACATCGCGTCAGCCTCCGGGGACGGCCGCGCAGCTGCGTTCGCCGATCTCGCGGCGGGCCGCGTCGAGGCGGCACGCGGGGACGAGCGGGCCGCGAGCCGCCTCCAGGCCGCGCTGCGGAGCTTCGCGAGCCTCGACTCGCCCCTCGAGGCGGCGCGGGCGCAGCTCGAGCTGGCACGGGCGCTCGCCGGGACGGCTCCCGAGGCCGCGATCGCCGAGGCCAGGCTCGCGCTCGCGGCGTTCGAGCGGATCGGCGCCACCGGCGACGCCGATTCCGCGAGCGCCTTCCTCCGCGGGCTCGGCGCGCGTGGCCGCGCGTGGCCGAAGGCCTACGGTGCGCTGACGAAAAGGGAGACGGAGGTGCTGTCGCTGCTGGCCGCCGGGTGCTCGAACGCCGACATCGCCGGCCGCCTCGTGATCAGCCGCCGCACCGCCGAGCACCACGTCGCGAGCATCCTCTCGAAGCTGAACCTGCGCACGCGCTCGGAGGCCGCCGCCTATGCCTTGCGCGACGCCGCTACGAGACCCGTAGTGGAGTAGGTAGCCCTACCGATGCTGCCGGCGGCGCGCCCCGCGATCCTCTCTCCAGCCCCGAAGTCCGACGAGAGGAGAGACCATGAGCGGCAGCGAGGAGAACAAGGCAGCAGTCCGGGCCTGCTTCGAGAATGCGGCGCGCGGGAACTTCGGCGCGCTCGACGAGATCGTCGCCCCGGACTACGTCCTGCACCCGGAGGAGGCGCGCGGCGTCGACGGGCTGCGCGAGGTCGTCGAGGGCTACCGCGACGCGCTGAGCGGCCTGCGCGTCGCGATCGACCAGCAGTTCACCGACGGCGACTACGTCGCGACGCGCTTCACGATCCGCGGCACCCACGACGGCGACCTGATGGGAACGCCTCCGACCGGCAAGGACGTCGCCTTCACCGGAATCACGATCAGCCGGTGCGAGGGCGGCAAGATCGCGGAGGAATGGGAGCTCACCGACACGGTGAGCCTGCTGGGGCAGGTCGGGGCGCTCCCGCAGCCGGCCATCAGCTGACGCGCGCAAGCGGCGGCGGCCCGCGCCGCCGCCGCGACGCGAATGAAAGGAGTGCGCACATGCAACGACTGTCGCTCATCCTGTCCTCGACGGCGCTCGTCGTGGCGCTGCTCGGCGTGACTCCGCTCGGGCACGCTGCGGGTTCCGTCGCGTCGAAGGTCGTCCCGTACGCGAACAGATCCGGCTACGCCACGAACGCCGGCGCCGTGACCGGGATCAAGGCTTCGCGCCGGCCGACCGCGGGCAAGCTGGTGCCGCTCGGCGCGAACGGGAGGCTGCCGGCGTCGATCGGCGCGGTCGGGCCGGCCGGGCCGGGCGGGCCAGCCGGTCAGCAGGGGCCGCCGGGCGTCTCCGGACTCCAGTTCGTGCACGGGCTCGGCGACTCGGACGTCAACGACCGCGCGGAGGCGCGCGCGACGTGCCCCGAGGGAAAGAAGCT
>Ga0126312_10000154_pt1 | contig 33124 bp, 35 predicted proteins | sample Plot104A_FD_92537 | JGI IMG/M metagenome (GOLD analysis project Ga0126312, IMG submission 92537) | Serpentine soil microbial communities from UC McLaughlin Reserve, CA, USA - Plot104A | ecosystem: Environmental > Terrestrial > Soil > Grasslands | place: USA: UC McLaughlin Reserve, Lake County... | reverse complement strand
GGGGCTCCTCGGTGAGCATCCCGAGGTACTCCTTCTTGACCTCCTCGGAGCCGCCGAGCATCACCGGGGCGCTGGCGAGGCCGTTGCACATCAGCGATGTGCCGATGCCGGAGCAGCCCCAGCCGAGCTCTTCCTCGATCAGGCAGCCGGTGAGGTAGTCGAGCCCCGGGCCCCCGTACTCCTCCGCCACGTGATTGTTGATCAGCCCGACTTCCCAGGCCTTCTCGATGATCTCCTGGGGCCAGGTGGCGTCCTTGTCGTAATCCCAGGCGACCGGGCGGATCTCCTTGGTCGCGAAGTCACGGGCCAGCTCGCGGATGTCCTTCTGCTCGTCGGTAAGCGTGAAATCGACCACTGTTCTCAGACGCTCCTTGCTGTCGCGCCGGGCGGCCCGGACGACCCGATTGATTCGTCAGTCAATATCCGTGAGCGAAATGTTACCCCAACACCAGGCGCACCACTACAAAGATCCCGACGCCCAGCGCGAGGAGCGTGAAAACCAGGAGACCCACTTGGTCCGGGTACAGCGCCGGGCGGCTCGGGGCCATCGTGCGGCGCCGCAGGCGCTTCCACATAGGGTCAGACTATGACCTCATGGGTGGCTTCGGAACGGCATTCCTGATCATCGCGGCCGTGGCCATCCTGGTGGCCATTGCCAGCTTCTGGGGCAGCGGCCGGATCTACCGTGACCTCGGCCGCAGCGGGCCGTTCTCCTTCGGCGAGGACGACGATCGACCGCGGGGGCCGGCGCCCCAGAGCCCCGCGAACGATCCGGTCGCCCGCGAAGAGATCAGGCAGATGCTCGAGGCCAAGTCCGCCCGTCGCGAGGCCCGGGGGGAAGCGCCGCTCGACATCGACGCGGAGATGGCGGAGCTGGTCCGGCCGGCGGTGACGGTCGACGAGTCCCTTCGCGAGGAGGTGAGGCAGCTCGTGGTCGCCCGCAACGAGCGTCGCATGCGCCAGGGCAAGGAACCGCTCGACGTGGAGGCGGAGGTGGATCGCCAGCTGCGGGACTTGGCGTAGTCCGGTCGTCGGATCGGTGACCGGCTGCGCTCCTCCGCGGGGCGTGACTGAGCCCGCACCGGGGTATAGGGTCCGCTCGATGGCTTCGGAGCGCCGTTACGAGCTCGACGAGATCCTGGTCCGACCGGGCACCTACTTCAATCCTCAGACCGAGGTGATGGTGGTCGTGGACGACTCCACGTCGATCGACACGGGGATCTTCAACCTCGAAGAGTTCGAGGGCGCCGACTGGGTGCTCGTCGCCGACGACGTCCCGCTCGACGAGGCCCAGCGCGACGAGCTCTTCGAGACCTTCCAGGCCACCTACCACGGTGGTGACGGCCGGGCCGTCAGCGAGGCCGCTGTCGAGGACCCGGACCTCGAGCCGGACGAGGACGAGGAACCCGAGGAGTAGGTCCCCATAGGCTGCTCGATCCGTGCGGCCCGTCCATTACCTGGCTGTCTTCATCCCGGCCGCGGTGGTGCTCGAGATCGCGCACGCAGCGCCGGCGCTGGTCTTCTCGGCCGCCGCGCTAGGGGTGATCCCGTGCGCGGCGGTGATGGGCGAGTCCACCGAGCACCTGGCCGCCCGCACCGGCCCGGGCATCGGCGGGCTGCTCAACGTGACGTTCGGCAACGCCCCCGAGCTGATCATCGCCCTCTTCGCCCTGCTCGAGGGCCTCCAGGAAGTGGTCAAGGCGTCGGTCGTGGGCTCGGTAATCGGCAACGTGCTGCTCGTGCTCGGGGCGGCGATGGTCGTAGGCGGCGCCCGCCGCGAGAAGCAGACCTTCAGCCGAACGGCGGCGAACGCGCAGTCGGCGATGCTGGTGCTGGCCCTCGCGGCGCTGGTCTTCCCGGCGATCTTCCAGCTCATCCACGGCGGCGGCCTGCCCAGTGTCGGCGAGGACCGCGTGGACTTCGGCTCCGACCTCGAGAAGCTCTCCTTCGGGGTCGCCATCGTTCTGCTCACCAGCTACGGGCTCGGCCTGCTCTTCTCCCTGAGGACTCACCGCTCCGTGTTCAATCCATACGGCGACGAGGATCAGGAGGACGGCGCCTGGACGATGAAGCGCTCGATCATCACCCTCGCCGTCTCGGCCGTCGCGGTGGGGCTGATGAGCGAGGTCCTCGTCGGCTCGATCGAGGACGCCTCCAAGGACATCGGCCTCTCCCAATTCTTCGTCGGCGTGTTCGTGGTCGCGATCGTGGGCAACGCCGCGGAGCACTGGGTGGCGGTCCTCGTCGCGGCCAAGGACAAGATGGACCTCGCGGTGAACATCGCAATCGGCTCGAGCGCCCAGATCGCTCTGTTCGTGGCGCCCCTTCTGGTCCTCCTCTCGTTCGTCGTCGGGCCGGATCCGATGGCTCTGGTCTTCAACGGCTACGAGCTCGTCGGGCTGCTGTTCGCCGTCCTCATTGCAAACCTGGTCACCCAGGAGGGCGAGTCGAACTGGTTCGAGGGCGTCCAGCTCATCTCGCTGTACGCCGTGATCGGCCTGGTCTTCTACCTCGCCTAGCTATCCGGCGGGCTCGGGCTCCTTCGACGCCTCCATCTGCTCCATCCGATTTCGGCGCCGGCGCTCGGCAGCGTCGGGGTCCCGGCTGTCGCTGACCAGGGAGGCGACGATCCCGATGGTGAAGGCTCCCGCCACGAATGCGAGGCTGGCGGCCGGCCCGATCGTCACCAGGTCCTCCACCAGCAGCTTCACGCCCACGAGGCCGAGCACGACGGCGATGGTCGCGTCGAGGTAGCGGAAGCGGGCGATCAGGCTCTCAACGAGGACGAAGAGCGCCGGCAGGTCGAGCAGGGCGAAGACGTTCCCCATCCAGATGAGGACCGAGTCGCGGGTGATGCCGAAGGCCGCCGGGATCGAGTCGATGGCGAAGGCGATGTCCGCGAACACGATCGCGGCGAGGCATAGGAACAGGGGAGTGACCCAACGCCGGCCCTCGCGCCGGACGAACCAGCGGTCGCCATGCATCTCGGAGGTGACCGGGTACACGCGCCTGACGAGGCGGACGACCAGGTTCCGGTCGGGGTCGACGTTCTCCTCCACACCCCGGAAGACGCGGACGGCGAGGACGATCAGCCCGGCGCCGAGCAGGTAGATCAGGAAGTGGAACTGCTCGAGCAGGGCGATGCCGGCGAGGATGAACACCGCTCGCAGCACCAGCGCGGCGACGATCCCCCAGAAGAGCAGCCGCCGGCGGTTCCGGTAGGGCACCCCGAAGTAGGCGAACAGGATCAGGAAGACGAAGAGGTTGTCGAGCGACAGCGAGCGCTCGATCAGGTAGACGGTCGTATAGACCACGCCGGCCTCGCTGTCGCGGAAGGCCACCACCACAAGTGCGGCGAGCAGGCTGAGCGCGAGCCAGCCGATCGACCAGATCGCGGCCTCGCGAAAGCTTGGCTCCGTGCCGCGCGAGAAGAAGCGCAGGTCGAACCAGAGGAAGACGAAAAGCGCGACGCTGAGCGCCACCCACGGGGCGACCGACTCCAAGAGCACGTGATGGAAGTTAGGGGGTGGGTACGCGCGGGGCGGGCCCGGCACGACGCGGACTCGCGGCCTGCCCCGAGGCGGGACCCCCTCCGGTTAGTATCGCCCGGTGATCGATCCGTCGGCTCGCTGGCGTGAGTACGGCGAGAAGCCCGATTACGCTGGACTCGCGACCTACGGCGGGGTCCCCCACACAGACGACCCCGAGGAGCTCCGCGGCGCGGACGTGGCGATCGTCGGCGCGCCGATGGACGACCTCGTCTCGGATCGCCCCGGCACGCGCTACGGGCCGCGCGCCATCCGGACCGCCGGCTCTCCGTCCAGGTCGCACCTCGAGAGCGGCGTCGATGCGTTCGAGGCGCTTCGGATCGTCGACTACGGCGACGCCGCGGTGGTCCCCGGCGACGCCGTCCGCTCCCACGTCGCGATTCAGATGCTGGTCGGCCAGGTGCTCGCGAGCGGCGCGATCCCGATCGTGCTCGGCGGCGACCACTCGATCGCCGAGCCGGACATCCGTGCCTGCGCCCAAGCGCACGGGCCCGTCGGTCTGGTGCACTTCGACACCCACACCGACACGGGGGCCCGGGTCTTCGGGGCGAAGCTGTCACACGGCACGCCCATGTACCGCGCCGTCGAGGAGGGACTCGTCGACCCCGCTCGCTATGTCCAGGTCGGGCTGCGCGGCTATTGGCCGGGCGAGCGCGAGTTCTCCTGGCAGCGGGAACGGGGCATCACGTCGATCTTCATGCACGATGTCCGCGATGCCGGAATCGCAGCGGCGATCGCGAGCGCAGCCGGCGTGGTCGGCGACGGCCCAACCTTCCTGTCGGTCGACGTGGACGTGCTCGATCCGGCCTTCGCGCCCGGCACCGGGACTCCCGAGCCGGGCGGGATGACCTCCGGCGATCTCCTCTGGGCCTGCCGCGAAGTGGCGCGGCGGACACGGCTGGTGGGAGCGGAGGTCGTCGAGGTGCTGCCCACGGCTCTGGGATCCGGTGACATCACCGCGCTCGTGGCGGACCGGATCGTGCGCGAGATCCTCACGGGGATCGCGCTCGCCCGCCGGCGCGACGCCGCACCGGCCTGACCGTGTCCGGCGCCCGCGCGGTTCTGCGGGCGACGCTACGCAGTCCCGCCCTACGTCGAGTCGAGCTCGCCTTCGCGGGCTTCAACGCCGGGGAGTACGGCGTCTGGGTGGCAATGCTCGTGTACGCCTACGACCAGGGCGGCGCCACCGCCGCCGGGCTGATCGCCGTAGCTCAGCTCGTGCCCGCCGCGGCGGTGGCGCCGGTGGCGGCCGGGACGGCGGACCGCAATCCCGGCCGGATGCTCTCGCTCGGCTACGCCCTTCAGGCGGCGGCGATGGCGGCGACGGCCGTCCTGCTGGCGGTCGACGCGCCGCCCGGCACGGCCTATGCAGGGGCGATCGTCGCTTCCTCCGCCGTGACTCTCACCCGGCCGGCCCAGGCCGCGCTGCTCCCCAGGCTCGTGGACGGTCCCGAGCAGCTCACCGCCGCCAACGCCGTGTCGGCCTGGGTCGAGAGCAGCTCGACGCTCGTCGGGCCGGCCCTGGCGGGTGTGCTCCTCGGACTCAGCGGACCGGCGGCAGTCTTCGCCGTCTTCTCTGCGGCCGTCGCGGTTTCCACCGTCCTGGTGGCGAGGCTCGGCGGGACGTCCGACGCCGGCGTCGACACGGTCGAGGGACTGCGCCGGCGGACGACCGCCGGCGTGCGGGCGGTCCGCGCCGTCCCGGGCTCGGGCAGCCTGATCGCTCTCCTCGCCATGCAGTTCGCGGTCATCGGAGCGCTCGACGTGCTCGCGGTCGTCCTCGCCCTCGACGTGCTCGACCTCGGCTCCTCCGCCGCCGGCTACCTCACCGCCGCGTTCGGTGCCGGCGGCGCCGCCGGCGCGGCGCTCGCCCTCGGACTCGTCGGGCGGCGTACGCTGATCCCGGCGATCGTGGGCGCAGCGACAGCCTGGGGGGTCGCCTTCGCGCTAGTCGGCGCCTGGGAGCTGGCCGTACCGGCGTTTCTCCTGATCGCGGCGGGTGGTTCTGCGCGGAGCCTTCTCGACGTGGCCGGACGGACGCTTCTCCAGCGGGCGGCCCCGCCGGAGGCCCTGGCGTGTGTCTTCGGGCTGCTCGAGGGGCTGCTGATGCTCGGCCTGGCGCTCGGCTGCCTGAGCGTCCCGATACTGATCCGCGCCGCGGGGACCGGCACGGCCTTCGCGGTCGCCGGGCTCAGCGTCCCCACGCTGGCGCTCGCGCGTCTCGGCGCCCTGCGGCGGATCGAGGCGGGGGTGCACGCCCCGGTGGCCGAGCTGGCCGCGCTGAGGGCCTCTCACATCTTCGCCAGCCTGCCCGGCCCGGAGCTGGAGGGCCTCGCCCGCAGCCTCCGGCGGCGCGAGTGGAGCCCCGGCGACGTCGTCGTGCGCGAGGGCGATCCCGGCGACCGCTTCTACCTCATCGACGCCGGGGAGCTGGACGTCTCGGCGGACGGGGCGACCGTCAACAGGCTCGGGCCCCGCGAGGGGTTCGGCGAGATCGCCCTGCTCCACGCCGTGCCGCGGACCGCCACGGTCACGGCGCTGACACCCGTCTCCCTGTGGGAGCTCGAGCGCGCGCCGTTCCTGGCGGCCGCGACCGGGCACGTAAGCGCCCGGGAGGCGGCCACCACGCTCAGCGAGGAGCGGCTGGCCCGCGGCGCGCTACGTTGACTGCATGGCGGAAGCGGGCCGCATTGCCGTAGGGACCTGGAGCGGGGGGCGCTTCATGCACTTCGGCGAGCCCCTGGCCGACGACCGGCTCGAGGCGCTGCTGAGGCCCGGAGACGGGATCGGCACGGTGATCACCGCCGACGCCTATGGCGCCGGCGAGGCCGACGCCCTGGTGGGCCGTGCGCTCTCCGGGGTCCCGCGTGACGACTACGTGCTCATCGGCGCGATCGGGCACGACTTCTACGAGGGTGAGCGGAGGGGCCCGGCGGGCTACCCCCGCTTCACCGATCCCACAGTGCGGGAGCCGGACGCCTACGGCGACTACGTGCGCATGGCCGTCGAGCGCAGCCTCGAGCGCTGCGGCGCCTCCGCCTTCGACCTCCTGCTGCTTCACAACCCGGACCGGACCGGCTTCGAGCACCCGGCGGTGTGGGAGGCGCTGGCGGCTGTGAGCGACGACGGGCTGGCGGGCGGGCTCGGCGTGGCGCCCGGGCCCGCCAACGGCTTCACGCTCGACGTGATCGGGTGCTTCGAGCGCTACGGCGAGCTGATCAACTGGGCGATGCTGATCCTCAACCCGCTGGAGCCATGGCCCGGTGAGCTGGCCCTGAACGCGGCGGCTCGGCACGGGGTGAAGGTCATTACCAGGGTGGTCGACTACGGCGGCCTGTTCCACGACGACGTGCTGCCGGGGCACTCGTTCGCAGAGGGCGACCACCGCCGCTTCCGGCCCGAGGGCTGGGTCGAGGAGGGCCGCGAGCGGATGGACCGGATGCGCCCGCTCGCCGAGCGCCACGAGCTCACGATGCTCCAGCTCGCCTGCCACTGGAACCTCGCCCACGAGGCGGTCGAGTGCGTCGTTCCCACCCTGATCGAGGAGGCCGACCACGCAAAGCCGATCGAGGCCAAGAGGGCCGAGCTGGCCTCGCTTCCTCCGGGGGCGAGGTTTACAGAGGACGAGATGGCCGAGATCCGCGCCATAGGCGACAACCGCGGCTGCATGGCGCTCAAGGGAGCGTCACCGGACCACTCCGAGGAGCGCCCGGACCGCTGGCCGCTGACCGGCGAGCAGGCCGAGCTGGCGCGCCGCTGGAGAATCGATCCGGAGCGCGACCTGACGTGTTCGGCCCTCTCGACGTAGCCGACCGGATGTGGCCGGTGCTCGGGCCGCTCATGCGTGCTCACGCGCGTCTCTACCGCGCCACGAACGGGCGGATCGGCGAGATCCCGGGCCTGCCGCCGCTGCTCCTGCTGGACCACGCCGGTGCCCGCAGCGGCAAGCAGCGGACGACCCCGCTCGTCTACATGGATCACGGCGACGACCTGATCGTGATTCCCTCCAAGGGCGGCTACGAGCGCAACCCCGGCTGGCTCCACAACCTGCGGGCCAATCCCGAGACGACGGTCCAAATCGGCTCCGAGCGGATCCCGGTGAGCGCGCGCGAGGCGGGCGAGGAGGAGCGCAGCCGGATCTGGCGCAAGGCCGTCGACCACAATCCGGTATGGGGCCGCTACCAGGAGCGGACCTCCCGCCGCATCCCGGTGGTGATCCTGGAGCGCCGCTAGCGAGGCCCGCAGCCGACCGTCGATCCTGCGAGCACGGGAGCGGTCGTCTCTACTGCAGCAGCTCGGCGCAGCGCTGCAGCGCGTCGGTGTCCTGGGGGTCCGCTCGGTCCAGGCACCTCGCGTACCGCTTGTAGGCGCCCGAGTCGGGCGCCGACGGCGCGGGTGCGGGCGTCGTGGACGAGCCCGAGCCGCCGCCGCTGCCTCCCAGCGCCGTGGCCCCGAGCGACCCGGTCAGCTCGGACAGCGGCCTGGCCTTGGCGGGAGCTTCGATCTGCTGATCGCCGTTCACCTTCGAGAGCTCGATCGAGAACGACAGCGAGCCGCCCTCGATGCCGCCGACCGCGTCGCGGTCCGCCTTGGGCACGTCGAGCTCCAGATGACCGGAGACACGGCGGACGGTGTTGTCGCTCTTGGCCACGTAGACGTCGAATGTGGGGTCCTTGACCACGTCCGAGATCTTGTCGAGCTCGCTCTGCGAGAGCGGCCTGGGGGCCTGGCCCGTCGCCCCGCCGATCGCGCCGCCCGAGCGCTTGACGAACGAGTTGAAGTCCTGCACCACGCTGGATACGTCGAGCTTGCCGGACACGTGGGTCGTGTCGGCGCCCGCGACCTTCTCGTCGCCCTCGGTCTGGGCATCCTCCAGCCACTTGCGCGGATCCAGGCCGAGGGCCTTCAGCGAGCTCTTGCGGTCACCGCGGCTTGCGAGCGAGCGGTTGGCCTGGGCAACCTTCGACGACGGCTGCTCGTAGTAGACGTCCTGGAACTTGATGAAGGCGCGGTCGCCGGTGGAGACGAAGCCGGTCTGGACCGTCTGCGCCCCGCCGCCGATCTTCACCTCGAAGTCGGCCGCGGGCAGCTTGCCCTTCCTGTTGCGGAATGGCCCGGTGACCTCGACCCGCACGGGACGGCTGAAGGCGGCGTTGCCCTTGACCTGGATCTCGGCGTCGGCGTTCAGATCGGCGCTGTCGATCGGCTGCTTGAAGGCCTTGTCCAGGAGCGCCTGGGCGTCCTCGTCGTTGCCACCGCCTCCGCACCCGGAGGCGGCGACCAGAGCGAGGACCAGGAGGACGGCCGGCGACAGCCGTCGAAACGGGGAGCGCACCCGGCGCAGGGTAGTGGAACACCCGCCCCGTCAACGCAACTTCCAGGGGCGCCGGAGGTTGGATTCGAGGATGTCCGTGACCGTCCGCGCGACGCTCGCCGCGACCGCCGTGCTGGCCGTCCTGGCCTGCGCCGCCGCGCCCGCGCTGGCGGCTGAGCTGGTCGAGGTCGGAAGTGGGACGACCCAGCGACTGGACGACCCCCTCACCCCGCCGGGCGCGGACGTCGAACCGGTGCGGCCGGCGCGCGCGGTCGCGGTCGCGAGCTCTGCGCGGGGGCGCAGGGCGGTCGGCCGGGCGCTGCGGAACGCGCTGCGCTCACGCCGTATCAGCAAGGCGCGCTTCCGCCGCTACGTCCGGATCTACGGCAAGGCCCGCCGCGTCCGCCGCGGCCTGCGCGGGGCGCGCGGGAGGCAGCTGGGCTACGTGATCGCCACACTGGAGCGCGTCGCGCTGCGCCGCCGCCTGGGCTTCTCGAGGCTGCCCTCCTGGTTTGCCCAGGTCCAGCGCAACACGAGCTATTGGCCGCACAGGCCGTTCCCGGCGTCCGGCGACTTCGTGAAGTTCGGCCGCAGCCAGGTCCTCTACCGCTATTTCCCCGGCCGCGGGCTCCAGTTCCACCCGCTCGGCACGTTCAAGCGCGCCAACCTCATCCACGGGGCCTGCAAGGGCGTCGTCAAGGCCCCATGCAGCAAGACGCGTCTGCGCCGCCTGCTCGACGAGATGGCGCGCTTCGCGGTCAGGCGGAGCAGGCGCTGGATCGCGTGGGAGTACATCTTCGACTTCGGCGGCGGCTCGCCGCCCTGGATCAGCGGCATGGCCACCGCGACCGGCATCCAGGCGCTCGGCCGCGCCGCGGTCATGCTCGACAAGCCCCGCTACGTGCGGGTAGCCCGCAAGGCGCTGGGGGCCTTCGCCGCCAGGGCGCCGCTCGGGGTGAAGGCGCGCGGCTTCCGCGGCGGCGTCCACTACCTCCAGTACTCGTTCGCGCGGCGGACGTACATCTTCAACGCGTTCACGCAGGCGCTGATCGGCCTCTACGACTTCAGCAAGGATGCCCGCGACGCCCGCGCTCGCCACTTCTTCGATCGCGCCGAGCCGGAGCTCGAGCGCGAGATCCCGTTCAGCGACCTGGGCGACTGGAGCATGTACGCGTACCGCGGCCAGGTCTCCGATCCGAGCTATCACGAGCTGCTCAGGGAGGTCATGGAGAGCATGTGCACCCGCCACCTGGGCGGCATCTACTGCACGTACGCCACGCGCTATCGCCGCTACCAGACGGAGCCCCCGAGGATCGAGATCACGGGCCCGTCGTCGACCAGCGTGGGGCAGCTCACGCGGATCCGCTTCACGCTCTCGAAGCTCTCGGCGGTCGAGCTCCGCATCTCGCGGGCGGGCCGGGTGGGCGTCGACGAGATCGCGACCTTCGGCCGCGGCAGCGGCTCGTTCAGCTGGCGGCCGAGCTCCCCGGGCACCTATGAGATCCATCTCGGAGCAAAGGAGAAGCGCACGGGCAAGGGCCTCAAGGGGCACGACGACGCGACCATCCAGGTCAACTAGTCTCAACCGCCACCCATGGCGCCCAGAACGATCCTCTACACGGGCAAGGGCGGCGTAGGGAAGACGAGCGTCGCCGCGGCCACGGCCCGTCGCTGCGCGGCGGCCGGGCTGCGAACCGTGGTGCTTTCGACCGATCCGGCGCACAGCCTGTCCGACTCGCTCGAGGCCGAGCTCGGGGGCGAGCCGCGCGAGGTCGAGCCCGGTCTCTACGGCCAGGAGGTGCAGGCCCAGGAGGAGATGGAGCGCAACTGGGACGCCGTGCAGGACTGGCTGAGCAACCTGCTCGCCGACCGCGGGATGGATCGGATCTCGGCCGAGGAGCTCACCGTGCCGCCGGGCATGGACGAGCTTTTCTCGCTGCTGCAGATCAAGCGCCACCACGAAGAGGCCGCCTTCGACGCCGTGATCGTCGACTGCGCCCCCACCGGCGAGACGCTTCGGCTGCTCTCCTTCCCGGATGTGGCCACCTGGTGGCTGGAGAAGGTCTTCCCCTGGGAGCGCCGGCTCGTGTCCGCCGCGCGGCCGCTCGCGCGAGGCCTCCTCGACATCCCGCTGCCGGACAACGCCGTATACGACGACCTGGAACGTCTCGCGCGCAACCTGATCGCGATGAACGACATCCTCCGCGACCGCGCGACCACCTCGATCCGCCTCGTCGTCAACCCTGACCGGATGGTGGTGAAGGAGGCGATGCGCACCTTCACCTACCTCAATCTCTACGGCTATCTGACGGACGCCGTGGTGGTAAACCGCGTTCTCCCCGCCGAGGCCGCCGATGGTTACTTCTCGAGCTGGTGGAAGCTCCAGCGGGAGCACATGGAGCTCGTCCGCTCCGCCTTCTCACCGGTTCCGATTCTCGTCGCACCCTGGCTCGAGCACGAGGTGGTCGGCGCCGAGATGCTCGACCGGCTCGCGGGCGAGCTGTTCGACGACGGGGACCCGGCCCGGCTCCTGTACGACGAGCTGTCGCAGGAGCTCTCCTCGAACAACGGCGTGACCACGCTCCGGCTGCCGATCCCGTTCGCCGAACGCGGCGACATCGAGCTGAAGAAGATCGGGCTCGAAGTCATCGTCCGCGTCGGCGGGCAGAAGCGGACTATCATCCTCCCGCCTACGATGGCGGCGTACTCGACGAGCGGGGCGCGCTTCGAGGACGGCGCGCTCCAGGTCTTCTTCGAGAAGAGCGATGGACCAGAGGCACCGGACACCACCCCCACCGCCTGAGTACGATCCGCTCTTCGACGAGGAGCGGCCGCCGCCGCGCGACCCCTACGGCAGCGTTCCGCCGCCGCGCCGTGGCGTCGACCTCTCCGTCCTGTTCGTGCTCCTCGATGCGATTCGCCGGGCGGCGCCGAGCGAGCTCGAGGCTCGCGTCACCTCGCTGATCCGCGAGTTCCTGCTCACGCTGCGCTCGCTGATCGACTGGTACCTGGAGCGCCTGGACCAGCCGAGCCGCGAGCCGCGGGTGGAAGATATCCCGATTGATTAGGCGTTAGGCGTTAGGCGTTAGGCGGTAGTCGCTACGGCGGCTAGGCGCTCCAGGCTGTGCTCCACCTGGCCCGCGTCCTCCGGGTTCACGTAGAACGTGATGCGGTCGCAGCCGGCCTCCCGTAGCCGCTCGACCTCCTCCCGCTCTGGCTTCGCGCCCGACCAGGTCACCGGGATGTGCCCGCGGCCGGCGTCCGCCCCGCGCCTCTGGAGCTCGTCGATGCGCCCGGGCAACTCCTCCGGCGGCACTCGGTTCGGCATCCATTCGTCGCCGTAGGCGAGCACGCGGTCGAGCACCTTGGGACCGTTTCCGCCCACCACCACCGGCGGGTGCGGAAGCTGGCCCGGCTTGGGCCAGCACCAGATCGGGTCGAAGTCGACGTGGTTGCCGTGGTACTCGGCCTCCTCCTCGGTCCAGATCGCCTTCATCGCCTCGACCCGCTCGCGCATCACGCCGAAGCGGCGGTCGGGGTCGGTGCCGTGATGCTCCATCTCCTCGCGGTTCCACCCGGCCCCGACGCCGAACAGGAAGCGCCCGCCCGACAGCCGGTCGACCGACGCCACCTCCTTGGCGGTGATGATCGGATCGCGCTCGATGACAAGGCAGATACCGGTTCCCAGCTTCACCCGCTCGGTCGCGGCGGCCGCCGCGGTGAGGGCGACGAACGGGTCGTAGGTGTGGCTGTACTGGCGCGGAAGCTCGCCGCCGCCCCGGTACGGTGTTTTGCGGCTGCTCGGGATGTGCGTGTGCTCGGCGAACCAGAGCGACTCGAAGCCTCGCTCCTCGACCATCTGCGCGAGCGTGGCAGGGTCGACGGCGTAGTCGGTGGGGAACATGGCGATGCCGAACTTCATTCTCGGGTCTCCGTCAGACTCGGTACCCCGTGACGGCGGAATATCACAGGCTTCCCGCGGACCTGCCCGAGCCGGAGGACGACGGCGCGGCGGATCATCTGCCGGGGAAGCGGCTCGACGGGACAGCGCTTCAGGACTACGCACGGGGGACGCTTGTCGCCTTCGTCTACCCGCGCACGGGCACGCCCGGTCAGCCCTCGCCCGAAGGCTGGGACGACATCCCCGGCGCCCGTGGCTGCACACCGCAAAGCTGCGCCTTCCGCGACCTGCACGGGGAGCTCGCGGCGCTGGGCGCGACGGTCGTGGGCGTGAGCGCCATGGACCCGGACGAGCAGGCCGCCTTCGCCGAGCGGGAAGCCCTTCCCTACCCGCTGATGAACGACCGGGAGCTGCGTCTGGCCTCCGACCTCGGGCTGCCGACGTTCGAGGCGGCAGGGATGCGCCTCTACAAGCGGCTCACGCTCGTCGCGCGCGAGGGCGAGATCGTCAAGGTCTTCTACCCGGTCTTCCCGCCCGACCGGAACGCCGCCGAGGTCGCGGAGTGGCTAGCGGCCGCGTGAGATGTCGATTGCGCGGATCGCGTGCTCGTCCGGCAGCTTCTCCAGCACCTCGCGCACCGCGGCGTGGACGTCGCGCTCGTCGTGGCCGAAGTCGTCCGCGAACGCGCGCAGCGCCGTCCACGTGATCTTGAGCTGCGCCGGGGTCAGGTCGAGCCTGTAGGCGATCTCGTCCGGGCCGATGAGATGGAGCTCGTCGTCCGCCATGCGCCGGAAGACTACCCTTGGACGCGATGGCGCGGACGTGGGTGCTGACCGGGTCGCTCGACAACTTCGACGCCACCCGCGAGCACGGCTTCAAGCTGATCGGGGCCAAGGAGAAGCGTCGCAACATGGCCGAGCAGATCGAGCCGGGCGACCGGATCGTCTTCTACGTCACCGGCGTGCAGGCCTTCGGGGGGATCATCCGGGTGACCGGCGAGATGTTCGAGGACCGCACGCCGCTGTGGCCGGGGAAGCCGGGCAAGCGCGACCCCTATCCGTGGCGGTTCGACACCGAGCCGGTGGTGACCCTCGACGAGGACCACTTCGTTCCCGCGAAGGACCTGGTCGCCGAGCTCGAGCACGTCAGGAAGTGGCCGCTCGAGCATTGGCATCTCGCCTTCCAGGGCCAGCTCCGCACGGTGTCCGACGCCGACGCCCGGCTGCTCGAGAGCCGTATCCGCCAGGCGGCCGGCGCCACGGCCGCGGCGTGAGGCACGAGCGCCACTACACGCTCGAGGAGGCCAACGCGGCTTTGCCCGAGGTCGCGGACCTGATCGAGAGCCTGCGATCCGCTCGCGACCGCCTGGGCGACCGTGACGCGCGCGACGCCCTGGGCGAGGCCACCCCGGGCAACGGCGGCGGCGAGCCCGCCCGTACGGTCGCCGAGGGCTTTCTCGGAGTCAGGGAAGGCCTGCTCCAGCTTCAGGAGAAGGAGATCGTCCTGCGCGACCTCGATCGCGGCCTCGTCGATTTCCCGGCGATCCGCGACGGCAGCGAGGTCTATCTCTGCTGGGAGGAGGGCGAGGCGGAGATCGGCTTCTGGCACGAGCTCGACGCCGGCTTTGCCGGCCGCCGGCCGCTCGATGGCTGAGGCGGCGCGCACATGGCGGCTGCTCAACTTCGAGCAGCGGGTGATGGCCGTCGGCGCCCTCCTGCTCGCGGTCAGCACCTTCGGCCCCTTCTCGTTGGTGGAGCTGGCGGAGCTGCTCCTGGCCGCGGGCGTGCTGGCGCTCCTGCGCGCTCGGGCGCTGGGCAAGCGCTTCCACCTGCCGTTCGGCGACGGGACCGTGGTCCTCGTCGCCGGCGTCTGGGCGGCGCTCCTGATCACGACGAGGCTGTTCAGCCGGCCCCTCGGCCAGAACCTGCTGGCGCTGGTCTGCTCAGGGATCCTGATCGTGGCCGGGGTGGCCGAGCGGGCCAAGCGACCCGCTGACGACATCCCCGAGGACGCCCCGGCGGGCGGGCAGCCGCATCAGTCCGAGGCCGACGAAGGCGGCAGCGAACTGGAGCCCCGCGGCGATCAGGACGGCCTCGGCGGACCCGAGGCCGCTGACGACCGGTCCGGCGAGGGCGGCGCCGATCGACAGCGAGCCGACCTTCAGCCCGGCCGCGGTCGTGAAGACCTGTCCCATTAGGTCGCGCGGAACACGCTGCTGCCCCGTGGACGCGCGCGAGCGTGGCGGCGCCGACGAAGGGCGGCGCTCCGTCCGGAGCCGGACGAGGCTTGCCTTGTCCACTAGTAGGCGGTCTGCTTGGCCGCTGGCCGTGAGCGATGCCAGTCGCACGGCGACTGCCTGGAGGCATCCCTCGGAACACCGGCGAGCTGACCCCCCGGACAATCCTCGGACCGGACGACGCGCCGCCGGTTTCGGATGCCGACCAGGCCGAGCACGCCTCCGAGCCCCACCAGCACGGTGGAGATCGCGATCCCGACTCGGAAGGCGTGGACCGATGCGTCCTCGGTCGCCCTGGCGACCCTTTCGCGAACGGCCGGCGGTGTGTTGCCGGGCGCCACCCGAGCGAGTGGCTGCCGCTTCGCCTCGGCGAGGGCGGGCGCCACGCGGGGGCTCGACGCCAAGCGTCCCAGGTTGGAATCGAGCTCAGAGCGGAACTGCGCCGCCACGACGGCCCCGACGGCGGCGATCGCCACCAATGCCGCAACTCGGGCGATCGCGTTGTTCACACCGGATGCGATGCCCGCGTTGTGCTCGTCGGCGTCCGCGAGCACGGTCGCTGTGAGCGGGGCGACGGTCATGGAGAGCCCGAGCGCGAACACGAGCAGGGCGGGCAGCAGGTCGGTCACATAGTCGACACTGGCGTCGAGCGGCAGGAGTAGGGCGAGCCCGGCTGCGGCTATCAGCGGCCCCACCCCCATGAAGAGGCGCGGGCCGTGCTTGTCGGCGAGCGCGCCGAACCGCATCGAGAGCAGCAGCATCACGATCGTCACGGGCAGGGTGGTCGCGCCGGCCTCGAGCGCGTCGAGCCCGGCCACCTGCTGGAGGAACAGGACCAGGAAGAAGAACAGCATCCCAAGCCCGCCGTACATCGTGAAGGTCTCGGCGTTACCGGCCGCGAAGTTCCGTCGCCGGAAGAGCTCCAGCGGCAGCATCGCGTGGTCGGTGCCGCGCTCCTCGTACACGAGGAAGGACACGAACAGCACCGCCCCGAACACGAGCGGGAGGAACACGACGGGGTCGGCCCATCCCTCGAGTGGCTGCTCGATCAGCCCAAACGTCATCCCGGCCAGCCCGAGCGCGCAGAGCGCCGCGCCCGCCACGTCCACCTTGGCCCGCGTCTCGCTTGGGCGGCCCTCCGGGACCACGCGCTCGATGAGGAAAAGCGTCCCCAGCACTAGCGGCACGTTGAGGGCGAAGATCCACCGCCACGAGGCTGAGTCCACGAGCTGGCCCCCGATCAGCGGCCCAAGCACCGTTCCGATGCCACCCCAGGCCGTCCAGGCGCCCACCGCCTTGCCACGCTCGTCCTCCGGGAACACGGTCACGATCACGGCCAGTGCCGCCGGCGTGAGGAGCGCCCCGAACACTCCCTGAAGCGCACGGCCGAGGACCAGGAGCTCGATCGTCGGGGCGAGGGCGCACAACACCGAGGTCGCGCCGAATCCGCCGACCCCGAGCGCGAAGATCCGCCGCTCCCCGAAAACGTCGCCCAGCGACCCGCCGATGAGCAGCAGCGACCCGAGCGTCACGAGGTAGGCGTTCGAGGTCCACTGCTGTCCGGCGAGGCCGCCCCCGAGGTCGCCGGCGATCGCGGGCAGCGCCACGTTGACGACCGTGGCGTCGACGGTGACTACGGCGGTTCCGAGGATGCAGGCGATCAGAACGAGACGCTTGCGTTGCGCGGTCACGGTCTGCGGGCGTTGATGACTGATCGCGCCGCGAAAAGCGAGCCTGACAAGGACGCAGGGAGCGTGGCGTGCTCTGCACGCGAGCGACCGAGGACGCCGTCAGGCGATGCTTTGCAGCGAGCGCGATCAGTCATCAAAGAAGGCGTAGCCGTACTCGCCCCGCTTCAGCGCGAGCTTGGCTATGGAGACCATGCGGTCGTCGTCGTTCGACTCGACCTGGTCGAGCTGATGGTCCACGCGCTTGGCGGCGCGGGTGCAGAACGTCTCGGCGATGTAGAGCTCCTGGCCGGACACTTCGACGTCGTTGTCCTCGAGATGGGCGGTGACCCGCGACAGGGTTGCGACCTGCGCGTAGATGTCGGCCACCGCGTCGGCCAGCCGCTTCTGGTGGAACTGGCGCTCGATGATCCCCTTGCGGTGCTCGCGCAGCAGCGACTCGGTGATGGAGCGAAGCCGCTTGACCTGGTCGGTAAGCGGGTCGGCCAGGCCCGAGACCGCATCGTGCGCCTTCGACACGCGGTCGGGCATCACGCCTCGCTTGACGCGACCGGCGACGTAGTCGGCCAGGACTCCGATGCTGCCGACCGGATCGGCGAGCTCCAGGCTCCCCAGCCCCTCGAGGTCGTCGCCGAGCGGCTTCATGCCCGACAGGGCGATGTACGCGCGCATCACGTCGTTGGCGCCCTCGAAGATCGGGAAGATGCGGATGTCGCGAAGCGCCTTCTCGTAGCGCTCGTTGCGCAAGTAGCCCGCGCCGCCCTTGAGCTGGAGCGCCCGGTTGGCGGCGTACCAGAGGAACTCGGTGCCGGCGACCTTCACGATCGCCGACTCGAGCGAGTAGTCGGGCACGCCGCGGTCGACAAGCCCGGTGGTCAGGTAGGCCATGGCCTCGAGCCCGAACAGGTACGAGACCATCCAACCGATCTTGTCCTGGACGAGCTCGAACTCCGCCAGCGTGCGGTCGAACTGCCTGCGCTCCTTGACATGGTCGATGATCAGGTCGAGGAACACCTTGGTCGCGCCGACCGACCCGGTTCCCAGGCTCATCCGGCCGTTGTTGAGGATCTGCATGGCGATTTTGAAGCCCTCGCCGGGCTCGCCGAGCACGTTCTCCGGCGGGACGCGGACGTCCTTGTAGTAGAGGCGCCGCAAGTCGTTCGCCCGCAGGCCCATCGTGTCGAACCGCTCCCCGACCTCGAAGCCCTCCATGTCGCTCTGGAGGATCAGCGCGATGTGCTTGTCCTTGCCGTCGATCTCGCAGCGGGCGAATGTGACGAGCACGTCCGCGCGACTGCCGTTGCCGATGTAGCGCTTCTCGCCGTTGAGGAGCCAGGAGCCGTCCGGCTGTCTGACCGCCCGCGAACGCAGGCCGTGCACGTCCGAGCCCGCCTCGGGCTCGGTCAGGGCGAACGCCGCCAGCTTGCGCCCGCTGGCGAGTTCGGGGAGGAAGCGCTGCTTCTGCTCGTCGCTGCCGAAGAGGACGATGCCCTTCATCCCGATCGACTGGTGCACGCCCATGACGACGGCGAGCGTGCCGTCGATCTGGCCGAACACCTCCGACACCCGGCAGTAGCCGGTCTGCGAGAGCCCCTGACCGCCGTACTCCTCCGGTACGTACAGGCCCATCAAGCCGCGCTCACCGAAGCCGGCGATCACCTCGTCCGGAATCCAGCCCTCGTCCTCGAAGCGGCGCTCGTCGTACGCCTCGTCGGTGTACTCGCGGAGGCTCTCGATCAGCCCACGGACCTTCTCCTGCTCCTCATCCGACGGCATCGGGAACGGGAAGACGAGCTCCTCGTGGATCTCGCCGCGGAAGAGGGACTTGGCGAACGAGGAGACCGACTGTTCCTCGGCCGGCTTCTGAGTCGTCGTGGCGGCCTCCATCAGGCCGAGGCTCCGTCGACGGAGCCGGAATCCCGCGGAGGCGGACCCACGTACTTGGCGGTCGGCCGGATCAGGCGACCCTCGCGCTTCTGCTCCATGATGTGCGCCGACCAGCCCGCCACCCGGGCGCACGAGAACAGCGACGTGAACAGCTCGGGAGGGACGTCGGCGAAGTCGAGGACGACCGCCGACCAGAACTCGACGTTCGTGGCCAGCACGCGGTCGGGCTTGCGCTCGGCGAGCTCGGCGAGGGCGGCCTCCTCGAGCGCCTCCGCGACCTCCACGCGCGGGGCCCCGATCTCCTTCGCGGTGCGCCGGAGCACCCGCGCGCGCGGATCCTCCGCGCGGTAGACGCGATGGCCGAAGCCCATCAGACGATCGCCACGATCGAGCAGCTCCTTGACGTAGGCGCCGGCGTCGCCGCGCGCGGACACGTCGTCGAGCATCTGCAGGACGCGCGACGGCGCGCCACCGTGGAGCGGACCGGACAGAGCGCCGACGGCCGCGGACAGGGCCGCCGCCACGTCCGCCCCGGTCGAGGCGACGACCCGGGCCGTGAAGGTGGACGCGTTCATCCCGTGCTCGGCTGCGGAAATCCAGTAGGCGTCAATCGCCTTGACGTGGCGAGGGTCAGCCTCGCCGCGCCAGCGGATCAGGAAGCGCTCGGGGATCGACCGGGCCCTGTCGATCTCCCGCTGTGGAACGGGCGGCTTGCCCACGCGGGCTGACTGGGCAACGAAGGACAGCGCCATCACGGACACCCGGGCGAGGTCGTTCCGCGCCTCCTCGTCGGAGATGTCGATCAGCTGCTGCAGGCCCCACTCGGGCGCCAGCATCGCCAGCGCGGCCTGGAGATCGACGCGCGGATCCCGCGTGCGAACCGACAGCGGATGCGGCTCGGCCGGCGGCATCCCGGGCTCGTAGGTGCCGTCGACGAGAAGCCCCCACACCTTCTCGAACGGCACCTTCCCGACCAGGTCCTCGATGTCGACGCCGCGGTAGCGAAGGGCGCTGCCCTCCTTGTCCGGCTCGGCAATCTCGGTGTGGAAGGCAATGACGCCTTCGAGCCCTGAGGGGACCTCCAGCAGCTCCGCCATTCCGCCTCCTTCACCTGGTCGTCGGGATCGCTGCGCTGAGATTATCTATGCCCATGCCAATCCTTAGTGAGCACGTCGACTCGTATCTCCGCGATCTCCGCCCTCCGCGCAGCGAGGTGATGGCCGAGATGGAGGCCGTCGCCGAGCGCGACGGCGTTCCCATCGTCAGCTGGGACACCGGCCGGCTCCTGGCGGCGCTATGCCGCGGGCTCGACCCGGTGGTCCTCGAGGTGGGCACCGCCATCGGATATTCGACGCTGCACATGGCCGAGCAGCTGGAGAAGGGCAGGGTCGTGACACTCGAGTTCGACGCGAGCCGCGCGGCGCAGGCCCGGGGCTTCTTCGAGCGCGCCGGAGTCGTCGACCGCGTCGAGCTGGTCGAGGGCGACGCCCGCGAGACGATCCCGACGCTCGAGGGTCCGTTCGGCCTCGTCTTCGTCGACGGCACCAAGGTCGAGTACCGCGAGTACCTCGAGCTCGCCGAGCCGAAGCTGGCCGAGCGGGCGATGCTCGTCGTCGACAACCTGCTCATGTCGGGCGAGGTGGGCCTGCCCGATGGGGCGGACACCTTCTGGTCGCAGGAGAACCTCGCCTCGGCGCGGGCGCTCAACGTGGAGCTCGTGAACAGCGACGACTGGGTCGCGTGCGTTCTGCCGGTGGGCGACGGGATCGCCGTGGCCACGCGCCGGTGAAGGTCTTCGTCGCGGGTGCCAGCGGCGCCATCGGGCGACCACTCGTGCCGAAGCTGATCGCGGCGGCGCACGAGATGACGGGCATGACTCGCTCCGAGGACAGCGCCGAACGCCTCCGCGAGGCGGGCGCCGAGGCGCTGGTCGCGACGTCTTCGACGAGGAGCGAGTCAGCTCGGGCATTGCCGAGGCGCGACCGGAGGTGGTGGTTCACCAGCTCACCGCGCTGCCCGACCGGCTCGACTTCCGCGACAGGACGCTCTACGACGCCACCAACCGCTTGCGTGGCGAGGGCACGCGGATCCTGATCGATGCCGCGCGGGCGGCGGGGGCCCGGCGGATGGTCGCCCAGAGCATCGCCTTCGTCTACGCGCCCGAGGGCGACTGGGTGAAGGGGGAGGCCGCCCCACTGATGGACGCTGAGGGCGGAAGCTTCGGGTCGGCCGTGCGCACGGTGACCGAGATGGAGGGGGCCGTCGTCGGCGGCGACGGGCTCGAGGGGCTCGTGCTCCGCTACGGCTTCTTCTACGGGCCGGGAACCTATTACGCGCCCGACGGGACGGCAGCGGCGACGCCACCGTGGCGGCCGTGGAGCGAGGCGCCCCGGGCATCTACAACGTGGTGGACGACGAGCCGGCGTCCTTCAGGGAGTGCCTGCCGGTGTACGCCGAGGCGCTTGGGGCGAAGAAGCCGTTCCGGGTGCCCGTGTGGCTCGCCAAGCTCGTGGCAGGCGAGGAGGTCGCCCTGTTCACCCAGGAGCTGCGGGGCGCCTCGAACGCCAGGGCCAAGGCGGAGCTCGGCTGGGAGCCGGCGCACGGGAGCTGGAGGCAGGGCTTCCGGGACTCCCTCGGCTGACGGCCCCGCGCTGGCCGCGAATCAGTGCGCGGCGGTCAGGGCGATCGGGATGAAGACGGTGGCGAGGAAGATCAGCGTCACGCCGACCGCGACAACCGTTCGGGAGCGCGTGATGTGCCCCACCGTCCCGATCACGAAGCCGAGTCCGAGGAGGACGAAGAAGAAGTTGGGGTCGACCTCGAAGTCGCCCGTCTGCCTCGGGCCCTGGCTCGGGTCGATGAAGTCCGCGATGAGCGGCCAGTGGGCGAACACCGGCGAAAGTATCCTTCAGCGGGTGAACGACGGCTTCGCCTCGATCGAGCAAGTCCGCGGAGACCTCGGTGGTGTCGGGTATCTCGCCGACGAGTCCACGGCGCTCGTGTCGTATCTCGCCGCCCGGCTCGGGAAGCCGGTCCTGGTCGAGGGGCCTGCCGGGGTCGGCAAGACGGAGCTGGCCAAGGCCCTCGCTCGAGCGACGGAGCGCCGCCTGATCCGCCTGCAGTGCTACGAGGGGCTGGACGAGGCCAAGGCCCTGTACGAGTGGAACTACCGCAAGCAGCTGCTTCGCATCCAGACCGAGGCGGCCGACACCGGCTGGGAGAACGTCAAGGAGGACATCTTCGGCGAGGAGTTCCTCCTCGCCCGCCCGCTCCTCACCGCGATCTCGATGGACGAGCCGGTGGTGCTCCTGATCGACGAGATCGACAAGACCGACCAGGAGTTCGAGGCGATGCTGCTCGAGGTCCTGTCCGACTTCCAGATCTCCATCCCGGAGCTGGGTGTTGTCGAGGCCCGCACCCGGCCGCTCGTCCTCCTCACCTCCAACAACTCACGCGAGCTGACCGAGGCTCTCAAGCGTCGCTGCCTCTACCTCTGGCTCGACTACCCGACCGTCGAGCGCGAGCTCGAGATCGTGAGGCTGCATGCCCCCGAGCTCGGCGAGCAGATCGCGCGCAAGCTGGTCGAGGTCGTGCACATGGTCCGCTCGCTCGACCTCAAGAAGCCGCCGTCGATCGCGGAATCGATCGACTGGGCGCGCGCCCTGCTGCTGCTCGGCGCCGAGGACGTCGATCAGTCGGTCCTCGAGAAGACGATGAGCATCATCGTCAAGCACCGGACCGACCTCGACCTGGTGGCAGAGCGCGTCGGGGTCAAGCTGAGCGATGGCTTCGCCTCCCGGCAGGCGGGGTAATCCCGCCCTCTACGGCGGCCTGCCCGAGGCCGGGCTGCCGGGAATGGCGCCTCGCCTGCTCGAGTTCGCCGACGAGCTGCGCAAGGAGGGCGTGGCGGTCGGCACCTCGGAGCTTCTCGACGCCTTCCAGGCCCTCGACGCCGTCGCGTGGACCTCGCGCGAGGACTTCCGCGAGGCCCTGGCGGCCACCCTCGCCAAGTCGCAGGAGGACCGGCACGTGCTGGACGTCCTGTTCGACCGCTTCTTCTTCCGCGCGGTCGAGAAGGAGGCGGTCGAGCGCGGCTTGAGGGAGGAGCGCTTCCGGGGCGCGGAGGACCTGGATCTCGACGGCCTGCGCGAACGGATCCGCGAGGCCATCCGCGCGGGCAATGACGGCGAGATGCGTGACCTCGCACGGCTGGCGATCGCCGCCTTCGGCCGCCAGGGCGAGGGCTCCGGGGTGATCGGCGTGGACGTCCAGCGCATCCGGCGCACGCTCGGGCTGCGAGCCGAGCGCTCGGTGACCGAGGACGACCCTGAGGCCGTCCCCCGCGATCGGCTCCAGGAGTTCGAACGCCACGTCCGCCGCGAGCTCGAGCGTCAGCTGATCGAGCGAACCGGGTCTCTGCCGCCGTCCAAGCCGCTGCGCGAGTTCGACCGCGCGCTGCCGTCGAGCCCGGCCCAGGACCTGGGCGCCGTGCATCGGGTCGTGGCACAGCTCAAGCGGAGGCTCGCCTCACAGGGCAAGGAGCACCGCGGCCGGCGCCGCTCGTGGCAGGTCGACGTGCGCCGCACGATGCGCGCGTCGCTCGAGACCGGCGGCGTCCCGTTGAACCTGAAGTACCGGCCCAAGCGGCCGCGCCGGCCCGAGCTATACGTCCTCTGCGACGTCTCCACGAGCGTGACGAGCGCCAGCGTCTTCTTCCTCTCCGTCCTGCACGCCCTCCACGACCAGTTCCGCAAGCTGCGCACGTTCGTCTTCGTCGAGCGGATCTCCGAGGTGACGGACGTCTTCGAGCGCGAGCGGAGCTTCGAGGCGGTGTCGCGGGCGATCGCCACCGACGCCGGCGTGGCCGACGTCTCCGGCTACACGGACTACGGCCGCGTCTGGCTCGAGTTCCTCGACAACGTCGTCGACGACCTCGACCCGCGCTCCACTGTCATCGTGCTCGGCGACGCCCGCACGAACGGCCGCGAGCCGCATGCCCGGGTGTTCGGCCAGGTCGCCGAGCACGCGGGCCGGGCCTTCTGGCTGAACCCCGAGCCCGAGCTCTACTGGAACTACGGCGACTCGGTGATGGCCGCCTACGAGCCCTACTGTGACGGCGTGTTCGAGTGCTGGACGACGAAGCAGCTCGAGACGTTCGTCAACACGCTGGCGAACGAGCGCGCGCTGGTCGGATAGGCCGGCGGGGCTGGTCGGCGCCTCGCACGCCAGGGCGGCCCATCCGCCCATTTGCTCCACCGACTTGGGGTACGCTCGTCTCGGTTCTTACGGAGTGAATGGAACGCGTCCCTCGCCTATGACCGAGTTGGAACCGGGCTCGCTCTTCGGCGGGTACCGCATCGAGCGCGTGGCTGGACGCGGAGGCATGGGAGTCGTCTACAAGGCGACCCAGCTCGGGCTCGAGCGGACGGTCGCCCTGAAGCTCATCGCCCCCGACGTCGCGCATGACGCTCGCTTCCGCGACCGCTTCGAGCGCGAGTCGCGGCTGGCCGCGTCCATCGACCATCCCAACGTCATCCCGGTCTACGAGGCCGGAGAGGCCGACGGCTCCCTGTTCCTCTCGATGCGCTGGGTCGAGGGGGCAGACCTGCTCAGCCTGATCAAGCGAGGTGCCGGGCTCGAGGCCGAGCAGGCCGCTCGGGTGGTCGCCCAGGTCGGCGCCGCCCTCGATGCGGCGCACGAGCACGGTCTGGTCCATCGTGACGTCAAGCCGGCGAACGTTCTGGTGGTAGCAGCACGCGCGGAGCACGCCTACTTGAGCGACTTCGGCCTCGTGAAGCGTACGAGGATGAGGAGCAAGGTCACCGACAGCGGCGAATTCGTCGGCACGCTGGACTACATCGCGCCCGAGCAGATAGAGGGAAACGCCGATGCGGCATCCGACGTCTACTCGCTCGGCTGCGTGCTCTTCCACTCGCTCACGGGGAGGGTCCCGTTCGACCGGGACAGCGAGGTAGCGAAGATCGCCGCCCACCTCCACGAGCGCCCGCCCGCCCCATCGGAGATCACCCCCGGGCTGCCGCCGCAGCTCGACGAAGTCGTCAGGCGCGCGATGGCAAAGAACCGGAGCGAGCGCTACGAAACCGCGGGGAAGGTGGGCCAGGCGGCCGTCGCCGCGGCGGACTCGGCATCCCGGCCGCGTCCCCGCAGTCGAACACGAGGCGCCCGGACGGTGGTCCTCGGTCGGGGCTCGAGCCCCCGACGAGCGCTTCGCATCCGCCCGCGGACCTGGGTGGTCGGCGCCGGCGTGCTCATCGGTCTCGTCACCTTCACCGGGGTGCTCGCGCTGGCCGGAGTTTTCGACGAAGGAGAGAGCCGCCCGGCGCTCACGGCGGAAGGCACGCTGCTCAAGGCGCGCGGCAACCCCGGCATCTACGTCGTCAAGGCCGGCGCGAAGTTCCTCACCACCCGGGAGGAGCGAGTGGTCTTCTTCGCCGGCGAGGAGCCGAAGATCCACCTCGTCTCGAGCGCGACCCTGGACCGAATCCCGAACATTCCCGAGGACGGCTCGCGTCTGAGGGCTTATCGAGTGCCGATCGTCTGGGTGGTCCGCGACGGGCACAGGAGCCCGGTCCCCCCCGCCGGTGAGGCCGGCGCGGTCGCCGTGCCGCGGAACGGCCTCAACCAGATTCCGCTGCGCGCGACCGGGCACAGGACAACGCTCGCGCTGAGAGCGCCACGCCGCGTCAAGGAGGACAAGGACTTCCGCGTAGTCGCTGAGGCGCGCTCGCGGGCGGGGGTCCCCCGCGGAGCGTGCGTCTTCTTTCGGATCGATCCGGACGGCCTGCTCGCGCGCGTAAAGGCCCAATCCCGCGGCGGCCGCTGCTCCGGCATCCTCAGGGTGACGAGTCGTAGGCAGGTGCGCTACTCCGTCCACTTCTACGGCTACCGACCTTGGAGGTTCCCGACGGCGTCCACAGGGCCCATCTCGGTCGAGCCGAGATAGTTGGCCCCGACCTAGCGCTTTGCGAGCTTCGCCCTGAAGCTGACCCAGCCGGTGTCGCACTCCTCGGCAGGGGCCCCGTTGCCGTCGACGATCGTCAGGTGCGAGCGGAACCTCCCCTTCAGCCGACGGAGGACGCCGCGCCGTGCTCGATAGAAGCGGCCGGAGACGCTGTCCTCGTACTTGCCGGTCAGGTTCCCGGTGCCGAGCTCCCGATCGTCGTCCAGGTCGACGCTCTCGGTGCTCGACTCGCCGAAGGTCCGGCGCTTCCGGATTCGCGTCGGGTACCAGAGATTGTCGAAGAGCTCCAAGCCGTCGCCGCAGTCGAGGTGCTGTGGAGCCCTCAAGGTGACGATCTTGCCGTTCCGGCTGACGCGTAGCGACACCGGGAGACCCTGGGAGGACGTGCCGACGTAATGGCCGCGCTTCTTCGGAGCGGGGGCACGCTGCGGCTTTGCGGCGCCGGTCGCCGGCATGGCGACGAGGAGGGCCATCGAAACGAGTATCAGCGGTCGTAGCTTGCGCATGGTGAGATCCCTTCGGGTGGTCTTGGCTGACTCGTCGATTGTTCGCCCGGCAGCCGCCCCCGCCTAGGTAACCGTGGGGTCGAATGACCACCCCAAGGTGGAACCCGGGTCCACCTTGGTGCCCTAGGACGGACCTTCGCTGTAGCCCGCGATCAGGGCGCGCAGCCTGCGCACGGCCGCCGCGTAGCGCCGCGCCCGCGCCGTGTATCGACGAAAACGTCGCCGGTGCATCGCGGCCAAGCGGGGTCTCCCCCGGCTCAGGTAGCGGCGGACGAGCCGGCGCTCGCGCTTCGCGAGCCTCTTGTAGCGGCGGGCCCGCGCACGGTTCACGCCAAGACGCTTCCGCCATGCCTCGAGATCACGGCGTGTCGCGGGCAGCTTCGGCCAGAGCCCGCCGAGCCAGCGGACGAGCTCGAAGGCCCGCTTTCGCCTCACGGGATAGGACGGCGCCTCACCGACGTGCAGCAGCCCCTCCGAGGCGAACTCGCTGTCGCCGAACTCCGCCCGTGTGGAGTCGCGCACCGTGACGAAGACCTGACTGGCACCGCCGCGCACGAGCGTGGGGAGCGACTGCCGGAGGTACCGCGCCTGCGCCGCCTCGCCGCCCCGGTAGTCGACGTCGCGCTGGTACCGAGTCTCGCCCGGATATCCATGTTCGGTGACCCAAAGCGGGCCGCGGAAGCCGTAACGGGAGAAAAAGTCGCGGAAGGTGCGCACGCCCCAGGCGAGCGAGTCGACCGTGCCGCGCAAATGGACGTTGGCGACGTCGAAGCGGCGACGGGCGTCCGCGCCAGCCGTGTCGAACACTCGGTCCAGCCACCCTCGCGAGCCCGGGCTCATCACACCGCCGATGAGGACGCGGTCCTCCGGCGCCACCGCCTTGATCCGGTCGTATGACCGCCGGAGCATCCACGCGTACTGGGCGGGGCTTCCTTGGAAGGCCCAGCTTCCGTCCGGTTCGTTGAGGACTTCCCAGTGCCGGATCACGCCGCGCGCGTGGGCGGCGATCGCACCTACCAGCCCGGCGTAGCGCTTGGGGTCGGTCGGAGGGCACTTGCCCGGCTCGGCGGCCGTCGGACAGGTGGACAGCTGCGACGGCGTGACGTAGAGAACGCCCACCACCGGCAGTCGGTAGCGCTTCGAGAGCGCCATCACCTCGTCGAGCCCTCTCCAGTACGGCTGTTGGCGCCAGGCGCCCCCCGCCTCGAAGATCGATCCGATCTCGACCGCAAGCCGTATGTAGCTGCTCCGCATGGCCCTCGCCTCCGCGAACGTGCGGTCCTTCAGCGCGGATGGCGTGCAACACGTGTAGACCATGGCGTGAGCCGAATAGGGGGCCGGCTCGGCGGCCCGAGGGGAGCCGGCGGCGCCGCAGCCCGCGATCGTCGTGACAACCGCTCCGAGGACGAGCGCTTTCCGAAGGCGGTACGACGAACGCGTTGGCGAGGTCGAGCTGACCGCGGCGGCCCGTCCCGGCTCCTGCTCCCAGCTGGCCGTCGGTCGGCGGCGGGATCGGGAGAAGCGAACTGGGGCCGACGAGGCGGCGGAGGTGCTCGTGCTGCGCGACATGCCGGCGATTGTCCGGTGCCGGCACGGTCCCCTCCAGGCAACCCTGGTACCGCTCGGCGTCCCCGAGGTGGAGGGGTTCTCCACCTAGGAGGAAGGCGGGGCGGAGCCGGCTACAGGTCCTGCTCGGAAACGAAGCCGCCGGCGAACGCACGCTCCACGAGGCGGGCGCGCTTCTCGTTCTGGGGGAGGTGGGCGATGCCGAACTTCTCGAACAGCGCACGCATGTGTTTCTTGATTGCGTCGACGCTCAGGAAGAGCTCTCCGGCGATCTGCTCGTTGGTGGCCGGGGTAACGAAGGAAGTCGAGTCCTTGAACGGGCGGCAGAGGGCGACGAGGACGCGCGACTGGGCGGCCGACAGTTCGACGGCGGGTCCTATCTGCCCCTTGGGAGTCGTCGTGCGTGCGTCAGCCTCGCCGGGATTGCGGAAGAGCAGCACGGTGTCGCCCAGGCGGAACGTGTCGCCGTCATGAAGGCGCCGCCGGCCGCGGACGAGCTCACCGTTGACGAAGGACCCGTTCATGGATAGCCCGTCGTCGACGAGCGTCCACTCCGAGCCGATCCGGGTCAGCTCAGCATGCGCCCGGGAGACCTCCTCGTCCCACGTCAGGGCCACATCGGCGGGAGGCTCCCGGCCCAGGCAGATGCGGTCGCCGGCGTCACCGAGCGAGACGATCGAGTGACGACCGTCGCCGTCGCGAAAGACCAGGAACGGCACGCCGTCTCGCTCGGCGTCGACCTGGGCCTTCAACTCGGCCGCGGTGGCCGCGCGCGGGCTGCTCGGGACCTTGACCACCGCAGCGCAACCTTATGGCAGGGCGGGGCGGGCCGCCACCCCGGGCAGGCGGCCCGTGGCTACCCTGCCCCGGGACTCGCCCATGGTCCGACGTTCGACCCTGATCGCTGGCTGCCTGTTCGCCATCGTGGCCGCGCGGGAGACCGCGCCCGCCCAAACGCCTCCGGCGCGCCCGAACGTCCTCGTGATCATGACCGACGACCAGACGGTGGGCGACATGCGCTCGATGCCCCGGACGCGTCACCTGCTGGGCCTGGAAGGTGTGACCTTCAGGCGGAGCTACGTGTCCTACCCCGTCTGCTGTCCGTCGCGAGCCACCTACCTCAGCGGGCAGTACGCCCACAACCATCGGGTGCTCGGCAACTACTCGCCGAGCGGCGGCTACGGCCGCTTCGACAAGAGCGAGAACCTGCCCGTCTGGCTGAGCCGCGCCGGCTACCGCACCGTGCACGTCGGCCGTTACCTGAACGGCTACGGCAGCGACACGCCGGCGGACGTGCCTCCCGGCTGGAGCGAATGGTACGGAGCCATCGGGTCGTCCTCCTACCGGATGTGGGGCTACCGGCTCAACGAGAACGGCCGGCGACGGACCTACGGCGACGTACTGCACGAGGACCCCGCGCTCTACCAGACCGACGTGCTCCGCGACAGGGCGGTCGATGTGATCCGCAGTCGCGCCGGCTCCGGGCGGCCGCTCTTCCTCTCCGTCGCGTTTCTCGCTCCGCACGCGGAGGCCGCGAGCGCCCGCGAGCTCACGGGCGTCGGCGTGCGCCCGGCGCCGCGGCATCGCGGGCGTCTGGCCAACGCGAGGCTTCCCCGGCCGCGATCGTTCAACGAACGCGACGTTTCGGACAAGCCGCCGCTCATACGGCGGCGGCACCGGCTCGACTGGGTCGACGTCGCCGACATCAGAGGCCGCTACCGCTGGCGGCAGGAGTCCCTGCTCGCGGTCGACGAGGCGGTCCAGGCCATCGTCGACGAGCTCCAGCGGCAGGGCGAGCTCGACAACACGTACCTTCTCTTCACCTCGGACAACGGCTACATGCAGGGCGAGCACCGCGTGGCCAGCGGCAAGGTGCTCCCCTACGACCCGTCGACGCGGGTGCCCCTCCTGATCCGAGGACCCGACGTCGCAGCGGGGCAGCTCTCCCAGGAGCTCGTCGGCAACCTCGATCTCGCTCCCACGATCCTGGGGATCGCGGGCGCATCCCCGGGCAAGGTGGTCGACGGCCGCTCACTGCTCCGGTTCGCTCGGGACCCCGCGCTCCTGACGCGGCGGCCGCTTCTGCACGAGACCGGCGGGCGGCGGTACGTGCCTGGCGAAGACGTGGATGCGGGCGAGAAGGCAACGCGCAGAGTCTTCACCTACCGCGCAGTCCGTACGCGGCGCTGGCTGTGGGTCGAGTACCGCGGCGGCAGTCGCGAGCTGTACGACCTCTCCCGCGATCCGGCCGAGCTGCGCTCGCGCCACGCCGATCCCCGCTACCGGCGGACGCGGCGGGCACTTCACCGGATCCTGCTCCGATTGGCCCACTGCAGGGGGTCAAGCTGCCGAAGGCAAAGCGGGCGAGTTCCTGCGCCCGCCCCGGGTCCGGGAGGAGCCCTAGCGGGGTGGAGGAGTTCGACGGCTAGACTCCGCGGAGACAACAGGGGTGCTCGCGGGAAGGCGGGCTGAGATAGCGCTCTCGATGCAATTCGCCCGGCGCTGACCCTTCGAACCTGTGGGGTAATGCCCGCGGAGGGAGTGATGCAGACACAGGCCGAGGCTCCCGAGAGGGAGCCTCTCCCGGTCGAAGGGAGCGGAGTCGCGTTCGGCGGCGTCGGTCGCCGCTACCGCAGCCGCCGCCGCGACGTGGTGGCGCTCCAGGGGCTCGACCTCGAGGTTGCTCCCGGGGAGGTCGTCGCGGTGGTGGGGCCGTCGGGCTGCGGCAAGTCGACCCTGCTCGAGCTCGCCGCAAGCCTTCAGAAGCCGGACGAGGGCAGCGTGCGGGCGCCGGTCTGCGCCTACATGCCGCAGCGCGACCTTCTCCTCCCCTGGCGCGACGCGATCGGCAACGCGGCGCTGGCGCTCGAGTGCCAGGGCGTGCGGCGGGCCGAGGCCCGGCGGCGCGCGGCGCCGCTGTTCGAGCGCTTCGGCCTGGCGGAGTTCGAGGGCGCTCGCCCCGCCGACCTGTCGGGCGGCATGCGGCAGCGCGTGGCGTTCATGCGCGCGCTCCTTCCCGGCCGGCGGGTGCTGCTGCTCGACGAGCCGTTCGGGGCGCTCGACTCGATCACCCGGGCGTCGATGCAGGCCTGGCTCGCCGATGCCCTGGGAGAGGAGCCGCGCACCGTGCTGCTCGTGACCCACGACGTGCAGGAGGCGATCTTCCTCTCGGACCGGGTGGCGGTGATGTCGCCGCGGCCGGGGCGCGTCGTCGCCGAGCTCGAGGTGTCGTTGCCACGGCCACGGGCCCGCAAGGAGATCGTGACCGACCCCGAGTTCGCCCGGCTCGAGCGCGCGGCACTGGAGGCACTCGAGGCGTGAGGCGCTACGCGTTCGCCGCTCTCCTGCTCGCGCTGTTCGTCTTCGCCTGGCAGGGCGTGGCGTCGCTCGACGCTGTCGACGACCTGACGCTCGCCTCCCCGACCGAGACCCTCACGGCCCTGCGGGACGACTGGTCGCTGCTGATGGACAACGCCGGCGTCACTCTCGTCGAGGTGCTGCTGGGGCTCGCGATCTCGATCGTCGCGGGCGCCGGCTCTGCCGTGGCGATGCACATCTGGCGGCCCCTGCGCGAGGCGGCCTACCCACTGCTCGTGGCCTCGCAGGCGATTCCGATCGTGGTGCTTGCCCCGATCTTCGTGCTCGCCTTCGACTACGGGATGGGGCCCAAGCTCGCCATCGTCGCCCTGATCTGCTTCTTCCCGATCACGGTCAACGTCCTCGACGGCCTGAGGAGCGTGGAGCCCGACCTCCTCAACCTGATGCGGAGCCTCGGCGCCTCCCGCGTCCAGTCGCTCGTCAAGGTCGAGCTGCCCTGGGCGCTCCCCTTCTTCTTCAGCGGCCTTAGGATCGCCGCCACCGTGTCGGTGATCGGCGCGGTGTTCGGCGAATGGGCCGGAGCCGACGAGGGCCTCGGCCGTCTCGTCCTGCTAGGCAACAACCAGCTCCAGACGCCGCGCGTGTACGCCGGGATCGTGATCCTGACCGTCATGGCGGTGGGGCTGTTCGCGCTGGCGGGGCTGGCCGAGCGCCTTGCCTGTCCTTGGAACCGAAAGGAGACCCAACCAGCATGATCCGCCCCCTCCTCGCCGCCGTGGCGGCGTTCGCGCTGCTCGTCGCCCTTGCCGGCTGCGGCGAGAAGAAGGACGCGCTCGAGCCCAAGGGATCGAAGCAGATCGAGCTCCTGCTCGACTTCTTCCCCAACGCTGACCACGCGGGGATCTACGCGGCTCAGGCGGACGGCTACTTCAAGCAGCCGGGCCTCAACCTGAAGATCCGCAAGCCGGCGGACCCCGCGGCGCCGATAAAGGACGTGGCCACCGGGCGGGTCGACCTGGCGATCTCGTACGAGCCCGAGGTGCTGCGCGCCCGCGACAAGGGGCTTCACGTGATCGCCGTCGGAGCGCTCGTGAACGAGCCGCTCACCTCGATCATCTCCCTACCCCGGGCGAAGATCCGGCGGGCGGCGAATCTCAGGGCAAAGACGGTCGGCACCGCCGGGATCGACTACCAGACGGCCTACCTGCAGACGATCCTGAACGATGCGGGGGTGAACCCGGACACCGTGAAGACGCGCAACGTCGGCTTCAACCTCAACCCCGCCCTGCTCACGAACCGGGTCGACGCCACGCTCGGCGGCTACTGGAACTACGAGGGCGTCCAGCTGCGCCTCGAAGGCCGCAAGCCGCGGATCATTCCGGTCGACAAGGCCGGCGTGCCCACCTACGACGAGTTGGTGTTCGTCGCCAACGAGGATGCCCTCGACCGCGACAAGGACAAGATCCGCGCATTCATCGGCGCGGTGTCGAGGGGCGCCCAGGCGCTAAGAGAGGACCCGAACAAGGAGATCCGGGGCCTGCTCGACGTCAACCGGGACCTCGATGCGAAGCTCCAGAAGGCCTCGGTCAAGGAGACGCTTCCGCTCTTCTTCCCGCCCAAGGGCAAGCCGTTCGGCTACCAGGACCCCACCGAGTGGGACGAGTTCACGGCCTGGATGCGCGAGAACCACCTCCTGAGCAATACGCCCAGCGCCAAGGGCGCCTTCACGAACTCGCTGCTACCGGGGTCAGGGCTGTAGCGGAGCTGGGACGGGCGGCGGAGCTAGCTCGAGGACGGTTCCAGGTCCAGCGCCACCGAGTTGATGCAGTAGCGCTGGCCCGTCGGCCCGGGGCCGTCGGGGAAGACGTGGCCCAGGTGGGAGCCGCAGCGGGCGCAGAGCACCTCGGTGCGGATCATCCCGTGGCTTCGGTCCTCCTCGAGCTTCACGGCGTCGGCGACCGCCGGCTCCGTGAAGCTGGGCCAGCCCGTGCCTGAGTCGAACTTCGAATCCGAGCTGAAAAGCTCGTTCCCGCATGCTCCGCAGCGGTAGACGCCGTCCTCCTTCGAGTACGTGTACGCGCCGGTGAAGGGCGGCTCCGTACCCCTCTCCCGCAGCACCTCGTAGCGCTCCGGGGCCAGCTCCTCGCGCCACTGCTCCTCGGTCTTCTCGATCTTCTC
>Ga0126312_10000153_pt1 | contig 33186 bp, 25 predicted proteins | sample Plot104A_FD_92537 | JGI IMG/M metagenome (GOLD analysis project Ga0126312, IMG submission 92537) | Serpentine soil microbial communities from UC McLaughlin Reserve, CA, USA - Plot104A | ecosystem: Environmental > Terrestrial > Soil > Grasslands | place: USA: UC McLaughlin Reserve, Lake County... | reverse complement strand
CGGTTATCACCGTCGTCTCGGCGATCACCGACGTCGGAATGGCCACACTTGCGGTGCGCGAGTACGCGACGCTCACGGGCGCCGTGCGCGACCGGCTGATGCGCAACCTCCTCGGTGCGCGGCTCGGGCTCACCGCCACGGGAATCGTCGTCGCCGTCGGCTTCGCGGTGGCCGCCGGGTTCGACGGCGCGCTCCTCGCCGGCACGGCGCTGGCGGGCGTCGGCGTCGGTCTCAACGTCGTGCAGTCGATGCTCGCCGTGCCGCTCGCGGCGCAGCTGCAGCTCACGATGCAGACGCTGTTGGAACTGGGCCGCCAGGCGGTGCTCGTCGCCGTGCTTATGTTGCTCGTCCTGCTGGGGGCGGGCGTGCTGCCGCTGCTCGCTGCGACCATCCCGGCGGGCATCTTCGGGGTCGCCGCTACTGCGCGGCGCGTGCGCGGGCGCATCCCGCTGCGCCCGGCGCTTCACGCCGACGAGTGGCCGCGGCTGCTGCGGCTGACAGTCCCGGTCGCGCTCACGCTCGCAACAGGGACCGTATACATCTTCCTCGCGCAGATCATCACCGAACTCGTCGCGAGCGAGCGCGAGAGCGGGCTGTTCGCTGCCTCGTTCCGCGTCTTCTTCGTGGTCGCGGCCGTGCCCGGGCTCGTCGTGTCGGCTGCCTTCCCGGTCCTGACGCGCGCCGCCCGCGACGATCAGGCGCGGCTCGCATACGCGTTGGATCGTCTCGTCGCGACGATGGTGGTCGTCGGCGGGCTGATCGGGCTCGCGCTCTCAGTCGGTGCTCCTGTCGCGCTCGACGTCGTAGCCGGAGCGGGCTACGAGGGCGCAATCCCGGCGCTTGAGACCCAGGCCTGGGCACTACTCGCGTCGTTCGTCCTGGCTCCGCTCTCCTTCGCCCTGCTCTCCCTGCGCCTGCACAGGGAGATCGCCGTCGCAAACGTGCTCGCGCTGGGCACCAGCGCGACGCTGACGCTCCTCCTGGCGCCCGACCATGGAGCCACCGGCGCAGGGGTGGCGAGCCTTGCCGGTGAGAGCATCTTGATGCTCGGAACGTTCGTCCTTCTCGTCCACGCGCGGCCGGATCTGCGGCCACAGCTCGGCGTTTTCGGAAAGGCTGCGCTCGCGCTCGCGCTCGGCGTCGGGGCGGCGACCCTGAGCGGCCTGCCCGCGCTGCCCGCGACGCTGTTCGCGGTGCTCGCATACGTCGTTGTCGTCGTCGCGACGCGTGCCGTCCCAGAGGAGCTGCGCGATCTGCTGCCACGCCGATGAAGGTCGGGCTCGACCTCGTCGCGATCGGTCCGCGGTCCGCGGGCATCGGCCGGCACGCGGTCGCGCTGCCCGGGGCGCTGCTGGAGGTCGAGCCGTCGCTCGAGCTGACGGTGATCGTGTCCCGCGAGGCCCCGCCCGAGCTGACCGCTGCGCCGTGGGCGCGCGACGTGCGCTGGATTCGGCTGCCGGTCGCGGGTGGCGGACGCGTCGGCGCGCTCGCGCAGTACGCGGGCGTGCCTGCGCTCGGCGTTGCGCGCAGGCTCGACTTGCTCCACACGCCGACGAATGTCGGCCCGCCGCGGGTGCCCGGGCTGCCCGCCGTCGTGACCGTGCACGACCTTATCTGGAGGCACGCGGGACCGGAGTGGGGAAGTCCGCAGGCGATCGCCGCGATGGCCCGCTTGGCGGTCCGTGCGGCGCGCTGGGCCACCCGCGTACAGGCCGACTCGGAGGCGACACGCGACGACGTCGTCAGCCTGGCGCGCCTCGATCCGGCCAAGGTCGACGTCGTTCCGCTCGGCGTACGCGTGGACGCCGGCGTGCCGGCAACGCCCGGGAGTGAGCTGCGCGCCCGCTTCCAGCTCGGCGCCGGGCCCGTCCTACTCACGGTGGCCCAGAAGAGGCCGTATAAGAACCTCGTTGCTGCGGTCCGCGCGGTCGCCGCCCTAGGCGATCACGCTCGGCTGGTGCTCCCCGGCGCGCCCACGGGCCACGAACGCGAATTGCGTGCGCTGGCGGCAGATCTCGGCGTCACGGGGCGCGTGCGCTTCGTCGACTGGATTGAAGATCGCGACCTCGAGGGTCTTTATCGGCTCGCCTCCGCGGTGCTCGTCCTCTCGCGCTACGAGGGGTTCGGCCTGCCCGTGCTCGAAGCGATGGCGCGCGGCGCCCCGGTCGTCTGCGCCGAGTCCATGTCGCTCCCGGAGGTTGCCGGTGACGCGGCGCTGCTCGTCCACCCCGACGACCAGCCGGCGATCGACGCGGCCGTGGCGCGCGTCGTCGGCGAACCCGGCCTGCGTGCGGAGCTGGCGCGCCGAGGCCGCCTGCGCGCCGCTCGGTTCACGTGGGAGCGCACGGCGCGCGAGACGCTCGCGTCCTACCGGCGCGCGCTGGCTCGTTAGCCTGCGGCGCCCATGCCCCGTGTCCTGATCGTCCGCGGCCACCTCGTAACGCCGTGGGAGCTGCGGCCGTGGGCGGAGCTGCCAGAGCGCTACGACGTGTCCTACCTCCTGACGCGGTCGAACGAGTTCGACGCGGGCGCGCTGCCGCTGCGCGCCGAGCCGGTGACCGCGCTGCGCGACAGGCTCCCGCGCGGGCGGCTGGGCGCGGCAGTCGCAGCCGTGCTCGGCGAGCGTTATTTCGCCGACGCCGACGCGGCATACGCGCTTGCCGACATCGTGCACGCCGAAGAGCTGTCGTTCTGGTTCGCCGCTGACGCGGCCCGCCGCAAGGCCAGGCACCCCTATCGGCTCGTGCTGACGGTATGGGAGACGCTGCCGTTGCTGCTCACGTTCCGCAACTGGCACGTCCGCCGCTACCGGCAGGAGGTGCTCGCAGCGACCGATCTCTTCCTGGCGGCCACCGAGCGGGCGCGCGAGTCGCTGCTGCTCGAGGGCGTCGCCGACGAGCGGATCGCGCTCTGCCCGCCGGGCATCGATATCGACCGCTTCGCCGGGCGCGCCGCGCAGCCCGCGGCGGAGCACGTGATCCTCTCGCCCGGGCGGCTCGTGTGGGAGAAGGGCCATCACGACGTGTTGCGCGCCGTCGCGCTGCTGGCGCGCGACGGACTCCGACCGCACGTGCGGATCGTCGGCCGAGGCCCGGAGGAGCAGCGGCTGCGCGCCTACGCGGCCGAGCTCGGCATGGACGATCGCGTCGAGATCGGCGCCGTGCCCTATGAGCAGATGCCGGAGGCCTTCGCCTCGGCCTCTTGCATGGTGCTCGCAAGCCTCCCGCAGGCAAGCACGCAGCTGCACCCGTTCGACGTGCCGCGCACGTTCTGGGAGGAGCAGTTCGGCATGGTGCTTGCCGAGGCGATGGCCGCCGGGCTCGACGTGCTCGCCTCGGACAGCGGCGCGATCGCGGAGGTGCTCGACGGGCAGGGCACGATGTTCGCACCCGGCGACTGGCCGCGCCTGTCGCGACTCCTGCGTGAGGGACCGTTGTCGCGCCCGCCCGGCGAGCGCGTCGCTTACCCGCGGGAGCTCGTCGAGCGTTACTCGTCCCGCGCGGCCGCCGGCCGCCTGACGGCCGTCTACGACCGGCTGCTGGCCTAGCCCCTCGATCGATCCGCGAGGACACGCAGGACCTCGCGCGTCTCGCGCGCCGTGCGCTCCCACGAGAAGCGAGCGGCTCGCGCCCGTCCCGCCTCACGCAGCGCCGCAACGCGACCGGGGTCGCTGAGCACGGCTGCCAGCGCGTCGCGCAGCGCGCGCACGTCATGGGGGTCGACGAGCAGCGCGGCGTCCCCCGCGACTTCCGGGAGCGAGGAGGCCGTCGAGGTTATGACGGGGGCGCCCGCCGTCATCGCCTCCAGCACCGGCAGGCCGAAGCCCTCGTAGAGCGAGGGGTAGGCGAACGCAGCGCAGCCTGCGTAGAGCGCCGCGAGCCGGTCGTCGTCGACATAGCCGAGCAGCCGGACGTCCTGAGGGCGGGCGCGGGCGGCGACGAGCGTCGCGTCGACGTCCCAGCCCATCGGCCCGACAAGCGCGAGCAAGTGGCCGTTTCGAACCGCGTCGGGCAGCGCGGCCCAGGCCTGGATCAGACGCACGAGGTTCTTGCGGGGCTCCAGCGTGCCCGCGGCCAGCACGTACGGCTTGTCCAGGCGCGCCGGCTCGACCGGCGCCGCGAAGCGGGCGTTGGCGGCCAGCGGGATCACCCGGGCGCGGCCGGACGCGTGCGGGAAGTAGGCGACGAGGTCGCTGCGCGTGGCCTCTGAGATGCACAGCAGGGCGCCGGCACGGCGCAGGGCCGCACGGATCGTGACCCGCTCGATGCGCGCCGCGCGCGCCTGCGCCTCGGCGCCCGCGACGAACGGCACGAGGTCGTAGACCACGATCGCGGTGGGCACCGTCGTAAACCAGGCCGTTAGGTAGCTGTTGGTCGAGAGGAAGACGTCGCACGAGCGGCTTGCCCTTGCCGCGGCGGCGACGTGCCAGAGCGGGTCCGAGACGCCGAGCCGCGACCACGCGAAGCGCGCGGACAGCGCGTCCCAGCGCTCTCGTGCGTAGAGCCGGTAGCGCGCGCCGTCGTCGTCGAGCGTGTCGAGCGCTTTCAGGAGCTCGCGCACGTAGCGCCCACGGCCGGCCGGCACCTCGGCGGCCGCGCGCGCGTCGATCCCGGCGATCACCCGCTGTACTGTGCCACGACGCGCTCCGCCGACTCGGCGACCGAGAGGTGGATCGCGCGCTCGGCGAACCAGGCGGCTGTCGAGGCGCGCAGGGCGGCACCGCCCTCGACGCAGCGTACGAGGGCGTCCGCGACGGCCTGCGGATCCTCGGAGGCCGCGACGAAGCCGTTGACGCCCTCCTCGACGAGCTCGACAGCGGCGTTGTCGTACCCGGCCACGACCACCGACGGCGTGCCTACCGCCGCGGCCTCGATCACGACGAGGCCGTAGCCCTCACGGCTGGAGGGCAGCAGCAGGCAGGTCGCGCGCGCGAGCGCCTCGCGCAGCTCGTCGTCCGACACGAACCCGGGCGCCTCCACGGTCCCGCGGGCGCCCGCGGCGGCGATCGCCGAGAGCACCTTGGGGCGCTCCGGTCCATCACCGAGCACGAGCCCGCGGAGCGACGGAACGCGCTTGCGCGCCGCGAGCACCGCGGCGGGGACGCTCGGCGCCCGCTTCTCCGCGATGTGGCGCCCTGCGAATACGACAAGCGGGTCCGCGTCGTTCGCGCGGATCTCAGGGCGCGGCTCGACAGCGCCGGCGTACAGGCCACCGAGGCGGACGGGTTCGCTGCGGAGGCCCTCCTCGCGCAGGCGCCGCGCGTGCAGGCGGCTGAAGACGAACGCCTTCGGCGTCACGAGCACGCACAGCCGCTGGACGGCCCAGCCGATCGTCCCCCGAAGAGGGCCGAGGTAGCGGGTCCAATATGCGAGCGACCAGACCTCGAACCAGTCGACGCCCACCGGGATGCCCCTGCCGGCCAGCGCCAGCCTCGCCGCGAGCAGGGAGAAGTACGGGAACGCGCACGTGTGCACCGCGTCGTAGGAGCGGCGGTTGCGTAACAGGTGCACCAGAACGCCCCAGCCGAACCGCAGCGGCTGGCCGATGCGGCGCGTGCCGTCGGGCCCGTAGAGCCCCTCGCGGCGGGCTACGGCGATCACGCGGACGCCCGGGATCGCGGGCTCATCGCCCGCGTCCCATTGCTGGCGCGTGAGATACGTAACGCTATGGCCGGCGGCGACGAGGCGCACGGCGAGGTCTCGCATCCACCGCTCCGCGCCGCCGACGGTCCAGGGGTAGAGGCAGTCGTACACGAGGCAGATGCGCATCGGCACCGGGAGAGGATGCCGGCTTTGCCGCTACCCTTGCGCGGCGAACCGAGCGACTTGCACCCCGCGGTCGCGTTCTATGTGTTGCGTTCGCGAGACCGCACTCCCTTCATGAGCACGATAGAGCACACGCTGGCCACCGCGCAGTCGACTGAAGCGGTCCAGGAGATCTTGGTCTCAGTGGTCATCCCATGTCTCAACGAGGAGGACAACATCGAGGCGTGCGTGCGCGCCGCGCGCGAAGGCCTCGACGCCGGCGCGATCGCGGGCGAGGTGGTCGTCGCCGACAACGCGTCCGAGGACCAGTCTGCGGAACTGGCGCGGGCGGCCGGGGCGCGCGTCGTCACCGAACCGCGCCGCGGTTACGGGAGCGCATACCTCGCCGGGTTCGCCGCGGCCCGCGGGCGCTACATCGTCATGGGCGACGCGGATCTCACATACGACTTCAGCGAGATCCCGCGCTTCGTCGAGAAGCTGGAGGAGGGCGCCGAGCTCGTGATGGGCGACCGGATGGACAACATCCACCCGGGTGCGATGCCGTGGCTGCACCGCTACGTCGGCAATCCCGTCCTGACCGGCATCCTCAACGTCTTCTTCCGCACCGGCGTCAGCGACGCGCACTGCGGCATGCGCGCGCTGCGCCGTGACGTGCTCCCGCGGCTCGACCTGCGCGCGACCGGGATGGAGTTTGCCTCCGAGATGGTGATCCGGGCGTCGAAGGAGAGGCTCGACATCCGCGAGTTCCCGATCGAGTACCACCCACGCGGCGGGCAGAGCAAGCTCTCGAGCTTCCGCGACGGCTGGCGCCATCTGCGCTTTCTGCTCGTCCACAGCCCAACCCACCTGTTCATGCTGCCCGGCGCGCTCATGCTCGCGCTTGGCGCGCTCGTGTCGCTGGTGGCGCTGCTGCAGATCGACGTCTTCGGGCGCGCATGGGACCTGCACACGATGGTCGCAGGCGCGCTGCTGGCGATCGTCGGCACGCAGGTGGTCGCGCTCGGGCTCTGCGCGCACGCTTATGGCACATACTTCATGGGAGAGCAGGACCCCTGGTTCGACCGTATGCGCGCGCGCTTCCGGCTCGAGCACGGGCTGGTGCTCGGCGGCATCACGCTGCTCGCGGGCCTGGCGATCGCCGCCGTGATAGTCGCCATCTGGGTCAATCGCGGCTTCGGCCAGCTCGCCGAGGAGCGCCTGGCGGTGCTCGCGGCGGCGCTCGTGATCGTCGGGATCCAGATCTTCTTCACCTCCTTCCTGCTCTCGATCCTCGGCCTGCGCCGCCGCGGCTAGACCGGGCAGTGGGCGCGTGCTGGCGACGTCGGTCCTCGACGATGCGTTCGCGTGGATCGGTTTGCCCGCGCTGTACGCGCTGAGCGGGCTCGGCGTCGGCCTGCTGGTCGAGCGGGCGCTCGGCTTGAGGATGCACGCGGCTGCGCTGATCCCGCTCGGCGCGTGCACCAGCATCTGCGCCCTGCTGGCGATCTACCGGCTGAAACTCGACTGGCACGCGACGGGGCCCCTACTGCTGGTCGCGGCGCTCGCGGGCTTCGTGCTCGCGCGCCATGAGCTGCGCACCCGCTTGGCGCCGAGTGCTGGCGCGCTGGCCGGGCTCACCGTGCTCGGCCTTTACCTGGCGCCGACGGTCCTCACCGGCCACTGGAGCTGGAACGGCTACAACTACCTCAACGACACGGCGGTCCAGTTTCTGCTAGCCGATCAGCTCCAGCACCACGGAGTGCAGCAAGTTCAGGACGCGTTCTCGACGGGCAGCGAGTCGATCCGCAGCTACCTCGGCTCGGGCTACCCGCTCGGATCGCACGCGCACGTCGCGACGCTCGCGGCACTCCTGGGCGGACGCGTCGACGTCATCTACCAGAGCTATCTCGCGATGCTCGCCGTCACGGCGGCGCTCTCGCTGTACGTGCTGGCGATGCTCTCGGGGCTGCCGCGCGCGCGGGCTGCCGCGGCGGGCGCGGGCGCGATGTCGGCGAGCCTCATGTACCACTATGCGCTCCAGGGCTCGATCAAGGAGGTCGCGGCGTCGATGTGCCTCGCGGCCGCTGCGATGTTCGGCGCGCAGCTGCTCGCATCCGACCGTCCGGCGCGCGCCGTCGTGCCGGTCGGCATAGCGGGCGCCGCCATGATCAGCGTCTTCTCCTCGGCGGCGGGGCCGTACCTGATCGCGCTCGCGGTCGCGCTCGCGGGCGCCGTGTTCCTCTCACGCGCGTCCGAGCTGCAGCGGCGCCTGGTCCCGGTTGCCGGGGTGGGGGCGGTCGCCGTGCTGGTCGCGGCGATCCCCACGTTGCTCTCGGCGCTGACGTTCCTGCGCGTGTCGAACACCGCCCTCGCCGCCGACGCCGTCGCGACCAGCACCCTCGGGCAGCTGCAGCGGCCGCTCGAGCCGCTGCAGATGGCCGGGGTCTGGCTGTCGGAGGATTACGGCCTGCCGGTCAGCGGCGACCTCGAGAGCGACATCACCAGCTGGCTCATCTGGCTCGTGCTCGGGCTGGCGGCGCTTGCGATCGTCGTGTTCCTGCGCCGGCGCGTGCCGGGGCCGCTGCCGCTGCTGTTCGCCGTCGTGGCCACGACCGCCGCGCTCGCCTCGCGCGCCTCGCCGTACGCGGACGCGAAACTGTTCGCGCTCGCCTCCCCGCCGATCGTGTTCACGGCGCTCTGCGGGGCGTTGTCGTGGCGGTCCGCGCGCTGGCGGCTCCCTGGCCTGTTCGCCGCCGCCGTCGCCGGACTCGCCGTGATCTCGTCGGCGGCGTTCGCTTACCACGGGGTCCGGATCGCCAGCGTCGACCGGCTGGCGGCGCTCGAGGACGTCGTGGACCGCATCCCGGGTCGGCCCTGGATCCTGCTCGACGAGGTGGAGGAGTTCGGCAAGTACTACGGCCGCTCGGCGCCGCATTTCAACGTCGCGTTCGAGGCGATCACCCCGCGCCAGGCCGAGCCGTGGCCCGGCGGCTACCACCTCGACCTCGACCAGCTGCTCCAATCCTACGTCCAAGGCTTCGACGTGATCGTGACGCGCCATGGTCCGAGCACCAGCCGGCCGCCGGCGAACTTCCGACCGCTATACGAGAACCGCTGGTACGGTGCGTGGCGCAGGACACCGCGCGTGAAGGTGCGCGCCCACCTGCCTCTACAGCGGCCGCTCGACGCCGGTCAGGTGCCGCGCTGCCGCGACGTGCGACGGTTGGCGCAGGAGGCGCGGCCGGGCGACGGGCTAGTGGCGGCGCCTTCGCCGGAGACGGCCGAGATGCCGGTCGTGGACGCGCCCGACCGCCCGCTCGGGTGGCCGCCGCTGGCCTGGCCGGAGGGCGTGGTCGAGCCGCGGTCGCCGGGGGAGGTGGAGAAGCGGTTGATGCTGCGCGGGGGCGACTACGACGTGTGGGTGCGCGCGAGCACCGGCAGGCGCGTCACGGTGTCGGTCGACGGCCGCGCGGTCGGCGGCGCGAAAGGCCTCAACACCATCGGCCTCTGGCTTCCCGTCGGCTCGACACGACTCGCCGCCGGCGACCACCTGGTCCGGCTCGAACGGCCGGGGGGCGGACTCGCCCCGGGCGACGGTGTCAAGAGCCAGCTCGGCCCGGTCGCGCTCGTCCGGCGCGAGAGCAACGACCTCGTCGCGGTCGCGCCGCGTGACGCGCGACGCCTATGCGGCAGGCGCTGGGACTGGATCGAGGTGGTCGCACGATGAGCGAGCCGGTGTCGGTCGCGATCCCCGTGCTCGACGGCGGGACGCTGCTGACCCAGGTGCTTGCAGCCGTCCGCGCGCAGCGGGTCGATCGGCCGGTCGAGCTCGTGGTCGCCGACTCCGGCTCGCGCGACGGCTCGCGCGAGCTGGCGCTGCGGCTCGGCGCGAGGGTGGTCGATGTCGAGCGCTACTCGCACGGCGGCACGCGCAACCTCCTCATGCAGCGCTCGCGCGGCGCGCACGTCGCCTTCCTCACGCAGGACGCGGTCCCTGCCGACGAGCACTGGCTCGCGCGACTGCTGACGGGGTTCGAGCTGGCCAGTGACGTGGCACTCGCGTACGGCCCCTACCGCGCGCGGCCGGGGGCGCCGGTCGCCGTCGCGCGCGAGCTGGCCGGTTGGTTCGCGTCGCTCGCGCCCGATGGCGAGCCGCGGCTCGACCGCTCGTCGTCGCCGCGCGGCCCGAGCCCCGAGACATTCTTCACGGACGCCAACGGCGCGGTGGCTCGCTGGGCCTGGGAGCGGGTGCCATTCCGGCCTGTCCCGTACGGGGAGGACCAGGCCCTCGCGCTCGACATGCTGCGCGCCGGCTACGCCAAGGCGTTCCTGCCGGACGCCGCCGTCGTCCATTCCCACACGTACGGCGTGGTCGCTCAATTCCGCCGCTCGTTCGACGAGTGGCGCGGTCTGCGCGAGGTCCACGGCTGGGTAGAGCCGTTGTCCGCGCTCCGCGTCCAGAGCCGCGTTCGCGCCGACGTTCGTAGTCTTGATGGCGTTGCAACGGCGCGGGTCCGCGAGGGGCTGAGGTCGCTCAGGCATTGGACGGTACGGGAGGCCGGGGCTGTGCTCGGCTCACGCGCAAACCGCTTGCCGCCCGCGCTGCGGCGCCTGTGCTCCCTCGAGCGCCGGGCGACCTTCGAACCGAGTCACGACAACCTCCGATGAGCGCCCGACCGCCGCATCCACCGTCGCCCCAGGGCAAGGTCGCAGACCTGTGGCGACGCGGCCGGCTGACGCTGAAGTACCACGGCCCGAAGGAGCTGGCATTCCGGATCGTCACGGCGCCGCTGAGGCCCACGCCCCTCGGTGAGCGGCTCGGATACGGCCGGCGCTACGGCGCTGAAGAGACACGCGCGCGGCGCTGGTATCGCGACGAAGGACGCCCCGTCACGGTCGTGATCCCGACCTACGGCGATCCCGCCCTGGTCGAGCAGGCGGTCGCGAGCGTTCGCAGGACGACCGACAGCCGGCGCGTCGGCGTGATCGTGGTCGACGACGGCTCAAGCCCCGAGCACCGCGCGCGGCTGCGCCGCCTGAGGGGTGCGCGGGTCGAGCTACTGCCGACGAACGAGGGCTTTGCCGCGGCAGTCAACCACGGTGTCGCACGAGTGCCCCCGGCCGATGACGTGGTGGTGCTCAACTCCGACGTGATCGCGCAGCGCGGTTGGCTGGAGCGGTTGCAGTTCACGGCCTACCGCGACGATCGGGTTGGCATCGTCGGCCCGAAGCTGCTCTATCCCGACCGCCGCATCCAGTCGGCCGGCTCCTACCGGAACATCGGGGCGCCGGAGTGGTTCGACCATCGCTATCGCTTCAAGGACGCGGCGCATCCGGAGGCGAACATCGTCATGCCGGTGTTGGGCACCACGGGCGCGTGCATGTACATCAAGCGCGCGGCGCTCGACGCTCTCGGCGTCTTCGACGAGGCCTACGGCATGGCCTACGAGGACATGGACTATTGCTTGCGCGGCTGGCTCGAGGGCTGGAGCACCTACTATCAGCCGCGCGCCGCGTTGCTGCATCTCGAGTCCCAGACCCGGCCGACCGAGCCGGGTGAGCGGGAGCTGGCGGCACAGCGCTACTTCTGGCAGCGCTGGCGCGGGTTCTTCGATGAGCGCCCCGTGCGCACCGCCGACGGTCGGCTGCGAATCGTCTACGTCACCGAGGACACGGGAGTTGGCGGCGGCCACCGCGACATCTTCGAGCATCTCAACCGGCTCGCCTCCCGCGGCCACGACGCCCGGCTGTTCTCACTCGGCAGCGAACCGGGCTGGTTCCCGCTCGATGTCCCGACGCACACGTTCGACCACTACGGCGATCTGGTCGAGGCGCTCGCGGACATGGACGCGATAAAGGTCGCGACGTGGTGGAACACCTCGAGCCCAGTCTGGATCTCGTCGGTGACACGTGGGATCCCGGTGTTCTTCGTCCAGGACATCGAGACGTCGTACTACCCGGGCGACATGGCGATGACGGCCCACGTGATGGCGTCCTATCGCCAGGAGTTCCGCTACATGACGATCTCGGGCTGGAACCGCGACCGGCTGCGTGAGATCGGTCTCGACGCGGTGCTGATGCCGCCCGGAATCAACCTCGAGACGTTCCGGCCGCTGTCCGACGTGGCGCGGCGCGACGACATGCTGCTGGCGCTCGGACGCACCCACCCGCTCAAGAATCTGCCGCTGACGATCGACTCTTGGCAGGCGCTGGGCGACGGGAGGCCGGAGCTCGTGATGTTCGGGATCGAGCCCGAGCTCGGCTCCCGCTACGGGGTGCGCTACGTCGAGCGCCCGAGCGACGCCGGGGTGAACGAGCTCTTCAATCAGGCGACCGTGTTCGTGCAGACCTCCACTCACGAGGGCTTCTGTCTGCCGCCGCTCGAGGCGATGGCGACGGGCGGGGCGGTCGTCTGCACCGACGCGCACGGCAACCGCGACTTCTGCTTCGACGGAGTCAACTGCGTGATGCCGGAGCAGACGGTGGAGTCGGTCAGCGGCGCGATCGCCCGGCTGCTCGCCGACGCGTCGCTGCGCGAGCGGCTCGGGCGCGCAGGCATGCAGACGGCCGCGGACTACGCGTGGGAGCGAAGGATCGACGAGCTCGAGGCGTTCCTGGAGCGCGTCACAGCTCCTCGGCGATCCTCGGCGCCGACCGGTTGAACGTCCAGTAGCCAAGAGCGCAGATGACAAGTACGAGCGCCAGGGGCAGGAGGAGGCGCGCTGCGCCGCCGATCGCCTCCGCCGCGCTCGGCGCCGTCGGGTCGATCAGCGCGTGCCTCACCTGCTGCACGATCACCGCCAGCGGGTTGCACATGAGGAGGCGCTGAACCGACTCGCTCGGCACCGACTCGATCGGGTACAGGATCGGCGTACCGTAGAACGAGACCGGCAGCGCGACGTCCCAGATCGGCTCGACGTCGCGGTAGCGGACGTATAGCGCCGAGACGATCATCGCCACGCCCGTGCTCAGAGCGCAGAGCAGCGCCACGAGTGGGAGCAGCTGCAACCAAGACCACCGGACCTCGACCCCTTGGATCACGAAGAACACCAGCACGGCGACGAAGTTGAGGCAGAAGTTGAGGAACGTCGTCATAACCACGGAGAGCGGGATCACCATGCGCGGGAACTGGATCTTGCGGACGAGGTTCTCCCGGTTGAGTACCGACGGCACGGCGCTCCCGGTCGCCTCGGCCCAGAACGTGTGGATCACGATGCCCATGAGCAGCACGGCCGGGTAGTGCTCGACTCCGGCGCCGAGGTCGACGAATTCGCTGAACACGACGTAGAGCACACCGAAGAGCAGCAGCGGCCGCATCAGCTGCCACAGATATCCGAGCACGGATCCGAAGAACTTCAGGCGGAACTCGAGGAGCGCCAGCGTCCAAGTGAGCGTCCAGAAGCGACGCAGGTCGCCGCCCAGCGCGGACGGCCCGCGGATCGGCTTGACTCCTACCGGGACAGCGACGTAGCGGGTGCTCATCCGAGCTCTCCGGCCGCCATCGATGGGCGCGGACGCGCACGCTCGATCGCCAGGTCGTGCGGCAGGTCCACCAGCCCGCCGCCAGGGCGGGTGCCGCTGACGACGAACGAGGCGATCTTGTCCCGGTAGTCCACCACGTCCTGGCCGCTGCGATGGCGCGCCACGCTGACGGCGGCGTAATAGCGTCCAGGTGCGAGCCAGTTGTCGAACGTCACGCGGAGCGTCACTAGTTCCGACGGCGAGAACTGGCCGGTAGGCTGCTCGTCCCAGACGCTCGAGGCGGCGAACACGAGATGGTGCTCGCCGTCGATCAGCGTCACGCCGAAGTGCGGGTCGCGTACGTCGTCGTGGAAGCGGATGCGCACGGAGAGCGTGCACGGGTTACCCTGCGCGACGCCCTCGGTGCGCTCTCCGCGATCGTTCTCGATCCAGGCCTCGAGGATTTCCCCGGAACCGTCGCCACGTCGACGCGTCTCCGCGATCTCGCTCGCGGGCGCCGTTCCCGGTTTGTTGAAGTTGAGGTCGAAGTACCGTGCGGCCACGGTCTCCGCCGCATCGACAGCCACCACCTCCCCGCGCTCGAGGAGCAGCGCGCGGTCGCAGAACCGCTGGACTGCCGGCATGTCATGGGTGACGAACAACACGGTCCGCCGCTCGTCGCGCAGCCGGTCGAACTCGTCGAAGCACTTCTGCTGGAACGACGCGTCGCCGACGGCGAGCACCTCGTCGATCAGCAGGATGTCGGCATCGACCTGGATCATCACCGAGAAGGCGAGCCGCACGAGCATGCCCGAGGAGTAGTTCTTGAGCTTGAGGTCCTCGAACTCATGCAGCCCGGAGAATTCGAGGATGCGCTCGTAGCGCTCTTCCGCCTCGGAGCGCGTGAGCCCCAGCATGATCGCGTTCAGGGTGGCGTTGTCGCGGGCGGCGAGCTCCATATTGAAGCCGACGCCGAGCTCGATGAACGTCGACACGCGCCCGTTCACGTAGATCGCGCCGTTGTCGACCCCGTAGATGCCGGCTAGGCACTTGAGCAGCGTGCTCTTGCCCGATCCGTTGCGCCCGACGATGCCGAAGAACTCGCCGTGCTCGACCGCGAACGACACGTCGCGTAGGGCACGCAGCTCGTCGGTGACCGTCCGCCGGAGCGGGTGCAGCGCGCGCTCCTTGAACGTGTGCACTTTCTCACGCGGCAGCACGAACGTCTTGTCGAGCCCGATTGCGGCCACTGCCGGGGCATTTGGGACGATTGCGGGCAAGGCGCCACTAGGCTAGAAGGTCGTGCACCGTCTCGGCCGGCGCGATCTCAACGGGCCGGCCCTCGAGACTCGGTGCAGGCCGGTGAGCAGGGCCAGCAGTGGCCCGCGTGTGAGCCGCCGGCGCGCCAGCCCGGCGAGCGTGCGCTGCGCCTCTTCCGGCAGCAGGCGGTCGTGGCCGACGAGCGAGAGCCCGGTCGGGCCGATCGCTTCGACCAGCTGAGCGTGCAGGCTCTCGAGCTGAGCGTGCATGCTCTCGAGGTGCCCGAGCCGGTCCTCGGCCGCCAGCGACGTCCACGCCGACGCGGCGGACGTGCTGGGCGGGCGGGCCAGCACCGCCTCATATATCCCGATCAGCCGCTCCGCCGTGCGATCCCATGTGAGCCGCTCGCCGGCGGCGGCGACGCGCTCGACTAAGGTCACCGTGCGGTCGGTGTCGCGCAGCAGCGCGAGCGTCCGGTCCGCGCTCGCCGCGGCGTCCCAGGGCACGAGCGTCGCGGTGCCCGGGAGGAGCTCGTCGAGCGCCGTGCCGCCGGCATGCAGGCAGGGCGTGCCGGCGTCCGCCGCCTCGAAGGGGATCAGGCCGAAACCCTCCGAGACGGTCGGGTAAAGCACCGCGGCGGCGTTGGCGTACAGCCACGCCTTACCGGGCTCGTCGACCGCACCGAGGTCGACGACCGCCTGCGCGTGCTGCGGGTTGGCGTCGAGCCACGCCGACTCGGCTGCGGCCGAGCCTCCGACCGGCACGCGCCCACCGGCGAGCGCGAGACGGCCGGGCCATCCGCGGTCGCGCAGGGCGGCGAGCAGCGCAAGCGCGAAGGACCGGTTCTTGTGCAGCAGGTCGGTGCCGACGCAGACCAGGAAAGGCGACTCCGCGAGTGCGATCGAGCCCGCGGGTGGCGCCGGCGGTGCGACGAGCCCGGGCAGCGCGTGATCGACGCCGATCGGCACGACCTCCAACCGCGCCGGGTCTACGAGGCCCTCGGCCACCAGGTCGGCGGCCACGTGGTGCGAGAACGCCACAACGGTGTCGGCGGCCGCGAGCGTCGCGCGCGTGAGCCGGCGGTGTGCCTCCCAGCGCGACGCGGAGGGATGGTAGGCGGCATCGTGGAAACCCAGCAGGTCCTGATGCGTGATCACGCGCCGACGCGCGACGCGGCGCAGCAGCTTCGAGTCGGCCGCACTCGAGACCTGGTAGGGGCGGTGCACGAGGTGCGAGCGGGGCGTGTTCTGGTCGATGCCGAGCGCGGGGAGCAACTCCACGTCTGCCAGCGAGCCGAGCACCGCGTCGGCCTCCGGGCGCAGGTCGGGCGGCACTACGACGCGCAGCCGCAGCGCACCGGTTCGATGGAGTGCTGCGACGAGCTCGAGCACGTGGAGCTGCGTTCCGGCCATGCCGCCGCTCAGCGCACGGCCGTCGATCGTGACGCTGAGGCCGGCGACTGCGCGGTGCGCGAGCGCCCGCGCCCGCCCGAGCGGCTCGACGTCCTCCTGCTCACGCTCCCATTCGTGCTCCTCGGCGAGTTGCTCGGGCGGCGGCCGTGCGCCCGGCACCGTCACGACGACGTCGTCGGCGACGACATGCAGCAGCCCTGCCGCGGTGCAGCGAGCGGCGAACCCATCGTCCAGCGGCCCCACGAGCGAGAGCGCCGAGCGCGCGACCAGCATGCAGGCGGCGATCGGGCCGCGCACCCTCGGCCGCAGTCGTGCAGCGCGCTCGCGAACGGCGACGGCCGCCGCGTCAAGCTCCACCGCCTCCGGCGCCATGCCGAGCAGGTCCGTCGGACCCGGGCCGAGTGTGAGCGGGCTGACGGTGCCCACCGGCCCGGACGCGTCGCGGGCGGCCGCCCGTAAGCGCTCCAGCCAGCCGGCCGTGACCAGCGTGCGGGCGTCTACGACCGCAACGTCGCCATCGGCGGACAGCGCGTGCGCGAGTCGCCACCGGCCGTCGCTACCGGGAAGCTCGCGCAGCCAGGACTCGGCTCCGCCCGCGGCCGGGCCTGCGACATAAAGCGGCACGTCGGTCGGCGTATGGGCGAGCAATGTGCCGAGCCCGCGCGCGGCGGCAGCGTCGCGCGCCACGAGCTGCACATGAACCGACGCGCTCACGGCTGCGGACGGTAGCAATGGGCGTTGGCGTCCTAGGATCTGCGCGGTGGACGCGTGCACGATCATCGCGAAGAACTACGTCGCCTTCGCCCGCGTGCTCGCACGTTCCTACGTACGGCAGCATCCGGACGCGAAGCTCTACGTGCTCGTGATCGATGACATGGACGGCTACATCGATCCGACGGCGGAGCCGTTCGAGCTGGTCACGCCCGAGCAGCTCGGGATCGACAGCTTCCGACGCATGACCACCATCTACGACGTGCTCGAGCTGTCGACCGCGGTCAAGCCGTGGCTGCTGCGCTGGATGCTCCAGCACGGCGGCGACGAGGGCACGATGTACCTGGACCCCGACACGCGGGTATACGCGCCTCTCACGGACGTGTTCGAGCAGGTGCGCTCGTACGGCCTCGTGCTCAACCCGCACAACGTCGAACCGATACCGCGCGACGGCAAGCGGCCGAACGAGCAGGACATTCTGATCGCGGGCGCGTACAACCTGGGCTTCATCGGGATCGGCTCAGGCGACTTCGCGGACAAGCTGCTCGACTGGTGGAGCGAGCGCCTCGAGCGCGACTGCATCGTTGACCCCGAGCGCGGCTATTTCGTCGACCAGCGCTGGATCGATCTGGTGCCCGGCATGGCCGAGAGCTTCAAGCTGCTGCGCGACCCCGGCTTCAACGTCGCCTACTGGAACCTTGCGACTCGCGAGGTGAGCGAGCGCGACGGACGCTGGTGGGTCGACCGGGATGTCCCACTGTCGCTGTTCCACTTCTCGGGCTTCGATCCGACCATGCCGCACGTGCTGTCTAAGCACCAGGACCGTATCCGGCTCAGCGACCAGCCGGGCCTCGCCCGTTTGTGCCGGGAGTATGCGCACGAGCTGCTCGACCAGGGCGCTGCCGACGCAGCCGCGTGGCCATACACGTATGCGCGGACCTACTCCGGCGTCCGGCTCGACACCGTGGTCCGACGGCTCTACCGCGAGCTCGCGAGCGAGGGCTTCGACGAGGACGTCTTCACCGCCGCGGGGGAGGCGGCGTTCCTCGAGGCGGCGAACGCTCCGGCGGCCGTCGGCGGCGCCAACGGAGTCAGCCGGTACCTGGCTGCGCTTCACGCGCACCGGCGCGATCTCCAGAGCGCCTACCCTGACCTCGACGGAGCCGACGCGGACGGATACCTGGGATGGGCGCACGTGTACGGCCGCGTCGAGCTGCCGATACACGACGCCCTGCTGCAGGTGCGCCGCCCTGCGCACATCGAGCAGCACGACGCCGTCCGCTCCACCGGCGCGCCGCCGGACCCGCTGGGAGTCAACGTCGCCGGCTACCTGCACTCGGTGCTCGGGGTCGGCGAGGTGGCTCGCCGGGCGATCGACGCGCTCGAGACGCAAGGCATTCCGGCGTTGCCCGTCGGCCTGGCGGCGCCGCTCAGCGATTCCGAGCACACGCTCCTCGCGCTGCCTCCCGACGAGGACGGGTTTCCGATAAACCTGGTCTGCGCAAACGCGGACATGCTTCCCCGGTTCGCCGCCGAAGTCGGTTCGGCTTTCTTCGCCGGGCGTTACACCGCAGGCTGGTGGTGGTGGGAGACCGCAGCGTTCCCCGAGCGTTGGCACGCAGCGTTCGACCATGTCGACGAGGTGTGGGCCGGCAGCCGGTTCGTCGCGGAGTCGCTGGCCGCCGTCGCGCCCGTGCCGGTCGTGCGCATCCCCACTCCGGTGCGCAGGCCGGAGACGCGCCCGGCGAGCCGCGAGGAGCTCGGGCTTCCGCAGGGATTCCTCTTCCTCTTCACGTTCGACTTCCACTCCGTCGTCGAGCGCAAGAACCCCATTGGGCTGATCGAGGCGTTCACACGCGCCTTTCCGGCGGAGGGAGCAGGACCGAACCTGGTGCTCAAGAGCATCAACGCCGACCATCAACCGAGGGAAAGCGAGCGTCTGCGACTCGCCGCCGCCGGCCATCCCCGGATCCACCTGCTCGACCGCTACGTCTCCGTCACCGAGAAGAACCAGATGCTGGCGGCGTGCGACTGCTACGTCTCGCTCCACCGGGCCGAGGGCTTCGGTCTCGGGATGGCGGAAGCGATGCTCCTCGAGCGGCCGGTCATAGCGACGGGGTACTCCGGGAACCTCGACTTCATGTCGGCGGCCAACGCATTCCTGGTGGACCACACGCTGCGGCCGATCGGACCCGAGGCGCAACCCTATCCCCCCGACGGCGAATGGGCAGCCCCCGACGTCGAGCACGCCGCCGCGCTCATGCGGCACGTCGTCGAGCACCCTGAGGACGCGGTGCGGCGGGCCGCGCGGGGGGCCGCCGACGTTGCGCGATCGAACTCCGTCGAAGCCAGCGGTGCCGCGATGGCGCGCCGTCTTCGCAGCGTCCACGGGCGGCTCACGCGCTCGGACTTCGCCGATGGGGCCAGCCGCGCGCGCGAGCAGGCGTCGCGCGCGAGCGCGCTGCTCCGGCAGGACTCGACTTCTCCAGGCGGCCGGCGCCTGGCGCGCGTACGCGGGCTGGCGCGCAAGCCCGTGCTGCGGCTCATGAAGCCGCACACCGCTCATCAGGAGCTCATCGACCGCGAGGTGATCGCGGCCCTCGAAAACCTGTCCGAACACGTCGCCCGGATGCGCGAGGAGATCGAGCGGCGCGCCCAGCGTCGCAATTACTCCAACGCCCTAGTGCTCGCGCAGCTGCGCCAGCACCAGCGCCGTCTCGATGCTGCCGACCTACCGGGCCTGGGCGCGCGGACGGACGCGATGTCGGCGCGGATCGACGAGCTCGCCGCGCGGATGGACGGCGTGACCGAACACGTCCAGAGCCACTCGATGGCGCTGCTCGGCGTCGGCCTCACTACGCTCGATGGGGCGAGCCCCAGCACCGGGAGCTACGCGCCGGCGCCGGCCACCCCGTGGAGCCACGAGTACAACGCGGCGCATACGGCGTTCGTCGCGGCCGAACTCGACGATCCGGTGCTGCTGCAGCGCTTTCGCGAGGACGCCGCCTTGCCTGACTCCTTCGGCCGCGGCTACGACGAGCGCGTGGTCGAGTTCCCGTGGGTCGCCAGCCGCCGGCTGCGTGGTCGACTGCTGGATGCCGGATCCACTCTGAATAATCTCCACGTGCTCGCCCGCGTCAGGCCGCGCGTCGACGAGCTGCACATCGTGACGCTGGCCCCGGAGGAGCGGTCATTCCCACAGCTCGGTGTGTCTTACCTCTACGCCGACCTGCGCGATCTGCCGCTGCGCGACGGCACCTACGACAGCGTGACCAGCATCTCGACGCTCGAGCACGTCGGTATGAGCAACGAGCACTACGGCAGCGACGTCGCGGCCGCCGACGACCCGCAGCGCGAGTGCCTCCAAGCGGCTGCGGAGCTGCGCAGGGTGCTGCGGCCCGGAGGCGCGCTGCACATTACCGTGCCCGTAGGTCGTGGTGAGCGATTCGGCTGGGTGCGCAGCTTCACGCCCGACGAGCTGGACGAGCTTGCCGCCGCGTTCGAACCGGCGCGCTGCACCCGCACCTTCTTCCGCCACGAGCCCGACGGTGGCTGGCAGCGCGCCACCGCGGAGGAGATCGCGGGCGCTCGCTATCGCGATCACTTCAGCAACGTCGAGCCGGGTCCGGACCGCGTCGTGGCGGCCGAGGCGATCGCCTGCCTCAGTGCCGTGGTCAACTGATCGGCAGCGCGTAGAAGCGAAGGCGAATGTCGCCGCCGAACTGATCGCCATCGCCCGCGAGGAAGCTGAGCTGGGTCGCGTCCTGGTCGAGCTGGAACGGAGGCGGCGAGTCCACGCGCGGCGGGACGTGCAGCAGGAGGCCGTTGCCTGCGGTGCCGGGCACGAGGACGTAGGAGCGCTCGCCATCGATCACGATCGTTCGGCGGCGCGCCCTGAATGCCATCGTGCGTAGCCGCTCGAGCCCGCTTACCTGGACCCCGTCGACCTCGACATAGATCGCCTCGCCGGCTGGCGACGCCGGGACGGCGACCGTCCGGCCGAAGCTGGTGCGCTCCTTGGCCAGCAGGCGCGGCGTGCCGCAGCGATCCGGTATGCGCTCGAGCACCTGCCAGTCCGCCGTCGCGTGCGCGTGCTCGAAGTTGCAGAGCGTCGCCAGCGTGGTCGCCGGCTGGTCGAAGAGGACGTTGCGGCCGTCGATGCTGCCCTCCGCGCGGCGGAGGAGCCGCTCGGGGCCGTCCGGCGCGGCGATCTCATCGGCGTTGCGCCGGTCGAGCTCGGCGGTGTAGGCGGTGTAGCTCTGGAAGGCCGGCACCGGATGCCATCGCAGTCTGTGCGACCAGGCGACGCTCGCCTCCGCCGGCGCCACGTGAACGCCGCGTCCCTGCACGGCGGCAAAGCTGTTCGGATCCAGTGCGATCTGAGCGCGCAGCATGTCGCGGCCTGCGGCTATCGCGTCGTTGGTAGCGGTCCCATCTGCCAGCGTCGACGCTTGCTTGTAGAGGGCGCTCAAGCGGTCGGCCGGCGCCACGAACTGGCGCGGACTCGCGTCGAGCGCGCCGAAGAGCGCGGTCAGTGCAACCAAGCCGATCAGCAGTGCGGCCGGCCACTCCCGCGGGACGACGGCGAACGCGGCGAGGCCGCCGAGCATGGCGACGAAGAAGATGTTGGAGTGGCCGGCGTCGTGCCGGACGAAGCCCGACTTGAACGTGGAGAACGCGAGGATCGCCCACAGCAGCGGCAGGGACCAGCGCGCCACACCCGGCCGTACGGGCGTGCCGATCGCAACGATGAAGCCGATCACGACGAGCGCCAGCGCCGACCAGTACTCCCACGCCGTGCCGGGCTGCTCATAGCCCATGATCTCCGAGTAGCCGGAGATGATGTTGAGGGAGCCGCTGAGGAAGGGGCCGAGCGATGCGGCGGACTGGCCGCTCGCGAACCAGCCGGTGACTAGCGCGATCGCCAGCACCGAAGCGAAGGCCAGCGCGGTGGCGCGGCGGTCGGTGCGTAACCCTGCGACCGCGACGATGGCCAGCGGCAGCACCGTGACGCCCGTGTTGAGCTTTGCGAGCAGCTCGACGCCGGCGAGTAGCCGAGCGCCGCGGCGAACGCGCGCGCCCTTGCCGGCCGCAGGCGCACAGTCGTGAGCGCGACGGCCCAGAGGAAGGCCAGCAGGAGCGCCGGCTCCTGAACCGCCAGCGCACCCAGTAGGAGACTCAGCGCGGCCCCGGCGACCAGCCCGAACGTCGGACGGAGCATCGCGACGAGCGTCACGGCCAGCGCGAGATGGATCGCGGCCGTGTAGGCGAACGCAAGCCGAGCGGTCCACGGATAGATGGCCAGCGGCTCCTTCAGGAAGCCGAGGGGCCCGTAGGTGAAGACGATGTCCGGACCGAAGTCGAGTCCCTGATGGGCGGCCATGTGGAGCGCCACCGGCCAGGCGCCGTCCAGTCCAGCGACGGGAGTCAGGGACGAGACCGGCCAGCTGAAGACGAAGGCCACGACGCCGGCGAGCAGCGTTCCGGGCTGCCGGGCCAGTGCCGCGATTGCTGCGGTCCGGCGCGCGGACCGCTCGCCACGCTCATCGCCCACCGCGACCGGCTCGGAGGCGGAGCTCGGAGACGTCGTCGGCATGCGCTCGGCACGCTAGCAACGCCTCTAACGTTGCCACCGAGCGCGACATCGGCGCGGCGGGCGCGTTTTGATGGAGCGATGACCTCCTTCCCTGCAGCGGAACGGCGCATTCTCGTCACGGGCGGCGCGGGCTTCGTCGGTGCGAACCTCGCGATCGCGCTGCATGAGCGCCATCCGGCCTGGGAGGTCGTGGCGCTGGACAATCTCAAGCGGCGCGGATCGGAGCTGAACCTTCCCCGGCTGCGCGCGGCCGGCGTGCTCTTCGAGCACGGCGACGTGCGGAACCTTGGCGACCTCCTCGCGCTGCCGGCGATCGACGCGCTTGTCGAGTGCTCGGCCGAGCCGTCGGTGCTTGCGGGCGTTGACGGCGCGACGGAATACGCGTTCGGATCGAACCTGCTCGGCGCCTGGCACTGCTTGGAGCTGGCGCGGCGCGACCGGGCGCATCTCGTGTTCCTCTCCACCAGCCGCGTCTACCCCGTGCGCGTCCTCGAGGAGCTCGCGATCGAGGAGACCGTCGAGCGGTTCGAGCTGAGCGAACACCAGCTCGTGCCCGGAGCGTCGGCCGACGGCATCTCCGAGGACCTTCCTCTGGATGGCGCGCGAACGCTCTACGGGACGACCAAGCTCGCGGCGGAGCTGCTGATCGAGGAATACCGCGCCACGTTCGGCCTGCGCGCGGTCGTCAACCGCTGCGGCGTCATCGCCGGGCCGTGGCAGATGGGGAAGGTCGACCAGGGCGTCTTCACCTATTGGATGCTCGCGCATCGGCTCGGCCGCCCCCTCCAGTACATCGGCTTCGACGGCTCGGGGCGTCAGGTTCGTGACCTGCTGCACATTGACGACCTCATCGACCTGCTCGACGACCAGATCGCCCGCCCGGAGCACTGGGACGGGGTCGTGTCGAACGTGGGGGGCGGTCGCGCGTGCTCGCTCTCACTGCGCGAGACGACCGCGCTGTGCCGCGAGCTCACCGGCCGCGACATCCCCGTCGGCGCTGCGGGGCATGACCGCCCCGGCGACATCCCCGTCTATATTTCGAACTGCGCGCGGCTCTTTGGGCACACCGCGTGGCGTCCGCGGCGCAGCGCGCGCGACATCCTGCGCGACATCGCCGACTGGACCGCGGAGCACGAGGCGCAGATCGTCTCCGCGCTCTGACACGTAGACAACCGCTTTCGCATGCCAATCGCAATCGTCACCGGCTCCGGCGGGCTCATCGGCTCGGAGTCGGTCATCCACTTCGCCGAGCGCGGCTGGACCGTCGTCGGCCTGGAGAATGACATGCGCGCCCGCTTTTTCGGCCCCGAGGCATCGACGGCGCGCATGAGCGCCAGCCTCGCCGAGCGGTTCCCGGACGAGTTCATCTGCAAACCGATCGACATCCGCGACGCCGACGCCGTCCGGCGCGTGATCGCACGCGAGGCGAGACGGATCGGGCTGATCGTGCACGCCGCGGCACAGCCCTCGCACGACTGGGCTGCGAGCGATCCACAGACCGACTTCGCGGTGAACGCGAACGGCACGCTCAACCTGCTCGAGGCGGCGCGCATGCACTGCCCCGACGCTCCCTTCGTCTTCTGCTCGACGAACAAGGTCTACGGCGACACGCCGAATCGCCTGCCGCTGAACGAGCTCGAGAAGCGGCTGGAACTGCCGGCGAGCCACCGGTGGTACGGCGGCATCGACACGAGCATGTCGATCGACGCCTCCACGCACTCGCTCTTTGGCGTCTCCAAGGCGGCGGCCGACCTGCTGGTCCAGGAGTACGGACGCTACTTCCACATGCCCACGATGTGCGTCCGCGGCGGCTGCCTTACCGGCCCCAACCACGCCGGCACGCGGCTGCACGGTTTCCTGTCCTACCTCATGCGCTGCACGATCACGAGCCAGCCGTACACCGTCTACGGCTACGGTGGCAAGCAGGTTCGCGACAACATCCACTCAGCCGACCTTGTGCGCGCGTTCGAGGCGTTCGCGGCCACGCCCCGCGCGGCTGCCGTCTACAACCTGGGCGGCGGGCGCGAGTGCAACTGCTCGATGCTCGAGGCGATCGAGCTGTGCGAGAGGATCGCCGGGCGCGCTCTAGAGTGGACGCTCTCCGACGAGAACCGGATCGGCGACCACCGATGGTGGATCTCGGACCTGTCCGACTTCAAACGCGACTATCCCGAATGGCGGATCGAGTACGGCGTGGAGGACATCCTGCGTGAGATCCACGACGCCAACGTGGAGCACTGGACCGCGGTCGCGTGAAGCTCTCGATCGTCATCCCCGCGCACAACGAGGCCGACGCGATCGGGCCCACGGTGCAGGCGTTGCTGGCGCAGCTGGCGGGCGAGGAGATCGACTACGAGATTCTCGTCGTCGACGACGGCTCCTCCGACGGGACGCGGGCGGCGGTCGCGCGCGTGAGCGCGCATCACCCGCGGCTGCGCTGCGTGCACAACGACGGCCCGCATGGCTTCGGCTACGCCGTACGCGCCGGGCTCGACGCGTTCAGCGGCGACGCCGTGGCGATCGTGATGGCCGATGGCTCCGATGACCCGCGCGACGTCGTCCTCTACTACCGCGTGCTCCAGGCAGGATACGACTGCGCGTTCGGATCGCGCTTCATGCCGGGCGCCGTCGTGCGGGACTACCCGCGGCTCAAGCTCCTGATCAACCGCATCGTCAACGCCGGCATCCGGGTGATCTTCCGGCACGGGTACAACGACACCACGAACGCGTTCAAGGCCTACCGTCGCGAGGTGATCGAGCAGATTCAGCCGCTGCTCTCGCCGCATTTCAACCTCACTGTCGAGATGCCGCTGAAGGCGGTGGCGCGCGGCTTCAGCTACGCGATTGTTCCGACGTCGTGGACCAACCGCGCGGCGGGCGAGTCCAAGCTGCAGCTAAACGAGATGGGCAGCCGCTACCTGTTCATCGTCCTGTACGTGTTCCTCGAGCGGCACCTCAGCAAGGGCGACTACCGGCGCACCGGGCCGGCGCCACAGGCGCGGCCTGCCGGAATGCCGGCGGTCGGTGCCGGACCGGGCGCTCACCGCCGGGCGCGGCCGCCGGTGCTGTCGCGACGACGCTGACGAGCGATGCCTCGCCTGTCCGCAAGAGCACAGGGCTCGATCGGCGTTCTCGTGTCCGTCATCTCGCTGACGGCGGTCGCCATCTGGGTGTCGCGCCAGGACGCGCCGCACTTACCGGACGATGCGTCGGGATGGGCGTGGCTCGTCGTAGCCGTGTTCGTGTATGCGCTGAGCCTCGGCCTGCGCGGGCTGCGCTGGCACCGCATCATGGTCCTCGCGGGCATGCCGCACCGGCGGGGAGATGCTTACGGCCTCACGCTCGTCGGCTACATGGGCAACAATGTGCTGCCCGCGCGCGGCGGCGAGCTGCTGCGGATCGGAATCCTCGGTGCACGGACCACGGCGCGGAGGCGCGAGGTGCTCGGCTCCATTCTCGCCGAGCGGGCGCTCGACGCGTCCGTGCTCACGGCGCTGTTCGCCGTCTTCACCTGGGCCGGAATCGCCGGCGCGCCGGCGGGGCAGTGGCCCGCAGCGGTGGCGGCCGCGCTTCTGGTCGGGGCGGCGGCCGCGCTGGCCGTGTACCTCGCTCTGCGGCGGCGCGGGTGGTTCGAGCGCTTCGCGCATACCGTACGGCCGGTTGCGCGAGCGCTGAAGATCTTCGCGAGCCCGCACGGCGCTCCGCTCGGGATCCTGACCGCCGCGGTGTGGTGGCTGGAGGGCGCGGTGCTCCTGTGCGTCAGCCGGTCGCTCGGGCTCGAGCTGTCGATCGCCGACGCGGTGCTTGTGATCGTGCTCGCCTCGCTTGCCGCCATCCTGCCGGCGGCGCCGGGCTATGCGGGCACGTTCGATGCGGGGCTTGTGCTCGGGCTCAATGCGGCGGGGATCGACGGGGGTGCGGCGGTGGGCTTCATCGTGCTCGCCCGCTTCGTGATGTTCGTACCAGTGACGCTCGCGGGCCTCGGGGTGCTGATCACGCGCTACGGCGGTCTACGCCGCGGGCGGCGCCTCGCCGACCCACACGCGCCCGAGGTCGTCGCCGACGAGCTCTCGCCCGCGGGACGGCGCGCAGCGATCGTCGGCCGCGGATGAGCCGCGGCGCGTCCGGCCTCGCCCTGCTCGCCCTCTCCGTCTTCGCCACGTGGCCTGCGCTGACGCACCTGAACGAGCTGCTGTACGTCGATGACCCGTTCGTCTCCGGCTGGGGCCTGTGGTGGACGGCCGACTCGCTGGTTCACCTCCGCAACCCGTGGTGGACTCGCGACGTCCTCGCACCCCATGGCACGTATCTGGCCTTTCATGCCCTCGTGCCGCTCGCAGGCGTGGTGCTCGCGCCGGCGATCAAACTCGTCGGCCCCGGGCTCACGCTCAACCTACTCAAGATCGTGCTCCCCATCGGCGCCACCCTTAGCGCACGGTGGCTGGCCCGGGTCGCCGGCCTCGCCGCGCCGGCGGCCTGGATCGCGGGCGCGCTGTACGGCTTCTCCACGATCGTCGTCTGGCGCGCGATCTTCCACCTCAACTTCGGCGTCGGGCTCGCGCTCCTGCCGCTCGCCACGGCCTTCCTCGTCTCGTACGACCGGTCGCGGCGCGTACGCGACGCGCTGGCGGCGGGGACGGTCGTGGGTCTGGAGCTGCTCGTCGACCCGACGACGGCGCTATTCGCCGCCCTCACCGCCGCGGCGTATGGGGCAGTCGCAATGGCGGCGCGGCGCGAGTGGTGGCTCTGGGTCCGCGGCGCGCTGCTGGCGACCGGCGCAGCCGCGCTCGTCGGCCTACCGCAGCTTGCGATGACCGCGCGCGCCGCGAGCAACGACGGCTACGACCCAAACATGCAGGTGCTGGCAAGCACATGGGTGGGAGCGAACACCAACCTCGCCACGATGGCGAGCCCGGGCGCCGTTCGCGGCGTCGTGCCCGGGCGCCTGGAGGAGCTCGCGTACAAGAACCCCTGGGGCGAGGCGACCCCCGCGTACGGCTGGGGGGCCCTCGGCCTCGGACTGATGCTGTTCGGGATGCTCGTGCTCGGGCGTCGGCGGCGTATCCGGCTGGAGGTGCCCGCCCGCTTCCTGATCTGGGCGGCGCTCGTTTTCGCGGGTGCCTCGGTGCTCGCGCTCGGGCCGGAGCTGACGCTCGCCGGCAGCCCGGCGACGCCGTTGCCGGTAGAACGCTACGGGCAGCGACTCTCGGGCGTCATGCCGTACACATGGCTCACGTACCTGCCGGTGTTCGGCGACGTGCGGGTCCCCTCCCGCTTCACGATGCCGGGGATGCTCGCGTTGGCCATGCTCGCCGGCTGTGGCGCCGCCGCGGCATCGCGAGCCGGGCGCGCGGGGCGCGTGGTGGCCGCGGCGCTGCTCGCGTTCGCGGTGCTCGAGGCCGGCTTCCCCGACGGCGGGATCGCCGGTAGGTGGGTACCGATGACGCGCGCCGCGCTCTACGCGCCGATCAAGGCGGACCGCTCGGACAGTGTCGTAGTGGACGTCCCGCTCGCGTTCCTCGGCGCGACCAACGGCGCAGGAGCGTCGCCGGGTGCGGTGGAGCCGATGTTCCGCGCTGCGGAGCACGGCCATCCCGTTGCCGAGGCCTACATCACCCGGTTGACCGGGGCACAGGTCCGGACATTGGTCGCCCATCCGCTCTACTCGTCGCTGATCGCGCTGCAAAGCGGGGCGAACGACGGAGCGGCCCCTCCGGCGGGCGATGTTGCGGCGGCCGCGAGAGACGCGGAGGCAATCGCGGTCGGCTGGGTCGTGGTCTGGCCGCAGGCCGAGCGGCAGGTGTTGCCATTCCTTGAGCGGGCCGGGTTCGAGCGCGTGCACGCCGTCGACGGCATCCTGCTCTACCGACGCGTTACAGGCGGCGGACGGGGCGCGCGATGAAGCCGCGCCGCGCCGAGTATCGTGATCGGCCCGCTGCCATGGTCGGTCGAATTCGCACGCGCCTCGCGCGCCTAACGCTCGCACCGCAGCAGTATCTCCATGTCGCCGAGCTGGCGCTCGTTTTCCTCACGCTGATCGTCTTCACCGGTGCCGCCGTGCGCCTCACCGGCTCAGGACTCGGCTGCCCGGACTGGCCGAAGTGCTTCGGCGGGGTCGCACCGCCGCTCAAGACGCATGCGGTCATCGAGTACGGCAACCGGATCCTGTCAGGGCTCGTGGGGCTCGCCGCGGTTGCGGCGGGGGCTCTCGCGTGGCGGCGCCGCCCGTTCCGGCGCGACCTCGCTCTGATCGGGCTGCTACTCCCGCTCGGCGTAGTGGGACAAGCCGTCCTCGGTGGATTCACCGTGCGCAATCACCTGGCGCCGGGCTTCGTGATGGGGCACTACGCGCTCTCGATGCTGATCCTGATCGCCGCCGTCGCGCTTGTATGGCAGGCTCAGCACGAGCCGGGGGATCGGCCGCGGTCGAGCGACAGGCTCGCGGTGTGGCCGGTGCGCGCGCTGCTCGGACTCGGTGCGTTGACGATCTTCGCCGGCACGGCGGCGACCGCTGCCGGGCCTCACGCGGGCGGGGCCGGCACCGGCGACGACATCGACCGGCTGGAGTGGAAGGGTGCCGATACGCTCGACTGGGCGATCCACCAGCACGGGCGGATCGCGAGCGTGCTCGGCGTCGCGGCAGTGGCGGTCTGGTTCCTGCTCCGCCGCCGCGGCGCGGATCTCGAGGTCCGGCGGGCCATGACCGTCGCCTGTCTCCTGCTCGCTGCCCAGGGCGCGGTCGGGACGATCCAGTACGAGTTCGAGCTGCCCGCGGAGATCGTCTGGATGCACGTCGCGCTGGCGGCGTGCCTCTGGATCTCGTTGCTCTGGGCTACGGCGGCCTCAGGTCGGCTCGCCGTGGCTCCTGAGCGCGTGCACGCTCGTGCGCCAGAGCCGCCGCTCGTACGCTCTTAGATCTCACTCTTCGTCCGGCCAGCGCCCGGTGCGCGCGAAGTGCTCGCGCGCGGCCTCCTCGGCCTCGCGCTCGCGGTCGCCCTCGGCGCCGAGGCGGAAGAGCCAGTTCAGGAGCAGCACGGCGAGCGCGGCGCCGGTCGCCATGAAGAATCCCTCCCAGCCGGTTGTGCCCCCGCCGTCGATGATCAGCAGCGCACAGCCGAGCAGGAAGATCCCCAGCGGCAGGAGATAGCGGACGGTGAACATCAGCGCTCGAGGTCGGGAGGGAGCGGCACGTCCTGCGGCGAACGGCTTTCGGCCTCGTCCCAGGACTCGAACGCCTCGCCGTCGCGGCCCTCGTGCGGCGCGCTGCCGCCGAAGGCGAGCAGCACCAGCGGCTCGCCGCCTCGGTTGGCGAGCTGGCGCCGCACCGGGGGCGCGACGCGAACCGCCGAGCCGGCCGGCAGCTCCCGCTCCGCGCCCTCGACGCCGAGGGTGAGCGTGCCCTGGAGCACGACGTAGACCTCCTCCTGGCGCGCGTGGCGGTGGATGCGGCCTCGCTGGCCGGGCCGCAACCGCACCAGATTGATGCCGAACGCGCTCACCCCCAGCTCGCGCCGGAGCAGCTGAAAGCGCTCCTCGCCTTCGAGGGCGAGTTCGACGACCGTCACGCCGTCCTGCATCGCGGTCGGCCGTGGCCGGGTCGGGCCTGGGTCATGGGTTCGAGCGTACGCTCCGGCGCAGATGCGCGACGCAGTGCACGCTGGCCTGATCGCCGCCGTCGTCAGCGGCGCGCCGTCGACCGCGATCGCGCTCGCGCGCGGCGACGACGTCCTCGAGGGCGCGCGCGCCGCGGGGTCCCTGCTGCTGCCGAGCGAGCCGCGCACGCTGCCGCTGCTGGCGGCGGCGGTGCCCGTCCACCTCGCGCTCTCGCTTGGCTGGGCCGTGGTGCTCGAGCGCGCGCTTCCGCACGGGCGCGAGCTCGCCGGCGGCCTGGCCGGCGGGCTGGCTATCGCCGCGCTCGACCTCGGCGTCATCGGGAGGCGGCTGCCGCGCATCCGCGAGCTGCCCCAGCCGCGCCAGTGGGCCGACCACGCCGCCTACGGGCTCGCGGTCGGCGCGGTCCTGGCGCGCCGCCGCCGCGTACACTCGCCCGGGCGATGCCAGAGCTGATCCACAGCCCGTCGACGATCGAGGCGGCCGGCACCAAGCCCAAGCTGATCGAGGAGTTCGTCGGCCGCGTCAACACCGGCGAGGAGCGGCTCAGCGTCGCGCGCATGCGCTCGCCGGCCGGCTGGCTCGAACCGGGCCAGCGGCCGGAGTTCGACGAGTGGACGCTCGTGCTCGACGGCTCGCTGCGCGTCGAACACGCGGACGGCGCGCTCGACGTCCGCGCCGGGCAGGCGGTGCTCGTCCGCGCGGGCGAGTGGGTGCGCTATTCGAGCCCGGACGAGCCCGGAGCCACCTACGTCGCGGTCTGCATGCCGGCGTTCGCGCCGGCCACGGTCCACCGCGACGACGAGGTCTGAAGGCGGAGCGGCCGCCGGAAGGCGGGCCGCTCGCCGTGTCGCCCTACAGCGGTAGCTTGGTCTTCGGGAAGCGCGGGAACCTCGGCAGCGCGGGCGCGCGGCCCCTGCGCTGGCGGTTCATCTCCTTGCGCAGCACCTCGAGCGCCGGCCGCGCGCGGCCGTTCGCGGCCACGAATGCCGAGTCCCAGGTGATGAACTTCCGGTCCGCGTCCCAGTGGTAGAGGTAGACGCGCTTGATCCGGCCGCTGCCGCGCGCGACCGCGAACGTGTGCTTGACGGCGTTGGCGGCGCGCGCCTCGCCGCGCCTGCCGCCGCGGTAGCGCGAGCCGAAGCGCACGATGCCGCCGGCCTCCGTCAGCCACACCTCGCCCTTGACCGCGCGCAGCAGCAGGCGCGCCGACGAGTACGAGAACGGGCGGAAGTAGTTGGCGTCCGCGTAGCTGTGGAGGCCCCAGATGCGCGGGCTCTTGGCGTAGCGCTTGAACGTCGCGAGCCACGGGAGCATGTTCTTCGAGTCGAGGACGTCGGCCGCGACGATGCGGCAGCCGCGGCACTCTCGACGCATGATGTTGTAGTACTGCGCCGCGCGCCGGGGCCGGTTCCACGTGGGCTGGGACTGGTGGTTGGCCTCGTTCCAGGCCGACATCGTCTTCACCCAGGGATAGCGCTTGCGCAGCGCCCGGATCGTGCGGCGGTACTGCGAGTACGAGGGCAGCCGCTCGGCGTGGCGCGAGTGGTGCTGGATGGTCAGCAGGACGTCCGCGCCGCGCTTCTCCGCCGCCTGCATCCACGGGTCGTAGCGCGAGAAGTCGCCCCGCAGCACGAGGTCGTAGGACATCAGGATCCGCACCTGCCGGATGCCGAGCTTGTCGAAGCGCGGGTCCTGCCACATCCCCAGCTTCTGGTCGCTCATGCCGATCGTGAAGGCGTTCGCGGCCGCGGGCAGCGACAGCCATGCCGTCAGCCCGAGCGCGAGCGCAAGAAGGATTCGAGTCAGGGAGTTCACGCGGTTGGTCATCGGCGGCAAGGGCGGAGTGGACAAGTACTAGAACGTCCGGACGTCTGAGATACGACTCAGATTCCGATGTTCACGACAAAACGGCCCGAGGCCGGCGCCGTGAACCTCGCTTCGAGGGCGTCGAGTTGCTCGACGGGTCCGGAATGGTAGCCACGGACGCGCCGGACGAGAACGGGCCGGTCGAAGCGCCAGCGCGCGCCGGCCGCCCGCAGCGTACGGCGGCGCGCGCGCCCGGTCGCGGCCGGCGTGTACGCGCGCATCCGGAAGCGGTCGCCGCGGCGTGCGCCGCTCACGCTCAGCCGCACGCCCCGGCGCGTCGCGGTCCAGCGGAAGCGCGCTCCGCGCAGCCAGCGCGGGCCGAGGCGGTAGCCGCCGCCGGCGGTGATCGTGCGGCCCCGGACCTTGATCTGGTAGCCGCGCGGCGGCACCGGCCGCCCGCGGTACATCAGCGCGGGACCCGCGGTGTTCGGCGCGAGCATGGCCAGTGGCCGCGGCGCCAACAGGTCGACCCAGCCGTGCCGCGTGCGGCGCTTGAGGGCGAGCACGCCGGCGTCGTAGCGCAGGTCCGTGACCGCCGTCGGCTTGCGGTGTACGGCCATCCACACGCGCCGCGTCGACACGACGCCGAGGCCGCTCATCCCCGAGTCCTGCACCGTGAGCCGCTGTTCGGCGGGCATCCGCCCGACCGGGATCTCGGGTGTCGCGTCGAGCGCGTCGAGCGCCACCGTGAGGCCGAACAGCGCGAGGCCGTTGTAGGCGACCGTGTGCGCGTAGTGGTCGATGCCGGCGACCGTCGAGCGGGCGCCCGGGACGAGCAGCAGTCCCTGCGAGCTCACGTGCAGCCGCGCCAGTCGCCGCACCGCGCGCTGCGCGACGGCGAGGTAGCGGGCGGCTCGAACCGGCTTGGCGCGCGCGGCGGCCTCGCGCGCGCCGTTCGCCATCGCCCCGGCGACGAGCGCCGGCACCCAGGTCTGGCCCTGCCCGCGGCCGAGGTAGCTCATGTCGCCGTCGGGCGCCACGAGTGCGGCCAGCGTGTCGAGCGTCTCGCGGCTCACGCGCCGCGCCTTGCGCGACGCCTGGCGGCCGAGCAGCCGTATCGCCTCGGAGAGCATGAACGCCGACAGGGCGTGGTAGGCGGTCGTGTTCAGCTGCGGGTCCGACAGCAGGCTGCCCCGCATCCGTGCGCCGGCGATCCGCGCCCGCAGGCCGTGGTCGACCACCTTGCCGATCCAGCGGTTGACGACGTGAGCGGCCGCCGCGCGCGCCGCGACCGGGTCGCCGAGCCGCGCGGCCAGATCGGCCGCGCGCACTCCGTCGCCCGTGATCGCGATGACCGCGAGCGCGTCGACGAGGCGCAGGTTGCCATAGCACGTCGGCACGCTCAGGCAGCTGTAGCCGGTGACCGGGATCCCGTAGCGGCTCATGTAGCCGTAGAGCTGCGCGCGCCGCTCGCCCGAGAGCGGCAGCATGCGGTAGGCGTACGCCGCGCCGATCATGTCGAACGAGCTCGCACGGACCGGGTCGACGGCGCGCGGCCAGGCGCGCTCTGCGGGCGCGACCT
>Ga0126312_10000152_pt1 | contig 33205 bp, 32 predicted proteins | sample Plot104A_FD_92537 | JGI IMG/M metagenome (GOLD analysis project Ga0126312, IMG submission 92537) | Serpentine soil microbial communities from UC McLaughlin Reserve, CA, USA - Plot104A | ecosystem: Environmental > Terrestrial > Soil > Grasslands | place: USA: UC McLaughlin Reserve, Lake County... | reverse complement strand
CCTGCTCGCACCGGTGCGGCGGACGTGGGACGACGCGCCCATCGCACGCGAGGCGCCGTTCGGCGCCACCGTCGCGGTGCGGCGGGGCGACGAGTGGCTCGTGCTGCACCGCATGCACGAGGGGCCGGACTACGCGGGCGACTGGGCCTGGACGCCTCCGTCGGGCGCACGCCTTCCGCGCGAGACGCTGGAGGAGTGCGCGGCGCGGGAGCTGCGCGAGGAGGCCGGGCTCGAGCTCCCGCTGCTCCGCGTCGAGCCCCCGTACGACGGCTGGGGGCTCTTCGTCGCGGAAGCACCGCTCGATGCCGAGGTCGTCCTCGACGACGAACACGACCGGCACCGCTGGCTGCCGTTGGAGGAGGCGGTTGCGCTCTGCCGCCCCGACCAGGTCGCCCGCGGTCTTCGCGCGGCCGCCGCGGCGTCAGACGTGCACGCGTACGAGCTCGATCGCGGTCGCGCGACCTGACTCGTCACACTGGATCAAGGCGCCCTCGATCCGCACGTCTTCGCTCGCCGTCTCGAAGCGCACGGGCATGTGCGTGCGCATCCGCTTGATCGCCTGCTCGGCGACAACGCCGATCACCGAGTCGTGCGGCCCTGTCATGCCCGCGTCGCTCAGCGCCGCGGTGCCTCCTTGCTGGACGCGCGCATCGTTCGTTTGCACGTGCGTGTGCGTTCCGATCACGGCCGTGACCTTGCCGTCGAGCCAGCGCGCAAGCGCCACCTTCTCGCTCGTCGCCTCGGCGTGCATGTCGACGACGACGATCGGCGTCTCGCGGCGAGCCTGCTCGACGAGCCCGTCGATCATGCTGAACGGCGAGCTCGCGACGTCGAGGAAGAGCTGCCCCATGACGTTGATGACGGCGACGGGCGTCCCATCCCGTGCGGGACAGACGCAGAGCGCGCGGCCCGGCCCGTCCGGGCTGAGGTTCGCCGGCCGGATCACGCGGGTGGCGCCGTTCAGGTACGGCACGATCTCCGGGCGGCGCCAGACGTGGTTCCCGAGCGTGATCACGTCCGCTCCGGCGGCGAGCAGCCGCTGCGCGAGCTTGGGCGTGATCCCGACGCCGTCCGCGACGTTCTCGCCGTTGACGACGCAGAAGTCGACTCCGAGCTCGTCGCGCAGCGGTGCGAGGCGCGCCTCGACAGCGTCGCGGCCGGGCCTGCCGACCACGTCGGCGACAAACAAAATGTTCACTTTCGCCTAGGGGAGTGCGAGCGTTGCCGACGGGTGGACTTCGACCCCCACGTGGTTGCCGGCGTCGTTGGTGAACCGCGCCAGCGCCTGCCGCTCGACGCCGCTGAGGTCGAGCAACGTGCCGATCTTCGTCGTCGCCGCGGTCACCTCGGCGCCGACCGAAAGCCCCGGCCGCGCGCGCGCGTGCGTCAGGGAGAGCACGACGGAGGGAGCAGTCGTCGGCTGGATGTCGATCCGCGACCCGAACTGCCGGCCGCCGATGATGTAGGGCGTGATGCCGACGATCGTGCCGTGCACGGGTGCGTAGACGTCGGTTCCGGGCGCGGCGCCGACGTCGAGGCCGCTCGTCGCGGCGCCGGCGCCTCGATTGATTTGGTACCAGACGAGGTCGCTGTCGCCGCCGCCGAAGATCCTGCGCGCGAGCCGGCGGAAGAGGCCCTCGTTTCCCTGGCGTCCGATCGGCTCGAGCGCCAGCGCGCCGTCTCCGGCGCCGTGGTAGCCGATCGCAGTCACGCGGTCGGCAGCGATCGGCAGCTGGATCCTGAGGCCGTTCAGCGTCGCCACCGCCGTCGGCTGCGGCCTGCCGGCCGGCAGCAGGTCGGCCGCGGTCGCCGGGACGATTCCCGCGACACGCTGCTGACCGTCGTCACCGAATGCGGTCAGCGCAAGCGTGATCGCCGTGACGACGGCGATGAGGGTGAGGAAGGCGAAGCGGCGGAGGCGGTGCTCCTTCCGCCGTTGCGCGCGAACGCGCGAACGTCGCGCCTGCGCAGGGACCCGGCGCGGCATCCGCGGGAGGGTAGCGCCACCGGGGTGCCCTTTCAAGGCATGTGGATCGGCCGCTTGTAACAGCCGTAGCCGGCGCGGCGACTCGACCTCCACCCAGAGTTCGTGACGGTCGAGTGCGAGGGCGCCGTCCTCGGCGGACCACCAGTCCTGGCCGCGCGTTGAGCCGACCCGGACGGGAGTACGATCAGCGGAATGGCGGCGCCGCCGCAGAGGATGGTCGTGCCGCGGTGGATTCAGTTGGTCGGGTTGCCGCTGCTGCTCGTCGGCGCCTGGGTGGTCGCCGGCGCGGTTCGTCACGTCGTCTTCGTCTTTCTCGTCGCGGCGCTGATCGCGCTGCTGCTGAACCCGCTCGTACGCGGGCTCGGCCGGCTCTGGATCCCCCGAGGGCTGGCGGTCGCGATCGTCTACCTCACCTTCGCCGCTGTGGTCGTGTTGGCGGGAATCGCACTCGCGACAGTTGTCGTCAATCAAACGAGATCGGCGGCCGACCGGATCGATACCTACTTTACGGAGGAGCGCGGACAGCGATCGGAGACGGCGGCCGAACGCGACGTCGATCGCTTGCAGACGTGGCTCGACGACCACGGCCTGCACATCGAGATCCGCGAGCAGGCTCGCGATTTCCTCGACAACGTCGGCACGGAGGACGTCCGCAAGTACACCGAGCGCGCGATCTCCTGGGCGGAAGGAGCCGGGCTCGCCGTCTTCGAGCTCCTCTTCTCGATCGTCCTCGTGATCGTGATCTCGATCTACATGCTCCTCGACATGCAGAAGCTCTCGCGCGCGGTCGACCGGAGGTTCCCGCCCCGCCCGGGGACGCAGCCGCTCGTCGCGCGGATGGAGACCGCACTCGCTTCGTATGTGAAGGGCCAGCTGCTGCTCTCGCTGATCATCGGCACGAGTGCCGGCGTCGGGCTGTGGGCGCTTGGAACGCTGGGCTGGCTGCCGAACGGCGACAAGTACGCGCTCCTCTTCGGGCTCTGGGTCGCGTTCACGGAGCTGATTCCGTACCTCGGACCCTGGCTGGGCGCCCTGCCGCCGATCGTCTACGCGCTCGCCGTCGACCCGATCTCAGCGCTCTGGGTCGCCGCGCTCTTCCTCTTCATCCATCAGATCGAGGGCCATGTCGTCGTCCCGAACGTGATGGGGTCCGCGTTGCGGCTCCACCCGTTGCTCGTCATCTTCGGCCTGCTTGCGGGCGGCGAGGTCTACGGCCTGCCCGGCGTCTTCGTCGCGCTGCCGCTGCTCGCAGCGCTCCGAGCGGCGTGGGAGTTCTTCTCCGAGCGCGTCGAGCTCGAGCCGTGGGAGCCGGGCGACGTGCCGGTCGAGGTCGACCTCGAGCAGTCGGACGAGCACCCGCGGCCGCGCGCCGTCGGCGGCGGCTGACAGGACGCCGCCGCTGCGGCCGTAAGCTGTACACGTGAGCGCCTTCCCGGCAACACGCCTGCGGCGGCTCCGGCGCACAGCGTCGCTCAGGGCGCTTGTGCGCGAGACGAGCCTGTCGATCGACGACTTCGTGATGCCGCTGTTCGTCGCGCCGGAAGGCCAGCGGAACGAGCTGCTGCCGGGCATGTCGCGCTTCAGCGTCGACGAGCTGGTGCGCGAGTGCGAGGAGCTCGTGCGGCTGGGCGTCAAGGGGGTGATCCTCTTCGGTGTTCCCGAGGAGAAGGACGAGGAGGGTTCAGGCGCGTGGGACGAAGACGGGATCGTTCAGCGAGCGCTGCGCGCGCTGCGCCCGCGCTTCCCCGAGCTCCTGCTGCTCGGCGACGTGTGCCTGTGCGAGTACACGTCGCACGGCCACTGTGGGGTTCTGCGTGGCGAGGAGGTCGACAACGATGCCTCGCTCGAGCTGATCGCGCGCACCGCCGTCGCGCAGGTCGAGGCGGGCGCGGACGCGGTGTGCCCGAGCGACATGATGGACGGACGCGTCGGCGCGATTCGCGTCGAGCTGCCCGAGACGCCGATCGTTGCGTACTCCGCGAAGTACGCCTCGGCGTTCTACGGCCCGTTCCGCGACGCGGCCGATTCGACGCCTGCGTTCGGCGACCGGCGCGGCTATCAGATGGATCCCGCGAACGTGCGCGAGGCGCTACGCGAGTGCGAGCTCGATCTGGCCGAGGGCGCCGACGTGCTGATGGTCAAGCCGGCGCTGCCGTACCTGGACGTCATCCGTGCCGTGCGCGACCGGTTCGACGCGCCGCTCGCCGCGTACAACGTGTCGGGCGAATACGCGATGGTGAAGGACGCTGCACGCGCCGGGCACCTCGACGAGCGGACCGCGGCGCTCGAGTCGCTGACGGCGATCCGGCGAGCTGGCGCAGACCTCGTCATCTCGTACTGGACGAAGGAGCTTGCCTCCTGGCTGTAGGCACTCGTTCCGAGCTCTGGCGGCGTGCGCAGGAGCTGATCCCCGGCGGCGTGAACTCGCCGGTGCGCGCGATGCGGGCGGTCGGCCTCGACGAGCCGCTGTTCGTCGCCCGCGCGGCCGGCGCGGAGCTGGAGACGAGGGACGGCCGGCGCTTCGTCGACTGGGTCATGTCGTGGGGCGCACTGCTGTTCGGGCACGCCGATGAGGAGACCGTCGAAGCGGTGACGCGCGCGGCCCGGGACGGCACATCCTTCGGCGCCGCAACCGAGCGTGAGGTCGAGCTCGCGGCCGAGATCGTGGACGCAGTCCGGTCGGTGGAGCGCGTCCGGCTCGTCTCGTCCGGGACCGAGGCATCGATGTCCGCGATCCGCGTCGCGCGCGGTTTCACGCGGCGCGACCGCGTGCTGAAGTTCAGCGGCTGCTACCACGGCCACGTCGATGCGCTGCTGGCGGAGGCCGGCTCGGGCGTCGCGACGCTCGGGATCCCGTCGACTCTCGGCGTCCCCGGCAGCGTGACCGCGCACACGATCGTCCCGCCGTACAACGACGTCGTCGCGGCCGCCGACGCAGTCGCCGCGTACGGCGAGGGGCTCGCCTGCGTGATCGTCGAGCCTGTGGCGGGGAACATGGGCGTCGTGCCGCCCCGGCCGGGCTTCCTCGAGGTGCTGCGCGAGCTCTGCGACGCCTGTGGTGCGCTGCTCGTCTTCGACGAGGTGATCACCGGGTTCCGCGTCGCCCGCGGGGGCGCGCAGGAGCGCTTCGGCGTACGGCCCGACATGACGATCCTCGGCAAGATCGTCGGCGGCGGCATGCCGCTTGCCGCATTCGGCGGGCGCGCGGACGTCATGTCCGAGCTCGCGCCGGATGGGCCCGTGTACCAGGCCGGGACGCTGAGCGGGAATCCCGTCGCGACGGCAGCCGGCCTTTCCGTGCTGCGGCGCCTTCGGGATCCTGCGGTCTACGAAGAGCTGGAGCGGCGCGGCGCGCGGCTCGAGGCGGGGCTGGCGCCGTTCGGCACCGTCCAGCGAGTCGGCGCGATGCTCACGCTTTTCGCCGCCGACGCGCCCGTCACCGACTACGAGGAGGCGCGCGCGAGCGACGTCGACCGCTACGCCGCGCTCTTCCGCCATCTGCTCGAGCGCGGGATCTACATCGCGCCGTCGCAGTTCGAGGCGATGTTCGTCTCGCTCGCGCACACCGACGTCGAGATCGATCGAACGGTGGAGGCGGCGCGCGTCTTCTTCGAAGACGCGCGCTAGTTGGTATGTGGGAGACGATCGCCGCCGAAGCTTCCGAGGAGAGCTCTCTCTGGGCAACCGCTTTACGGCCTAACGCGCAGCGCGAGCCGCGCGCGGTCTTTTCGGCGCTTTGCGAGCCGCGGTTCGCGCTCGGTGTCGAGACCATCTACGAGGGCTACCTCTGTCACTACGGCGAGCCGCGCATGTTCGGCCCGCGCGATGACGAGACGCGGCTGCTGCTCGGGGACTACCTCTACGCGCACGGGCTCGTACGGATCGCCGCGACCGGAAGCGTCCGCGCCGTGCAGGAGCTCGCGGAGCTGATCTCCCACTGCGCCGCCCTGCGTGCTGAGGGAGAGGACGGTGACGGCGCGGCGTGGCTAGCGACGGCAGTCTCGCTCGGCTCGGCGCCCGCTGACGAAGGCGCGGCCGAACGTGCGCTTGCGGCTCACGCAGAGCGCGTGAGCTAGAGTCGCCGAGATGCTCGCTGCGTCCGTCACGCTGCTCGCCGAGGACGCCGCGACCGAGGGCAAGAAGGTGATCACGGCGATGCTGATCGTCGGGCTCATCTTCATCTCCGTGATCGCGATCGGCGAGAGCAGCAAGGCGCTCCGCCACCGCCGGCGCGCGCGCCGGCGCCGCGCCTACTAGCCGCAGCCCGGAGGACGCTGGACAAGTCGGTCCTCCCGCTTCCGTTGACGCCGCTCATCGGCCGGAAGAAGGAGCTGGTCGACGTGTTGCGGCTGTTCTCCGACGGCGTAAGGCTCGTGACTGTCACGGGACCACGCGGCGTCGGCAAGACGCGGCTCGCGCTCGAGGTCGCGCACGAGCTCGCTCGGAGATCGACGGATCGGGTCTGCTTCGTCGACCTCTCGCTATTCCGCGACGGAGAACGTGTGGTGCCGATGGTCGCGCGCGAGCTCGGCGTCGTCGACGGTCCTCCCGAGCGCGTCATCGATCGCGAGCTGCTGCTCGTGCTCGACGGCCTCGAGAACGTCGCCGACGGCGCAAGCGCGCTTGACGAGATTCTGTGCCGCTCGCCTGAAGCCCGCCTCCTGGCGACCTCGCGCCAGGCGGTTCACGTCGCGGGCGAACAGGCGTATCCGCTCCGGCCGCTGGCGGAGGCTCCGGCGGCCGAGCTGCTCCGCTCGTGCGCCCAGGGCGTCGACCCGTCGTTCGACGCGGAGTTCGCGACGCTGACCGTGATTGCAGACCGACTCGGCCGACTCCCGCTCGCGCTCGAGCTCGTCGGCGCGCGCTTGGTCGCGGAAGGACCGAGCGAGGTGCTGCGCTCCTTAGACTGATCGACGTGGCGCCGCCCGCCGACCTGCGTGACTGGATCGCGCTGCTCGAGCGTGAGGGCGAGCTCGTCCGCGTCACCGCGGAGGTGGATGCGGACCTGGAGATCACCGAGATCAACGATCGCGTGGTCAAGGCCGGCGGCCCCGCGCTGCTGTTCGAGAACGTCAGAGGCGCGCGGCACCCGCTGCTGATCAACCAGTTCGGAAGCGAGCGGCGCATGTCGCTCGCGTTCGACACGCCGTCGCTCGACCACGTCGCGCGGAAGCTCGAGGACGTGCTCGAGATGCAGCCGCCGCAGGGGCTGGTCGAGAAGGTGAAGGGCCTCCAGAAGCTGAAGTCGATCGCCGACTCGCTCCCGAAGCGGGTGCGGAGCGGCGTGTGCCAGGAGGTCGTTCTCACCGGCGACGGCGTCGACCTCGACCTGCTGCCGATCCAGCGCTGCTGGCCCGGCGACCCCGCGCCCTTCATCACGCTTCCGGCCGTGATCACGCACGACCCGCGGTCGGGCGTGCGGAACGTCGGCATGTACCGCATGCAGAAGGTCGACCGGCGCACCACGTACATGCACTGGCAGATCCACAAGGACGGGCGCGCCGATTACCTCCTCGCCGACGGTCGCCTCGAGCTCGCCGTCGCGCTCGGCCTCGATCCGATCAGCGCGTACTCCGCGAGCGCGCCGCTTCCTAAGCACATCGACGAGTTCATGCTCGCCGGCTTCCTCAAAGGCTCGCCCGTTGAAGTCGTGCCCGGAAAGACGGTCTCCGTCGACGTCCCTGCCAACGCGGAGATCGTGCTGGAGGGATACATCGAGCGCGACGAGCTCGGGCTCGAAGGGCCGTTCGGCGACCACACGGGCTTCTACACCGCGGCGGAGCCGTTCCCGGTCTTCCACGTCACCGCGCTGACGATGCGGCGTGACGCGATCTATCCGTCGATCGTGGTGGGGAAGCCTCCCCAGGAGGACGCCTGGCTCGGCAAGGCGACCGAACGGATCTTTCTGCCCGCCGTGCGGATGACCGTCCCCGAGATCGTCGACTTCGACCTGCCCGTCGCCGGCGCGTTCCACAACTGCTGCATCGTCTCGATCCGAAAGGCGTTCCCCGGCCACGCGAAGAAGGTGATGCATGCGATCTGGGGGCTCGGGATGCTGTCGCTGACCAAGTCGATCGTGGTCGTCGACGAGCACGTGAACGTTCACGACTACGAGCAGGTGTTCTTCTACGTCGGCGCCAACGTCGATCCGAAACGCGACGTCGTGCTCACCGAGGGGCCGCTCGACCACCTCGACCACGCGCCGTCGCTGCAGTTCGTCGGCGGCAAGCTCGGGATCGACGCGACGGCGAAGTCTCCCGCCGAGGGGGCGCGTGAGTGGCCCCCCGAGATCGAGATGTCGGACGCCGTGAAGGAGCTCGTCTCGGGGCGCTGGGGCGAGTACGGCATCGTGCTGGACGCCGGTGCGCGGGACGGCTCCATCGGTCATAGTTCTCAGCCATTGCGACGTCTGTCACGTCGTTGACCGGCGCCCGCCGCAGCCGGTTGAATCCACTGGGGAAAGGGACTTGGAACCGAACAGGCACGACGAGCCTCACCAGCCGGGCGCAAGCCTGTGGCCGATCGGATTCGCGATCGGCATCGTCGGCGTTCTCGTCGGGCTGATCGTCAGCTGGCCGGCCGTCGCCGTCGGCGCAGCGATCGCCGTCTTCTGCGGCTTCATGTGGGTGCGCGACGCCGGGTCCGGATACCGCGACGTCATCGTGCACGAGCCGGAGCGGCGCGCCGCCCCGCCGCGCGGTCCCGCTCCACCCGCGACGGACGGCCGCGATGCCATGCCGGTCATGTCCGACGAGGAGATCGAGCGCTTCCCGCGCAGCCGCTTCCTCGAGGCGTCGACACTCGGCCTGGGCGCGCTGATCGGCGGGATCGTCACGGTGCCCGTACTCGGCTTCATGGTCGTGCCGGCGTTCGTCGACCAGGACGAGAAGGACATCAACCTCGGCCCGCTCGAGAACTTCCCGGAGGGCCAGTACCAGATCGCGACGTTCTTTACCGACCCCGAAGCCGGCGAGGTCTCGCGTCGTACCGCCTTCGTCCGTAACAACGGCCTCACGAAAGACGGCGTCCCGAGCTGCACGATCATCTCCAACCGCTGCGCGCACCTCGGTTGTCCTGTGCAGCCGGGCGGCCCTGTGGCGGATGAGGACGCGAAGAAGGTCAACGAGGGGCAGAGCGACGAGGTGACGATCATCCCGACGCAGCCCGCGAACTTCAGCTGTCCGTGCCACGGCGGGTCGTACGACACCGAGGGCAACCGCATTGCGGGACCACCGGTGCGTGGCCTCGACCGCTACGAGTTCGCGCTCAGGAACGGCGACCTCGTTCTCATCGACACGTACAGCGTCTCGCGCGTCGAGGGGACAGGCGCCGAGGCCGAGATTCACAAGTACCGGCTGGCCGGCCCGGGGGAGCACGTGGATGGGCTGGAATCGCTGCTCTACCCGATCCAGGCGCCGCACTGATGGCTCGTCCCGCCGCGCGCCGGTCGAGGGTTATCCAGGTCACGAACTATCCGCTCGACTGGCTCGAGGAGCGTTCCGGGCTCGTCGGCGGCGTCAAGTACTTCCTCTTCCGGAAGGTGCCGTCGGACATCGGCTGGTGGCACACGCTCGGCTCGGCGACGCTGACCGCATTCCTGGTCCAGGCGCTGACAGGCGTGATCCTGGCGATGTACTACAAGCCGGATCCCGACAGCGCGTACGACTCGATCCAGCGCATCACGAACGAGATCACGCTCGGCTGGCTCGTCCGTGGCATGCACCGCTGGGGAGCAAGCGTCTTCATCATCCTGATGTTCTTCCACATGGCGCGCGTGTTCCTGTTCAGCGCCTACCGCTACCCGCGCGAGCTGAACTGGATCATCGGCGTGCTGATACTCGCGACGGGGATGTTCGAAGGCTTCACGGGCTACCTGCTGCCGTGGGACCAGACCGCATATTGGGCGTCTGTCGTCGGCATCAACATCAACGGCACGGCGCCGGTCGCCGGTCCGCTGCTGGCGCAGTTCCTGCGCGGCGGCTCGGAGATCGGCGCCGACACGCTTCCGCGCTTCTACTCACTGCACATGCTCCTGATTCCGGGCGCCCTCTTCGCCCTGATCGGGCTCCACCTGTACCTCGTCGTGCGCCTCGGCGTGTCGACGAATCCGTGGACGAAGGACGAGGAGCCGCCGTCCGCGCGGCCGGGGGGACGCAGCGGCCTCACCCGTCCTGCTGCTCGGGGGGTGACGAAGTAGATGGCCGCCGTCGACGAGCGCCGCGCGCGTTTCAAGCGCTACAAGGACAACGTCGCCGACCGGGGGAAGCCGTTCTACCCGCACGCGATGTTCCACGACACGGTGATGAGCCTGGTCGTGGTGTGCGTGATCGTCGCGCTCGCCGTGATCTGGAAATTCACGGCCGACAACAACTTCAACGAGCAGGGCCAGGGCGACTACACGGGGATGCTCGGCGCCGTGTACACGAACGAGGCGGACCCGGGAACGACGAGCTTCGTCCCACGCCCGGACTGGTACTTCTACTTCCTCTTCTACCTCCTGCGGATCTTCAAGTGGCCGGAGACGGTGATCCTCGGCACCGTCGGCATCCCGACGCTCCTCCTGATGCTCCTGCTCGCGATGCCGTTCGTCGACACGCGCCCCGAGCGGCGGCTGACACGCCGCCCGGTGGCGATCGTGACCGCGATCGTCGTCGTGATCTCGATGGGTGTCCTGACGTACAAAGGTGCGACGGCGCGGGAGGCGCTCGCGAGCGAGCTGGAAGGGGTCGCGCCGACGTGGGCGCAGAAGCAGGGGTTTGCGGACAACAAGCAGGCGGTCGCCGGAGCGGAGGTTTTTGCGGAGGCCGGCTGCCTCACGTGTCATACGTACCTGGGCGCCGGTTCGTCGAACCTGGGAGCCCCCGACCTCACGGCCGAGGGTGCGAAGGGCCGCGGGATCGACTTCCAGGTCCGCCATCTGAAGTGCCCGTCATGCGTGACTCCGGGGTCGCCGATGCCGCCGTTCGCCGACCTGCCCGAGGAGAACCTGCAGCAGCTCGCGACGTTCCTGGAGGCGTCGAAGGGCAGTGGTGCCGCGGAGGAGGAGGGGCCGCCGTGGGTCGAGATCCTCACGCTCGTCGGTCTCGGGCTGGCCGTCCTCCTGATCCTGTCGCTCGCGGCGTGGTTCCGGCGGCCGCGCCCCGCGGTCTGACGCGCGGGTGCGTGTCTTCCTCGGGATCACGGGCGCCTCGGGCGCGCCGTACGCGGAGCGCCTGCTGCGGGCGCTCGTCGCCGCGGATTGCGAGGTCGGCCTTTGCGCTTCCGGCGCCGGGATCGAGGTGATCGCAACCGAGGTCTACGGAGACCCGCGCCTACCGCGCGACGAGGTGCTGGCGCGGCTGACGGACGGCGCCGGCGATGGGATCACGATCCACGATCCGAATGACTGGCGCTCGCCGTACGCAAGCGGCTCCGCAAAGGTCGACGGCTACGTGATCTGCCCGTGCTCGATGGCGACGCTGGCGACGATCGCGTCCGGCTCGATGCAGAACCTGGTCCATCGCGCCGCGTCGGTCGCGCTGAAGGAGGAGCGGAAGCTCGTACTGATGCCCCGCGAGACGCCTCTCTCGGCGATCCACCTCGAGACCATGCTGACCGCCCGACGCGCGGGCGCGACGATCCTGTTCCTCGCGCCGGGCTTCTACCACGGCGCCGAGTCGGTCGACGACCTGCTCGACTTCGTTGTTGCGCGAGCTCTGGATCAACTTCGTATCGACAATGTGCTGATTCGGCGCTGGGGGGAGTAGGTGGCACATGGGTACACATGGGGATGGGGCACCTGAGCGGCTCACGGAGCGTGAGTGGCCCATGGGGACACATGTGAGTGGGCCACGCGATGCCGCGATAGAGAGCGGGACGCTGCCGCCGGAGCGCGTCCGGGCCATGTTCGATCGGATCGCGCCCGTGTACGACGTGATGAATCGCGTCATGACCGCCGGGCTCGATCAGCGCTGGCGGAAGATCACCGCTCGCGCGGTCGTGCGTCCCGGGGACGAGGTCCTCGATGGCGCGTGCGGAACCGGTGACCTCGCCGTAGCGTGCGCGCAGGCCGGCGGCCTGGTGACGGGCCTCGACTTCTCGGAGCGGATGCTCGAGCGCGCGCGGCGAAAGGCGCCCGCGCTCACGTGGATGCAGGGCGACCTGCTCGACCTGCCGTTTCCCGAGGCCTCGTTCGACGCGGCCACGGTCGGTTTCGGGATCCGGAACGTCGCCGACGTCGAACGCTCGCTCGCGGAGCTCGCGCGCGTCCTCCGACCGGGCGGCCGTGTCGCGATCCTGGAGATCACGCGCCCGCAGGGGCCGCTGCGCATCTTCTATTCGCTCTGGTTCGACCGGCTGGTGCCGCTGCTGGGGAAGGTTCTCCCGGGCGGTGCCGCCTATGCGTACCTTCCCGCGAGCGTGAAGCGGTTCCCGGACACCGACGCTCTCGCCGAGCTGCTGCGCTCCGCGGGCTTCGAAGGCGTCACGGTCCGGACGTTCGCCGGCGGCATCGTCGCGCTGCACACCGGGAGCAGGCTGTGAGTGCAGCGGCGGAGATACGGGCCGTGCCCGGTCTCGACGAGTACCTCGACGCGCTCGAGTCTCGCCTCGAGCGCGCGGTCGAGGCGCGGCCTGGGATCGTGACCGCCGTCGGCAAAGAGTCGATCGCCGCGGGTGGGAAGCGGCTACGCCCCGTGCTCGTCTTTCTCGCAGCGGGCGAGGCGACCGACCGCACGTTGGCGGCGGGAGTCGCGGTCGAGCTTCTTCATCTGGCGACGCTCGTCCACGACGACGTGATCGACCGCGCGCACCTCCGCCGTGGCCGCGCATCCGTCTGGTCGTCGCACGGCTTCGACGTCGCGCAGTCCGGTGGCGACTACCTCTTCGCGCGAGCGTTCGCGGAGCTCGCGCAGACGGGCGACATCGCCGGCGTCCAGATCCTCTCCGAGACCGCGCTCGCGCTCGTTCGCGGCGAGGCACTCCAATGGAAGCAGCGTCACGACCCGTCGACGCCCGTCGCAGCGTACGTCGAGCGCTGCACGCTCAAGACGGCGACGCTCTTCGAAGCCGCTTGCAGGCTTGGCGCCGCCGATGTGTCCCTCCGCTCGTTCGGCGTCAATCTCGGCATCGCGTTCCAGATCGTCGACGACGTGCTCGACTGCGAGGGCGAGACGATCGAGACGGGCAAGATCGCCGGCGTCGACCTGCGCGAGGGAACTCCAACGCTGCCCCTGCTGCTCGCGGCGCGCGAAGATCCAGTCGTCCGCGCGGCGCTCGCAGGCGGGCCGCGCGAAGGCGCGCTCGTTCGTGTGGCCGCTACGGGTGCACTCGCGCGGTCGCGCGAGGTTGCAGAGCAGTACGCGGACCGCGCACGCGCGGCGGTCGACGGCGCGCGCAACGCGAAGGAGCTCGAGGCGCTCGTGACGGCGGTGCTGGAGCGTCGCGCATGAGAGGGTTCAGCACGTGATCCGGCTCGGCCGCATCTCGTACGTGAACATGGCCCCGGTCTTCTACCGGCTCGACTTCGCGGTCGAGGAGATCGCGGGCGTTCCGACCGATCTCAACCGCGCCCTGCTCGCGGGCGAGTGCGATGTCGCGCCGATTCCGTCGATCGAGTGGGCCCGCCACGCCGATCGCCTCCGTATTCTGCCGCGGCTCTGCGTCTCGTCGGAGGGCGCGGTCGACTCGATCCAGCTCGTCTCTCGGTCCCCGCTCGCCCAGGTGCGGACTGTCGCCGTGACACCGGAAAGCGCGACGTCCGTCGTCCTCACAAAGGTGCTCCTGCCGCAGGCCGAGCACGTGCCGCTCGGGCAAGAGGCCGAGGCGAAGCTCCTGATCGGCGACTCGGCGCTGAAGAGCGCCTTCGAGGACCCGACGCCGCACTACGACCTCGGCCGGCTTTGGCTGGAGCGTACGGGGCTGCCGATGGTGTTCGCGGTTTGGGCTGCGCCGGAGGATGCGAACGGCGAACTGCTCGACCTCGAAGAGGCGCTCGTCGCCTCAGTCCGCCGAGCGCGAGCCGAGCCCGAGCAGCTCGCGTACGAATCGAGCGAGCGCTATGGCTACCCGCCCGGCTTTCTCGCCCGGTACTTCGAGAAGCTGCGCTACCGCTTTGGCCCGCGCGAGCGCGCCGGCCTGTTGACGTTCCTGGAGCTCGCGTGCGACGTCGGCGAGCTCGAGCGCGTTCCGGAGCTCCGCTTCGTCGCCGCCGGGGGCACGCCCGTCAAGGCGTAAGCCTCTCGCACGCGTGAGCGACGAGGCAGCGAACATCTGGGACGACATTCCCGAATGGGGGCAGGGCGTCGGCGCGCGCCGCGTCGTCCGCGCCCCTGGCGGCACGCTCGGCGCATCGCTCTGGGAGTTGCAGCCGGGGGCGTCGCAATTCGTCTACCACTTCCACCACGGGACCGAGGAGCTACTGGTCGTGCTCCGCGGTCGGCCGACGGTGCAGATGCACGACGGCGACCGCGACCTCGCGGAAGGCGAGGTGGTGCCGTTCCCGCGCGGGCCCGAGGGCGGGCACCAGATCCGCAACGACGGCGACGAGCCGGCGCGTGTGCTGATCGTCGCTGCACACGCGGATCCCGATGTCGTGGAGTACCCCGAGACAGCGAAGCTCGCGGCGGTTGTCGAGGGACGGCACCGGTTTCATCGCACCGCCGACGCGGTCGACCACGCAGGCCCGGACTGACGCGCGAGGCCTACGCCACGAGCTCGCCGCAGAGATAGAGGCGGCCCTCCCGCGCCTCGCTCTCCTGAAACGGCGCGTGCTCTTGCCACTCCCCCTCTGCCAGCAGGTGTACGACCCGCTCGCCCCGCGCGTGGAGCAGCTCCGCGATCAGGCGCCGGTGGCAGCGCCACCAGAGCGTCTCGGCGCACATGAAGCACGGCGCCTGCTCGTCGAGCGCCGCCGCGAGCGCCGCCTGCCACGCGTCAGCACCCATCCGAGCGGCGTAGCTGCGGAAGGCCGCGACTCGCAAGCATTCGAACCGCTCCTCGCCCGGCTCGTTCGAGAGCCGACCCCCGAGCTCGACGGCGTGCCGGTAATCGACCCCTGCCTGGTCGAGCGTCGCCGCCAGCGCGGTCGAGTTGAATTGCGGGTGGCGGCGGGAGCCAGGAAACCGCCGCACGTCCACGAGCGTACGCACCCCCGCGTCACGAAGGACCGCGACGAGCTCGTCCGCCGAACGGGTGCCGTGCCCGATCGTCCAGACGCCCAGTGGGACTAGGTGCCGACGAGCGCGCCCGGCCGCTCGGCACGCCGGTATTCGACGGCGTACCCGAGGCGCCGCGGGATCGCGAGCAGCCCGTCGAGGTCGAGGTCGATCCGCGCGCCGGCCTTCTGCGTCACCTCGTCCTCGATCGGGAGGTCGAAGTCGTCCGCGCCGAAGTCGAGTGCGCGGAAGGCCGCCTCGTTCTGCGTGAGGACCGACGTGCGCACGTGCTTGACGTTGTCGAGGAAGATCCGCGAGAGCGCGATGTGCCGCCGATACTCGCGCGGGGAGATCTCCGTCCCGCCGAACGCCGTGCCGTACGGCTTGTACGTCCAGCAGAGGAACGAGAACAGCCCCTCGAAGCCGTCTCGGAGGCATTGATCCTGAAACACGCGTGTGCGCTCCAGGTGCTCCAGCCGCTCGTCGAGCGTCTCGTCGAATCCGATCACCATCGTCGCCGTCGTCTTCAGTCCGCTTTCGACGATCGCGCGCTGCGCCTCGAAGTAGTCGCGCACCGTGTACTTCCACTTCGCATGGCGCTTGCGGAAGTCTTCGGTCAGGATCTCGCTCCCGCCGCCGGTCACCCAGTGGACGCCTGCCTCGCGCAGCCGCGCGGCCGCCTCCGGATAGCTCAGGCCGGCGCGGTCGGCGAGGAAGACGAACTCCGCGACCGTCAGGGCATAGAACTCGACGCGGTCGCCGTAACGAGCCCGCACTGCCGCGAACAGATCGCAGTAGTAGTCGAGCGGCAGCTTCGGGTTGAATCCGCCGTTGAACCCGACGAGGTCGCCCCCGAGCTCGAGCAGCTCGTCGATCTTCGCGAACACGGCCTCGCGGGAGAGGACGTAGCCGCCGGGCCGATTCGGGAGCACGTAGAAGGCGCAATAGTCGCACTGCGCGACGCAGACGTTCGTGTAGTTGATGATCCGCATCACCATGTAGGTGGCGCGGTTCGGCTCGTGATAGCGCGCGCGGACGCCTTGCGCCAGACGCTGCAGCTCCTCGTCGGTCGCGTGCAGCCACAGCTCGCGGGCGTCGTCGATCGAGACGCGCGCGTTCACAGGACGTCCATGAAAGAGCTGACGGAGAACACGGCGTTCCCCGCGCCCGCGGCGCCGTAACCCGGCGGTGGTTGCAGGCCGTGCCGCTCGAGCGTCTCGCGGTATGTCTCGAGCAGGCGGACGTGGTACTCCAGCGGCGCGCCGTCGGGGTTGTCGCGGCCGAGCGGCGTCGTCGGCTCCGGGCACCAGGTAGTGAAGCGCGGGGTGACGCCGCGGCTCATGAAGTAGTCGAGGCCTTCAGCCGTGCTCGCGATCGCCGCGTCGACGCTCCGGAAGCCGAACGGCTTCGCCATCTCGACGCCTGCCACGAAGTTCGGGATCACGTAGCGCGGGCCGAAGACCTCGGCCGCCTCGAAGATCCGTCGGTGCCACTCGTCGCGGCCGACGTAGCGCTGTTTGCCGGGGGAGATGATCGCGAACAGGCGCTTGTCCCAGACCTCGTAGTTCGGGTGATAGATCGTGATCCCGTAGTCCTTGTAGCGCTCTACGTCAGCGCGAGGCAGCGCCTGCGCCACGACCTTGCCGATCCAGCGGCCGGGGAACCGGTCCTCGATCGCCTGCGCGTACCGCCCGTAGAAGTCCGCCTCCGCGAGCCCGTCGACGGTGCTCGTGATCGAGCCGCCCGTGAGCGTGTACGCCTTGCTCGCCTTCGCCGCGTCGTGCTGGTCGATCAGCTCGAGCGCCTCGAGCACGTCCTCCACGGGCTTTACGCCCGTATACGGGCGCCCGGCCTTCCGGTGCTGTCGCCAGTTGTGATTGATGTCGCAGAAGCCGCACTCTTCCTTGGCACCGAAGTACTGGCACAGTCGCAGCACGGTCAGATAGACGAGGTAGCCCCATTCGATCGTGGGCGCGGTCTCCATCACGGTCTTTCCGTTCCGGAGCGTGTGCCGGTAGTACTCGGGCATCGGCGGGAGCGTCACGGCGGCGAGTGCACGTCCTTCGAGGGACAGGCGCAGCACGCCGTCGTCGTCGCGACGGATGCCGTACGGCGATGCCGGATTGACGCGGACGGACACGATCGTGCGGCGGAGGTCGTACGGGCCCGCCGTGAGCGCGATCTCCTCGGGAGGCCGTCGCAGCGCCGCCTCGCCGAGCTCCGCGAGCGGCTTCTGGTCGAACGAGAAGATGAAATACGACTTCGGCTTCACCTCGCCGTCGAGGTTGTCCGTGAGCGCCGAGACGTCGAACGCGATCCCCGCCCGCAGCAGATCCTCCTTCAGCACCGCCTCCCGAGGGATGTGCGGGAACCGCTCCATCAGCCCCTCGACCAGATCGATCCGTGTCACGCTGGCAACCTAACCCACGCCGCGCGTGCTAGACCGCCGCGGCGCCCTTCTGTGGCTCGGCGGCATGTCGGGAGTCGGAAAGACGACGGCTGCGCGCGCGATTGCGCGGCGGTACGACTTGCACCTCTACTCGCTCGACTCCCGGACGTACGCACACGCGGAGGAGATGGCGAATCCCGCGCTCACTGTGACGGCCGACGAGCTCTGGCTCGAACGGACGCCCGAGCAGATGGCAGACGACTTCGAGGACGAGGCGCGGCGGCGATTGCCGCTCGTGCTCTCGGACGTCGCGGAGCTTCCGGATGACGGCGCGCCGGTCCTCGTCGAAGGCCCACAGTTGCTGCCCGAGCTCGTCGATCAGTCGTCCCTTTTCGTCGTCGCGCAGCCGCTCCTCCAGCGCGAGCTGCTCGCCGCGCGTGGCTCGTTCACGTACTCGCGGACGCGGGATTCCGGGCGCGCGCTGGCGAATCGGCAGCGCCGCGATGTGATCCTCGCGGAACGGATCCGTGCGCGGGCGCCGGTCGTCGAGGTCGCGCACGTCTCCGAGACGGAGCCCGCCGTCGAGGCGGCGTTTCGTCGGCACGTCGATGCGTGGCTCTCGCTTTCAGACCATGGTGACGTGGCGTCCCGGCGGCGGGCTGAGAACGACCGCCGCTTCGACCAGTGGCGCCGCTACGCCGATCGCGAGCCGCGCGCACTTGGTGGCGTGCTCGACTTCGCATGCGAGTGCGACCGGCCCGGCTGCATCGAGACGGTGCAGGTGCGGCTCGAAGACGCCGGACGTCGGCCGCTGCTGGCCCATTAGGGATCCGTGCCGTTCGTGCCGAGTAGCCGCACCCGCCGAGTTAGTGGCTCACAGCCACAAGCGTCCGCTACGGCACGGCGCTTCGACGGAGCGACGCCTCTTGGTCGTGGCACCGCTGAGTTAGTGGCTCAGAGCCACAAAGTTGCGATCAGGCATCGCGCCTCGACAAAGGCAACCTCACTCTGCTCCGCGGAGGAACTCGAGCACGACGGCGGCGAAGCGCTCGGGCTGCTCAAGCGTCGGCAGGTGCGCGCAGTCGTCGAAGACGACCTCGCGCGCGTCGGGCATCTCGTCGAGGAAGCGGCCGCAAGCACGTGCGACGTCTGCGAAGTCGAGCGCGCCGCGGACGAGCAGCGTCGGACAGGAGATGCGCGCCGGCTCGATCTCGACGCGCCTCAGCGACGCGTCGACACCCTCCTGCAGCTCGTACGCCCTGCGCTGAGCGGCGTGCACGAGCTCGCGCAGCGACGGGTCGACGTCCGCGGCGTCCCGGCGCGGACCGACGAGCCACGAGCGCACCATCAGCTCTGCGGCGGCGTCGAGCTCGCCCGCCTCGACCAGCGGGTCCTCCTGCCGACGGATCGCGTCGACTTCCTCCGACCACCCGAACGGGTTCGGCGAGACGAGCAAGAGACTCGCGACCCGCTCGGGCGCCTCGAGCGCCGCCTCGAGCGCCGCGCGGGCGCCGAACGAGGTGCCGACGAGGGCAGCGCGCTCGAACTCCAGCTCGAGGATGACGTCGGCGAGGGAGAGCTCCCCCGGCTCGAGCGTCCGGTTGCCGAAACCGGGGAGATCGGGTGCATGAACACGATGCTCGCGCTCGAGCAGCGGCCTCACCCGCTCCCACTCGCGCGAGTCGGTGACACCTGAGTGGACGAGCACGACGTCCATTACGGAACCATCATCCTTCAGCGCTACCCTGCCGCGCGGGTCGTGTTGCGGAAGGCTCTCATCTTTGCGCTGGCCGCGCTCGGGTCGGCCGCGCCGGCGCTCGCGCAGGACGCGCCGAAGACGCTGCTGATGCCGGGCGTCTCGTATTCACGCGAGGTGGAGTTCACCCGACACGGTCCGGTCGTGATGCACGTGATCGAGGCGCCGAAGCCTGGAGGGCTCTACTCGCTGGCGCCGGTCCTCTCGAACGACCTGATCGTCGGCCGCGAGCGTGTCACCGAGATGGAGCGGCGGGTGTCGTCCACCGCGACGGTCGTCGGCGTCAACGGCGATCTCTTCACGCCGGAGGGGCATCCGTCCGGGATCCTGATGCGGGACGGGATCCTCGACCGCGCGCCGACGCGCGACCGATCGAGCATCGGGATCGCGTCCGACGGCTCTCTGCGGGTCGAGCGGGTCGACTATGCCGGCTACTACAAGGGCAGCGGGCAGCGGCGCGGGATCACGGTCAACTCGCTCGCGAGTCCGAACGGCATAGCGCTCTTCACGCCGACGTGGGGCGCGACGACGACCGGCGTCCCGTCGTATGAGGTCGTCCTGCGGCCTCTTGCCTCGCTGCGGCCGAACACCGATCTGGTCGGAAAGGTCGTCTCCGCCGGCTCGACGGTCGGGTCCACGGCGATTCCTCCCGACGGCGCCGTACTCCAGGCCCGCGGCACCTCCGCCGCCAAGCTTGCCGCCGAGGCTCCGGTCGGCAGCGAGGTGGCGGTCCGCGTGCAGCTCACACCGAGCTGGGAGGGCATCCCGGACGCCTTGGGCGGTGGGCCATTGATCGTTCGCGACAGCAAGGCGGTGTTCCGTGCCAACGAAATCTTTCCCGCCTCGCTTCTGACCGCGCGCACCGCGCGCACCGCGGTGGGGCAGCGCGCGAACGGGCGGATCCTGCTCGTCGCCGTCGACGGGCAGCAACCCGGCTACAGCGTTGGGATGACGAACTTCGAGCTCGCGCTGGCGATGATGCGCCTGGGAGCTGTCACCGCGGCCGCTCTCGACTCGCGCGGCTCGACCACGATGGCGTTCGACGGTCAGCTGCTGAACCGTCCCTCGGAGCGGGGCGGCGAGCTCCCGGTGGCCGAAGCGCTGCTCGTCGGCTACGGAGGCGTCTACGCGGCGCCGCCCGCCGAGCCCGTGCTCTCGCCGAATCAGGACGGAATCGCGGAGCAGCAGTCGCTTACGTACAAGCTCGTCCGGCCGAGCAAGGTCCAGGCCAAGCTGATCGCCCCGGACGGTTCGGCCCGTGACCTCGACTCGGGCGAGCGGGCTCCCGGCGTCGTGCGCTTCACCTGGGACGGCCGGGTAGGCGGGAACGGAGCGGCGTCGGAGCTCGAAGGCCGGTGGCGATTCGCCGTCACCGCGACCGACGACGAGGGGCAGACGTCGACGGCCGATCGCTACTTCTTCCTGAACAACACCCTGCAGTCGCTGGACGTCGCTCCGGCGGTCGTCCGTCTCGGCGGTGGAGGCCTCAAAGGGTCGTTCGTCGTTCGGCGCAAGGCGAAGGTGACGATCACGATCGAGAACGCGTCTGGGATCGTCCTGCGAGTCCTGGCGCGCGCGCGAACCCTGGCGCCGGGCGAGCACCGGTTCACGTGGGACGGCCGGAACGACTCCGGCAAGCTCGTCCCGGGCGGGCATCTCGGCGTGCACGTCGTCGCGGAGAACGGCCTCGGCCGCGTCGAGCTTCGCGACACGTTCCGCGCGCGCCGGTAACGTCCGCGCGCGTTGCTCTCCGAGATCACGCAGCAGATCACGTCGCTGATCGGCGACCACGGGCTCTACGCGGTCTTTCTCCTGATGGCGATCGACGCCGTTTTCCCCGCAGCGAGCGAGGTGGTGATGGTCTACGGCGGCGCACTCGCAGCCGGGGCGTTCGCCGGTCAGGAGGTGACGTTGTTCGGCGAGACGATTCCGACCGGATTCTGGTCCTACCTCGCGATCGCGCTCGCCGGCACGCTCGGCTATCTCGTCGGCTCGATCGGCGGCTGGGCGATCGGGGTCTACGGGGGCCGACCGTACCTCGAGCGCCACGGACGCTGGCTCCATCTCTCGCCCGAGGCGCTCGGGCGCGCGGAGCGCTGGTTCGACCGCTGGGAGGGCTGGGCCGTCTTCGTCGGCAGGGTCACGCCTGTGGCACGCTCGTTCGTCTCCATCCCCGCGGGCGTCTTTCGGACGCCACTCGGCCGGTACACCGTCCTCACGCTCGCCGGCTCGGCGATCTGGGCGTTCACACTGGCAGGGATCGGCTGGGCGCTCGGGGCGAACTGGGAGCGGTTCCACCACGCTTTCCGGTTCGCCGATTACGCGTTCGTGGCAGGGGTTCTCGCACTCGCGGCGTACGTGGTTTGGCGGAGAAGGCGCTCCAATAGACTGGCCCCTCGCCGTGCCGATTCCACTCGTTGACGTCAAGGCGCAGTACGCGCCGCTCCTCCCTGAGCTGAGGCGGCGGATCGACGCCGTCCTCGAGGACGGCCGCTTCATCCTCGGCCCGAATGTGGAGGCGTTCGAGCGCGAGGCCGCTCAGTACCTGGGCGTCCCGACGACCGTCGGCGTCGCGAACGGCACCGACGCGCTGGTGCTGGCGCTCGACGCGATGGAGATCGGGCCCGGTGACGAGGTGATCTGCCCCTCCTTCACGTTCTACGCAACGGCCGAGGCGATCGCGCGCCGCGGCGCAACGCCGGTGTTCGCCGACATCGACCCTGCGACGGCGAACCTCGACGTCGAGGACGTGGCCGCTCGTGTTACGCCGCGCACGCGCGCGATCGTCCCGGTGCACCTCTTTGGACGGCCGGCGCCGCTCGCTGAGCTGACCGAGCTCGGGCAACCACTGCTCGAAGACGCGGCACAGGCCTTCGGCTCTCCGGTTGTCGCGCGCACGGGTGTCGCCTCCACCTTCAGCTTCTATCCGACGAAGAATCTGTTCGGGCTCGGCGACGGAGGACTCGTCGCGGCGACGGACGAGGCGCTCGCAGAGCGTGTGCGGCTGCTGCGCTTCCACGGCTCGCGCGACAAGAAGGACTTCCGCTTCGTCGGTTACAACTCGCGCCTCGACGAGCTCCAGGCAGCGGCGCTGCGCCTCTTCCTGACGAAGCTCGACGAGTGGACCGAATCACGGCGCGAGGCGGCCGAGCGCTACCGCGAGCTCGCGCTCGGCGACCTGGTCGAGACGCCCGAGGACGAGCACGGCCACGTGTACCACCTGTTCGTCTGCCGCTCGCCGGAGCGCGATGCAATCGTGAGCGCACTTCGGGAGGCGGAGATCGGAACGGCGACGTACTACCTGCCGCCGCTGCACCTGCAGCCCGCGCTGCGGTTCCTCGGCTACGAGGAAGGATCGCTGCCGGAGACGGAGCGGCTCGCGCACGAGAACTTCTCCATCCCGCTCTGGGCCGGGATCACACCCGAGCAGCAGGAGCGCGTGGTCGGGGCCGTACGCGCGGCCGTGGGCGCGCCGGTTTCGTCGTGAATTTCCCCATCTCGCGGCACAGGCTCACGAACGTCGCCGCGGATGCGGTCCTGATCGGTCTCGCTTGGTGGCTGACGTTCTGGCTGCGCTTCGACCGTGGCGTGCCACCGTTCTACGAGCACCTCCTCTCGTGGCAGACGTTCGTTGTCGTGATCGCGATCAAGCTGACGGTATTCGCGGTCTTCGGCTTCTACAACCGGTGGTGGCGCTACGTCTCGACGCGAGACATGTGGGGCGCGGCGCGCGGCGTCGTCGTGGCGTCGCTGCTCGTGGACCTGACGCTGTACGCGTTTCCGCCGGACAACACCGCTCGGCTCCCGCGGGGCGTCGCGCTGATCGACATGCTGCTCCTGCTCGCGTTCGTCGGCGGGTCGCGGCTGCTCGCCCGAACGCTGATCGAGCGCCCCGCCGCCGGCCTCGTCGCGCGCGGCAGGGCCGTGTTGGTCGTCGGCGCCGGCGACGCGGGTGGGCTGGTGCTCCGCGAGCTGCAGCGCAATCCGAAGCTCGGTTCCACCCCGATCGGCCTGGTCGACGACGACCCGCGGAAGAAGAACCTCCGCATCCACGGCGTGAGGGTGCTCGGCACGACGACGGAGTTGCGACAGATCCTCCGCGAGACCGAGCCCGACGAGGTGCTGATCGCGATTCCTTCCGCCTCCGGCGCGCTGCGCGGTCGCGTGTTCGATGCATCTGCTGCAGAAGGGATCCCGGTCAAGACACTGCCCGGACTGTACGAGCTGATCACCGGCGACGTCGACCTCGCGCGGCAGATCCGGCCCGTCCAGGTCGAGGACGTCCTCGGACGGGAGCAGGTCGAGGTGGATCTCAAATCCGTCGCGCAGTACCTCGCGCATCAGACGATCCTCGTCACCGGCGCCGGCGGCTCGATCGGCTCGGAGCTCTGCCGGCAGATCTCGCGGCTCGGGCCGGCGCGGATCGTGATGGTCGACCACGCTGAGACGCCCCTGCACGAGATCGAGCGGGAGCTGGTCGACCACGGCTTCACGGCGGCCCTGCCGGTCCTTGCAAACGTGCGCAGCGAGCGCAAGCTCCGGAACGTCTTCGAGAAGTACGAGCCGGACGTGGTGTTCCACGCGGCGGCGTACAAGCACGTCTACCTGATGGAGACCAACCCGGTCGAGGCCGTGAACGTCAACGTCCTAGGCACGCGGGTGATCGCGCGCCTGGCGGCGGAGTTCGAGGCGAAGCGCTTCGTCATGATCTCGACCGACAAGGCCGCCAACCCGGCAAACGTCTACGGCCAGGGCAAGGCGATCTGCGAATGGATTGTCGAGGCGTACGGCGCGCGCGGCGATGTCGAGACGCGCTTTTGCGCCGTCCGCTTCGGCAACGTGCTCAATTCGGCGGGGTCGGTGATCCCGATCTTCCGTCGGCAGATCGAGCGCGGCGGCCCTGTGACGGTCACGCACCCGGAGATGACGCGGTACTTCATGACCATCCCGGAGGCGGTGTCGCTCGTCGTGCAGGCGGGCGGGATCGGAGACCGCGGCCAGGTGTTCGTGCTCGACATGGGCGAGCCGGTCCGGATCGCCGACCTCGCCGAGAGGATGATCCGCCTCTCCGGGAAGGAACCCGGCCGCGACGTCGAAATGCGGGTGACCGGCGTCCGTCCGGGCGAGAAGTTGCACGAGGTGCTGTGGAACGACGACGAGGTTGCAGAGGCGACTTCCCACCCGAAGATCCTCGTGGCCGGGCAGGCGCCGGTCGATCCTGCGTGGCTGGAAGAGCAGCTCAATGAGCTCGAGCGCCTGGTCGAGGCAGGCGAGACGTTGGAGCTCGTCTCGAAGCTGAGCACGACGGTTCGCGCGCCGCAACGGCTCGCTTCGGCCGCCGGCGAACGCGTCCGCTAGGGCCTGTTCAGAAGGTGGGCACGGTGGATGACACGCGGCGCGACTGAGGACGCCGCCTCGCGCCGCGTGACGCCTGTCAGGTGCTCTGATCCAGTTTCTGGACAGGCCCGTAACTAACGGCGGCCGGCTCCAGCACGCGCACGAGGAAGTCGACGACGCGCGGGTACGCGTCGAGGCGGTTCTTGAGCTTCTGCAGCCCGTGGCCTTCGTCGTCGTAGACGATGAGCTCGCTCGGCACGCCGCGCCGCTCGAGCTCCGCGTGAAGCTGCTCCGCCTCGGAGAGGGGGACGCGCGGGTCGTTCGCCCCGTGGACGATGAGGAGCGGAACGCGGATCTCGTCCACGTGCGTGATCGGCGAGACCTGCTCGAGGAATGCGCGGTCGGTGGCCAGGTAGCCGTACTCACGCTCACGGAACGCGCGCCGCCACACAGACGTGTTCTCGAGGAACGTGACGAGGCTCGAGATGCCGACGATGTCGACGCCCGCGGCGAACTTCTCCGGGTGGAACGCCAGCCCGGCCAGGACCATGTAGCCACCGTAAGAGCCGCCGGCGAGCGCGATGCGCGATGGGTCGACGCGGCTGTTCGAGGCGAGCCAGTCGTGCAGCGCGGCGACGTCGCGCACCGAGTCGAGCCGTCTGAACCGGTCGTCGAGGTGCTCGTAGCGTTTGCCGTAGCCGGTCGAGCCGCGCACGTTCGGCACCGCGACCGCGAAGCCACGCGAGACCCAATACGTGTTGACGGCGCCCCAGATCGGCCTCGCCTGGCCCTCCGGTCCGCCGTGGATGTTGACGATCACAGGCGCCGGATCCGGACGGTCGGGCAGGTAGAGGAAGACCGGGATCGACTCGCCGTCGAACGATTCGTAGCGGTGCAGCTCCGGCTCGGGAAGCGCCTCGAGCACGTCGTCGCCGGCGCTCCACGTCAGGCGCGTCGTGTCTCCGGTCTCGGTGTCGTAGAGCCACGCGTCCCCCGGCTCGCGCGGCGACGTGAAGTGGTAGGCGAGGAAACGGCCGTCGCGTGAGAAGACGAACGGCCCTGCGACGCCGCGGCCCGGCAGCGGTACCCGCGCGCGCAGCTCCAGCGTCTCGGGATCGCGCAGCTCGACGCGGCTGTAGCCGTCCTCGTTGGCCTCGACCACCAGGTGCCGTCCGGAGCGGTCACCGTGCGCGCTCAGATCCCACTCGTCCTCGAGCACGTACTCGAAGCGGCGCGTCCCGAGGTCGTAGCGCGCGATTGCGGTCGTGTCGCGGCCGGTGCTCGCGGCGAACAGGAAGGAGCACGAGTCGGAACGCCAGACGGGTGGCTCGAACACCGCGTCGTCGTCGTGCGGCGAGACGTGCACCACCTCACCGTTCTCCACGTCGACGAGGTAGAGGTCGTTGTCGCCGCTCCGGTCGGTGAGCTTCGCGACCGCGAGCCAGCGTCCGTCGGGTGAGAAGCCGACCGTGTCGCACCAGCCGCCGAGCTCCGCGAGCACGCGCGCCTCGCCGTCGATCGGCTGGACGTAGACGTCGAAGTCGACACCGTTCCGCTTGTTGGTCGCAAAGCCGACGAGCCGGCCGTCGAACGACGTGCACTCCGAGCGGTGGATCGATTCGCGATCGACGGCGAACGGTTGCGGCTCGCCGCCCGGGTGGAGCAGGAACAGCTGGGCCCGCTCGTTGCCGCCCTCGTCGATCGACAGCACGATGCGGCCGCCCGAGTCGGGGATGCATTGGCCGCAGACGGGCTCGTCGAAGTCCGTCAGCTGCTCGAGCTCGCCGCCGGTACGGGCCGCCCAGTAGAGCTGCATCGTCCCGGGTCGGTTCGAGAGGAGCAGGACAGAGCCGGCGTCGTCCGAGAAGCCGACGGGCAGGGAGACGCGGAGCTCGAGGAGTTGCCGCAGCGAGCGCACGGCCGCAGCGTAGTTGGCACAAACCCTTTGCGAAACCGTCCGATCCGGCCGACTAGGCTCGAGGGAGTGGACGTGCTCGCGGCCCTCAACGCCGAGCAGCGACGGGCGGCAGAGGCGGTCCGCGGCCCCGTCTGCATCCTCGCCGGCGCCGGCTCCGGCAAGACGACGACGATCACGCACCGGATCGCGCACCAGGTGTCGAGCGGCGTCTTCCGCGCGGACGAGATCCTCGCCGTCACCTTCACGGACAAGGCCGCGGGCGAGCTTCGCGCGCGACTGGAGCAGCTCGGCGCGCCGGGCGTCAGCGCGCGGACGTTCCACGCCGCCGCGCTTGCACAGCTCCACCGCTTCGCGCCGGAGCGCGTGGGCAAGATCGTCGCGTCGAAGGCGGTGCCGCTCCGTCATCTCGCCCGGTCGCTCCCGGGCGCGTATCGATTCCGGCCGCTCGCCGATCTTGCGACGGAGATCGAGTGGGCGAAGAACCGCCGCATCCCGCCGGAGCGGTACCGGCGTGAGCTTGGCGGCCGCGAGCCGCCGATCCCGCCCGACCTGATGCACCGGGTCTACGCCCGCTACGAGGAGGGGAAGCGCGCGAAGGGGTTTGTCGATTTCGAGGACCTGCTCGAGCTGGCGATCCGCACGTACGAGGAGGACGAGCAGGCGCTGGCGATCTTCCGCGAGCGCTACCGCGCGTTCACCGTCGACGAGTACCAGGACGTCAACGTGCTCCAGCAGCGGCTCCTCGACCTCTGGCTCGGCCCGCGCGACGACCTCTGCGTCGTCGGCGACGATTACCAGTCGATCTACTCGTTCACCGGCGCGTCGCCGGAGCATCTGCTGGCGATCCCCACGCGGTTCCCGCACGCGACGGTCGTCCGGCTCGAGTCGAACTACCGGTCGACACCGCAGGTGCTCGAGCTCGCGAACCGTCTCGTCCCGAAGCTCGGCGGCGCGGAGAAGACGCTCCGCGCCACGCGAGCCGACGGCCCCGAGCCCGAGCTCGTCGAGGTCGTCGACGAAGGGGCATTCGTCGTCGGACGCATCCGCGAGCTCGATGTCCGGCACGAGGAGATCGCGATCCTCTGCCGCACGAACGCGCGGCTGACCGACTTCGAGGGCGCGCTCGCGGCGGCCGGGCTCCCGCATCAGGGCTCGTCGTTCCTCGCCCGCGACGCGGCGCGGTTCATTTTGCGGAAGCTCGCTTCGCCGGCCGATGTGCGGCGGCTCGCGCTCGACTCTGGGTGGCAGGAGCACGAGCAGAATGGCCTGGGCGAGCGGGAGCTGGTGCGGCAGCGCGACCTCGGACGGCTGGTCGCGCTCGCGGACGAGCTGGCGGAGCTCGACGGGCCGGCTTTCGTCGCGGAGCTCGAGCGGCGCTTCGGCAACGATGGCGAGTCGCGGCGCGGCGTCCACCTGCTGACGCTGCACGGTGCAAAGGGGCTCGAGTTCGACGCGGTCTTCGTCGCGCACGTCGAGGAGCGCGAGCTGCCGGCGCGACAGGCGAAGACCGAGGCGGCGGTGACGGAGGAGCGGCGGCTCTTCTACGTCGGCCTCACGCGAGCCCAGCGGCACCTGTGCGTGACGTGGACGCAGCGGCCCTCGCGGTTCCTGTCCGAGCTGGGCGCGACGGAGCGGGCGCGGGGGCCTGTGCGCGGTGCCGCCGCACCCGAGCCGGACGACCCCGTGTACGCGGCGCTCAAGCGCTGGCGCTTCGAGCGGGCGAAGGCCGAGGAAGTGCCGGCGTACGTCGTCTTCCACAATGCGACGCTCGCCGAGGTGGCGGCGCGGCGGCCGAGGACGATCGGCGAGCTGGCGTCGGTGCCCGGCATCGGGCCGGCGAAGCTCGAGCGCTACGGCGAGGACATCCTCACGGCGCTCAGCAGTGCGTCGTAGCGACCGAACCAGCCATGTCGCTACAAGACGTATAGCCGAGGTAGCTACAATCCCTGCGTGGAAGTCGGGATCCGCGAGCTGCGCGCCGACCTCAGCCGTTGGGTCCGGCGCGTCCAGTCGGGCGAAGAAGTGGTGGTGACGGATCGCGGGAGCGCTGTCGCCAGGCTGGTGCCGATGGACGGAGAGCGCAAGCTCGATCGGCTGATCCGCGCCGGTCTCGTCGTCCCGGCGCCGCGAAGGTGGCGGGGAAGGTTGTCGCGGCCGATCGAGGGCGAAGGCGCGATCAGCGACCTCGTTGTCGACGACAGGCGCTGATCGCCTACCTCGACACGTCGGCGTTCGTCAAGCTGCTCGTCGCCGAGCCCGGCTCCGCTGACGCCTCTGCCACGTGGGACGCCGCCGACCGCCGGACGTCGTCGTTGGTGCTGTACCCGGAGGCTCGCGCCGCTGTCGCTCGGGCACGGCGGCTGGAGCGCTTGAGCCAGCGGAATTACGGGCGGGTGCGGCGGCGACTCGAAGCGCTTTGGGCGGTGCTCGACCGTGTCGCCGTTACTCCTGTGGTGATGCGTCACGCTGGTGCGCTCGCTGAGACCCGCGCTCTGCGGGCGTACGACGCCGTCCACCTCGCGTCTGCGGTAGCGGTCGCTGACGCGGAGCTCGTATTCGTCGCATCGGACGGCGACCTTCTTGCGGCCGCTCGCGCCCACGGGCTCGCGACGTCGGCGCTTGGTTAGCGGCTACCGCCCGCCTTCGAGGAAGTACGCCGTCATCGCGATCGCGAGCATGATCACGAGGATCGCGAACAACACGATCGATACTCCCGCGATTGCGATCGCGGGGGTGCGGGCGCTGCTGCCGTCCTCGGCCTCGTGCTCGAGAGTCTTCGCCGTCTCGACCGGATGCTCGAGCGCGTGGACCACGTCCTTCGTCTTCTCCTGGAGAGTCGTCATACCGCTGTCGTACCCGAAGGCGCCGTGCCCTAGACCCTCTCTTCGCGACCGTCCGCGTCAGCGTCCCGCGCCGAGAGCAGCAGACGCATGAGATCCGCGGGATCGCGGCGCACGCGGGGCGTCGCCTGGCCGCTCCGCTTCTCCAGCCGTAGCGCCCGTGGGTCCGTGAGCGGCGCGAGCCTGCCCTCGCGGATCAGCGCCTCGTCGACGCCGCCGAGGCGCGCGGCATAGGTCGTGTACACGGGAACGCCGAGCGCGGCGGCCTCGCGGTTCATCGTTCCGCCCGCCGAGACGACCAGGTCCGCGAGCGCGATCAGCGACTGCGCGTCGACGGCGCGTTCCGGGACGATCACCGATGGAAGGTTCAGCGACGCGACGTACTCGCGCTGCTCGCCTGTCCGCGGCAGCACGACCGCGTGCACGTCGTCCCGCCGGCCCAGGTACTCGAGCGACTGCGGAAAGAGCGGGTTGGACGTGCGGTGGTACAGGGAGACGTCCGGCGGCGGCCGGAGCACGACAAGCGCTCGCGAACGGTCGACGCCCAGCGCATCCGGCACAGATGCGTCCGGCTCGAAGTCGGCGAGGTAGTACTCCTCCTTCAGTCCCGCGTACTGGACGAGCTTCGGCGGCGTCGCTCCGTAGCGCGCCAGGCGCTCGGACGGGATCGCCTCGGGGACGACCACCTTCGTCGCGGCGCGACACCCGAGCTGGTGCTGCAGCCACGCCCACTCGTAGTCGAACGTGGTCGCACTGGGAATGTCGAGGCGCTTCGCCGTCATCGTCAGCTCGTGCGACCCGTGAGCGAGCGCGACATCGAAGTTGCGCGGCCGCGCCCACGCGCGGAGTGCGCCGAGGCGCGACGACATCGCGCGCGCCTTGCCGAAGCGGGAACGCCCGCCGTGATGCCCGATCACCTCCGCTTCGAGCCCGTGCAGCTCGAGCAGCTGCAGCGTCTGCGCGTAGTCGCGGGCTGTGATCTCGACGTGGTCGCCGCGGCCGCGCAGGATCGCGATCAGCGGCCGGAACACGAGCACGTGTGCGCTCGCGGTCATATCGATCCACACGTTCAGAGCGTCTCGACCAGTCGAAATCGAATGGCGACGATCGGAGTATCGTCGGGGATCGGCCGCTCGAAGAACTGCTCGTGTGCAAGGCGCCAGTCCTCCACCGACTCGAAGCCCTCGCCCTCGTCGCGCGCAAACTGCACGTCGATCTCGCCCGCGGGGACGACGCGCACCTCGGCCACCTCGACCACGCCGACCGGTTCGTCGTCGAACCCGAGCAGCGCGAGCCGCTCTCCTGCTCGCCTCGTCGGCTCGTCTCGATCCTCGAGCAGCCCCGCGGTGGCGGTCTTGTCGCCGCGAAGGACAGACGCCACGAGCTCCCGCCGCAGTTCGGTGCGCGGCCAGCCGAGCTCGAGCGGCGGCAGCCCCGGATCCGTCACACCGTCAGGCCCTGTAACAGGCTGTTACGCGGCGACGTGGGCGTGCGCTCCATGTGGTGCTCGTGCCACAGCGTGAACATGAGCAGCCCCCAGAGCTGCCGTGAATGATCCTGCTTGCCCTCGACGTGCTCGTCCAGCAGGCGCCGCACCGGCTCATGGCGGAAGAAGCCCTGCCGCCGCAGCGTGTCGGCGGAGAGCGTGTCGCGTGCGAGCGGCTCCAGCTCGCCGCGGAGCCATGCAGCCGCGGGAATAGAAAAGCCGCGCTTGCGGCCGTGGACGATCTCCCGCGGCAGCAGCGGCTCGACCGCCTTGCGCAGGAGCACCTTTTTGCGCAGGCCGCGCACCTTCTGCCGCGTCGGCAGCGCCAGCGCGAACGACGTCACGACCGGATCGAGGAACGGAACCCTCGCCTCGAGCGAGTGCGCCATCGATGCGCGGTCCGTCTTCACGAGCAGGTCGTCGGCGAGGTACGTGCCGAGATCGACGTCCTGAAGCCGGGAGAGAAGGTCGGCGCCGTCCGTCTCGGAGAATCGCTCGCGCAGGAGATCGACGGGGTCGAACCCGTTGCGCCGGCCGGTCAGATCGGCGCGCGCGTCGGCCGAGAAGATCTCCTTCCAGCCGTGGTGGCGCTCCAGCGGCGGCAGGTGCGCGGCGCGCACGAACCGCTTCGCGCGATAGTCGAGGGACGCTTTCGCGGTCGACGTCGGCAAGCGCTCGACGAGGGGCCGCGCGAGACGTGCCGCGAATCCCGCCCGCGCCGCGAGCAGGTCGGCCGTGTACGTGTAATAGCCGCCGAAGAGCTCGTCGCCTCCCTCGCCGGACAGCGCCACCTTCACATCCTCGGCCGCGAGCTGCGAGACGAGATACGTGGGCAGCGCGCTCGAGTCCGCGAACGGCTCGTCGAACGCCTCCGCGAGCGCCGGTAGCAGCAGGGCCGCGTCCGGCCGCAGCACCAGCTCTCGGTGGACGGTGCCGTAGCGCTCGGCCACTCGCCGCGCCTCGCGGAGCTCGTCGAACGACCGCTCCTCGAAGCCGATCGAGAACGTGCGCAGCGGGTAGTCGGCTTCGAGGGCGGCGAGCGCCGCGAGCGTGCACGAGTCGACGCCGCCTGACAGCAGGACGCCGACCGGGACGTCGCTGACCAGGTGCGCGCGCACGGAGTCCCGCAGGCGCGCGCGTAGCTCCTCGGCGAGCTCCGCCTCGTTCTCGTTGCGAACATCGGCGGCGTCGACGGGTGCGGGTCGCGCGAACCGCTGGAGCGTGAGCACGCCGCCCGTCCAGATGAGCACGTGGCCGGCGGGAAGCTTACGGATCTCGCGGAAGATCGACTGGGGCGCCGGGATCGAGTTGAACGCGAGGAACGATTCCAGCGCGTCGAGGTCGATCTCGCCACGTGGCAGCGCGCGGAGCTCTGACGCAAACACGAGCTCGGTCCCGTTTGCGCGGTAGTACAGCGGCTTGATCCCGTATCGGTCTCGGGCGAGGACGAGCTGCTGCTCGCGTCCGTCCCAGACGGCGACCGCGAACATCCCGCGTAGCCGCTCTGCGAAGGCGACGCCCCATTCCTCGTACGCGTGGGCGAGCACCTCGGTGTCGCAGCGAGTGCGGAACCCGTGACCCGCGCGCTCGAGCTCACGCATCAGCTCGCGGTAGTTGTAGATCTCGCCGTTCTGGACGACGACGATCGTCCCGTCTTCGTTTGCGACCGGCTGGTCGCCCGACTCGAGGTCGATGATCGAGAGGCGGCGCGCCGCGAGGCCGATATCGCCGGCGACGAACGATCCGGTCGAATCGGGGCCGCGGTGGACGAGCGTTGCGCTCATCGCGGCGAGACGACTCGGATCCACGGCCGCGCGCGACGCGATTCCGCAGATCCCGCACATCGGCGCGAGTCTAGTGTGAGGGGATGAGCGAGCTCGGCGCGCACGACGAGCTTCAGCTCCTCGCGCTGCTCGTCAGCGCCGCCGCGCTGCTCCTGCTCGCGGGGCCGCTCCGCATCCCGTATCCGATCCTGCTCGTGCTCGGCGGGCTCGGGCTGGGCTTCGCACCGGGCGTGCCGAACATCGTCATGCCGCCCGAGGTCGTCCTCGTCGGCGTGCTTCCGCCGCTTCTGTACTCGGCGGCGTTCAACACCGGGCTGCGCGAGCTGCGGCGGAACCTGCGGGCGATCTCGCTGCTCGCGGTGGGGCTGGTCGTCGCGACGACGCTCGTCGTCGGCGCTGCCGCGCACTACGCGATCGGAGTCTCGTGGACCGTCGGATTCGTGCTTGGCGCCGTCGTGTCGCCGACCGATCCGATCGCGGCGACGGCAGTCGGCCGCCGCCTCGGCGTGCCCCGGAGGCCGATTGCGGTGATCGAGGGCGAGAGCCTCGTCAACGACGGCACCGCGCTCGTGCTG
>Ga0126312_10000151_pt1 | contig 33301 bp, 30 predicted proteins | sample Plot104A_FD_92537 | JGI IMG/M metagenome (GOLD analysis project Ga0126312, IMG submission 92537) | Serpentine soil microbial communities from UC McLaughlin Reserve, CA, USA - Plot104A | ecosystem: Environmental > Terrestrial > Soil > Grasslands | place: USA: UC McLaughlin Reserve, Lake County... | reverse complement strand
TGCATGTCTTGAGCTGAGAGGGTGACGCCACTACGGATGACGACAACTTCTCGATCTTCCAGCAACTCAGCCCAACGATCCGGGTCGGCGAACCCGGCGACCACGTCATGATCTTGCTGAAGTCGCTCGATGGCTGCCTCGGCAAGCGGGCTAGCAAGAAATATCTTCATCGCTCCTCGCACGCATACTTCATCCTGCATGCCGCCACGGCCCGGAGTCTTCTACGCCCGGATACCGTTCACGGCGTCCGTATGATGCGACGGACGAATCCCCCCGCAATCGACTCATCAGCATGCCCCCCGGCGGATCACGGTAGCACTCCGGAATCGTCCGCCGGTCGGAATCGTCCGCCGGTCGGAACAGCAAGACTTCTACCGACCTCGGTCGCTCGATGGCCTTGCATACCCAGGACGGAAGCTTGCGAAAACAGGGCGAGATCAGTCGATCACACCCACATTGGAGCAAGCTCACGGCAGGGTAACGACTTGTGGTAAGTGCCTTGCAGTCGCCAGATTCTTGCTAGGTTCACAACCTCGCGTCAGTAGCAGCTTGGAGGCGCTGGTAGCGGATATTCGACTGGGGGGTCGTGGGTGGGTGCGATGGCAGTACGAGCATCCGACGGCGATGTCGGGCAGACAGGTCAGGGCTCGGTCAAACCTCGTGTTGTGATCGCACATGATTACCTGTCCCAGCGCGGCGGAGCCGAGCGGGTGGTCCTCAGCCTCCTGAGGGCGTTTCCCGGGGCTCGAGTGGTCAGCAGCGTCTACGCGCCAGATCAGACTTATGCCGAGTTCCAGCAGTTCGACGTGGAGACATCCTTCCTTAACCGGTTCCCTGCGTTCCGCCGCGATCCCCGCCTAGCGCTGCCTCTGCTGGCCATGGCATGGGACTCCCTGCGGGTGGATGATGCTCAGGTCGTCATCTGCAGTTCCTCCGGTTGGTCGCACGGCGTCCGGGCGGCAGGCAAAAAGATTGTGTACTGTCATAACCCAGCTCGTTGGCTCTACCAGCCCGAGGCATATCTGTCCCACGCACCACGTTTCAGCCGGCTGGCGCTGTCCATCCTCCGCCCCACGCTCGTCGCTTGGGACCGCAGGCAGGCCGCCACAGCTGACCGCTGCCTCGCCAACTCCACTGTCGTGAAAGATAGGAATCGGGCCGTCTACGGCCTCGAGGCCGAGATCGTGCACCCACCGGCCGCTGTGAATATTTCGCAGGAGCAGCAGGCGGTGCCGGGTCTGAAGTCGGGCTATGTTCTCACCGTCAGCCGCTCCCGTGGCTACAAAAACGTCGACCTAGTCTGCCAGGCGCTCGCCCGGCGACCCGAGTCGACTCTGGTGGTCCTGGGCGGACTGCCCTCGGGCACCTGGCCCAACAACATCGTCGGGCTGAGGGACCTCTCCGATGCCCAGCTGCGCTGGGTCTACGCCAACTGCTCGGCCCTCGTGGCCGTCGCCCAGGAGGACTTCGGTCTCACCGTTCCGGAGGTGTGCTCCTTCGGTCGCCCGGTTGTTGCCTGGCGAGCCGGAGGCTATCTCGACACGGTCGCCGATGGGATCAACGGAGTGTTCATCGACGAGCCCACCCCAGATCACATCCTCGATGGCCTGGACCGACTGTCGGCCATCGACCTGACCCAGGCCGGCGTGCTCGCCGATGCTCGACGTTTCGATGAACAGACGTTCATCAGCCGAATCCGCGCCCTCGTCACCAAGGTTCTCGAAGAACGCCCGTCAAGCACTCCGGTCGACCTGCGCCGCGGCCAAGTAGCCGATCCCCTCAGCCGGCAGCTGTAGCTCCTGCTGCGGTTGTCAGCACTCCAGCGCGAAGGCACCGACCGATAGGGCTCAGCGAGGCACGGTCCTATGTCACGATCACCTCCACTCCTGCATTCGGCGCGGCTGCAGCGATGTTCCTTTGGGGCCGTTGCTGGCGCCGCCTGGTCGAAGCCTGGGGCGGTGAGCACTGATACGGCTGCCGGTGGGATCGTGGGCTATCTTTCGGTCGCTCAGCTCGGCCTGCTTCGCGGACCGGTTGGCGCGATGGTGTGACGCTGCCCATCACTTGGCACCGCAGTTTGTCCGGGAACAGCTCGGCGGCACCCATTGGCGAATGTCACTCTCGACATATATATCTTCGGCGGACTGGGGCGCCGCCGACGCTGCTTCTCCCGGCCTTTGTCGAAAAGACACTGATATTACCAGGTTCCGCATCTTCAGCGGTGTGGTCAGAGCCGGGTGAGGCCCTAACATGCACTTCTAGCTGAAGCATGGCACGATATGTCCTTCAGAGACATCCTCGACCCTCGGGGGCCCTGTGGAACTGCGCGAGTACCTTGTCATCCTTCGGCGCCGGTGGATGAGCGTGCTGATCGTTGCGCTAACGATTCTGGCCGTCGCTTCGCTTGTGACGTTGCTCATGCCCAAGAAATACACCGCTACCACCCAGCTTTACTTTTCGGTTACGGCGGACTCGGTCGCGGAGCTGGCACAGGGATCTACCTTCGCTGAGGGGCAGATGTCCTCGTACGCCCAGGTAGCTACCTCACCGAAAGTTCTAGACCCGGTCATCCGCGAGATGTCTCTTTCAACAACTGCAAAGGAGCTGGCCAAGTCTGTGGTTGTAAGGGTTAGGCCCAAGACCGTGGTCCTTGATATCGTTGCGACAGATCATGATCCTCGGCGCGCAGCCGAAATCGCCAATGCCGTGGGAGTCGAGCTTGCCAATGTCGCTGAAGAACTCGTACCAGACCGTGCGGACGGTTCAAAAGCTGTGCGAGTCACAACGGTGGCATCGGCGCAGATACCGGATGAGGCATCGTCACCAAGCGTAATTCGAAACCTAGCTTTGGGACTGACACTCGGTCTGTTTCTCGGGTTTGGACTGGCGGTGGTTCGCCATGTGCTCGACACCAAGGTTAACAGTGAAGAAGATGTGCGACGACTAACAAAGATCCCAATACTAGGCGCGGTTCCGGTCGACGTGGAGGTTCCTAGACATCCAGTGATCTTGCGAAGTGAACCGAATTCCGTCTCGTCTGAGTCAGTGCGGCGATTAAGGACAAATCTTCAATTCGTCGATGTGGTCAGTCGAGCGAAGTCGGTTGTGATCAGCTCGTCAATTGGGGACGAAGGCAAGTCGACAATTGCGATCAACCTCGCAGTCGCTTTCGCGGATACCGGTGCTCGAGTCATTCTCGTAGACGCAGACTTGCGCCGGCCGTCAATCGCCCAGTACCTCGGCATCGAAGGTAACGTTGGTCTTACTACGGTGCTCATCGGTCGCGCAGATGTACAAGACGTAGTACAGCAATTCGGCGCCGGTACGCTCGACGTTCTGCCGACCGGACAGATCCCGCCGAACCCCAGTGAGCTGCTTGGCTCACCCGCCATGGCAGGACTTCTCCATCGGCTCACCGCGACATACGACATGGTCCTACTCGACAGTCCGCCGCTACTTCCGGTCACCGATGCGGCAGTTTTGAGCAAGCTTGCGGGTGGTGTGCTACTCGTTGTGGGAGCAGACCGGGTACACCGTCCGCAGTTGCAACAGACCCTGGTCTCACTAGAGACGGCCGGGGCTGACCCGCTCGGTATTGTGCTTAACAAGACAAATCCTAGGGATCAGGCGATTTACACCTATGGCAGCGGCTACGCTCCCCGGGCATATAATGGGTCAACCGCGGCCGGACAGACAATCCCGAATTGGGACTGGGATCGAACAGATGTCGACGGTGCTCCACTGGGCGTTCGTAATAGTTCGGTCGTTGCGACGAGTAACAATGTTGCGACGAGTAACAATGCTGCGGCTTCGCCGGCGCAGGATATGGCTGGTGCTGCGCAGGACGACATGAACGCTTCGCCGAAGCCGGAGCCTGCTCCCATTGATGAAAATGGGAGCGGCTCGGTCCAGCAGAACACGACTGCCCGGCCGAAGCAGTATGCGGCAACTGCGGCGCAGCAGGATGTGATCGCTTCAGCGAAGCCAGAGGCTGTTCCCGTCGAGCAAAAGGGGAGTGGTCCGGGCCGGCAAAACGTGACTGCTCGGGAGAAGCGGGATACTGCAACTGCAGGGCAGCAGAACGCAACGCGGGCGAAGAACGGTAAGGCGCCCACGGGGCAGCAGAACGCGACGCGAGTGAAGAACGGTAAGGCGCCCGCTGGGCAGCAGAACAGAACCGTTTCGGGGAAGCAGGAGGAGGTTGCTCCGGCTAACGGGGGTGAGCCGGTTTCGGTGAGGCAGGAGGAGGTTGCTCCGGTCAACGGGGGTGAGCCGGTTTCGGTGAAGCAGGAGGAGGTCGCTCCGGCCAACGGGGGTGAGCCGGTTTCGGCGAAGCAGGAGGAGGGCGCTCCGACCAACCAATTGAATCCGGCAGAGGATCGGGATCAGACCGAGACGGCCTGGCCGTCACCTCCCTGGCTTGGCGGACCTGTCGCGGCATAACCTGTTCGGCACCTGCTGATCAAACTTAAGGCGATGCGGATTTTCAAGGGAGGGGCTGGCTGATCAAGTCCAGCTTCGGCCACCGTTGGTTGAGACGCGGACCTTATCACCAGCCCAAAGCCAGATCGCCTTCCCAGATCCACCCAGTGCAACCTGGCCGGCGGTTAGCTTCGCCTTCTTTGCGCATTGGCTCTTGGCGAGCGACAAACGATCACCTGCCACGCCCAGAGCTCTAACGGCAACGCCATCACATGCCTTGGCGGACCCGGCGGCCCAATAGCGGCTCTGCGCGGCTGTGACTGCCATGGTGCCCGGCAGGCTGCCCACCTTCTTCCAGGCTCCGCCGCCGTTGGAGGTGGTCGCGACAGATCCTCCCGTGCAGATCACCAGGGCTCTCGAGTTGTCGAGAGCGGCCAGGCTGATCACGTGTTGGTTCTTGCAGGGAGTGGCCTTCGCGTTACCTGGACCGAATACCTGGTCCGAATCACCGGGATTGAGGAACCACACACCCTGAGGACCTTCAGTCTGGGCGACGACGGCGCCCGAGCGGGAATAGGCGATGTACCGGGCCGAACAGTCTTGACTTGAACCGCCCACGGCGTACAGGTTCCCCGCTGCTTCCTCAATCCCCAGCTGAACGATGCGAGCCAGACCGCTTTTTTTCACCGCGACCTTCCAACTCTCCCCACCGTTGGTTGAGCGCTCGATCTTGCCAGCGGTCTTGCAGTCTCCGACCGTCGCGCGCCATGCCACGTGTGCCGACTCGGCAATCAAGAGGCGATTGGTTGGGATGACGCCAGGCTGCTTCTTCTCGGCGGGGAGGGACTTCGGAGACCGAGTCGGTGGGTTGGAGGGAGTGGCATTGAGAGTTGGAGTGCTGGTGGATGACGGCGAGGCCGTTGGGTTGACAGTCAGATCCTGAGAAGCGGGCTCAGCCGTGACCGGCCCTTGTCTGAGAAGTAACAGGATCAAAAGAGCGTTCACGGCGATGAGGAAGCCGAGCAGCAGGAAGGACAGGACTCTTCTCTTCCGGCGCACGCGCCCGAGCATAACGAAGAGCCCCGACCCTAGATTGTCCACTTTCGGTCGGCGGGATGCCCAGTCCGAGGTTCTAACGAGCCGCCTGGCTCCACTAGCCTTCCGGGTACTTTTCGACGTACTTGTTCATCTGGTCGCTGTTCAATGCCCGCGCTAACTCCTTCAGCTTCTTCTGGTCGACGATGTCGATGCTCTGCTTGGTCGGGCTTGTCCCGAAACCGGAGATCGGCGCCTGAAGCATGTGGATGTCGTTCGGGGTCAGCCGCATCGAAATTGCGGTCTTGCGCAACTCGTCTTCTGTGAACTGGCTGTCCACAGTGACGTGGTGCGAGACCCCTCTAACGAAGGAGATGAACTTGAGAGGGTTCGAGATTGTCTCCTTGGCCAGCCCCTTGGCGAGGATGGCGCTCAGCACGGCCCGTTGCCGTTCGGCTCTGTCGAGGTCACCGTGAGGCAGCTGCTTGCGTTCCCGGACATAGGCCAGCGCCTCTTCACCCTGGACAGTGATCTTCCCGGCCGGAAAGTTGTAGCCCTGCGAGTCAGAGGGGTATTTGTTATCAACCGTGACGCCGCCCAGTTCCTCAGTCAGGCCGATGAATCCCTCGAAATCGATCAGTGCGACATGATCCATTCGGGTCTGCAGCAATCCTTCTAGTGTTCGGACGGTGAGTTGTGGTCCGCCGTAGGCGAAGGCGGCGTTGATCTTGTCTTTGCCGTAGCCCGGGATTGGCACATACATATCACGCGGGAAGGAAATCATGTATGCGCTCTTCCGGTCGCCCGAGACTTGCATGACCATGAGCACGTCACTGCGGCCGTGGCCGGAGTTGGCCGCATCGCGGCTGTCAGAACCCATCAGCACATAGTTGATTCCGTCCCCAGTCTTTGCTGGCCGCGGCTTCTCGCCATCTGTCGTTGGCCTCTCGGCCGGGAGCTGGTCGTTGCTCCGCTGGAGGTTGTCGTTCACGGCCCGATTGATCGAGACAGCGTAGAGAGCAACAGCCACCAGAGCGCCGATTACGACCAGTGCAATCGCCGCAAAGGCCACCGCGAGCCAACGGCCGTGCCTGCGGTCGGCTTCATGCTGAGCACCATTGTCGTCGGTCGTCTGCGCCTCGTCGGTGAAGAACAGTGTCACGAGGGGGCCCCCAAGTAGTTCCATGTAGGTTCGGCCGCAGTGCGCCGCTAAGTGGCACCGACGTCCGCGACATGATAGGTCGATTTGATGGCCTTTCTAAGTTCAGCGCGCTGATCCGCGATATTTGAGTCAACCTGCGCACTGACCGTTCAACTTTGCAGAGCTGTCGCGAATTGGCCTGACACTGCTTGGCCTTTACGTCGAGAACGGCTCTGGCAGGGTGGAGGCTATGCCGACAACTGAGTCTGGTCTGCCATTCGAACCGCTCTATGACCAGCAATCACTCCTCGGTTGGGACGCGACCGAGCGGTTGGGTCAGCCAGGCAGCTTCCCCTTCACCCGCGGGATCTACCCCAGCATGTATACCGAGCGGCCGTGGACCGTACGGCAATATGCAGGCTTTGGCACGGCTGCCGAGTCAAATCGTCGCTATCACGACCTGGTCGCAGCAGGCAGTGGCGGAGTGAGCGTGGCCTTTGATCTGCCTACCCAGATGGGTTATGACTCCGACGATCCCCTGGCTCGCGGGGAGGTGGGCAAGGTCGGCGTGGCCATCGACTCGCTGAACGACATGAGGATCCTCTTTGCCGGGCTGCCGCTGAACCGGATATCAACATCGATGACGATCAACGCTCCGGCCGCCACTCTGCTGCTGCTCTACCAGCTGGTGGCCGAGGAGCAGGGCATCCCGGGAAACGCCCTGAGCGGCACAATTCAGAACGATGTGCTGAAGGAATACATCGCTCGGGGGACCTACATCTATCCACCTCGGCAGTCATTGCGGCTAGTCAGCGACCTCTTTGCATACTGCCGCACCGAATTGCCGCGCTGGCACCCGATCTCGATTTCCGGCTATCACATGGCCGAGGCCGGCGCGACCCCGGTACAGGAGGTTGCCTTCACCATCGCCAATGCCAAGGAGTACGTCCGTGCTGCACTGCGCGCTGGTCTGGAAATCGACGATTTCGCCCCTCGCCTCTCCTTCTTTTTCGTGGCTCGCACTTCTCTGCTGGAGGAGGTCGCGAAGTTCCGCGCGGCGCGGCGGATCTGGGCCCAGATCATGCGGGACGAGTTCGGCGCGCGCGACACGAGGTCACAAATGCTCCGCTTTCATACACAGACGGCAGGCGTTCAACTGACCGCGCAGCAGCCAGAGGTCAATCTCGTCCGGGTCGCGCTGCAAGGCTTGGCCGCCGTCCTCGGCGGCACGCAGTCGCTGCACACCAACGCCTACGACGAAGCCATAGCATTGCCGACCGGCAGAGCTGCCCGGCTCGCACTGCGCACCCAGCAGGTCATTGCGTACGAAACAGATCTGACGAAAACGGTGGATCCGTTCGCAGGGTCATACGCCATCGAGTCGCTCACCGATGACCTCGAGGAGGCTGCTCGGACGCTTATCCGAGCGGTCGACGAGCGCGGCGGCGCGGTAGCCGCGATCGAGGAAGCCTTTCAGAAGGTCGAAATCGAGCGCTCGGCTTACGAAGTGGCGCGTCAGATCGACACTGGTGAGCGAACCGTGGTCGGAGTCAACCGCTTCGTTCTCGAGGAAGAAGATCCGTACGTGCCGCTGCAGTTGGACCCCCGACTAGAGGCTGAGCAGTGTGAGCGGCTTGCCAGGTTGCGACGGGAGCGGGATTCAGCGGCGGTGGAGCGGGCGCTGAGTGATCTTCGGAAGGCGGCGGAGGGGACGGACAATATCCTCTTCCCCATGAAGACCGCACTTGCCGCTCTCGCTACCACGGGTGAGATTTCGGCTGCCTTGCGGGACATATGGGGTCGCTATCACCCAACGGATGCCTTCTGAGCACTGGCCTTTCCCGCGGGGACGGGTGGTCCGGGACCCCACCGGCAACGTCACGCGGCAGAAGACCTGAGATCGCCACTCCGTTGGTGGGCCACGTTCTCACTCAGATTTATTGCATGCTTTGGTTAGAGATCATGAGGTTGACTATCGCCAGCTAATCAGTCCCGCAATGAGCAAGGCAGCGAGCGATGGAAGATCAGCAACCGTGATGCCATGAGACGGGGTGACAACCAGCAACACGGGCCCCTCGACGGGACCATTGAAAAGGACCCACATCACTGCGGCTGCGACAAGCCCGGTCGCTAACCACCTTCGATGAGCTATAGGAAATCTTGCGGATGATTGGCTCGGCACACGGCAAGCTTAGGTAACCCTTTGAGTCCTCACCGCATTCCGTCGGGAAAGCCTGCCGCCCTTAGTGAACGTGTTCCTTAGCGCGCTCAAAGCTGGCCCGAATCTCCGCCTCCGCTTCTTTCACGCCGACCCAGCTCGCACCTTCCACAGACTTTCCCGGCTCAAGATCCTTGTACACGCTGAAGAAGTGCTCGATTTCAAGCAGCAGATATTCACGGATGTCGCCAAGGTCGCGGATATGGTCACGCCGGACGTCCGTGGCCGGAACACACACGACTTTGTCGTCGCCGCCAGCCTCATCCCTCATCCGAAACATTGCAACGGCTCGGCAGGTAATAAGGCATCCGGGAAACGTCGGCTCTGAGACCAGCACCAGCGCGTCCAGCGGATCACCGTCTTGACCGAGGGTGCCCTCGATAAAGCCGTAGTCGGCGGGGTACTGAGTCGAGGTGAACAACGTCCGGTCGAGCCGGATGCGGCCGGTATCGTGATCGACTTCGTACTTGTTTTTCTGGCCCTTTGGGATCTCGACCGTGACATCGAACGTCAGCCCGCTGAGCCCCTGACGTTTGAGGGCGTGGCGTTCCTTTTCCGCGTGCGGTACGGTCACCTGACCTCCTTAGGATGAGCCTGGTCCGTGGGCCGCATTGCCTCGGACACCCCGGCAAGTTGAGCCTAGCGTGAGCGAAGGGGAGTGGTCTCCTTGCGGCAGCAACGCATTGGAACGGCGCTGGCTGCCATGTTCGTGCTGTTCGGGATCGGCGGTGGAGCAGCTGCGTGCGCAGTGCTCGACGGGGGTGATTCGAATTCATCCACCCAAAGCAGCGTCCCTACCACCGATGCGGCAGCGTCTGCCGCGACTGCTGTGACAACGCCAACTTCGCCGCCTGGCGCAGCGGCACCTTCCTCAGAACTTCCTCCGCCCGTGCTGGCTGCGGCCGGGGTTGGGAAGGCACCGCAGGCTGCGGCCCTATCCAAAAAGATCACAAGTATTTCGGTGAAGAACCTGAAGGGCAGCTACTCAGGTTCGGTGATCGATGTCGGCAGCGGCCGGGTGCTTTTCAACCACAACGCTCGTACACCGCACATTCCCGCATCGACGATGAAGGTCATGACATCCTCCGCAGCCTTGTCCATCCTCGGCGCCGACCATCGATTTTCGACGTCCGTTGTCGGCCCGCAAGCAGGTCAGATTGTGCTGGTCGGCGGCGGAGACCCGTACTTGGCCAAGATTGAGAAGGCGAGCGCATATCCACGCCGGGCCTCGATCGATGATCTCGCCCGGATGACCGCGGAGGGGCTGCACAAGGCGAAGATCACCCGGGTACGGCTCGGCTATGACACTTCACTTTTCCGCGGACCGGCGTGGAACCCTTTCTGGCCGGACGCGTACAGCTACTCCGTGTCCAGGATCTCCGCTCTCTGGCTGGACGAGGGCCGGCTCGGCTCGGCGACAGGTCCGCGCGTCAAGGATCCCGCCAAGGAAGCCGCGATCGCATTCGAGAAGGCCGTCGAGAAACGGGGCATCTCAGTCACTTCCGTGATGCAGGCGGCGGCGCCCAGCGGGGTTGCGACTCTGGCCACCGTACGATCCCTTCCGCTGCAGCGCATCGTCGAGCAACTGCTGCTGACCAGCGATAACGACGCTGCCGAAGTGCTGCTGCGTCAAGCGGCGATCGGCCGAGAGCGGGAAGGATCGACGGTTGACGGGCTGGCTGTGGTTCGAGAGCAGCTCAGCAAGCTCGGCGTGTGGAGTCCCGGCACAACGATGAAGGATGGCAGCGGTCTGGCTCGAGAATCGAGAGTGCCGGCCGACACGCTCGCCAAGCTGCTGCGGCTGGCCGCTGGGGATGATCATCCCGAGCTCCGAGCTGTGATCACCGGCCTCCCGGTCGCTGGCGTTGAAGGCAGTCTGCGCGTCCGTTTCTTCGACGATCAAAGTCTGGCCGGGCGGGGAGTGGTCCGGGCCAAGACCGGCACGCTGCGCAAGGTGCATAGCCTCGCCGGGGTGGCGCGTACGGCTGACGGATCCCTGCTCACCTTCGCATTCTTGATCAACAACCCGAAGAACGACTTCGCCGCCAATGTTTGGCTTGACCGCGTGACGACTGCCATCAGCCGCTGCGGCTGCGGGAGCTCCTAAGCACCTCAACCCTGGTCACCGCCAGAAGTGATTCGTTGCTCTGGCATACAGTTTTTGGTATGGCAACCTCGGTGATCGACTGGACCATTGCGCTGAACACGGCTACCAAACTGGTGAAACCCGGCCCTGAAATCTCCCGGGACGGGGCGGCAGCAGTCGTCGGCGAGTTGCGGCAGGCCGCCTCGCGCGCTGAGAGCTATGTCACCGGGGTGACCGGTCTGCACGCACCTAGCGGCACGGTGCCGGTTGTTGTGGTCGATCGGCCCCGGTGGATTCAGGCCAACCTGGACGGCTTCCGGCAGGTGCTGATGCCGCTCACCACAAAGGCCGCTCAGAAACTGCGGCAGAGCAACCCAGCGATGACCCAGCTCGGATCACGGCTTACCGGCATGGAGGTCGGGGCGCTGCTCAGCTACCTTGCGTCGAAAGTCCTTGGACAGTTCGATCCTTTCTACCCGGGCGCTAACGGAGAGCCGGGTGGCCGGCTGCTGCTGGTGGCCCCCAACATCGTCTCGGTGGAGCGGGAACTCGAAGTCAACCCGACCGATTTCCGACTGTGGGTCTGTCTCCATGAGGAAACCCACCGAGTGCAATTCGCTTCGGTGCCGTGGCTGCGCGAATACATGAACTCCCAGATCGAGCAGGTCGTGAACTCAGCCGAACTCGATGCCGAAGTGCTGCTGAGGATGGTTGGCGACGCCATTGCCCGGCTCCTCGAAGCGCTGCGCAGCGGCGAGGAGCTGTCCATCGTCGACCTGGTTCAAACTCCGTCTCAGCGAGTAATCATCGATCGCATCACAGCGGTGATGTCCTTGATCGAAGGCCATGCCGACGTGGTCACTGAAGGGGTCGGTCCCGATGTGATCCCGACGGTTGAGCTGATCAAGTCCAAGCTCAACATCCGGCGGCAAGGACAGGGTTTCGACAAGGTCGTTCGCAAGCTACTCGGTCTCGACGCCAAGATGCGCCAATACCGCGACGGCGCCGAGTTCTGCCGGCATGTCATCGCGGCAGTGGGCATGGACGGCTTGAACAAGGTCTGGACTTCGCCGGAGACGTTGCCGACTCGAGATGAGATTCGCAAGCCCGCCTTGTGGCTTGCCCGGATCCACCCGGAGCCCGCCGCGGCCTGAGGCGGCGCGTGTAGCAGCGGATGCGCCATGGCTCGCCGCGAGCTTGGGCCAGCCTCCTTGGCTGTCGTATCTGCGGTGGATACCGCTCTCGAAGCCGAGGATCGCGCGTTACTCGTTGCCTGTTCCGGCGGCGCCGATTCCCTCGCTCTGGCGGCTGCCGCCCTACGGGTGGGAACGCGTCGTGCCTTGCCGGTGGCCGCGATGATCGTCGACCACGGGCTGCAAGCAGAATCGGCTGAGGTCGCCGCTCTGGCGCGGGATGAGCTGCGCGAACTGGGCTATGCCGACATCGCAATCGAGCGCGTGTCGGTGGACCCGGCGGCGGGATCAGGTCGAGAAGCCGCCGCGCGCGATGCTCGTTATCGCGCCTTGGCCGATCGCGCCGCAGCGCTCGGCGCTACCACGTTGCTGGGTCACACCCTGGACGATCAGGCCGAGACGGTGCTGCTGGGCCTGGCCCGCGGGTCGGGTGCCAGGTCACTGGCAGGCATGGCGGTCCGTTCCGGCGGTTATCTGCGGCCGCTCCTCCGGCTCCGCCGCGCAACTACGCAGGCAGCGTGCGACGAGTTGGAGCTGCACTCATGGACCGATCCGCACAATACCGACCAGGGCTTCGCCCGGGTAAGGGTCCGAGAGGTCGTGTTGCCGACGCTCGAGCAGGCATTGGGGCCCGGTATCGCCGAGGCGCTGGCCCGTACCGCCACACTGTTGACAGATGACGCCGACCTGCTGGATCGGCTGGCCGATGAGGCATATCCGGGCACCGACACCTTGGACTGCCAGTTACTTGTCAGCCTACCGCCTGCGCTTAGGCGGCGCGTGCTGCTGCGCTGGCTCCGGGCTGGCGGCGCAACCGACCTCACCAGCGCACACCTGGGCCGGGTGGAGTCACTCATCACCCACTGGCATGGCCAGGGTCCCGCGCAGCTGCCGTCCGCTGAGGTGGTGCGCGATGGTGGCGTGCTGAAGATCAGCACCCCGGGTGTCGGCATTCGCTGAAGTCTCGCATCCCTCCGTACGCCTTGTGGCAGGCTGAAGCCGTGGACGAAGCTCAGCTCGACGGCGACATCTCCCGAGTGCTCTTCACGTCCGAACAGATCGCCAAGCGCATGGTCGAGCTGGCCGCCAAAATCGACGCCGATTACCGAGGAAAGGATTTGCTCCTCGTCGGAGTCTTGAACGGAGCTGTGATGGTGATGGCTGACCTTTCCCGGGCCCTCACCCTTCATTGCCGGATGGACTGGATGGCCATCTCGTCCTACGGATCGGGCACCAAGTCGTCGGGGGTGGTTCGGATCCTCAAGGACCTCAGCACGGACATCGCCGGAGTCCACGTTCTTGTGGTCGAGGACATTGTCGACACTGGTCTGACCCTTTCCTATCTGGTCAGCAATCTAGTGTCTCGAGGACCAGCCAGCCTGAAGATCATGGCCGCCTTCCGGAAGCCCGAGGCAGCGAAGAACGCGGTGGACATCGCGTACGTCGGCTTTGACATTCCCAACGAATTCGTCGTCGGCTACGGGCTGGACTATGACGGGCGCTACCGCAATCTCACCTCTGTCGCTACTCTGGCGCCCCACATATATAGGAGCTGACATCGCGCGCGACTAGGGGTTACTTGGCCCACGACGATAGCCTTGGCAGATAGCAGTCTCTTCCGAGCTGCTCCAGACTAGGCAGGTTATGAACTTTCGACGCATCTTCCGCGGTCCACTGTTGTGGATCGTTCTCGCCGTTGTGGTGATCGGACTTCTGCTCGACTTCAGCGGTAGCCTGACCGGCGGTTACAAGGAGGTCCCCACTTCTCAGGTGGTCTCCATCATCAACAGCAACCAGCCGCTCAGCCAGGTAACGCTGATGGACGGTGACCAAGAAATTCGGGTCACCCTGAAAGACGCCGCCAAGACCAAGTACAAGGCGATTTGGGTCGGCAATCAGAGCGACGAGATCATCAAGCGGCTCGATCAGCGGGTTGCTGACAAGACGCTCGACCAGTGGGTCGGCGAGAAGGTGACGCCGGGATTCTTCTCGTCCTTGCTCGGCACCCTCATCCCCTTCATCATCATCGGCGTGCTGTTCTTCTTCCTGCTCAACTCGGTGCAGGGCGGCGGCAGCCGGGTCATGCAGTTCGGCAAGTCCAAGGCAAAGATCGCCAACAAGGACACGCCCAAGACCACCTTCCGCGACGTCGCGGGCGTCGAGGAGGCCATCGAAGAGCTGCAGGAGATCAAGGAGTTCCTCGCAGAGCCAGCGAAGTTCCAGGCGGTCGGTGCAAAGATTCCCAAGGGCGTGCTGCTGTACGGGCCGCCCGGAACCGGCAAGACGCTGCTGGCTAGGGCGGTGGCCGGCGAGGCAGGCGTTCCGTTCTTCTCCATCTCCGGCTCGGACTTCGTCGAGATGTTCGTCGGTGTCGGCGCGTCTCGGGTCCGCGATCTGTTCGAGCAGGCCAAGGAGAATGCCCCGGCAATCGTGTTCATCGACGAGATCGACGCGGTCGGTCGCCATCGTGGCGCCGGCATGGGCGGTGGGCACGACGAGCGCGAGCAGACCCTGAACCAGCTGCTGGTCGAGATGGACGGCTTCGACGTGCGCGGCGGCGTGATCCTGATTGCCGCGACCAACCGGCCGGACGTGCTGGACCCGGCGCTGTTGCGGCCCGGACGCTTCGACCGTCAGATTGCCGTCGAGGGTCCCGATCTGAAGGGCCGCTTCCAGATCCTGAAGGTGCATGCCGAGGGTAAGCCGATGGCACCAGACGTCGACCTGGAAGCGGTGGCTCGCCGCACGCCGGGCTTCACCGGTGCCGACCTGGCCAATGTGCTCAATGAGGCGGCCCTGCTCACCGCACGGCAGAACTCGCGCATGATCACCAACGAGTATCTGGACGAGGCGATCGACCGGGTAGTTGCCGGTCCGCAGAAGCGCAGCCGGCTGATGAACGAGCGTGACAAGCTGGTCACCGCCTACCATGAGGGCGGCCACGCCTTGGTGGCAGCCGCGCTGCCCGGGACCGACCCGGTCCAGAAGGTCACGATCCTGCCCCGCGGCCGAGCCCTCGGCTACACGATGGTGTTGCCCGAAACCGACAAGTACGGCAACACCCGAGCTGAACTGCTCGACCAGCTCGCGTACATGATGGGAGGCCGGGCTGCGGAGGAGTTGATCTTCCACGACCCCACGACCGGCGCCAGCAACGACATCGAGAAGGCGACAAAGCTGGCCCGGGCAATGGTGACGCAGTACGGCATGACTGAGCGGCTGGGTGCAATCAAGCTCGGGACCGGGGACGCCGAGCCGTTCCTCGGCCGGGATTTCGGCCACGAACGGGACTACTCCGAGGAGATCGCAGCGATCATCGACGAGGAGGTCTCGAAGCTGATCGGCAATGCCCACCAGGAGGCTTTCGACATCCTGACCGAGAACCGCGATGTCCTGGACGATCTGGTCCGGGCGCTGTTCGAGAGGGAGACCTTGGATCGGGAAGAGGTGGCCGTGGTCTTCCAGCCGCTCAAGCTGTGGCCGAGGCGGCCGGCATGGACCGGCTCCGACACCCGGGTTCCGTCGACCCGTCCCCCGGTGACCCCACCGCCACCTACAGTGAACGGCCACGGTAACGGTCACCAGCCGGGCGCACAGCTCCCGCCTGGTGATACCACCCCGGCAGGTGGTGCGCCGGTGCCTCCGGGCCACACTCCGGTACCTCCTCAGCTGCCGCCCGCCGGTCCTGACTTTCGATGAGTGATCGGGCTGCGGCGAGCCGCCTGACCCCAGTCCCTTGGCCGCGCGGGACCGGACGGTTCGACCACGACCGGGTCGTGGCCGCCGTGAGGGAGATTCTGATCGGAATCGGGGAGGATCCCGACCGCCCTGGACTTCGGGACACACCGGAACGGGTGGCACGGTCGTACGCCGAGATGTTCCAAGGTCTCCGGCAGGAGCCGGAATCGGTGCTATCGACCGTATTTGATCTTGGGCACGACGAGTTCGTGCTGGTCAAGGACATCGAGGTCTGGAGCTGTTGTGAGCACCACCTTGTGCCGTTCACCGGAGTGGCGCACGTCGGCTATATCCCGAATACCGACGGCAGGATCACCGGTCTATCCAAGCTCGCCCGGCTGGTCGATCTCTATGCCAAGCGGCCGCAGATTCAAGAGCGGCTGACGACGCAGGTCGCTGAGGCCCTGGAGCGCGTCCTCGAGCCCCGGGGAGTGATCGTTGTGATCGAGTGCGAGCACCTGTGCATGACGATGCGCGGCGTTCGCAAGCCCGGTTCGAAGACGGTGACCAGCGCCGTACGCGGCCAGCTCCGCGATGCCACTACTCGGGCCGAGGCCATGCAACTGATCACCAGGACCTGAGCCGTCCCTCATACCCCTCGTATCCCGGCGCCTGCCTACTCGCTGCCCAAGGTCGGAGGGTGCGCGGGCCATAAGGTTGTCGCCGTGAACGGATTCCCGGCGGTGGCGGGTCTGCCGCAGCCAGGGCGCACGCTGGTGATAGGAATTCTCAACGTCACGCCGGACTCGTTTTCCGATGGCGGCGAATGGTTGGACCGTTCGAAAGCCGTCAAGCATGGGCTGCAGCTGATGGCTGATGGAGCGGACATCATCGATGTCGGCGGCGAATCGACGCGGCCCGGCGCCGTCCGACCAGCAATGGGGGAGGAGCTACGCCGGGTGCTGCCCGTGGTAACTGAGCTGGCTGCGGCGGGCGCAGTAGTCAGCATCGACACCATGCGGCCAGAGGTGGCCTTGCAAGCGGTGGCAAGCGGCGCTCGCATGGTCAATGACGTCTCGGGCGGTAGAGCAGATCCCGCCATGTTGCATGCGGTTGCCGAGCTGGAGGTGCCGTACGTGTGCATGCATTGGCGCGGGCACTCCACCGACATGCAGAGCCTGGCCAGCTACACCGACGTCGTCGCGGAGGTGATCGCCGAGCTTCGTGATCAGGTGACGTTGGCGATGTCGGCGGGCATCGCTTCGGAGCGGCTGATCATCGATCCGGGCTTGGGATTCGCGAAAACAGCGGATCACAATTGGCAGCTGTTGAAGCGCGTGAACGAGCTGGCTGACCTGTCCTTGCCTGTGCTCGCTGGGGTCTCACGCAAGTCTTTCCTCGGTGTCTTGCTGGCAGCCCCCGACGGCACGCCCCGACCACCGAAGGAACGTGACGAGGCCTCGGCAGCGCTGACCACAATCCTTGCTGAGCAAAGGATCTGGGGGGTCCGCGTGCATTCGGTACGGGCAAGTCGGGACGCCATTGCAGTGGTCAACCGCCTCAGCCAAACTCGACCTTGAGCCCCGCGCATGAATTGTGAGCCCTCGATATGAGGCTTGGAGTGCAGGCGCGGGCTCACAGTCAGGAGGAAGGTCGTGCTGGGGCCGTCTCGCCATGCGGGGGACTTGTGATGGTCCGATAAGGTCGCCCCTGTGAGGAGGTGAGATGGCAGCACAGCCTCTCGAGCGCCACGGCACGTCCCCCGCTCCGATCTCGCATTCGCTGCCGGATGCCGACCGCATCACACTGCGTGGCATCACCGCCTTCGGCCACCATGGCGTCTACGACTTCGAACGCGAGCGCGGCCAGCGCTTCGTGGTTGACGTCGACTGCAGTGTTGACCTGAGCCGAGCAGCCGCGGATGACGACCTAGGACAGACCCTTGATTACGGCGCGCTGGCGCAGGCCATCGTCGCCAACGTCGAAGGGCAGCCGCTCAATTTGATTGAGGCCTTAGCCGATCGAATTGCTCGTACCTGCCTCGATTTCGGAGCGGTACAAGCCGTTGCCGTCACAGTTCACAAGCCCGAGGCGCCGATTCCGGTGACGGCTGCCGACGTTGCCGTCACGTTGACAAGGAGTAAGTGAGATGACCAGCCCCAATCCTCACGCGATCGACGCCGACACTCTCAGCGGAATGAAGCCCCTGCGCAAAGTCGTCTATTCGATTGGTTCCAACCTGGGTGATCGGCTCGGCAATCTGCAAGGCGCGGTGGATGCTCTTCGCGACACCCCTGACGTGATGATCGTTGATGTCTCCTCGGTTTATGAGACCGAAGCCCTTGGTGGTCCGCCCGACAGTCCGCGATTTCTCAATCTGATCGTCGTTGGGGAGTCGACCTTGGACCCTCGGACGCTCCTTGATCGTGCGCTGGCGATCGAGGATGCTTTCGGCCGCCGCCGAACCGGCGAGAGGTGGGCGCCTCGTACCCTTGATATGGATCTGATCATGGTCGGCAACACAAAACGTGATCAAGACGATCTCAAACTGCCGCACCCACTCGCCCATGAGCGCGGCTTTGTCCTGGTTCCGTGGCAGGAGATCGATCCGACCGCAGAACTGCCCGGCAAAGGCTCAATCTCGAAGTTAGCGGCCGCCGCGGACACTTCGGGAGTCGTTCGCCGAGCTGACCTGATCATCGAGAGCGATTGATCACGCTTGACCTCACAGGAACCAACCGGCGGTTCGGTCAAGACCACGCCGCCCCGCGCGCTTGCCGTCGCCGCACTCTTCGGCGCCCTCACTGGTTGGCTGCTGGTTGCCGCCTCCAATAGCTTCGACCTGACACCACCACAAGTCCCGTGGACCGCACCGATCGGTCTGATCTTGATCGCCGGCCTGGTGGGCATCTTGGCGTACGCGACCCATGCTCGAATTCAGGTCCGAAGGGAGCGAATGGATCCGCAGCGGGCGGTTGCATTTCTTGTCCTAGGCAAGGCATCCGCGCTCGCGGGTGCGCTGGTGGCTGGAGGTTACCTGGCGTATGCATTGATGTTCATCACCAGGCTGGATGCCGAGGCACCTCGTGATCGGGTGATCCGATCGGCGGTCGCCGTGGTTGCGGGCATTGGACTGGCCATTGCGGGTCTGCTGCTGGAACGAGCGTGCAAGGTGCCAGGGGGAGAGGATGAGAACGAGGCCGAAGACACGGACGAGTAGCAGCCGAAATCCCGGGACCGGAGGACCGGCGGGAATATCGTGACGGCGTGACCCCCCTCAATTTCGCTGACTCATCGCCGAGCCGCCGTGCGGCGACGGTCTCGCTCCGCCGCACCGTCACGGCCGTGTTGATCATCGGTACTGTTCTCTCCCTGGTCTTGGCGTTCGGGCCTGCATGGGCTGCGCGGATCGGAATCGCGGTGGCTGTCACTGCTGCCGTCCTGTCTTCCGCCCTAGCCTGGCGGGAACTTTCCGAGGCCCGGCACCAGCACGCCAAAGAATTGCTCAACCTTGATCGGCAACATGGCCAGCACCTGGCCGAGGAACGCCGTCGCAATGCGGATGTTATCTCGGTGCTGACGTCACGGATCTCGGATCGTGCCGTGGTCATCGAGGCTCAGAAGCTGACGATCGCCCAGTTGAAGGCCCAGCTGTATTCAGTCAGGAAGGACAACGTCTCGCTATCGGCTGAGTTGAATCAGCGGAGCGCATTGATCGACTCGCTACGGGCCACCGTACGTTCCCGGGAGGCTGAGCTGATCGCGCTGCTTGCCGACGGAAGCGACGCTGAAGTCCACGCTCTGCCCCGCCGGGCGAATGCCGATCATGGGCCGGCTGCCGACACGCCGGAGGCCGGCCGAAATGGCGCCGGCGTCACCGATCTGGCGACGGTTGACGCCAAGGTGCTGCCCAACTTCGAGACCGCCCGCAGACTGGCCTAATAGATTTTCCCGCTGCGCGGGACCACGCTTCTGGAACGATGGCGGGGTGCCCACGTTTGCCGCGCTTCCTCCTTTGCCAGACTTGCCGCGACGCCTTGCGGCTGAGCCACCGGGATGGGTGCGGGAAGTCAACGTCGTAGTCGTGGGCTCTGGCATTGCAGGACTCACCGCCGCCCTGGAATGCCGTGATCTCGGCAACGTCATGGTGGTCACCAAGGATGTCGTAGCAGCCGGATCGACGCCCTGGGCCCAAGGCGGCATTGCTTCGGTGCAGGGCGCGGAGGACACCGTTCAGCAGCACATCGACGACACTCTGGTTGCTGGAGCCGGCTTGTGCAACCCGGAGGCCGTAAGGGTGCTTATATCCGAAGGCCCTGACGAGGTGGCAAAGCTGATCGCACGGGGCGCGGAGTTCGACCGCGACACTCGTGGAGCGCTCGAGCTGACTCGGGAGGGTGGCCATCTGCAGGACCGGATCGCTCACGCCGGCGGCGATGCCACGGGCGCTGAAATCGAGCGCGCCCTGGTCTCGGTGGTCAAAGCCGATCCGGCCATCGAAATCGTCGAACATGCCCTCGTGCTCGACCTCATCCTGGCCGACATTGGGCGCGACCCGACAACGGCGGTGGCCGGGGTGACCCTTCACGTACTCGGCGAGGGCACCCGAGGCGGGGTGGGGGCCATTCATGCCCGAGCCGTGATTCTGGCGACCGGCGGCATCGGTCAGATCTATGCCGTAACTACGAATCCCACAGTCTCGACCGGCGACGGAGTGGCCGCCGCCCTACGAGCAGGCGCCCGGCTCCGTGACATCGAATTCATCCAATTCCATCCAACTGTGCTGTACCTCGGGCAAGGTGCACGCGGCCAACTCCCACTGGTCAGTGAGGCCGTTCGGGGTGAGGGTGGTCACCTGCTGAACCAGAGGGGCGAGCGATTCATGCTTGGGCAGCATGAACTTGCCGAGCTAGCTCCTCGAGATGTGGTCGCCAAGATGATCATGAAACAGCTGGCCGAGGAGGGCTCTGATCATGTGTTCGTCGACGGGCGAATGCTAGGCGAGGAGGTGTGGCGGGTCAGATTCCCGACCATCCTGCAGAACTGCCGCCGAGCCGGGATCAACCCGGTGGTCGACCTCATCCCGGTCGCGCCTGCCTGCCATTACTTCTGCGGCGGAATAGAGACAAACTTGGACGGGGCAACCAATCTGCCCGGGCTCTTTGCCTGCGGAGAGGTGGCAAGCTCGGGTGTGCATGGAGCCAACCGGCTGGCTTCCAATTCGCTGTTAGAGGGACTCGTGTTCGCCCGTCGGATAGCAGCACGGTTGCTTGATCAGCTTCCGGCTCGGCGGCTGCCTGGTACGGATGACCGGCCGGCATGGCTGATCGACGGAGCGGTCGTGCCCGCGATGCAGCGTGCCATGAGCAAGCACGCCGGAGGCCTGCGCAACGCGGCCGGTCTCGATTCGTGTGCAGCAGAGCTGAGTTCGCTGGCAGAAACTCGAACTGAACGCGCTGGTCTGGAAGCCTGGGAGGCTACCAATCTAATGACAGTAGCAACGTCGATCGTGGCATCAGCTCGGCTGCGCGAGGAGTCCCGCGGAGCGCATTGGCGGGACGACTTCGAGGGGCGCCGCCCGGAGTGGCGGGGGCATCTGAAGGCCAGCCAGGATGATCATGGAATGCGGCATGAGTTCGTTCCGGTGCCGGACCTCATGGTTGCCGGCCGATGAAATACACCGAACTGTTCGAGGTTGAAGACCTGCTCACCAGTTGCGGCCTTGACGTCAACGCGGTGGCGCAAATCCTTGCCGATGCTTTGGAGGAGGATCTTGGCGGTCGCGGTTTGCTACCGCCAGGGTCTGCCGGTGTGGACGTCACTTCGGTAGCCACGATTCCAGTTGACGCGTTGGCCTCGGCCCAACTCGTTGCGCGAGCCGGGGGCACACTGGCCGGCCTCCCGGTTGCGGCGTACACCTTGGCACGGGTGTGCGGCACGGACTGGCCCTTCGACATTGAGCTGCACCGCGCCGACGGGGACGCGATCAGGCCCGGCGACGTTCTGCTTAATGTCACGGGCAACGCTCAGGCACTGCTTCGCGCCGAACGGGTGGCGCTGAACCTGCTGACCTTGATGTCCGGAGTTGCGACGGTAACGAGCGCCTGGGTCAAGGCATTGGCCGACACCAACACCAGGGTCCGCGACACCCGCAAGACCGTACCGGGGTTGAGGTTGTTGCAGAAGTACGCCGTGCGGGTCGGCGGAGGCGTCAATCACCGAATGTCGTTGGCGGACTCCGCGCTCATCAAGGACAACCACGCAATTGCGGCAGGAGGCGTTGTCGAGGCCTTTCGAGCTGTCAGGTCGGCGTATCCGGATCTCTCGGTTCAGGTTGAAGTTACTTCGTCGGAACAGGCCCGTGCTGTTGTTTCAGCGGGGGCGAGCGACGTTTTGCTCGACAACATGACTATTGAGGAGATGAGAGCGGTCGTTTCTGAACTGGGAAGTGCAGCACGCTTCGAAGCCAGTGGGGGACTGACCCTTGCTGAAGCCGCTGCTGTAGCGAGAACTGGGGTTGATTACGTGGCGGTTGGCGCGATCACGCATTCAGCGCCGGTGCTCGATATCGCCCTGGATTTTCTTAGTAACGTTCCAAATGTCGGGTAATCTCGATTCGTCAGGCAACTCTCACATTTCCTGGAGGTCGGTATGGCCCAGCAAGTAAAGGTGCTTCTGGTGGATGATTACGACGGTAGTCCTGCTGAGGAGACCGTCGTATTCGGTCTCGACGGCGCCGAGTATGAAATCGATCTGTCGTCAAAGAATGCGGCGAATCTTCGCGAAGCGTTGGCACCGTGGACTGCAAAGGCACGCAAGACCGGTGGCCGGCGGAGGAGAGGATCGAAGTCGTCAAGGGACGGTTCCAGCAGCAGTGACATCAGGGCATGGGCGCTTGCGCATGGTCATCAGGTCAGCAGCCGGGGCCGGGTATCGGCAGAAGTGCGCGAGGCGTTCGACAAGGCTCACTCGTAGCCGCTGTGCGGCAGATCGCCGGAGAAATTGCGCCCTGGGCGAACAGGGGTATCGCCCAGGGCCTCTTCTTTTGTTGGTCCATGTGGCCGGAGCAGAGCTCGGACGGGCCGGCCGACTACAGTGGACGCAGGGCGTCGAGGTGATCCATTCGGACACCGCGGCGCAACGCTGGTGAGGGAGCGCACATGTTTGAGCGGTTTACTGACCGGGCCCGACGTGTCGTGGTGTTGGCACAAGAAGAGGCTCGGATGCTGAACCACAACTACATAGGAACCGAACACATTCTTCTCGGACTCATCCACGAGGGTGAGGGTGTAGCCGCGAAGGCGTTGGAGTCCCTGGGTATTTCCCTTGAAGCGGTACGCCAGAAGGTCGAGGAGATCATCGGCCACGGCCAGCAGTCGCCAAGTGGGCACATCCCATTCACTCCGCGCGCGAAGAAGGTCTTGGAGCTGAGCCTCCGCGAGGCACTGCAAATCAACCATTCGTATATCGGGACCGAACACATCCTGCTCGGTCTGATCCGGGAAGGTGAAGGCGTCGCGGCACAGGTTTTGGTCAAGTTAGGCGCCGACCTGAACCGAGTGCGCAATCAAGTACTCCAGCTGCTCAGCGGATTTCAGGGCAAGGAGGCCGCGACTGCCGGCGCTCCCGAACAGGGGAGCACGCCCTCATCCTCGATGGTGCTGGACCAGTTCGGACGCAACCTCACTCAGGCAGCTCGGGAAAACAAGCTCGATCCCGTTATCGGTCGAGAGACCGAAATCGAGCGGGTTATGACGGTGCTTTCGCGGCGCACAAAGAACAATCCCGTCCTGATCGGCGAGCCGGGCGTTGGTAAGACCGCCGTTGTTGAGGGCCTCTCGCAAGCGATCGTGCGCGGTGACGTGCCCGAGACGCTGCGCGACAAGCAGATCTACACGCTGGACCTCGGTGCCCTAGTCGCCGGTAGCCGATATCGCGGTGATTTCGAGGAGCGTCTGAAGAAGGTGCTCAAGGAAATCAAGACTCGCGGCGATGTGGTGCTGTTCATCGATGAAATCCACACCTTGGTCGGTGCCGGAGCAGCCGAGGGTGCCATCGATGCGGCCAGCATCCTGAAGCCGATGCTGGCTCGCGGAGAGTTGCAGACGATCGGAGCGACGACCCTCGACGAATACCGGAAGTACGTGGAAAAGGACGCTGCCCTGGAGCGGCGGTTCCAGCCGATCCAGGTCGCCGAGCCGTCCATCGCGCTCACTATTGACATCCTTCGCGGACTGCGCGACCGGTACGAGGCTCACCACCGGATCACGATCACCGACGAAGCGCTGGTGGCCGCGGCTCAGATGGCTGACCGCTACGTCTCGGATCGGTTCCTGCCAGACAAGGCGATCGACCTGGTTGATGAGGCCGGCGCCCGGCTGCGGATTCGCCGGATGACCGCACCACCGGATCTGCGGGAGTTCGACGAGAAGATTGCCGCCGTACGGCTGGAGAAGGAAGCGGCGATCGACGCTCAGGACTTCGAGCGGGCCGCTGGGCTTCGCGACGACGAGAAGAAGCTGCTGACGTCTCGGGCCGAGCGCGAGGCTCAATGGAAATCCGGTGACCTCGATGTGGTTGCCGAGGTGGACGACGAGATCATCGCGGAGGTGCTCTCCACCGCAACTGGTATCCCGGTGTTCAAGCTCACCGAGGAAGAGTCAGCCCGGCTGCTGCGGATGGAGGATGAGATCGGCAGGCGCTACATCGGCCAGCACGACGCGGTCAGGGCTCTTTCCCGCTCGATCCGCCGTACCCGCGCCGGCCTGAAGGATCCCAAGCGCCCAAGCGGCTCGTTCATCTTCGCTGGGCCGTCGGGTGTCGGCAAGACCGAGCTGACCAAGGCGCTGACCGAGTTCCTGTTCGGTGACGAGGACGCGCTGATTCAGCTCGACATGAGCGAGTACTCCGAGAAGCACACCGCTTCCCGGCTGTTCGGCTCACCGCCTGGTTACGTTGGTTATGAGGAGGGTGGCCAGCTCACCGAAAAGGTGCGTCGCAAGCCCTTCAGCGTCGTGTTGTTCGACGAGGTAGAGAAGGCGCACCCGGACATCTTCAACTCACTGTTGCAGATTCTGGATGAGGGTCGGCTTACCGACGCTCAAGGTCGGCAGGTCGACTTCAAGAACACCGTGATTGTGATGACCACAAACCTCGGCACCCGCGATATCGCCAAGAGCGTCTCCCTCGGGTTCAGCCAGGGCTCGGACGTTGAAGGCAGCTACGACAAGATGAAGGCCAAGGTGTCGGATGAGCTGAAGCAGCACTTCCGGCCAGAGTTCCTCAACCGGGTGGACGAGATCATTGTCTTCCGTCAGCTCAGTCAGGAAGACATAGAGTCCATCGTGGATCTGATGGTTGGCCAGATAGAGGTCCGGCTGAAGGACAAGGACATGGGCATCGAGCTGACGCCGGCTGCCAAAACGCTGGTCGCCAAGCGGGGCTTCGACCCGGTGCTGGGTGCTCGGCCGCTGCGCCGCGCGATTCAGCGCGACGTGGAAGATCTCCTGGCGGAGAAGATCTTGTTCTCCGAGTTGAAGCCGGGCGAGATCGTCGTGGTGGATGTCGCCGATCCAGGCTCGGAGCATCCGTTCACCTTTACCGGAACGCCTCGGAGCCCCGCGCCAGACGTCCCGCCGGTCGAGTTCGACGGCATTGTCGAGGGCTTTGCTGAAGGCGCCGAGAACAAGGAGTAGTTGCACTCCGCATCCCTCACAGCGCAAGGAGCCCCGCGAGCTAGGTCGCGGGGCTTCTTCATCGATGGCGGGCGGTGCCGCCTTTCGCGTCCCGCGGGGCGCGTCTTTGCGCACAAAGCCGCAGATGTGGTCAGTTTTAGCTTTGGCCTGCTAAATCTTTGCGACTTGAACGGGCGGCGTTTGTAGAAGGTGATGATGCGGCCTCGGTCTTTGGAGCGGTATTCCGCCGAAGTCACTCCACTTCCGTCCATGGATCGCAATATTCCGAGAAATACTCAGCGTCTCTCACCCGGTAAGATGCTTTTCGAGGAGCTGCTGATATTTCACAGGCGTTTGGTATTCCAGGTGTCTTTTTGACCAAGTGACGCCGCTCATCCGCCGGTTCCTGGAATACCTCGTGCTGTGGTGCTGCGGTCGCGGAGTCAGGGCTTTCTAACGGGAAGTCATTCGGTGGAAATATGTTTCGTGTGTTGTCGTCAACCGCCGTGAAGCCTGGTAAAGGCGGCAATTCAGGGCTGAAGCCATGTTCCGACCGTGAACCTCCCGGCACAACCGAAGACCTGAGGATGTGTGCCGCTTGTCGGTCACAGCATCAGGCAGGTGTACCAGGTGCCAGGAATGATCTGGCAGGGTGGCGCAGTGAGCCCAACCAACGACCACGTGAGCCGGTGAACCGAACGCCAGCCCGCATTCCGGCCGTCTGGCTGGTGCTGGCCTCAATCTTCTCGGTGCAGTTCGGCGCGGCGATTGCCAAAGACCTTTTCCGGCTCATTACGCCGACCGCAATGGTGTGGCTTCGGCTCGTCACCTCCGCGGCCATCCTGTTGCTTGCGGTACGGCCGCGACTTGCCGGGCGAACACGAGGGGACTGGCTGATCGCACTAGGGTTCGGCGTCAGCCTGCTGATCATGAACTGGGCCATCTATCAGTCGTTCGCCCGAATCCCGCTCGGAGTCGCGGTGACCATTGAATTCCTCGGGCCGCTGGGCGTGGCCATCGTGGGCTCGCGGCAGCCGAGGGATCTGCTCTGGGTTTTGCTGGCCGGCACCGGTGTAGTGTTGCTCGGCCTGACACCCGGCGAACTGTCCGCGTCTGGTGTCGGCTTTGCGCTGCTCGCTGGACTGGCCTGGGCGGGCTACATCCTGTTGAGCGCCGAAACCGGCAGGCGCTGGCCAGGGTTGTCTGGGCTTACCGTGGCCAGCCTTGTTGGAGCCTTGGTGCTTGCTGGTCCGGCAGTCATCGAGACCGGATCGAACCTGTTGCACCCTCGGGTGCTCCTCCTCGGAGTCGCAGTCGGGTTGCTCAGCTCAGTGATTCCGTACAGTTTCGAGCTGACCGCGCTCCGCCATATCCCGCCGCGGGTCTTCGGCATCTTGATGAGCTTGGAGCCGGCGGCCGCCGCCATCGCGGCCATGATCTTGCTGGAAGAGTTCCTGCGGTCGAGCCAGTGGCTGGCACTGTTGTGTGTCGTGCTGGCGAGCGTCGGCGCCACCCGGAGCGCGCGATCGCCCGGAGAACCAACGGCGATCTAGTGCCCGAAAACGTCCGAATCGGTGACGTCCGCGTCTCCGCGGTCTAGGGCGGAGATCGCTTCCATATCGGACTCGGCGAGGGAGAAGTCGAATACATCGAGGTTCTCCGCGATCCGATCGGGATTGCCTGATCTGGGGATTGGCACCAGGCCCAGCTGAATGTGCCAGCGAAGGATGACCTGGGCGGCAGACTTGCCATAGCGTTCCGCGATCTCGTTGATCGTCGGGTCCGAGCGCAACTCAGTACTGCCGGCTCCGATCGGACTCCACGACTCAGTGACGATCTTGTGTTCTTCGTGGAAGCTTCGGCTGTCTTTGCGCGTCGCGTACGGACTGAGTTGAATCTGGTTGACATCTGGGACTATGCCTGACTCATCGAGCACGCGCTGCAGATGGGTCGGCTTGAAGTTCGAAGTGCCGATAGCACGCAGTGCCCCGGATTCCAGTAGTGCGCCGAGCCCTCGTACCGCGTCGACATAGCGGTCCTGATCCGGATTGGGCCAATGGACCAAGAAGAGGTCCAGATAATCCAGACCTAGACGATCAAGGCTCGCCTCGAAGGCGCTCTGCACGCCGGCGACGCTGTGCCAGTGACGATTGAACTTGCTGGTCACGAAGAGCTCCGCGCGATCGACACCGGAGTCTCGGATACCGCGGCCGACCCCATCCTCGTTCTCGTAGTTCTCGGCGGTGTCGAGCAGCCGGTAGCCCGTTTCAATCGCAGTCCGAACGGCGGTTGCGGCCTCCGCACCTCGTAGCGGTGAGGTGCCGAATCCGAGAACCGGCATGTTGGCGCCGTGGATCAGCTGGACAGTGGGTGCGACTGAGGTAGGCATGATCATCTCCTGGGACCTGGACTGGTTCTCGAACTGCCTGCTTGCACGGCGTGCCAAGTCCACCCTATGGAGCCGGGGCGTCGCTACTTCGGCAGGCCGCAGCGGTCGCAATCGAGGCTCACCAACAGCCCGTCGGCGAGGAGTGAGGCGAGGGAGCGCTCTCGCTGCTTGGGATCGGGCCAGGATGCTGCCAGCTCATCGACTGGCAGCGGCTCATCAGCAGTTCGGATAGCCGTAAGCAGGGCCCCACGGCATTGCCGGTCAGTCCCCTGGTAGCGCTGGGGGCCGTGGGGGTTGGGAGAGATCGGTAAGCCGCTGCGACGCCATCGGCAGATCTGGCTGATCGGACATGCTTCGCACCGCGGATCCCGGGCGGTGCAGATCAGAGCGCCAAGTTCCATGCTCGCCACCGCCCAGCGGGAGGCCGATGATCCATTGCCAGGCAGGAAATCGGCTGCTTGGATCCGCTCAGCGTTGCTGAGGGTCAGTGGCGGATAGGGCTGTCCTGCGGCCACCCGAGCGAGCACCCGGCGCACATTCGTATCCAAGACGATTTCTCGTTGCCGATGCGCGAACGCCAGGATCGCGGCCGCCGTGTACTCGCCAACTCCTGGCAGCCGCAGCAGTTGATCTTTCCGGTTCGGAACCCGGCCGTCATGCTGATCGGTGATTATTCGAGCGGCAGCGTGCAGTCGCAGTGCTCGACGTGGGTAGCCGAGCCTTCCCCACGCCCGTATCGCGTCTCCGGCCGGAGCTGCAGCGAGCGCTTTTGGCGTCGGCCACCTGTCCATCCACGCCTGCCACGGCCGCCCGACCCGTTCGACGGGCGTCTGCTGCAGCATGAACTCACTCACCATGATCTGCCAGGGCGTTGCCTCCGGCCGGCGCCACGGAAGATCGCGCGCATGAGACCCATACCAACGCAGCGTGCGTTGGACCACCTCTTGGCGCTCCGTGCCACTGAGGAGTTCCGACGCCCGAATTCTCGGTTGCCTGCTCTGCACTCAGCCACGCTAGCGGCTCCAAATCCCCTGAGCTTGGCCGAGGACGAACGTGGTGATGCGTAATGCACCCGAAGCCAACGATGGCCAGCGGGCTTATCCGCGGTCAACTGTCACTGGTGGGCTCGGCGAGTCTGCACTAGCTGGGAGCCGACGATCCTTAATGTCATCGATGTGAGCTCGATGCTGCATCCCGTCGGGCCGGAGCCCGTGCGGGTCTATTGGCTGCGCCGCCTGGTCATTCTCGGTGTCGGGCTGAGCTTGCTGGTCGCTGCGATCGCCATGATCATAAATGCGGGTGGCGCTTCGGCGATATCTGCAGATCCACCCCCGAGTGCTCCGCCGTTGCCGACCGCAGCTGCGGTGACGAACGCCGCCGTGTCGCCCACGCCCGCCGCCCTCGAGTCCTCGTCTGCGTTGTCAGCTTCTCCAAGGCGCTCCAGCGCAGCGTCACCGGGTGAGCTGGAGAGAGCGGGAACGTCCACCGCTCCATCGAAGTCAACCAAGGTAGCGCTTCCGGAGTGTGAACGGTCTCAGCTTCGAGTCACGTTGGCCGGAGATCGCACCTTGAAACTCAAGCAGCCAGCAACGTTTGCCCTCGCCGTGATCAACGGCTCGGCTGAGGGCTGTGCCGTATCTGTCAGTGCCAAGAACTTCGAGCTGAAGATCTACTCAGGAAGTGACCGGATCTGGAGCACGAAGGACTGTGCAAGGTCGGTTACCCCGATCACCGCAACCCTCGGCATCCAGCAGGTCATTGAGTGGGAGATGACGTGGGATGGGCAACGATCTGCCACCGACTGCGAGCATGACTCGGAGAGCCTCGAAGCAGGCACCTACGTTGCCACCGCCGAGCTGGCCGGTTCCCACCCGGTGCGGCTCCGGATGCTCCTCACCGACTAGTCAGGATTGCTGGCTGCCATGCTGCACTGGCGTGAGCTGACGCCTCTTTCTGTCTACGAGGAGGGGACGCGCTACTGCGCGATCTCCGAGGAAGGGAACAGAACGATCCACTACCGTCTTCAGAGCGCTGCTCAAGGTCGCAGCTGCGTGGATTCTCAGGCCATCCCGGATTGAGGTGACCCGGTCCGGTGCCTGAGGCATATCAGCTGGGACGATTGCGTCAGTGAAGCCAAGTCGGGCGGCCTCGGCAAGACGCCGCCCGGTGCCGGGACTCGGGCGAAGTTCACCTGCCAGCCCGACCTCTCCGATGGCCACCATCCGCTCTGGGACCCGAATATTCCGTTGAGCCGACCAGGCGGCGACGGCCGCCGCCAGGTCCGCCGAGGGGTCGCCGACCTTAGCTCCCCCGACAGTGGAGAGATAGACATCTGAGCCGGCCATGTTGAGCCCGCATCGCCTCTCCAGCACCGCGAGGACCATCGCCATCCGGCCGGGATCGACGCCATGCATCACCCGCCGGGGCTGAGGCAACACGGTCTTCGCGACAAGCGCCTGCAGCTCTGCGAGTAGCGGCCTACGGCCCTCCAGCGTCACGGTTACACACGTGCCAGGGACCGGTTCAGGATGCCGGGAGGTGAACAAGCCGGACGGATCAGGCACCTCGACAATGCCGGAATCGGCCATCTCAAAGCAGCCGACCTCATCGGACGGCCCGAACCGATTTTTTGTCGCCCGCACCATGCGAAAACCGGAGTGGCGATCGCCTTCAAAGGCCAACACCACGTCCACCAGGTGCTCCAACAGGCGCGGTCCGGCAATGGAGCCGTCTTTGGTCACATGCCCGACGATGATCACCGCCATGGCGCACTGCTTCGCCACGCGCACAAGGGCACCCGTCACTTCGCGTACCTGGCTTACACCGCCCGGTGAGCCGTCGGCCTCGGCGCTACCGATGGTCTGGACCGAGTCGACGACAAGCAGAGACGGACCGACCTGTGCTATGTGGCCGAGGACTGTGCCCAAGTCGTTCTCGGCCGTCAACAGCAGACTGTCGGTGATGGCATTGGTCCGTCCGGCTCTTAGCCGGACCTGGGCCGGCGACTCCTCGCCGGACACGTACAGGGTCGTGCGCCCGGCGCGAGCCCAGTGGGCGGCGACTTCGAGTGCCAGCGTCGATTTGCCGACCCCTGGCTCACCGGCCAGAAGCACCACAGCCCCCGGCACGATGCCCGCGCCCAGCACCCGGTCGAGCTCGGCCACACCAGTCAGCAGGCGCTCTGCCTGATCGGTACTGATCTGGCCGATAGGTGTCGCCTTGTTTCCTGGAACCGTAGAGGTAACGGAAACCAGCTTCGGCGCACCGGCCTCGATGACGCTGCCCCAGGTCAGGCACTCACCACAACGGCCGACCCAGCGAGCAGTGGTCCAGCCGCATTCAGTGCACTTGTGTGACGCTCGAGTTGCTGCCTTGGCCATGCGTAGAAAGCTAGGACCGACCACTGACATTTGATGGCGGCCATAGACCAGCTCAGGTCGAACCTAAGAGCGCGGCAGTGTTCCAGCGATCGCGATGACCCGTTGGTTTGCCTCACGCTCCCCAACGGTGATCCGAATGCCATCCCACGCGTCGCCGGCGAGGAATGGCCGGACGGCTATTCCGCCGGCAGCAAACGCCTTCGCGTAGTCCGCGGCCAAAGGCCCGGCAGGAAGCCAGAGGAAGTTTCCCTGAGCATCAGGCACATCGAAGCCTAGATCCAGCAGCGACTGGACCAGTTCGCCGCGCGCCTTGGTCAGATCGGCAACTCGGGCCAGGAGCTCCTCCTCAGCGGCGAGTGATGCGATAGCCGCTGCTGAAGCCAGGATGGAGACGCCGAAGGGCAGCGACGCGGCCCGTACAGCAGCTGCCAGCTCCGGGTCGGTCACGCCGTAACCAATTCGAAGCCCAGCCAGCCCGTAGGCCTTGGAGAAGGTCCGCAGCACCGCGATGTTGGAGCGGCCACCCAGCACCTCCAGTCCGCGGAGGGCCTGCGGGTCGGTGATGAACTCGACGTAGGCCTCGTCCAGAACGATCAAGATGTCGTCCGGCACCGAGTCGACGAAGTCGATCACTGCGTCGTTTGAGAGAGCTGGTCCAGTGGGATTGTTGGGCGAGCACAACAGGATAACCCGGGTCATCCCACTTACTGCGGCGCGCATGGCGTCAAGATCATGGACTGCCCCGGCGGCAAGCGGGACGGGCACTGGCGTTGCACCGGTCAGTTGCACGGCGATCGGATAGGCCTCGAAACTCCGCCAAGCGAAGATCACCTCGTCGCCTGGCTCACAGACCGCTTGGAGCAGTGAGTAGAGCACCGCCACTGAGCCGGCGCCGAAGGCAAGCTGTGCATGATCAACGCTCAATCGGTTGGCCACCGCAGCTGCGATTGCACTGTTGGCCATGTCCGGATAGCGGTTCATCAGCGAGCTTGCCTTGGCGGTGGCCTCGATGACGCCCGGTAGCGGGGGGTAGGGATTCTCATTGCTCGACAACTTGTACGAGCCGCCGAGGCTGGCCGGCTTGCCGGGCAGATACCTCGGCAGACTGGCTAGGGACGGCCGTACTCGCACGGTCACAGCGTTACCTCACCGCGCGGCGTGCTGAATATCGCCGCCATCAGTCCGGGCCGGCCGTTGGGCTGGATCCAGTCCACGTCAACATCGCGCAGCACCGTCTGGATGCGGCCGCCGAGCCACTGATTGACCCGTTGCTGATCACCTGCCAAGACGATCTTGAGCAGCTCGACGACCTGATGACCATTGGCCGAGGGGTGAATTGAGGGGTCGCTCAACCATTTGACGAAGAACGGCAACTGCGGGTCGACTTGCAGGTCCTTGACGCCCAACTGCTGCCATTCCAGGGTCGTACCGTCTGGCAGGTGACGGACGCCATCCACCGGCGCTCGCCCGATTCGGTGCTCCAACGGCCCAAGATCATCAACTGCGACCACCCAGCCCAGCCAGCCCCCACCGCTTTCCGAGCGGGCTCGCACGGCCTGGCCAAATGGCGCCTTCTCGGCAGCTGGATGATCAAGGACTTCAACCACTTCGAGGTAGTGCCGGGCGGTGAGGGGCAAGATCGCATTGCGGGTTCCGAACCGGGGATGAAAGCCGCCGTCGTAGAAGGTTGCACCCAAATGCGCGCCGAGCCGCCGGGTCGTCTCCGCCAGGCCCTCCGGCCCGGCAGCAAATGACAGGTGGTCCAACCGCATGGGCTCATTGTTGCGGCTGGACCCCTACGAACCCCTCTGGGGTAGGGCGATTAAGTCCGCGAGCGGGCAGTGCCCTTGCCACCCGGAGCGCGACCGCGGCGAGGAAACACAATGGTCAGCCGACTGGCGCCGGATCGGCTGGATGCCGCATCAAACCGCCTGGCCGGGCCTCGAACTCCGCACACAGCTGAGCCAGGATCGCGTACGCCGCCTTGCCCATCAACGCGATCAGCTCTGCCTGGCTGCTGCGGTAGACCGGCAACCGGCCGTGGTGCGCCTCCGTGTTCGCGGTGCAGTACCAATCCAGATCGTG
>Ga0126312_10000150_pt1 | contig 33388 bp, 32 predicted proteins | sample Plot104A_FD_92537 | JGI IMG/M metagenome (GOLD analysis project Ga0126312, IMG submission 92537) | Serpentine soil microbial communities from UC McLaughlin Reserve, CA, USA - Plot104A | ecosystem: Environmental > Terrestrial > Soil > Grasslands | place: USA: UC McLaughlin Reserve, Lake County... | reverse complement strand
GGTGCGTGAGCGTCGAAGACGGCCCTGCCCAGCGCGGGCCAGTCCTCGGCCAACGAGCGATTACAGCTTCAGGGGACCGCCCAAGTCCGATCAGAGTTTCGCTTCCCCATGGAAGGAGGAGCGACCGACGCCACCCCAGACGCTCGCTGCGGACGACCGAGGACCGCAAGCGTCGGCGATTCGGGCGCAGACGCTCGCGCCTCGTCCAAGGCGCTCGTGCGGCTGAACGCGCTCTTGCTCGGCGCTTATGGCCGACGTGCGAGGATCGCGGAATGCGCTCGGGGGTCATCGCCGGCTGTGCACTGCTGTCAACGCTGCTAGTGGTCGCGCCGGTGACCGCGGCCCCGCCCGGTGGGCTGCGGCCGCTGCCGGGCAAGGCGGGGTGCATCGGCGAGCGACACACCGGGCCGAAGTCATGCGCGGTCGGGCGGGCGCTCGGGGACCTACGAGCAATCGCCCTCGACCCCGCCGGGCGGGGGGTGTACACCGCGGCCTTCCAGAACGGCATCAGCCACGTCGTCCGCGGAGCTCGCGGCCGGCTTGGCGTGCCCGCGGGGCCCGGCGGCTGCGTGGCCGGGCGCAACGCCGACGACCACGACGGTTGCACCGCCGTGCCCGACCTCGACGATCCCGAAGGCCTAGCCCTCAGCCCCGATGGCGCCCAGTTGTACGCCGGCGTGAGCAACACCGGCGCCGCCCTCGGGTTTGCGCGCTCGGGCGCCGGGGTCCTGGCCCCGCTGCCGCCTCCCGGCGGCTGCGTCGGCGCGCCGGCAACGGGGCCGTCGCCGACGCCGGCCCGATGCACGCCTCTACCCGTGCTCGCGCTGTCCAAAGGCGTGGCCGTTTCCGCGGACGGCCGCTTCCTCTACGTCGCCGCCCACGACGCGGTGGTGGGCCTCGCACGCGACCCGGGCACCGGGAACCTGAACCCGCTGCCGCTACCGGGCGGGTGCGTGCAGCAGGCGCCGGCGCCTGACGGATGCGCCCCCGGTCGCGGGCTCTCCGACCCCCAGTCGCTCGCGCTGACCACCGACGGGCGCTTCCTCTACGCCGAGGCGGGCAACGGAGTGGCTGTCTTTGCACGCGATCCTGGGACCGGGACGCTCGCGCAGCCGGCCGGGCCCGAGGGGTGCGTCCAAGCGGGCGGGACCGAAGGCTGCACTGCAGCCCGCACTGGCACGAGTCCGTTCGGCAGCAACGGCGTCGTCCTCAGCCCGGATGGCCGAAACCTCTACGAGGCCTTCGACGGCGGCGTGGCGGCGTTCGCCCGCGACCCCCAGTCCGGCGCCCTGACCCAACTTGCGGGCACAAAGGGTTGCCTGACCCGCGGCGGCAAGAACGGCTGCGCCCGTTACAACGGCGCCACGCAGGCCTTCTCGCTGGCGGTCTCGCCCGACGGCGCGTCGGTCTACCTGTCCGGAGCCCATAACGCGGCGGCAAACGCGTTGCTGGCTTTCACTCGCTCGCCCGCCGACGGTTCACTGCGCCAGCTTCAAGGGCGAGCCGGCTGCTACCTCGACCACACCTCGACCGCACGCCGCGAGGGGTGCACCGCCGTGCGCGTCGCCGCCGAGGGCGGAGTTGTGGTCAGCGGCAACGGTCGGCTCGTCTACGGCATCACCGACGAGGTAAGCGCGTTCGCCCGGCACACCTGAGGCAGGCGCAACCACACCGTGGCCAGGCCGGGCGGGCGACCCTGGTCGCCCCCGAGCGCTCACCGACCACGGGGGGCACCTCGACCCGAGCACGCGGAGGGCTGGTCGAGGATCAGCGGCACACCGACGACACCGGTGGCCGGCTATGCCTGCGTTCACCGGGGATCCTCTCCCAGCGCGACGGTACGCAGGACGGGGTCGCGAAGCGGCCCGCCAGGGCGGCCACGACCTCAGGCTGCGAGGCGCCACTCCTGTCTCTAACGGCACTGGCTTTTACAATATTGGATTTTAAAGGGCCTCCTAAGGCCGGATCCGTGCTGAGGTCGGAAGCGCAGCACGAGTGGGAGCTCAAAGTGGCAAAGTCGACGTACACGATTAACGGAACCGATGGCAGCGTGGAGTTCACGATCATATCCTCGACCTTCACGAACAACTCCTCGTGCGAGATCACCGGAGCACTCGAGGTCGTCGATGAGGGCTGAGATCCGGTGCCGAGCGGCCTCGTTCGAGCGTCCGATAATGTCCTCATTCCGCGAAGTCGGGGGAGGAGGCGCCCGATGCCTGCACCGCTTCGGCTGCGTGGCGACGAAGGCGACCTGCTTGTCCGCCACCACGCCACCGTTCACTGTCGCGTCACACGATGGGTGAAGACGTCAGCCGCCAAACGTCGACGACGCCTGCTCCATCCCCTTGGTTACAGCTCCTCCGGCATCGGGAAGTCGCTGCAGAGCAACGTATTTCGGGATAGCGGCGAGTCGGCCAGGCGAAACGTGTCCCGCGACGAGGTGCTTGAGGTCCGAAGCTGATAATGCGCCAGTCATGCTCATGCTTCTCGCGCAGTGACAGCCGACAACACTGTTGAAGCGTCGGCGATGGCGGCCGCGCAGGCCGTCGCCCGTAAGCACGGCGTGGCCTGCGACGAGACAGCGCGGATTGCGGCGGGCAGCAACGTACTGGTGCATCTGAAGCCCGCACCCGTCGTGGCGCGGGTGATGACCGGGACGGCGGTCCTGCACGATGACGCCGAGCGATGGCTGGCGCGCGAGGTGGCCGTCGGTGCCTTCCTGGCCGAGCGGACCGACCTGGTCGTTCCGCCGACCGACGTCCTGCCGCCGGGCCCGCACGAGCAAGACGGGTTCTGGATGACGATGTGGAAGTTCGTTGCACACGACGAGCGGGCTCCGCCGCCCGAGCCACGGGAGCTCGGTCATTCGCTACGGGCACTGCATGCGGCGCTCGGCGACTTTCCGGGTGATCTGGCCCCGCTGAGTGAGATTCGCGACTGGCTCGGGCGCCTGCTCGCCGAGCTGCGTCCATCGCCGGCGTTGACCCAGCGGGACATCGACTGGCTTCGCTTCGAACTGGACGCACTGACGCCCGCGGTCTTCGAGAGCTCGCTGCCCGCTCAGGCGCTTCACGGCGACGCCTCGATGTCGAATCTGCTGCGTACCGACGGTGGACTGGTCTGGACCGATCTCGAGGACGTCTGCGCCGGCCCCGTCGCGTGGGATGTTGCAGGCCTGGTGGCCAGCGCGAGGGCTCGTGGGCAGAGCGCGAAGTTCATCGAAGAGCTCCTCGCCGCCTACGGCGAACCGGACGTCGAAGGCCTCGAGACCTTCCTCGACGCCCATGCTCTGTATGAGGTTGTCTGGCACGCGTCCGAGGCCCGACGCCGACGGCGGGCCATGAAGCGAGCGGCCGACAGTCTGGCGCTCTGGCGCGACCGGCGGGCAGACTGAGAGGGCGACGGTGGAAAGGCGGTGACCTCCCCTGTCCACCTCCAATTTATACCGGACACGGGGCCTGCATGAAGCCCCGGCTCGTGCCGCATAATCGCCCGCCGCAAACCCAGGACCTACGGAGATGGAGCAGCAATGCGCGCGCTTATCGCGACGTATCCGATGGGAGGACGAGCATGACCGAGCATGCGGTGGTGATCGCCGGAGGCGGGCCGGCGGGGATGATGCTGGCGGCTGAGCTGGCGTTGGCGAAGGTCGACGTCGCGATCGTCGAGCGGCGTCCCGATCACGTGCTGGCCGGCTCACGGGCCGGCGGCGTGCACTCCCGTACGATCGAGGTGCTCGATCAGCGTGGGGTCGCCGATCGGTTCCTCGCGGAGGGTCAGGTGGCTCAGGTCGCGACGTTCGGCCCGACCGTGTTGGACATGAGCGACTTCCCGACACGTCATCCGTACTCGCTCGGAATCTGGCAGAACCAGATCGAGCGGATCATGGCCGCCTGGATCGCGGAGCTGCCGGTGCGGATCCGTTACGGACGTGACGTGACGGGCTTTGCCCAGAACGACACCGGTGTCGCCGTCGAGCTGTCCGACGGCCAGTCGCTTCGGGCGCAGTATCTCGTCGGGTGCGACGGAGGACGCAGCGTCATCCGTAGCGGGGCCGGCATCGAGTTCCCGGGGTGGGATGCGACCAGGAGCAATCTGATCGCCGAGGTCGAGCTGACCGAGGACCCGCCGCAGGGCGTCCACTACGACGCCATCGGCGTTCACGGCCTGCACAGGATGGAGGACGGCAGGAGGGTCCGGGTGGTCGTGACCGAGCAGCAGGTCGGGCCTAGCAGCGATCCCACCCTGCGCGATCTGAGCAAGGCGCTCATCACCGTGTACGGCACCGACTTCGGGATCCACAACCCCCCTGGATCTCCAGGTTCACCGATATGACTCGCCAGGCCGCCGCCTACCGCGCGGGACGCGTCTTACTCGCCGGCGACGCCGCACACGTGCATTACCCGGCGGGTGGACAGGGCCTGAGCCTCGGTGTGCAGGATGCGGTGAATCTGGGGTGGAAGCTCGCGCAGGTGGTCACCGGGGCCTCGCCGCAGAGCCTCCTGGATACGTATCAGGATGAGCGCCACCCGGTTGCTGCCCGCGCGTTGCAATACACGATGGCTCAGGGCGTGCTCCAGCGCCGCGACGACCGGAGCAAGGCCCTCGTCGAGATAGTCTCGGACCTCGCGAGCATGGACGAGCCGCGCAAACGGCTCGCCGGGCTCATCTCCGGGCTCGACCTTCATTACGACCTCGGCGACGGGCATCCGCTGCTCGGACGCCGCATGCCCGACCTGGACCTCGTGACGGCCGACGGCCCGCTCCGAGTCTTCGAGCTGCTGCACGGCGCCAAGCCGGTCCTGCTCAACCTCGGTGAGCCCGCCGGCTTTGACATCACTCCGTGGGCTGACCGCGTCCAGCTGATCGACGCCGAATATGTCGGCCTGTGGGAGCTTCCGGTACTTGGCGCGGTCACCGCTCCCACGGCCGTGTTGATCCGACCCGACGGATACGTCGCCTGGGTCGGAGAGGGCAGGCACCTGGGGCTCACTGACGCGCTGGCCACCTGGTTCGGACCGCCGACGGCGGCGCAGCTCCGACCCCTCACGGGGGCGAGATAGGCTCGGCCTGAGTGGGCTTGCCCGAGCACAGCGACGCGACGAGCGCGAGGGTCAGCGACCCGGCCTGACTTGTCCATCAGAACGGACATCGTCGGAAGCGCCCACGACGCATTGAATCGCGGCGACGCGGAGGCGTTCGCCGCGCTGTGCGCCCCCGACTTCCGCCTTGACATGTCCGATCGCATCTTCAATCCCGAGGTATACCTGGGCCCCGACGGCATCCGTCGCTTCGTTGCCGACGTCCACGACGTATGGGAGACCTTCACCTGGGAGCCGACCGACCTGATCGAGGCCGGCGACTGCGTGCTTGCCTTGGTGAAATCGGTCGGGCGCGCTCGCACGACGGGGCTGGAGATCGATCGCCATAGCGCCATGCTCTGGCACATCCCGCACGAGACGCTGCTTGCGCTGAGGTTCTACCGCGATCCCTCCGTCGCCCGGAAGGCCATCGGCACCGACCCCGCCTGAACGCGCAGGCCACAACGCGGCGACCCAGCGCGCGCGCTACAGTGACCGCATCAGGCCGAACCTCGCGTTCGGCATCGCAGTGTTCGGCGCCCGCTGTTGTTGCCTTGCAGCACCTCCGCGTACGCAGTGCACATACGCCGTGGAGGTACATGACATGGCTACAGGAACAGTGAAGTGGTTCAGCGATGACAAGGGGTTCGGGTTCATCACGCCCGACGAGCCCGGCAAGGACCTCTTCGTCCATCACAGCGGCATCGGCGGTCACGGCTACAAGTCGCTGACCGAGGGCGCAAGCGTCAGCTATGACGCCGAGGCCGGGGACAAGGGCCCCAAGGCCGTCAACGTCGTCCCGCGCTAGCCGCATCCCCTTGGGAGCCGCTGAGGCCCGCCACAACGGCGGGCCTCAGCCTCTACTCGGATCCAAGCCCTGCGGGCAGTGTCCGCTCGGCTACTCAGTCGGCTCCCCACGGGTTGTCGATCACGAAGCGCCTGCCTTCTCGACCTGGCACTCACTCTCGACCAACGGCATCGGGCGACCGGATGCCGCGCAGCTCACCGCCGCGCTCGTCGAGGCCGCAGCCGCGCCTCAACGTCGCAGCGAGCGGCGCAGCGCGGCCTGATCGCCGGAGCGACGCCGCTCAACCGCGAGAGGTCGTTACGAGCAACCAGCCGTCTTCAGCCGCCTGGTGGTCAGCGTCACCGGGCTGCCCTGGCTGAGCGTGGCGGTCTTGCCGTCGGCCTCGACCGGTACGGGGGCGCCCGAGTCGAGCGTGACCGTCGTGCGCTTGGCTCCGATCGCGACCGTGAAGCGGCGTCCCTGGTATGCGAGGCGCCGCAGCGTGAGCCCGTTGGCGGCCCATTGATCGGGCAGCGTCGGCGCCAGATGGATCCGGTCCGACCGCCAGCGGAACCCGCCCCAGCCGTAGAGGAAGGTCTGGAGGAACCCGCCCTCCCCGGTCAGGAAGGTGAACGTCCCCTGGGCACCCCGCGTCTCGGTGAACTGGTCGTACGGCAGCTGGACGAAGGGCACCACGCTGCGCAGCGTGTAGTGGTAGGCCGGACAGCCGGGCACGCCGAGCGCCAGCGAGTCGATCGCGTGGATGGAATCCGTCATCGCCGGCCCGTCCGGGTCGGTCCGCGGCGCGTAGTAGTTGAGGTCGTTCAGCCCGATGGTGGGCGACTCCTGCCACTCCCACGGATAGGTCAGCATCACCACGTCGGCCTGCTTGATGGTGTCGCCGGTGTCGAGGTTGTAGCCCTCGAATTCCGGGTGGATCATCCTCGACGAGTCGAGGAGCACGGGCAGCCCGTTGGCGATCGTCGTCCAGGCGGGGTTCGCCGGCTTGCCGAACAGGGCGGCGGCCTGTGTCGCCAGGCGCATCGTCGTGATCGCGGCGACGTTGGTATAGACCTCGTTGTCGACGTCGAAGTGGTGCTCGTCCGGGCCTTCGACGTCCTCGATCGAGTACTTGCCGCCGCCCGTCGGGGTCGCGCGGCTGGCCCAGAAGTCCGCGGCGCCCTCGAGCACCGGCCAACCGTGCGCGGCCAGCCAGCCGCGGTCGCCGGTGGCGAGGTAGTACTGCCACTGGCCGAAGGCGACGTCGGACGTTATGTGCTGCTCGAACTCGCGCGTCTCCGCCCAGGTCGGCGTCTGCTCGGTGCCGTCGTTCGCGCTCTCCCACGCGTACCGCGTCCCCCGATAACCCGTGGCCTGCGCGTTGGCGCGGGCGCCGGCAATCGTGTTGGCCCGGTAGTTGACGACGCTCGACGCCACGTCCGGATGCAGGAGGAGCAGCGACGGGTACATCCACGTCTCGGCATCCCAGAAGACGTGGTCGTTGTAGCCGCTCGACGACAGCCCCACCGGGGAGATGCTCCAGTCCGTGCCCGTCGAATGCTCTCCTGGAGGTAGAACTGCGCCGCGCGGATCTGGCGCTGCAGCGTGGGATCGTCGGGCAGCACGATGTCGCTCTGCCAGCGGTCGGCCCACGCGCGCTGGGACTCCGCGAGAAGCCCGTCAAACCCGGTGGAGTCGGCGCCTGCCGACTTGGCGTCGGCCGTCTTTCGCGGGTCGGACGAGTCCTGCGACGTGGCGATGCCGACCGCCTTGGTGAACTCGTAGGTCTTTCCCGCCTGTACGGCGAAGTCGACCGCGAGCGACGCGTCGGGGGACCCATGGGCGGCGGTCATGGCGAGCGGCTTGGCGGTGAAGCCAAGGCGCGAGGCGTACGCGACCGTCACACCGGTGCCCTGCGTCCGTACCGCCAGCGTCACGAGCCGGTGTCCCGGGAAGGAAGTCGAGGACACGGGCACGAGGTCGGTGGAGGCACCGCTGCCGAGGACGTCGGTGACCCGCGCCGAGCCACTCCATGCCGGCGTCAAGCGCAGCCGTACCGTCGCGACGTTCGGCTGTGCGAGGTCGGCGAGCACGTCATAGGCGAGGTGCGTCGCGTGGCCGGCCGGGGAGGTCCAGTCAAGCGACGTGCTGATCGCGCCGGTGTGCATGTCGACCGTCTGGGTCCAGTTCGAGACCGTGCCCGAGGAGAGCGAGTAGTCGGTCCCGGCGTCGGTGAAGCGCGGCTCGTCCCAGCCCGGCAGCGGGGCGGCGCTCACCACGTCCTGCGCGGGCGTCTGCTGCCATGCGCCCGCGACGATCGTCGTGGTCGGCACCGTGGCCCCCGCGACGTAGCCCATGCCCTGTGCGGGCACGCGCGTCCCCACGTAGCCGTTGCCGACGTAGGCTGGCGAGAACCCCGAGGTGTACGACGTCGCCGTCATCGTGAACGGGTCGCCGGCGGCCGCCGCCGCGGGTAACGCGACGCCAACGAGCGAGAGGACGCTCAGTGCGATGGCCGCCACGCAAGCCGACAAGCGGGCAGAACGCGACATGCTTCGCGTCCGTGCAGAGCTGGGCTGACGGGCATCCTCCCCCCGGAGAACCGCGCGGCAAACCTGGCCGCCCCCTCGCCAACGGGGCGGCCGTCCCGGTCTCGACGACGGGAGCTTCGCTGCTGGCGCGTTTTGTCATCGCATGAAGGGGTAGCGCTCGGAGGTACGCATTGAGCGCAGCCACCGTCACGAGCCGATCGCCCCAGGATCGCGACGACGTCGTCGTCGAGCTGCCCGCTGCGGACGAGAGCCGGTGCGCCTCCGCGTTCACGACCGCCCGCGAGGCGGCGAAGGAATGGGCGGGCAGGCACGCGACCGTCCGTGCGACCGCGCTCACGCAGGCTGCCGGCGCGGTCGAGCAGGCCGCAGACGAGCTCGTGGACCTGATTGTGCGGGAGGTCGGCAAGCCGCTGACCGAGGCGCAAATGGAGGTCACGCGCGCGGTGAACATCCTCCGCTACCACGCGCAGGCCGCGCTCGATCCAGACGGCGAGACCTACCCAGCTGCACCGCCGGCCGACACGCGTACGCTGCTGATGAGCCGGCGCCGCCCGCGCGGCGTCGCGGGCCTCATCACGCCGTGGAACTTCCCGATCGCCATCCCGCTGTGGAAGGCGGCGCCGGCCCTCGCGTACGGCAACACGGTGGTGCTCAAGCCCTCGTCGGAGGCGATCGCCGTCGCCACCCGCGTGGCCGAGCTGCTCACCGCCCACCTGCCGGACGGCGTCTTCCAGGTTGTCGGCGGCGGCGGGGAGACGGGCCGCGCGGTCATCGAGCGGGCCGACGCGGTCTCGTTCACAGGCTCCACCGAGGTCGGCATGCAGGTCGCCATGGAGGCCGCGGGGCGCGGCATCCCCGCGCAGTGCGAGATGGGCGGCCAGAACGCGTCGATCGTGCTGCCGGACGCCGACCCGGCCGCCGCCGCCAAGGTGATCGCCGGCGCCGCCATGGGCTACGCGGGCCAGAAGTGCACGGCGACGAGCCGCGTGATCGCCGTGGGCGACGGGAGCGAGCTCACCGACGCATTGGTGGCTGCGGTCGAGGCACTGCCCGTGGGCGACCCCGCGGACGAGGCGACGGTCGTCGGGCCCGTGATCACCGAACCGGCCCGCGACGACGTGGTCGAGGCCGCGCGCCGCGCGCCGGGCGACGGCGCGCGGGTCGCCACCGGCGGCAGCGCCCTGGACCGCCCCGGCCTGTTCGTCGCGCCGACGATCGTCGACCGGCTCCCGCCGGAGGCGAGGCTTGCCCAGCATGAGGTCTTTGGCCCGATCGCCGGCGTCATCTCCGCACGCTCGGCCGAGGAGGCGGTCGCCATCTCCAACGGCGTTCCCTACGGGCTCGTCACCTCGGTCTTCACCGGCGACCTCGACGCCGCGCTGACCGTCGCCGGCCGGCTGGATACCGGAATGATCCGCGTCAACCAGCCGACGTCCGGCGTGGACTTCCACGCGCCGTTCGGCGGCGAGAAGGGCTCGAGCTTCGGCCCGCGCGAGCAGGGCAAGGCGGCGCGCGAGTTCTACACGTCGACGCACACAATCACCGTCGGGCCGGCCCGGCCATGACCGCGCTGCCCGACGACGCCCCCGATGCCACCCTCGTCGGCCGCGTGCACGACCCCGCGACGGGGCCGTGCGTCGTGGCCGTCCGCGGCGACGAGGTCGCGGACATCACGCCGGCCGGCCCGACGCTTGCCCAGCTGGTCGCCCGCGAGGATCCCGTGGGCGCCGCCCGGGCCGCTACCGCCGAGCGCGCCTGGCCGCTTGCGAGCGTCCTCGCCGGCGAGCCACGCCTGCTCGCCCCCGCCGACCTGCAGGTCATCAAGGCGTGCGGGGTGACGTTCGTCAGCTCCATGGTCGAGCGCGTGATCGAGGAGCGCACGGGCGGCGACGCGGGCCGCGCCGCCGCCGTGCGCGCGGAGCTGGAGGGCGTGGTCGGGGGCAGCCTCGCCTCAGTGACCCCAGGCTCGGCAGAAGCCGCGGAGCTGAAGGCGAAGCTCCAGGAGGACGGGCAATGGTCGCAGTACCTCGAGGTCGGCCTCGGGCCCGATCCGGAGGTCTTCACCAAGGCGCCGGTGCTCTCCGCCGTCGGTTCTGGCGCCGCCGTCGGCGTCAGCCGCGCGAGCCGCTGGAACAACCCCGAGCCTGAGGTGGTCCTGGCCGTCGACCCGCGCGGACGGCCCATCGGCGCGATGCTCGGCAACGACGTCAACCTGCGCGATCTCGAGGGCCGCAGCGCCCTTTTGCTCGGCACCGCGAAGGACAACAACGCCTCGTGCGCGCTCGGCCCGTTCCTGCGCTTGTTCGACGACGGGTTCACACTCGACGACGTCCGCGAGCTCGAGCTGCGCCTCGAGGTACACGGCACCGACGGCTTCGTGCTCGAGGGCCACAGCTCGATGCGCGAGATCACCCGCGATCCGCTCGAGCTCGTGGCCACGACCTACGGCGACCACCATCAGTACCCGGACGGCTTCGTCCTGATGACGGGCACGCTGTTCGCGCCCACCGAGGACCGCGACGAGCCCGGCGGCGGCTTCACGCACAAGGCCGGAGACGTGGTCCGCATCTCGACCCCGCGGCTCGGCATGCTCGAGAACACCGTGGTCGCGGCCGAGGAGGCGCCGCGGTGGGAGTTCGGGATCGCCGCGCTGTTCGAGAACCTCGCCGGGCGCGGCCTGCTCGCAGCGCGATGAGCCGGGTCGTGGTCACCGACCACGCGTTCCCGGACGTGCGCCACGAGGAGGCGATGGCCGAGACGGAGGGTGCGGACTTCAGCATCCACGCGCTCACCACCGAAGCGGAGACGATCGCGGCGACGAAGGGCGCCGACGTGCTCCTCGTGAACTTCGCGCCCATCACCCGCGCGGTGCTCGAGGGTCTCGCCCGCGGCGCGACCGTCATCCGGTACGGCGTCGGCTACGAAAATGTCGACGTCGAGGCGGCCCGGGAGGCCGGCGTCAAGGTGGCCAACGTGCCCGACTACGGGACGGACACGGTGGCCGACCACGCAGCCGCGCTCATCCTCGCGCTCATGCGGCGGCTGCCCGCCCACGACCGGGCCATCCGCGAGCAGGGCTGGGCGCGACCGCCCCACGTCGGCTCGGTCACCGCGATGAAGGACGCGACGATCGGGGTTGTCGGCACGGGCCGGATCGGGCTCGCCCTCGTCACGCGGCTGCACTGCTTCGGGCCGCGGATCGTCGCCCACGATCCCTACGCGGACCGCGAGAGCCTCGAACGCCACCGGGTCGACCACGTCGAGCTGGACGAGCTGCTCGCGAGCGCCGACGCCGTCTCCCTGCACGTGCCGGCCACGCCGGAGACCCACCATCTCATCGATGCCGCGGCGCTCCGGCGGCTCAAGCCCGGGGCGGTCATCGTCAACACCGCCCGCGGCTCGCTGATCGACACCCGAGCGCTGGCCGAGGCGCTCGCCAGCGGCCGGCTGGGCGGCGCGGGCCTCGATGTCTTCGAGGACGAGCCGCTGCCCGAGGACTCCCCGCTGCGCGAAGCTGCCAACGTGATCCTCACCCCGCATGCGGCGTTCTACTCCGACGCGGCGGTCGACGACCTCCAGCGGCTAGCGGCCGAGGAGGCCGCCCGCGCGCTTCGGGGCGAGCCGCTGCGCAGCCGCGTCGATGGAGGACCCTGATGCTCGAGTACCGCAACTACATCGACGGAGCGTGGACCTCAGGCGACCCCCGCGCGGACACCTTGACCACGTTCAATCCGGCGACCGGCGAGCAGATCGCCCACGCACCCCGGACCGGTGAGGACGAGATCGACCATGCCGTCAGGGGGGCCCACGCCGCCTGGGGGAAGTGGCGCTGGACGCTGCCCGCTGAGCGCGCCCGGCTCCTCCACGCGGTAGCAGGCGTCGTCGCTGCCCGCGTGGACCCGATCGCAACGGCGATCACCAGCGAGCAGGGAAAGCCGCTCGACGAGGCCCGCGGCGAGGTCCGCAAGTTCGTGGCGATGCTGCACTACTACGCCGAGGAGACCGAGCGGACCTTCGGTCAAACGATCCCCAACGCCGAGGACGGCTTCGTCTCGATCGTCGAGAAGGAGCCGATCGGGGTCGTGGCCGGGATCGCGCCCTGGAACTACCCGGTCGAGCTGATCGGCTGGAAGCTCGCCGCCGCCCTCGCCGCCGGGTGCACGATCATCGTCAAGCCGTCGGAGTACACGCCCGGCGCGGCCGTCGAGGTATGGAAGTGCCTGGACGAGGCCGGGGTGCCGCGCGGCGTCGCCAGCCTCGTCCACGGCGACGGGAGCACCGGCCGCCCGCTCGTCGCCCATCCGGAGATCGCGAAGGTCGCCTTCACCGGCTCAGAGGCCACCGGTCAGTCCATCTACAAGACCGTCAACGGCATTACCGCGATGAGCCTCGAGCTGGGCGGCACCTGCCCGATGCTCGTGTCCGAACACGCCGACCTGGAGCTGGCGGCCAAGGGCGCGATCCGGCGGTCCTTCCGCAACGCAGGGCAGATCTGCATCGCCATCAATCGCATCTACGTGCACGAGCACGTCTACGACGAGTTCGTGAGCCGCGTCTCCGAGGGCGTCGCGCAGCTGGTCGTCGCCGATGGGCTCCAGAACCCCGCCGCCGACGTCGGTGCGGTCACCTACGACGAGATCCTCGAGCGCACGTCGCGGCACGTCGAGGAGGCGCGCGGCAAGGGCGCGACGGTGACCGCCGGCGGGCGGCGCATGGAGCCCGGACGCGGCCTCTTCTATGCCCCGACCGTCGTCGCCGACACTTCGCAGGACATGCTCGTCATGCACGAGGAGACGTTCGGGCCAGCGGTGGGCATCGCGAGCGTCGCGACCCTCCAGGAGGGGATCGACCTGGCGAACAGCACCGGCTCCGGCCTGGCTGCATACGCATACACGCGGGATGTCGAGGAGGTATTCACCATGAGCCGACGGCTCGACTTCGGGAACGTGGCGGTCAACAACGTCGACGCGGGCATCATCAACGCCCCGTACGGCGGGCGTAAGGGAAGCGGCATCGGCTACGAGCACGGGCGCGAGGGCCTCGAGGGCTACCTCATCCTCAAGCACCTGCGCCTGCGCCACGGCGCCCTCGCGCCGGAGGGCACGCGCTGATGGCCCCCGCGTTCATCGGCATCGACCTCGGCACCTCGGCCTGCAAGGTCATCGCGCTCTCCGGCGACGGCGTCGTCATCGCCAAGGCGCTGCGCGACTACCCGGTGCACACGGACCGACCCGGCTGGTCCGAGCAGGACCCATCCGACTGGTGGCGGGCGACGGACGAGGCCGTCCGCGCCCTCGTCAGCGGGCTTCCGTCGGACTCCGAGATCGCCGGGATTGGCCTGTGCGGGCAGATGCACGGCCTGACCGCACTGGACGAGGGTGATCGGGTCATCCGCCGCGCGATCCTCTGGAACGATCAGCGGGCCGCGCCGGAATGCGACTGGATCACCGAGCAGATGGGCGGGCTCGACAAGCTGATCGAGGCGACCGAGAACCGCATGCTGCCCGGCTTCACGGGCGGCAAGATCATCTGGCTGCGCGATCACGAGCCGGACAACTACGCGCGGATGAAGTCCCTGCTGAACCCCAAGGACTACATCCGCCTGCTCATGACCGGGGAGCACATGACCGAGGTCTCGGACGCCTCGGGGACCGGCCTGTTCGACGTGCGTGAGCGCAGGTGGGCCGACGCGCTCCTCGACCGGATCGACGTGCCGCGCGAGCTGCTGCCCGACGTCGTGGAGTCGATCGACCAGACCGGCAAGCTGCGCGACGAGCTCGCCGAAGACTGGGGCCTGCCGAAGGGCCTGCCCGTGTTCGGCGGCGGCGGCGACGCCGTGATCCAGACCACAGCGATGGGCCTGATCGACCGCGGCCCCGTCGGCGTCACGCTCGGGACGGCCGGCATCGTGGCCGGTGGAAGCGACTTCTGCCCTGAGAACCCCGATGGCCGCGTGCAGGTCTCGTGCGGTAACGCGCCCGGCCGCTGGCACGTGATGGGCGTGTCACTGAGCGCGGGCGGCGCCTTCGCCTGGGCGCGCGACGCCCTGCGCCCGTTGGTGGGCGGCGAGCAGCTGCCCTTCACGACGCTGATCGACCTCGCGCGCAAGTCGCCCGCCGGATCCAAGGGCCTGCTCTTCCTCCCCTACCTGGTGGGTGAGCGCTCCCCGCACGTGGCTCCCGAGGCCTCGGCGGCGTGGATCGGCCTCACGCCGATGCACGACGTGTCAGACATGGTTCGCAGCGTCGTCGAGGGGGTCCTGCTCAACCTGCGCGAGATCGTGGCCGTCGCCGCCGAGGCCGGGCTCCAGCCCACCAAGATCGTCGCTTCCGGCGGCGCCACGAACGACCCGTTCTGGCTGGAGATGCTGACCGACATCCTCGGCACCACCGTGGTGACGGTGGCCGGCGCGCCCGAGGGCGGCGCCCAGGGCGCCGCGATGGCCGCCGGCGTCGGCACGGGGTTTTGGGGCACGCTCGAGGACGCCGCCGGCCAGGTGCGCGAGACCCACGCGTTCGAGCCGGACGCCGAGCGCCAGGCGACCTATGAGCGCGTCTTCGAGGCCCATCGCCGGCTCTACGGGCACCTCGGCGCTGCCTTCGAGGATGTGGCGGCGGCCGCGGGGTGAAGGCGCTCGTCTTCGATCTCGACGGCACGCTCGTGGATAGCACGCTCGACATCGCCGCGGCGGTCAACGCGACCCTGGAAGAGGACGGCCTCGGGCCGCTCCCGCCCGAGCGGATCCGCACCTTCACCGGCTACGGCGCCGGCGAGCTGATCCGGCGGGCGTTCGAGGCGGCGGGCGGAACGGCGACGGACGGGAGGATCGCGCGCTACCTCGCGCATTACCAGGCGCATCCGGCCGAGCACTCGACGCTCTTCCGGGACGCCGGCGAGGCGCTGCCCGCGCTGCACGAGCTGGGAGTGAGGATCGCGGTCTGCACCAACAAGGAGACTGAGCTGAGCCGCACCGTCCTGCGCGCGCTCGGCATCGAGGACGCGGTCGACGCGATCGTCGGCGCGGACGACACGCCGCGCATCAAGCCGGACCCCGCACATGTGCTCACGGCGCTCGAGGCCGTCGACGCGGCGCCGGACGAGGCGCTGTACGTGGGCGACCATGACGCGGACGTGGAGGCGGCGGCCGGCGCTGGTGTGCCCTGCGTACTGGTGGAATGGGGCCCCGCGCGGGTGCCGGAGCCGCGGCGGATAGCGCGCTTCGCGGAGCTCGTCGGATGACCGGAGATGGGATGGAGTTCAAATCGCCGCAGGACGCGGCCAAGTACGCCTCGGGTCGACGGGCGGTCGAGGTTTACCTGCGCGATGGCATGAAGGTCGGGCTCGGGTCCGGCACCACGTCGCACTGGTTCGTCCGCGGGCTCGCCGAGTCAGTGGCCGACGGCCTCGACACCGTCGGAGTGCCGACCTCGCGCGGCACCCGCGACCTGGCGCTGAAGCTCGGACTGAAGCTCGCGGACCTCAACGACCTCGCGCGCCTCGACATCACCATCGACGGCGCCGACGAGATCGACGCGGCGGGCGCGATGATCAAGGGCGGCGGCGCGTGCCTGCTGTGGGAGAAGATCGTCGCCAACGCGTCGCGTCGCATGATCTGCGTGGTGGACGACACGAAGCCGGTCGACACGCTGGGGGCCTTCCCTCTGCCGATCGAGGTGGTCCAGTTCGGCTGGGAGACCACACGCCACTCCCTGCGCGCGCTGTTCGCCGCGGCGGGTTACGGCGACCTCGAGATCGAGCGCCGCACGATCGGCGCCGAGCCACTGGTGACCGACAGCGGTAACTACATTCTGGACGCCAAGCTGGGACGGATCACCGACAAGGGGCTGCTCGTGGATCGCCTGAACCAGATCCCCGGCGTGGTGGAGAACGGCCTCTTCGTCGACGTCGCCGCCGAGACCGTGGTCGGGCACCCGGACGGCAGCGCCGACATCATCCGCTACGACCGGTGAAGTCGACCGCCTCGTGACCAGTGTCACGCCCGCGAGCGCCGCGGGACGGGACGCTGTGGCGGTCATGCGCACGGATGCTCCAGAGCTCGCCCTTCCGCAGCTCGATGTGCGGGCCCTGGCTCGGCGTGCGGCGCTTCCCGCCGGCCTGGTCGCCGTGGCGGCGGCGGTGGTCCTCGGCAGCGGCCGGCTGGGCGAACTGGCCCAGGCGTTCGAGCGCGCGCTCTCCGCCGACTGGCGCTGGGTCGCCGGCGCGACGGGGTCCGAGCTTCTCTCCTACGCCGGCTACGTTGCGCTGCTGTGGTTCGTCGCCGGCCGGGCGACCCGCCGCATCGACGCGCGACGCGCCGTGGAGGTCACCCTGGGCGGCGCGGCCGCCACGCGCCTCCTGCCCACGGCGGGCGTCGGCGGTGCAGCACTGACGCTGTGGTCCCTTCGGCGCGCGGGCATGGAACGGCGGGAGGCAGCGCGCACGCTGCTGACCTTCCTCGTCCTGCTCTACGCCGTGTTCCTCGGCGCCATCGCGGCGTCCGGCGCGCTCATCGCCACCGGGGTCATCGATGCGAGCGGCCCGATGACGCTGAGCGGCGTCCCGGCCGCCGTCGCGGCGACCGGGATCGCGGCCGCGCTGGCGCTGGGCCTGCACCGCCGCGGCGCGGCCGGCGTCGGCGGCGAGGAGGCCGGACGCCTGCGGCGCGGCGCCCGCCTGCTGGGCGATGCGACGGCCGACGCGCTCGCCCTCGTGCGAAGCACCGACCCGCGCCTCCTCGGCGCGCTGGCCTGGTGGCTGTTCGACGCCGCCGTGCTGTGGGCGATGCTGACCGCGTTCGGCGCGGCGCCTGCCGTCCCCGTGGTCGCGCTCGCCTACTTCGTCGGCCAGGTCGGCAACGCGCTCCCGGTCCCCGGCGCCGTCAGCGGCGGGATCTTCGGGGTCCTGGTGGCCTTCGGCGTCGACGCCGACTTGGCCCTGGTCTCGGTGCTCGCGTACCGGGCGGTGGCGATCTGGGTGCCCGCGCCGGTCGGCCTGCTCGCCCTCCCCAGCCTGCGCCGCACGGTCGCCCGGTGGGGCGAGGAGGACGCTCAGACCCGCACCCGTCGCGCGTGCAGCGCCGCATAGACCGGGCGGCACGCCTCGGCGACGGCGGTGTCGTGGTTGGAGAGGGTCGTCTCGCGCGGGCGCCAGGGCGCGAACCCGGTGGAGGACCACACCGCCTCATACCAGTGCGGCGCCCACACGCCGTCGGATTCGCGCGGGCCCGGTGGCCAGGAGAGCATCCGGTCGGTGAACGCGATGCCGAGCCAGTCGCACAGCCAGCGCAGGTGCGCTTCGGGCGCGCGGAGGAAGTCGCTCGCATCGAGGATCGGCACCTCGAGGCCATGCTCGTCCCACAGCTCGAGCAGCCGAGCCTGCTGGCGGATCCCGATGTCGTCCGGCTCGCAGCTCTCCCGGGCGCGCACGTACGAGGCGACGACCTCGACCGGATCGCGGATCAGCAGCGCGTTGCGGAAGCGCAGCGTCCAGCCCAGGTCCATGTCACCGGGGACGTGGTGCGCCATGTGCTTGGCGTAGTGGACGCGGCAACCCACCGGCAGCGGCGCGGACAGCGAGGCGACCGCCGTGGCCACGTCGGTGGGCTGCGAGGCGATGACCGCTTCCCGCGCCGGGTGGTCGAGCCCGGTGCGATCCAGGTAGGCCGCGTACAGCGGCTCGTCGACGACGACGGTGTCGGGGCGGTTCTCGAACGCGCGCATCATCGCCGTGGAGATGTTCCGCGGGCCCGACCACATCGCCACCCGGACGACGTCGCTCACGGCGCAACGCGCGCCGCCACGTCGGCGTCGACGCGCTCGCGGTACAGCGCCTGAAGGCGTTCGACCATCGGCCCGCGGAGCCCGTCGCCGATCGTGCGGCCGTCGATCGACCGGACGGGCACGACGCCGGCGAAGGTGCCGGTGACGAACGCCTCGCGGGCGGAGTAGACGTCGGTGAGGCTGAAGGTCGTCTGGCGGGCCGGGATCCCGTTGGCCCCGCAGATCTCGAGCACGTTGGCGCGCGTGATTCCCGCGAGGCAGTAGCGCCCGTCCGAGGTCAGCACCTCGGGCGCATCGTCGGGGCCGACGACGACGAAGAAGTGGGTCGAGTTGCACGTGGCGACGAAGCCGTGCGGGTCGAGCATCAGCGCCTCGTCGGCGCCGGCGGTGTAGGCCTGGATGCACGCGCTGATGTCGTTGAGCTTGGAGTGCGCGTTGAGCTTGGGGTCGAGCGTGTCCGGCGCGGCGCGGCGCACGTGGGTGGTGAAGAGCGTGATGCCGTCGGTGACCGTGGCCGGGAGCGGCTCCTTGTACTCGGCGATGATCACGACCGTCGCCGGCCCGATCGTCACCCGCGGATCCTGGTACGGCGTGCGCTTGACGCCGCGGGTGACCATCAGCCGCACGTGCACGCCGTCGGTCATGTCGTTGGCCTGCAGCGTCTTGTAGACCGCCTCGGTCAGCTCGCGGCGGCTGCGACCGATGTCGAGCACGATGGCCTTCGCCCCCTCGAACAGGCGGTCGAGATGGCGCTCAAGGAAGGCGGGATGGCCCGCGCGCACCCGCAGGCCCTCCCACACCCCGTCGCCGAGGACGAAGCCCGCGTCGAACACCGACACCACCGCGCGTTCGCGCGGCACGAGCTCACCGTTGACCCAGACGAGGATCCGCTCGTTGCGCGGGTCGTCCTCGAAGTCGTGCGTGCCATGGGCCATCGTGCGGGACCCTACGCGCGCGCCCGACCCGCCGCCGGCAGCTTCACGACGTCGACGCCAAGCGGCGCGCACACCAGCGCGGGCTGGTCGGCCCGCATGAGCCTGCGGCGCAGGAGCACGAAGGCCGGAGCGCCGAGGAGCGCCGGGATCGCCAGCTGGAAGAGGCGGTAGGTCAGGACCGCGGCCGACGCCTCGGTGAGGTTGACGCCGTAGAGCACGAAGACGCCGATGAGCGCGCCCTCCGTGCCGCCGATGCCGCCCGGCAGCGGCACGAGGTTGCCGAGCTGCCCGATCAGGTAGCCGAGCACCAGCGTGCCGAACGCGGGCACGGCTCCGACGGCGGCAAAGCCGCACCCCAGCGCCGCGATGTCGAACGCCATGTACGCGAAGGAGCCGACGACCACCGGCACGCTGTGGCGGCGCAACAGGCGGATCGCCTGCTCCACGCCGTCGGCCACCGCACCGAGACCCGACTTGATCGCCGCGCCGACCCGAGCGCGCCATCCGGCGCGATCGGCGCGGGCGGGACGGCGGCCGAGCAGGCGGAGCAGCTTGGGGCTCAGGCAGACCACGAGGGCACCGAACGCGGTGATGAGCGCCGGCACGAGCGTCAGCGCCGCCGAATCGCGTCCGGCGATCACGTCGAGGAAGACGCCGATGCCGACCAGTATCAGGACGATGAAGTTCGCGGCGCTCGTCACGACGAAGAACGCCACCGTGCGACGCGCGATGTGACCCGTGGGCATGCCGGCCTGCCGAAGCGCCCACACGCCGAGGGCAAGACCGCCGGCACCGCCGGTCGGCAGCAGCGAGTTCGCGGCCAGCTCGGCCATCGCGATGTCGTAGGTCAGGCCCCACGGCATCTGCGTGCAGAACGTCCCCCGGAAGGCGAGCAGGTAGCCGGCGCACGAGCACAGCTCGGCCGCCGCCAGGACCACCAGCCACAGCGGCTCGGCACCGGCCAGACGCGCCTGCACCTCCTCCAGGCCCGGCAGCGACCCGATCGCGATCGCCACCACGGCGATGACCGCCGCGAGCTCGGCGACCCGGACCAGGATGTGCCGCGGGCTGAAAGCGTCGGGCATCCGACCCTTGACGTTCACCGGGTGAGCCACGCCCGGCAGAGTAGGCAGGCCCGCGGGATCGTGGCGTGTTCGGAGCTGGCAGTGCGCGCGTCGGCCGGCCGGCCGCAGGCCGGACGGGGCGGAACTAGAGCTGCTCGCCCGGACGCTGAAAGACGAGTTCCGGCACGACGCAGGCCGGCGACAGGCGCAGCAGGAAGCGCACGGCCTCTCCCATGTCCTCCGGCCGCATCATCTCCTCGGCCGACACCGTGCCCTTGACGAAGTCGGTCATGTCAGTGTCGACGAACGCGGGGCAGAACGCCACCGACTTGACCCCTTCGGTGGCGAGCTCCTTGTTCATGGCCTGGGTGTAGCCCACGACGGCCGCCTTGGTGGCCGAGTACACCGACAGCCACGCCTGTCCCGACTTGCCGGCGAACGAGGAGAGATTGACCACGAGTGCCTTGCGGTGCTCGGCCCCGGCGGCGCGCAGCATCTCGGCGCACTCGCGGTAGAAGAGGATGATCGCGCGCAGGTTGACGGCGATCTGCAGGTCGACGTACTTCGTCTGCTGTTCGTGGACCGCCGCCCCGACGCCCACGCCGGCGTTGTTGACGAGCACGTCGAGGCGGCCGAAGCGCTCGCGATGGCGCTCCACGACGGCGCGCACGGCCTCCTCGTCGCCCATGTTGCCCGCGATGTCCTCGACCTCGTGTCCCTCGGCGCGCAGGCGCTCGGCCGTCTGCGCGAGCGTGTCGGGCTTGCGGGCCGAGATCGTCAGCCCGTAGCCGTCCTGCGCGAGGGTCTGGGCGATGGCGAGTCCGATCCCGCGCGAGGCGCCGGTGACGATGGCGGCACGTTGGGCCATGCGGCGCGGGATCGTAGTAGGAAGTGTCGAGAACCGTCCTACGGCTCCGACTCCCCCACATGAAATACATGCTGCTCATCTACCAGAACCCCGCGAACTGGGACGCGCTGCCCGAGGACGAGCGCAACGCCGTCTTTCAGGAGGTCGACGCCCTCGTGGCGGAGCTGACCGAGCGGGGCGAGTTCATCGGCGGGGATGGCCTCGCCGACCACTCCCAGACCAAGACCGTGCGCGTGCGCGACGGTGTGCCGGCGGTCACGGACGGCCCGTTCGTGGAGGCCAAGGAGCACCTGGTCGGGTACACGCTGTTCCAGACCGACACCGAGGAGCGCGCGCTCGAGATCGCCAAGGGCTGGCCCGACGCCCGCCACTGGGCCGTCGAGCTGCGCCCGCTGATGGGCGCCTCCGGGACGGAGATGTGACGATCGACCCGGCGCACGAGGACCTGCTGCGCCGCCTGACGCCGCAGGTCCTCGGTGCGCTGGTGCACCGCTATGGGCAATTCGACGCCTGCGAGGACGCGGTCCAGGAGGCGCTGCTCGCCGCTGCCGTCCAGTGGCCCGACGCCGGCGTGCCGGACCATCCACGCGCATGGCTGCTCACCGTCGCCACGCGGCGCCTGACCGACGAGGTGCGCGCCGAGCAGTTCCGCCGCCGGCGCGAGGACGCGGTGGCGGCCGAGCCGCCGCCCGGGCCGGTGGCGGACGACGACGACACCCTCGCCCTGCTCTTCCTGTGCTGCCATCCCGCCCTCTCCCCCGCCTCCCAGGTCGCGCTGACGCTGCGGGCGGTCGGCGGCCTGACGACCGCGCAGATCGCGCATGCGTTCCTCGTGCCCGAAGCGACGATGGCGCAGCGCATCAGCCGCGCCAAGCAGCGCATCCGCGCGGCGGGCGCGAGCTTCGAACTGCCCCCGGACTCGGAGCGGGCCGAGCAGCTGGGCGTGGTCCTTCACGTCCTGTACCTGATCTTCAACGAGGGCTACAGCGCCACCGCCGGTCCCGACCTTCAGCGCGTCGAGCTCACGAGAGAGGCGATCCGCCTCACGCGCGCCGTCCGTGCCCTGCGACCCGACGACGCCGAGGTCGCGGGCCTGCTCGCGCTCATGCTCCTGACCGACGCGCGGCGCGTGGCCCGCACGACGCCCGATGGCCGGCTTGTTCCGCTCGCCGAGCAGGACCGCTCGCTGTGGGACCGCACGGAGATCGGGGAGGGCGTCGCCCTGGTGACCGACACGCTCGCGCACGCTCCCGTGGGGCCGTACCAGCTCCAGGCGGCGATCGCGGCCGTGCACGCCGAAGCGCCGAGCGCTGAGGAGACCGACTGGCCCCAGATCCTGGCGCTCTACCGCCTGCTCGAACGCGTCGGATCGAACCCGATGGTCACGCTCAACCACGCCGTCGCGCTCGCCATGGTGCAGGGGCCGCGAGCGGGCCTGGAGCTGCTGGCCACGCTGGACGGCGACCCGCGCGTGGCCGAGCACCACCGGCTCGAGGCGGTGCGGGCGCACCTGCTCGAGCTCGCCGGCGACCACGCGGCGGCGCTGGGCGCGTACCGCAAGGCCGCCCGGCGGTCGACGAGCATCCCCGAGCGCCGCCACCTCGAGGCGCGCGCCGCCCGGCTGGAGCCGCTCAAGGACGAGCCGGCGCCGGGCTGAGCTCGCGCCGCCGTCCGACCGCGGCCGTGCGTCACGCGACCGGCTCCACCGGCGGCGGGGTCCACGCGCCGTTCAGCGCCGCCGGCTTGGGCCAGTAGATCCGCAACGAGAGACGGAAGCTCGACGCCGGCGGCGGCAGCCAGTTGACGTCGCTCTCGGACGGCCGTTCGCGCTGGATGGCGACGACGATGCTCCCGTCGCGCCGCTTGACCAGGGGCGGATGGGTACTGCCGACGGCGTAGCGGTGTGCGGCGTTGGGCACCAGGTAGCCGTCGAGCGTGTACATGGTCAGCGACCAGAACGCGCGATTGGGCGGCGCCTGCCCAGCCGGGAACACGATCCGGTAGCGCCTTGTGCCGTCCAGCAGCGCGCCGGTGCTGTCGGCCAGCGCCGTCGGGTAGCTCGCCTCCTCGATCGTGTTCGCACCGAGCCCGATGATCGCGATCTGCGCGCGGAAGTCGTAGTCGGTCGCGTAGTCGCCGAGGTTGGGGGGCACGATCGACCAGCCCCCTCCTTCACGGGCGCGCTTCAGCGCCTGCGCTCGGGCATTGGTAGGCAGCGCCGCCTGGGCCGACGCGACCGGCTGCTGCGCGCGATGGCCGAGGTTGTCTCCGAGCGCGGGTATGAGGCGGCCAGCGTGCCGCGGGTGATCGCGCTCGCCCGCGTCTCGAGCAACACCTTCTACCGCTTCTTCGCCGACAAGACCGACTGCTTCCTCGCGCTGTGCGAGCGGGAGGGCGACGCGCTGTTCGACGCCCTGGAGGAGCCCGAGGAGCAGGACATCCCGGGCGCGCTGGCCGCGCTTCACCGCGGCATCCGCAAGTACCTGACGTGGTGGATCGAGCGGCCGGCAATGGCGCGCGCCTACTTCGTCGAGCTGCCGGCGGCGGGGTCGCGGGCGGTCGAGGAGCGTGAGCGCCAGTACGAGCGCTTCGCCGCCATCCACCGGACGATCGCGCAGCGCGCCCGCGCCGTCTATCCGGCGGCGCCGCCGCTGCGCGACGTCGAGGTCACCGCGTCGGTCATCCTCACCATCGAGCTGGTCTCGCGGGAGATCAGGGCCGGCCGCCTCGACCGGCTCCTCGAGCTGGAGGACGACCTGCGCCACCTCATCCTCAGGTTGCTGGTAGGTGTCACCGCGTGAAGCGGATCGTTCTGCTCGCCGCCCTCGCCTCGCTTGGCGCCCCGCCGGCCGGCGCGACCTCACAACCCGCCGGCCTTCCCGCCTGCGCGCTCGGGCGCCTGCCGGCGGCGCTGCGCACCGCGGTGCCGAATGCGATCGCCAAGGCGCAGCGGCGCTTCGGAGCGTCGCTGCGCGGTGCGAGCGCATCCGAACGCGGGCACGCCGAAGCCACCTTCGCCGCCGCCGAGGCCGCGTACCTGTACGGCATGCCGACCGTGCGGCTGCGGCTGACCGTGCAACGCTTCCCGGTCAACCAGTTCGTCGGCATCGGCGCGCTGGCGGGGCCGGACGACCGCGCCGTCGTTGCCCCCAACCGCGATACGCTCTACTCGGTCAGCCAGCTCGACCTGGACGACGGGCCGCTCGTGATCGATGCCCCCGCCACCGGCGGGCGCTATTCGGTCATCCAGCTCCTCGACGCCTACACGAACGACTTCGCGTACATCGGCGCGGGTTCCGAGCGCGACGCCGCGCGCGCGGTCGCCGTCGCGCCGCCCGGCTGGCAGGGTGCGCTTCCCGACGGGGTGCAGCTGATCCACAGCCCGACGAAGCTCGTGTGGCTGCTCGGGCGCACCCTGATCGATGGGCCCAACGACCTGCCCGCGGCCAAGGAGGTCCTGGCCGGCTACGCGATCACCCCGCTGGAGCGGTGGTCGCCGACGCAGCACCGCGCGCCGCTGATCCTCGACGCGTTCCCGGGAGCGCAGGCCCCGGTGCAGCTGCCGGCCGAGGTGGGGTTCTACGACGCCCTCGGCCAGGCCCTGGCCGCCGACCCGCCGCCTCCTGCCGACGCCTGCGCGCTGCGCGCCTTCGCGGCTGCCGGCATCGGGCCGGGGCTGATGCCGTCGAGCGCCGGGGGCGAGCTCGACGCCCGCGCCCTGACCGCGGCGGCCGTCGCCGGCCGGCGCCTGGTCGACGCGGCCGTCACGACCACCCGGCGCTACAACCAGCGGCGGTCCAACGGCTGGTCCCTGCTCACCGGCGACATCGGGCGCTTCGGCGTCGACTACGCCGGCCGGGCCGTGGTGGCCGATGCCGGGCTCGGGGCCAACACGCCCGAGCAGGCGCTCTATCCCAACACCGACACCGACCGCGACGGCCGGCCGCTCGACGGGCGCCACGACTACGTCGTCACCTTCCCACGCGGGGAGCTGCCGCCGGTCCGCGCCTTCTGGTCGCTGACCGTCTACGACCGCGCGGGGTTCTTGGCCCCCAACGCGATCGACCGCTACGCGATCGGCGACCGGACGGCCGGTCTTCGGTACGGGCCCGGCCGCTCGCTCGCGGTCCGCGTCTCGCACCGCCGCCCGCGCAGCAACTGGCTGCCCGCGCCGCGGGGCCGCTTCTCCCTTTGGCTCCGCCTGTACGAGCCCAAGCCGGCCGCTGCGCGACGGTGGACGCCGCCGACGGTGACGCGGGTCGCCTGAGGGTCAGCGATTGCGCGCGCGCACCGGCGTGCCGCGGTGCGGCACGAGGATCGTCGCCCGCAGCACCATGCGCTCCTCGCGCGGCCACAGCGGCCGCAGGCGGATCCGCCGCAGCACCGTGGGCACGATCGTCCGCACGTACTCGCCGAACAGGGCCTCGCCCAGGCAGCGCCGCGCGCCGCCGCCGAACGGCAGGTAGTGCTGCGGCGAGCCCGGGTCACGCACGGGGTCGAAGCTGTCGGGGTCGGGGTACGCGCGCGGGTCGCGCTGCAGCACCGGGATCGGGACCATGGTGATCACGCCGGCGGGCAGCGGGCACCCGGCGATCTCGGTCGGCTCGACCAGGCGTCGCAGCGACGCGATCGCGGCGGGGTGCAGCCGCAGCATCTCGCGGACGACCGCGTCGTCGATGTAGCCGGCGGCGAAGCGCTCGGCGAGCGAAGGCGAGCGCGCGAGCCGGTCAAGCAGCCAGGTCAGCGCCGCCGCCGGCGGCTCCTGGCCGGCCATCAGCAGCGGGATGGCCTGGTCCGCGAGCGCCTCCGGCGTCGCGTCTGGCTGCGCCTGCGCCATCGCGCCCAGCACATCGGCGGCGTCGCCGCGCTGGCGGCGAGCGGCGATCTCCTCGCGCAACAGTCCGGCCACGGGCGCCCGCCGGCGCTCGAACAGCGTCTCGCCGGCCGCGCCGACGATGCCGTCGCCCTCGCCGGGGATCGACAGCGGCGGATTGCCCGGCGTCCACAGCATGCGCCCGATGGCGACGGCGAGGGCACCGCGCCGCCGGTCGTCGGCCACGCCGAGCAGGGTGCGCGAGAACGCGTCGTCGATCAGCGCGCGCATCGGCGGCAGCAGCCGGAAAGGCCGCGAGCGCGGCCAGTCCTCGACGTGATGAGCGGCGATCGCGGCGAGCGTGTCGCGATGGCGTGCAAGCGCCTCGGCCGCGAACAGCGAATCCACCGCGCCGCGGGCGGCGTGGTGGTGCTCGCCGTCTGAGGCGAACACCGACCGCGGCGAGGCCATGGGCAGGATGCTGCGGCGGGCCGACCCGGCCTCCGCATGGCCGGGGTCCGCGGTGACCAGGCGGGCGACCTCGGAAGGCTCGGTGACGACGACGATCGGCCGCGCCGTCGCCAGGCGCAAGGTGAAGATCGGGCCGTAGCGGTCGACGGCGTCGCGCAGGGCGGCGAGCGGGTCGCGGTGCAGAGCGACGGTCTGGGCCAGGACGCCGTGCTCGGGGCCGGGCGGAAGCGCCGGCTCGGGACGGGCGTGACGAGGAGGCGCTGCGGTGGTCGCCATCCGCTAGCTCTGCGACGAGCCGGGCTCGGCCATGCGGCGGTGGATGGCGGCCTTGGCGCTGTCGGGAAGGACGCGGCTCGCCCGGCCCTGGACCTTCGTCTTGAGCGAGTGGCTGACCACGCGCTCCTCGCCGGCCATCATCGCTTCGAAGCCGTCGCGCGCGACATCGGCGGGGTCGTCCTTCTCGCCCGTGCCGACGGCGGTGTCGAGCATGTCGGCGCGCTCGAAGAACTCGGTGTCGGTCGGACCGGGCATGAGGAGGGTCACGGTGATGCCGGTGTCCTTGAGCTCGTCGCGCAGCGCCAGGCCGAAGGACTGGTCGAAGGACTTCGAGGCGTTGTAGACGGCCTGGAACGAGCCGGGCATCGTCGATGCGATCGACGAGACGATGAGCACACGTCCGGCGTTGCGCGCCTTCATGTCGCGCAGCACGAGCTTGGCCAGGTGCACGGTCGAGCGGCAGTTGAGGTCGACCAGACGCAGCTCCTGTGAGAGGTCGGTGCCCTCGGCGCCATCGGCGAACGCCCCGCCGCTCCCGATGCCGGCGTTGAGCGCGAGGGCGTCGACCGGACGGCCGGTCTCGACGATGCGGGCGTAGAGCGCCTCCACCCCCTCCGGGACCGCGAGGTCGACCTGGACCGGCTCGGCCCCGAGCTCGGCGGCGACGGGATGGATGACCTCGTCCTCGGCGGCGACGATCAGGTCGAAGCCGTTGGCTTGGAACTGGCGCGCAAGCTCGAGCCCGATCCCGCTCGAGGCGCCCGTGACGACCGCGAAGGCGCGGTGGGGGGAGGCGGCCATGCCGTGCGCCTTCCCGCCGCCTCCGCGCGGCAAACGGTCACCTGGAGCGCACTTCTTCGAGCGTCCGTTCGAGCGCCTCCATGAGGTCCTCGGCCGGCGATGGCTGCTTGCGCGGCTCGGGCACCTCGATCTTGCGCCGCTTGCGCTTGGCGTCGATGACCTTCTTCAGCCGCGCGCGGTAGCAGTCGTCGTAGCGCTCCGGGTCCCATTCGGTCGAGAGCTCCTCGATCACCGCCACGGCGCTGTCGACCTGCTTCTTGGTCGGTTTCTTGCCGCCGGACGGGACCGCCTTGGTGGGCCGCACCTCGTCGGCGAAGCGCATGGTCGTAAGCGCCAGCGCCCCGTCGCGCACGCGCACCAGCGCCAGGTACTCCTTGGTGCGCATCACGAACCGGCCGAGGGCGGCGCGATCGGTCTTGCCCATCGCCTCGACCAGCAGGCGGTAGGCGCGCAGCGTGCCCTCGCTTTCGCCGGCGGGCACGAGCCAGTAGGCGTGGTCGAAGTAGAGCGGGTCGACGTCGGCGAGATCGACGAAGGCCTCGATGTCGATCGTGCGCGTCTTGCGCGGCTGGACGGAGGCGAGCTCCTCGTCGGTGACCACCACCTGCTTGCCGTCGAGGTCGTGGGCGTGCGCGACCTCCTCCCACGTGACCTCGACGTCCTCCGCCGAGCAGTAGCGGCGCTGCTCGATCGGGACCTGGTCCTTCTCGTGGATCTGGCGGAAGTGGTAGTCGAGGTCGCGGTTGGCGGTCACGAGCTGGACCGGCACGTTGACCAGCCCGAAGCTCAGCGAACCGCTCCACAGCGTGCGTGCCATCAGCGGCCCGCCCCCAGGCTCGCCTCCAGGGCCGCGGCGAGATCGTCGCCGTGCTCGGGCTCCTCCTGCTCGGCCAGGTCGATCTCCTCGCCCTTGCCCTTGCGCTTGATGAGGTCGAGGACGGCCTCGCGGTACGTGTCCTCGTAGGCCTCGGGGTCGAAATCCTCGTGCAGCGAGTCGACGAGCTTGCCCGCCATGTCCACTTCCTGAGACGACGGCTTGCGCCCGCCCTTGCCGATCTCGAGCTCGTCGCCGCCGACCACCTCGTCCGCGAAGCGCAGGGTGTGCAGGGCCATGACGTCGCCGTGGGCGCGCAGCGCGACCAGGTACTCGCGGTCGTGGAAGGTGAAGCGGCCGATGCCCGCGCGGCCGGATTTGCGCAGCGCCTCGTGCAGCAGCGCGTAGGCGTCCTTGTCGTCGCCCGCGCCGACGTAGTAGCTACGGTCGAAGTAGACGGGGTCGACCGCGGCGGCGTCGACGAACTCCTCGAGCGCGACGACCTTGCCGCGGTCGCCGGCGGCCGCCTTGACCTCGTCCTTCTCGAGCACGATGAATTTGCCGTCCGAGACCTCATAGCCCTTGACGACCTCGTCGTAGGGCACCTCCTTCTCCTCCTTCGGGCAGATGCGGCGGTGCTCGATCTTGGCCCCGTCGCGCGCGTGAACCTCGCTGAACGAGACCGACTTGTTGTCGGTGGCGGTGAAGAGCTTGACCGGCACGTTGACCAGGCCGAAGGTCACGGTGCCGTTCCAGATCGAGCGGGCGGCCATGCGCAGCGGCTACCCGAATGAGCCGGCGTGCGAAGCGCGCCTTTCGGGCCTTCTGCCGCCGGCGCCGTTTGAACGGCGCGTCTAGAGGGTGGGTTCGGGCGGTTCCGGCGACGAGTGTGAATTAGGTGTCGTGGGACAACACTGAATTCACCTTCATTCCTTCGCCCCCGCCCGAACCCCTTCGTCGCCGCCGTTCGCCGGGGCACGGCGGCGCGCCCCAGTGATGCGCCTCAGCGCGCGTCCCGCTGGCGCCGCAGCTCCTGGCGGGCCACCGAGAGCTTGTGCACCTCGTCGGGCCCGTCCGCCAGGCGCAGGGTGCGCATGTGCGCATACATGTAGGCGAGCGGGAAGTCATCCGACACCCCGCCGCCGCCATGGACCTGGATCGCGCGGTCGATGATCTTCAGCGCGACGTTGGGCGTGGCCACCTTGATCGCCGCGATCTCGGTGCGGGCGTGCTGGTTGCCGACGGTGTCCATCAGCCAGGCGGTCTTGAGAACGAGCAGGCGGATCATCTCGAGCTCGATCCGCGCCTCGGCGATCCAGTCGCGGATGTTGGCGTTCTGGGAGACCGGCTTGCCGAACGTCTCGCGCTCGTCGGCGCGGGTGCACATGAGCGCGAGCGCCCGCTCGGCGGCGCCGATCGCCCGCATGCAGTGGTGGATGCGCCCAGGGCCGAGCCGGGCCTGCGCGATCGCGAAGCCCATGCCCTCACCGGCGATGAGGTTTGACGCGGGCACGCGCACATCCTCGAAGTTCACGACGCCATGGCCCTCGTGATCGTGGTAGCCGAACACCGGCAGCGACCGCTCGACCGTCACGCCCGGCGTGTCGCGCGGCACCAGCACCATGCTCTGCTGCTGGTAGGTGGGCGCGTCGGGGTTGGTCTTGCCCATGACGATGAGGATCCGGCAGTTCGGGTGCATGACGTTGGTCGTCCACCATTTGCGGCCGTTGAGCGCCAGGTCGTTCCGGTCGCGCTCCATGCGCATGGCGATGTTGGTGGCGTCCGACGAGGCGACGTCGGGCTCGGTCATCGCGAAGGCCGAGCGGATCTCGCCGTCCAGCAGCGGCCGCAGCCAGCGGTCCTTCTGCTCCTCCGTGCCGAATTGGGTGAGCACCTCCATGTTGCCGGTGTCCGGCGCCGAGCAGTTGCACGCCTCCGAGGCGATGCTCGTGCGCCCCATGAGCTCGGCCAGCGGCGCGTAATCGAGGTTGGACAGGCCGGGCCCGTGCTCGGGGTCGGGCAGGAACAGGTTCCACAGGCCGCGGGCGCGCGCCTCCTCCTTGAGCTCCTCCATGACCGGCGGGTGGAAGTGCGCCTGCCCCGACGCGAGCAGCTGGTCGCGGTAGACCGGCTCGGCCGCATAGACACGCTCGTCCAGGAACGCCCGCAGCTTCGCGGCGAACTCGCGGCTGCGCTCGCTCGGCTCGAAATCCATCAGGCGGCGGGCTCCAAGCGCGGGCCGGGGACGTTGCGGAACCCGAACGGCCCGGTGCGGCCGGGCTGCACGAACCAGCATTCGCCCGTCATGTCGCCTTCGAAGAGTCCGACGACGACCGCGGCGATGTCCTGCGCGGGGATGATGCGAAAGCCGGCGCGCTCGAGCTCGTCGCGGATGGGTTCGACCATGGCCGACTCGGCGAAGCCCGGACAGACCGCGTTGACGCGGATGCCGTCGGGTGCGAGCCCCGGGCCGAGCGAACGCACGAGGCCGACGACGGCGTGCTTGTTGGTGGCGTAGAGCGGGTCGAGCGGCACGCCGGTCAGGCCGGCCAGCGATGCGGTGGCGACGATGGCGCCGCCGCGGCCCTGCTCGCGCAGCGCATCGAGGACCGCATGGGTGCCGAAGACAACGTCATCGAGGTTGACGCCCATGGCGCGGCGGTACTTGGCGAGGTCGAAGTCGTCGCCGATCCCGCAGCCGGTGGTGACGCCGGCGACCTTGTCACGGAGGTCTTCCACGGTGCGCGAGTCTATGGGGCGCTCGTGGGTGACGATCTCGTCTCGTTTCGCATCGCGGTTCCCGACGCGCAGCTCGAGGACCTGCGCGCGCGTCTGCGCGGCACGCGGTGGCCCGAGCGCGAGACCGTCGACGGCTGGGAGCAGGGCGTGCCGCTCGCGTACGTCCAGGACCTCTGCCGCTACTGGGCCGACGAGTACGACTGGCGCGCGACGGAGCGCCGCCTGAACGCCCTGCCGCAGTTCCGCACGTCGATCGAGGGACTCGGGATCCACTTCCTCCACCTCCCCTCCCCGGAGCCCGATGCCCTTCCCCTCGTGCTGACGCACGGATGGCCGGGGTCGGTCGTGGAGTTCCTCGAGGTCCTCGGCCCGCTGGCCGACCCGGCGGCCCACGGGGGATCGGCCGCCGATGCCTTCCACGTCGTCTGCCCCTCGCTGCCCGGCTTCGGGTTCAGCGACAAGCCGGCGCGCGCGGGCTGGGGAATCGAGCGGATCGCCGACGCGTGGGCGGCGCTGATGGCGCGGCTCGGCTACGACCGCTACGGCGCCCAGGGCGGCGACTGGGGCACGTCGATCAGCACCCTTCTCGGGCAGCGCCACCGCGCGCACGTCGCCGGCATCCACCTCACCCCGCCGCTCGCGCCGCCCGATCCGGCCACATTTGACGAGCTCACCGAGCGGGAGCGCTCGGCGCTTGCGGCGCTCGAGCACGCCTCCGAGTGGGACTCCGGGTACTCGAAGGAGCACAGCACGCGGCCGCAGACCATCGGGTACGCGCTCGTCGACTCGCCCGTGGCGCTGTGCGCATGGATCGTCGAGAAGTTCTGGGCGTGGACCGACTCAGATGGGGATCTGGAGCGGGTGCTCACGCGCGACGAGCTGCTCGACAACCTGATGCTGTACTGGATCCCGGGCACCGGCGCGTCGTCGGCGCGGCTGTACTGGGAGAGCATTCGCCAGGTCAACGAGTGGATCTCCGGCGAGGCCGGCGACCGGGTCGACGTGCCGACCGGGTGCTCGATCTTCCCCCGGGAGCTGCAACGCCCCTCGCGCCGCTGGGCGGAGCGGCGCTTCCGCGACATCCGGTACTGGAACGAGCCCGACCGCGGCGGCCATTTCGCGGCCTTCGAGCAGCCGGAGCTCTTCGTCGACGAGGTGCGCGCGTTCTTCCGGCTGGTTCGCTCGGACTAGCTCCGGCGATCGATGGGTAAGGACCCGCCCGCGTGAGGAACGCTCGGAGAAGGTGGCTGGCTTGGATACCGGTGGCGGCGGCGCTTCTGACGGTGCCCGCGGGCGCGATTCGCAGGCCCGACCGATCCGGGCGGCGTGTGCACCGTGCCGAAGAAGCTCGGCATGGTGTTCGTGGTCGACGACTCCGGGTCGATGGCCGACAACGACCCCAACGCCCTGCGCGGGTCGGCGACCGACATCGGCATCGCGCAGCTTCCCGACGGCGCGGTGGCGGCGGTCTCGCGCTTCTCCGACGTCGCCCAGACGATCTTCAACCCGGCCGAGCTGAACCCGGCTTCGCGCGCGGCGTCGCGGCAGGCGGTGGGCAGCGCGCTCGAGTCCTCGGGCGGCACCGACTACGACGAGGCGTTCAGCGAGGCCAAGCACCAGCTCGACGCCATGCAGGGCGTCGACCGCCGCGCCGTCGTCTTCCTCTCCGACGGCGAGCCGAACTTCTCCTACACCGCCGACCAGCCGATCGCCGCCGCCGGGATCCCGATCTTCACCCTCGGCTTCGCCGAGGCGCCGCCGGCCGAGCTGGCCGGGATCGCCCAGCGGTCGGGCGGCCAGTCCCTCTTCGTCCAGAGCGTCGACCAGGCGCAGGCGGCGTTCGCGCGCATCGCCTCGATCCTCAACTGCGACGTGCAGAACACGACGAGTGAGGTGTCGCTCAAGCCGGGTCAGTCGAAGACGTACCGGTTCGACGTGCAGGACGGCGACCGCGCGTTCAAGGCGCTGGCGAGCTGGGTCGGCGGCGGCGTGAGCGTGTCGCTGACGCGGCCCGACGGGAGCGTGCTCGCGCCGGGCTCGGAGCGTGAGGGCGAGACGTTCGACGCCCAGCCGACCTACGCCTCGGTCACCGGGCTGGACCCGCCGGCAGGGCCGTGGAAGCTGATCGTCTCGGCCTCGGACGAGAACGTCAGCCGCGTGCACGTCAACATCGACACCTTCCAGCGGCTGCCGCCGGGCACGCAGGCCAGCGAGGACACCGAGGGGCCGCGCGGGGGCCCGGGCTGCCAGGCGCGGATCACCGCCGGGCCGATCGAGACGGTGGCGTCGTGCTTCCGCAAGGAGCGACGCAAGTACATCGCCCAGGGCCGGGTGCGGCTCAACGGCATCGACCTGGCGCCGGCCTCGGGTGAGGTGAGCATCGTCGTCGACACCGACAAGCTCGAGCT
>Ga0126312_10000149_pt1 | contig 33405 bp, 29 predicted proteins | sample Plot104A_FD_92537 | JGI IMG/M metagenome (GOLD analysis project Ga0126312, IMG submission 92537) | Serpentine soil microbial communities from UC McLaughlin Reserve, CA, USA - Plot104A | ecosystem: Environmental > Terrestrial > Soil > Grasslands | place: USA: UC McLaughlin Reserve, Lake County... | reverse complement strand
TGGTCGCGGCGGTCGGCTTCCTCGGACCGATCGTGGCCCGTATCGCCGCCGGGGTGCTGGGCCCGCCGCTCGCACGGATCTCGCCGGTCGGCGGGTTCCTGGCGTCGGCGAACCTGCGCACGGCCACGCGCCGCTTCTCGTCGGCCAGCACGCCGTTGATGCTCACTGTCGGCCTCAGCTGCACGCTGCTGTTCAGCTCGACCACCATCGATCACGCCGTGACCCAGCAGCGGCACGCGGGCCTGACCGGCGAGCTCGCCGTCACGAGCAGCGGTCCCGGCCTGCCGGCCTCGGCGCTGACCGACGTCCGCGCCGTCGCGGGCGTGCGCTCGGCGGTCGCGCTGACCCCGACGACACTCGGCCCAAGCCTGGGCACGTCCGACGACGTCATCCCCGCGCAGATCCTCAGCGGTGGGCAGGGCGGCGGGCTCGACGTCGGCGTGACCGCCGGGTCACTGGACGCGCTCCACGGGGCCGCGATCGCGCTCGGCCGGCGGCGCGCCGATTCCGCCCACGCCGGAATCGGCGACCGCGTGCCGCTGACGCTCGGCGACGGCACGCGCACCCGCGCCACCGTCGCGGCGATCTACACGCGCGAGCTGGGGTTCGGCGACGCGCTGCTCGCGCCCGAGCTCGCGGCCGGCCACCTGACCAGCCCGCTGCTGGCAACGATTCTGGTACGGACCGCCGAGCCGGCGGCCGTCGCGCGGCGCATACGCGAGCTGGCGCCGCGATATCCGGGACTGCGCGTCAGCGACCGGGCAGCGCTGGCGAGCGTCACCGACGCCGACCGCGAGCTCAACCGCTGGCTCGGCCCGCTGTTCGTCGCGATCATCTTCGCCTTCACCTCGATCGCCGTCGTCAACACGCTCGCGATGATCGCGCTCCAGCGCGGCCGCGAGCTCGGGCTCATGCGACTCGTGGGCGGCACCGCCCGGCAGGTGCGCTCCATGGCTCGCTGGGAGGCCGGCCTGATCATCACCATCGGCCTCGGCCTCGGCCTGGCGATCGCGGCCACCGCGCTGCTGCCGCTCAGCCACGCGTTGACGGGCAGCATTCGCCCGCACGTGCCGGCCGACCAGCTCGGCGCCATCCTCGGCGCCTCAGCGCTGCTCGCGTTGCTCGCCCTGGCGGTGCCGACGCGCCGGGCGCTGCGCTCGCCCCCGGTCGAGGCGATCGGCGTGGGCGAGTAGCCCTCGCTGGCGCCCGAAGTGGCACCTGCCTGGTCGCGCCCTCGTCCGACAGCAAGCACCGGTCCGCCGTCTCGACGTGGAGGCGGCGCGAACCCGGGCGCCACCTGCCCCCCCGAAGGCTTTACGGCGCCCGCATCCTGAAGATCACCGACGTGGGGAGCGCGAGGGCGACCGGCCGCAGTGGCGACCCCCGCGGCTCGGCTCTCCCCGAACCGGAGTCGTCAGGCGCCACATCGAGGCGGGACGTTGAACGCCGGGGTCAGCACGGTCGGGGTGGGTCATTCAGCGGGTCGTTCGGTGCGATCGTACGTGCGTTCACGCCGGAGACAGCGCGGCCGCCGCATCGCGCACTGCCGCAACCAGAGCCGACGTCGACGGGCGCGCGGCGTCGGCGGCGCGCGTGACCGCGAAGATCGCGCGGGTCACCGGCGCCTCCGCGATCGCCCGGCGCACCACGCCCGGGTAGCGATCGGCGAGCGGGAGGCCGGGCAGCAGCGTCACTGCCAGCCCGCGGGCGACCAGCGCGAGGCCGATCGTCGCGTCGTTGGCGCGATGGCGGACGTCGGGGTCGAAGCCGCCCAGCTCACGGCATGTCCGATGCGTCATCAGCTCCCAGCCCATGCCGGCGTGGCCCGTCGTCCAGGCCTCGCCGGCGAGCTCGGCCAGCGGCACGGCGTGCCGGTGGCGGCGGGCCGCCGGATGCCGGGCGGGGAGGACGACGTGAACAGGATCGCTGTGGAGGTCGTGGCGCTGGAGGCCATGGGGCAGCCAGCGCGGCTGGTGCTGCCACTCGTCGCCGATGACGAGGTCGATCTCGCCGAGGGCGAGCGCGGGCAGCGCCTGCTCGGGCTCCGCCTCGATCACCTCGCAGCGCAGCCGCGGGGCGTCGCGCGCGAGCGCCTCCATCGCCGGCAGGGCGATGCGCAGGATCACGGACTGGAAGCCCGCGATGCGGGCGCGCCCGGCGACCGTCCCGGCGGCCGCGGCGAGGTCCGCCTCCGCGAGCGCCGCGCGCTCGAGCAGCGCCTCGGCGTGCTCTACCAAGACGAGCGCCGGGTCGGTGAGGCGGACGCCGCGGCCGGCGCGCTCGAGCAGGCGCACCCCCGCCTCGCGCTCGAGCATCGCGAGCTGCTGCGAGACGGCCGACGGCGTGTACTGGAGCGCGTCGGCGACGGCGGCGATCGTCCCGCGCTCCTTCAGCTCGCGCAGCAGGCGCAGTCGGCGGAGCTCGAGCATCGTGCAGTAACGCTACCGATTTCTGCTGAGCAATCGGAATCGAAGACGATGCTTTCGCCCGGCACGATGCGCGCCGTGCGCTCCACCGGAACCCTCATGTGCCTCGGCTCCGGCGCCGCCTTCGGCGCCATGGCCGTGTTCGGCAAGCTCGCGTACGGCGACGGCGCGACCGTCGGGACGCTGCTCGCCGTCCGCTTCGTGCTCGCCGCGGCGCTGTTCTGGACGCTGGTGCTCGTGAGCGGGACTGCGAGCGAGCTGCGGTCGCTGGGCGGCAGCGACGCCGGCGCCGGCCTCGCCTTGGGAGCTTGCGGCTATGCCCTTCAGGCCGGGTGCTACTTCGCCGCCCTCGAGCGCATCGACGCGTCGCTGCTGTCGCTGCTGCTCTACACCTTCCCCGCGATCGTCGCCGCTGCCGCGGTCGCGCTCGGCCGCGAGTCGATCGACCGCTGGCGCATGGCGGCGCTCGGGCTGGCGTCCGCCGGGCTCGTGCTCCTCGTGGCGGGCGCCGGCGCGGGCGCGCTCGACCCGCTGGGCGCGGCGCTCGGACTGGGCGCCGCGCTGGTCTACAGCACGTACATCCTCGTCAGCGGGGGCATCGCCGCGCGCGTGCGGCCGCGCCTGCTCGCGGCGCTCGTCTGCACCGGCGCAGCGCTGCCGCTGACGATCGGCGCGGCGCTGCTGGGCGAGTTGCGCCCGGCTGACCTGACGCCCGCGGGCTGGGGCTGGCTGGCAGGCCTCGCAGTCGTCTCCACGGTCGCGTCGATCAGCCTCTTCTTCGCCGGCCTGGCGCGCGTCGGGCCGACGACCGCCTCGATCCTGTCGACCATCGAGCCGCTCGTGACCGTGCTGCTCGCGTTCCTGGTCTTCGGGGAGACGCTCGGGGCGATACAGGTGACCGGCGGCGCGCTCGTGCTCGCCGCCGTGTTCGTACTACAAGGAGGAACCGCATGAGCAGACCACTCGAGGGCAGGGTCGCGCTGGTCGCCGGCGCGACGCGCGGCGGCGGGCGCGGCATAGCCGTCGCGCTCGGCGAAGCCGGCGCGACGGTCTACGCGACCGGGCGCAGCACGCGCGAGCAGCGCTCCGAGGTCGACCGGCCCGAGACGATCGAGGAGACCGCCGAGCTGGTGACCGCCGCGGGCGGCGAGGGCATCGCCGTCGCGGTCGACCACCTCGACCCAGAGCAGGTCCGCGGCGTGGTCGAGCGCATCGACGCGGAGCACGGTCGCCTCGACGTGCTCGTCAACGACATCTGGGGCGCCGAGCACCTGTTCGAGTGGAACAAGCCGGTCTGGGAGCACGACCTCGACCGCGGCCTGCGGCTGCTGCGGCTCGCGATCGACACCCACCTGGTCACCAGCCATCACGCGCTGCCGCTGCTCGTGCGGCGCCCGGGCGGCCTGGTCGTCGAGGTGACCGACGGCACCGCGGAGTACAACGCCGACCACTACCGGGTCAACGCCTTTTACGACCTCGCCAAGACGGCGGTCATCCGCCTCGCATGGGCGCAGGCGCAGGAGCTGCGGCCGCACGGCGGAACCGCGGTCGCCCTGACCCCGGGATGGATGCGCTCGGAGGCAATGCTCGAGCACCACGGCGTGAGCGAGTCCAACTGGCGCGACGCGACCGAGCGCACGCCGCACTTCTGCATCTCCGAGAGCCCGCGGTTCGTCGGCCGCGCCGTCGCCGCGCTGGCCGCGGATCCCGACGCGGCGCGCTGGAGCGGACAGTCACTCTCCAGCGGGCAGCTCGCTCAGGTCTACGGCTTCACCGATGTCGACGGCACGCGGCCCGATTGCTGGCGCTACATGGTCGAGGTCGTCGAGCGCGAGGGCGCGACCGCGGGGGACGCGGGCTACCGCTGATCGCGCTTCAAGTGCGGACGTCGAACGAGATCGTGCCGAGGATGCCGTCGTCCTCCTCGCGCAGCGCGAGCAGCAGGCTCTCGTCGAAGATCATGTCCGTGGCGTTGGTCTGGTCGCGGCTGGGCTGGTAGGGCGCCTTGGCGTAGACCTTTCCGTTCGTCTCCTCATCGAAGTAGACCTGCGTGGTGAGGACGGTCTGGCGGTCGATGTGGACCTTGACGTGGATGTACGTCGTGCGGCCGGGATACCAGCCCGGGAGGTGCCAGACTTCGACGACCGCGTCGGCCAGCGGCGCGCACAGCTCCGCCTCGCGCACGCGGATCGCCAGGCGCAGCGGCGTGCCGTCGCGGTCCTCGCGGATGTCGCTGCGGATGGCGTCGGCGTCGAAGTAGTACGGGCCCTCCGTCTGCTCGGCCGTCAGCGTGCACGCGGAGCTGTCGTCGAACAGGCCGGACGTCGCGGTCTCGGTCGACTTCGGCTCGACGGTCGCGGTTCCGCCGTCGACCGTCGCGACCGGAGCGGGATCGTCACCGCCGCCGCACACGGCGAGCAGCGATCCGAGCGTCACGGTGCCGAGCCCGGCGAGCGCCTGACGGCGGGTCAGCGGCGGGTTCATGGATCGCATGGTGGGCGCTCGGCTGGGAGGCGGCTGGGAAGTTCCTGATTCTCCTCAACGAGCGGTGAAGCCGAGGATCAGCTCAGCGGTCTCGAGTGGGACGTCGAGCTGGGGGCAGTGGCCGACGGCTTCGAGCTCCACGAAGTCGGCGGTCGGAAGCCAGTCGCGCCGGAAGCGGGCCGCCGCCGCGGGCCACTCCAGCAGCCGGTCGGCGGTGCCCCACAGGATCCGAACCGGGCACGTGATCCTCTCGGCGTCGAGCCGCCAGCCCGCGCGCGCCGCGTACTCGACCAGCGGCGCCAGCGCGACGCAGGCCGCCGCTCCGCGCATCTGGTGCGCGAGCAGCTCAGCCGGGATGTGCTCGAAGCTCGTGGTGGTGAGGAGCGTCGCGCGGCGCCGGCCCTCGAGCGTGGACACGATCGCGTCGGCGTGGGGCGCGGCGGCGGCCAGCAGCTCGTGCATCGCCACGAAGAGCGCGAGCACGTCTCGATGCGACTCGTCGCCCGGCGCCCAGCCGCCGGCCGGCGCGAGCGCTACGACGGTGTCCGCGCGGCCACGGGCGGCGAGCTGGAGCGCGACGTAGCCTCCGAGCGAGTTGCCGACCACGTGTGCGCGCTCGAAGCCCGCCGCGTCCATCGCGCGCTCGACGGCGTCGGCGAGTGCGGAGTCGCTGACCGCGCCCTCGATCGGCGGGCCGCCGGCGTGGCCGGCGAGCGTGACCGCCAGCACGTCGTGACGGCGCTCGAGCGCCGGCAGCACGAGCTCCCACGTGCGCCATGTGTCCGTGAAGCCGTGCAGGCACACGAGCGGCGGCCCGGCGCCCCCGCGGTGGGATGGCGTGAACGTGTTCAAAGGCCGCGACGGTACCGGCCGGCGCCGCGACGGTAGCGGCGCGCGGGGCGTCTTGAACGGCGGGAGTCGAGACTCCGTGCGGCGTTGACGCGCGGATCCGGCCCGCCGCGTCATGCAGGCAGCCGCGGTTCCCGTAGACGAGCCCGCGGGCCGGGTCGGCGATCAGCTCGCCCAGCGGCGTGACACGGTTCTGCCGCAACGTCAGCCGAGCAGCTCGCGGAGCCGCGGCGCGACGTCCTCGCCGAGCCGGCGCACGAAGCCGATCGCGTCCTCGTCCGGCACGCCGACGAAGATCGTCGTGAAGCGCAGCTCCGTGACGATCCGCGCGAGCCGGTCCGGCCACGAGCCGCCGTCGCCCTCGAGCGCGAAGACGTTCACGGCGCGCTCGACGTCCTCGGGGTCGCGGCCGGCAGCGCGCGCCGCCTCGTCGATCACGCCGTGCATCCTCACCGCGTCGCCGGGCGGCAGGTTGACCAGGCTCGGCAGCCAGCCGTCGCCGAGCCGGCCCGTGATCCGCAGCATCCGCGGCCCGTACGCCCCGAGCCAGATCCCGATCCGGTGCGCCGGCGGCGGCCCCGGCCGCGCGCCGCCGACCCGGTAGTGCTCGCCCTCGAAGCGCACCGAGCGCTCGCCGTCCCAGAAGGCGCGCAGGATCGCGATCGCCTCCTCGAGCGCGTCGACCGACTCCTTCGGCGTGCGGCGCGGGCCGCCCATCGCCTCGATCGCCTCCCAGAACGCCCCCGCGCCGAGCCCGAGCTCGACGCGCCCGCCGCTGAGCACGTCGAGCGAGGCCGCCGCCTTCGCGAGCAACGCCGGCGGACGCAGCGGCAGGTTCGCGACGTCCGGGATCAGCCGGACCCGCTCGGTCCGCGCCGCCGCGTACGAGAGCAGCGTCCAGGTGTCGAAGAAGCGCCGCTGGTACGGGTGGTCCTGTACACCCACGACGTCGAGCCCGGCGCGGTCGGCCGCGAGGATCCGCTCGACCGTCCCGGAGGGATCGGTCGCATCCGGCACGGCGAAGACCCCGAGCTTGATGTTCATCCGTCTGGATGGTAACGTAGTTGTACGAACAACTATTGCCGCCGGGGAGAACGACGACATGAAGCTCGAGGGAATCCACCACATCACGGCGATCACGGGCGACGCGCCGGCGAACGTCGAGTTCTACGTCGGCGTGCTCGGGCTGCGCATGGTCAAGAAGACCGTCAACCAGGACGACCCGACCGTCTACCACCTCTTCTACGCCGACGAGCAGGGCTCGCCCGGCGCTGACCTGACGTTCTTCGAGTACCCCGGCGCACGGCCCGGCACCGCGGGCGCCGGGATGGTGCACCGAGTCGTGTGGCGCGTGGCCTCCGACGACGCGATCCGCTTCTGGGAGCAGCGCCTCGCCGACCGCGGCGTCGAGACCGAGCGCGGCGAGGAGGGCGGACTGCGCTTCGCCGATCCCGAGGGGCTCGAGCACGAGCTCGTCGTCTACGCCGGCGCAGATGCGCCGCTGATCGCCGACGCCCCCGACATCCCGGCCGAGCACGCGCTCCAGGGCTTCGACGCTGTGCGGGCCTACGCCGGCGACCCCGGCCGCAGCGCGGCGCTCCTGCGCGAGACGCTCGGCTTCACGGGCGGCGAGGACGGCAGCTGGGAGGTCCGCGGCGACGAGCGCGGCGGCCGCTACATCTACGACGCCCCGCCCGCGAACCGGCCTGTTCCGGGCGCCGGCACGATCCACCACGTCGCGTTCGCGAGCCCGATCGAAGAGCACGACGCCTGGCAGCAGCGGCTGACGCGTGCGGGCGCGCGCGCGACGCCGGTGATCGACCGCTTCTACTTCCGCTCGATCTACTTCCGCGAGCCGAGCGGCGTGCTGTTCGAGATCGCGACGATCGGCCCGGGCTTCGGTGCCGACGAGGACCCCTCGCACCTCGGCGAGCGGCTCTCGCTGCCGCCCAAGTTCGAGCGCCTGCGCAGCGAGCTCGAGCGCAGCCTGACGCCGCTGCCGGACCCGCGCGCGGCGCTCGCTTCGCGCACGGACTGACCTGGCAACATGGCCGGGGTGAGCACCGCCACCCCGACGCGTGCGCCGCGGATGACGGCGGTGATGCGCGAGCGCGAGACCGTCACGCCGCTGGAGCTGTTCTTCGACCTGGTGTTCGTGCTCGCCCTCACGCAGTGCACTGCGCTGATGGCCGACGACCCGAGCTGGGAGGGGCTCGCCAAGGGGATGCTGGTGCTCGGCGTGCTGTGGTGGGCGTGGGTCGGCTACTCGTGGCTGACCAGCGTCGTCGACCCCGAGGAGGGAGCCGTCCGGCTGGCCATGTTCGCCGCGATGGCCGCCCTCTTGGTCGCCGCACTCTGCGTCCCGGAGGTGTTCGACGAGACCGCCCTCGTCTTCGCGTGCGCCTACGCCGCGGTCCGCCTCGCCCACATCGCACTGTTCCTGGTCGCGAGCCGCGAGGATCGGGCGCTGCGCAGGGCGGTCCTCAGCGGGCTCGCGGGCAGCACCGCGATGGCTTCCGGGTTGCTGGTCGGCGCCTCGTTCGCCGACGGTGCGCTCCAGGGCTCGCTATGGGCGGTCGCGCTGGCGCTCGACATGGCCGGCCCGCTCTTCTTCGGCCAGCAGGGCTGGAAGCTGATGGTCGGCCACTTCTCCGAACGCCACCGCCTGATCGTGATCATCGCGCTCGGAGAGTCGATCGTCGCGATCGGCGTCGGTGCGGAGCGCTCGGTGGACGCCGGCATCGTCGTCGCGGCGGTGCTCGGCACAGCGGTCGCGGCCGCCCTGTGGTGGCTGTACTTCGACATCGTCGCGCTGGTGGCAGAGCGGCGCTTGGCCCGCGCGACGCCCGGCCGCGAGCAGAACGTCATCGCACGCGATTCGTTCTCGTACCTGCACCTGCCGATGGTCGCCGGCATCGTGCTCCTGGCGCTCGGCCTGAAGAAGACGCTCGAGCACACCGACGATCCCCTCGAGGTGGTCCCGGCATTCGCGCTGCTCGGCGGCACGGCGCTCTATCTGCTCGCCCACGTGGCGTTCCGCTGGCGCAACATCCACCGCTTCAGCTGGCACCGGCTGCTCGGCGCCGCGCTGCTGCTCGCGCTCGTGCCCGCTGCGGTCGAGATCGCGTCGCTCGTCACGCTCGCGCTGATCGCCGCGCTCCTGGCGGCGCTCGTCGTCTACGAGACCGTCCGGTTCGCCGAGCTGCGCGACCGGCTGCGGCACCAGGTCGCCCAGGAGCCCGGGTAGTATCGCCCCATGGGAGGGCCGGACGGTCCCGTGGCCGACCCGCTGGTGGGCAGGACGGCGGAGCTGGAGCGAGTGTCCGCCGCGCTCGACGCCGTTGGCAAGGGCGCCACGCGGATGCTGGTCATCACCGGCGAGCCCGGCATCGGCAAGTCGCGGCTGCTCGCCGAGCTCGCCGCCGAGGCCGCCCGGCGCGGGATGCTGACGCTCACGGGACGCGCCGCCGAGTTCGAGGGCGACCTCCCGCACGGGCTGCTGATCGACGCGCTCGACCGCTACCTGAGCGCCGTCGAGCCGCGCCTCAGGCGCGCCGTGGGGGACGACAGCGCGCGCGAGCTCGCCGCGATGTTCCCGGCGCTCGCCGGCCTCGCGCAGCCCGGCGCCGCGCTCGCGACCGAGCGCTACCGCGCGCACCGCGCCGTCGTCGCGCTGCTCGACTGGATGGGGGTCAAGGGCCCGCTCGCGCTGCTGCTCGACGACGTGCAGTGGGCCGACCCGGCGACGCGCGAGGTGCTCGCCGCGCTGATGCGCCGGCCGCCGCGCGGGCCGGTGCTGCTCGTGCTCGCCTACCGGCACGCGCGGCCGCCGCTGGCGCAGGCCGTGGAGGCCGCCCAGCGCGCCGGGGGGCTCGAGCGGCTCGAGCTTGCGGCCCTCGCGCCGGCGGAGGCGGAGGCGCTGATCGGGCCCGCCGTCTCGGGAGCCGCTCGCTCGATGCTGATCCGCGACAGCGGCGGCAACCCGTTCTACCTCCAGCAGCTGCTGCGAGCGCCCGCGCGCGCGCCGGCGCACGGTCGCGCCGACGACGTCGTGATCCCGCAGGCCGTCGCCGACGCGCTCGCCGGCGAGCTCGACGCGCTGCGACCGACGGCGCGGCTGCTGCTCGAGGGCGCCGCTGTCGCGGGCGAGCCGTTCGACCCCGAGCTGGCCGCGGCGGCCGCCGACGTGCCGATCGCGGACGCGCTGGCGGCGCTCGACGAGCTGCTGGTCGCCGACCTCGTGCGCCCGGGCGACCCGCGGCGCTTCGTCTTCCGCCACCCGCTCGTCCGTCGTGCGGTCTACGCGGGCGCCGGCGGCGGCTGGCGGCTCGCGGCGCACGGGCGCGTCTCGGACGCGCTCGCCCGGCGCGGCGCCGCCGCGACGCTGCGCGCGCACCACCTCGAGTACTCCGCCCAGCCCGGCGACGAGGAGGGCATCGCGGTGCTGGTCGACGCGGGGCGGGCGGCGGCGCAGCGGGCTCCGGCGACGGCCGCGCGCTGGTTCGCCGCCGCCGTGCGGCTCCTGCCCGCTCACGACGAGCGCCGGCTCGCGCTGCTGGAGCAGCTGGCCGCGGCGCGCTCCGCCGCGGGCGCGCTCGACGAGGCGCGCGGCACGCTCGTCGAGGCGCTCGAGAGCGTGCCCGAGGACGACGCCGCGGCGCGCTGCCGGCTGGTCGCCGCTTGCGCGCGCACGGAGCACTGGCTCGGCATGCACGAGGAGGCGCGCCGGCGCCTGCGCGCGGAGGTGCGGCGGATCGAGCACGTCGACTCCGCCGAGGCGCTCGCGCTCCGCATCGAGCTCGCGTTCGACGCGCTCTACGGCCTCGACCTCGCGACGAGCCGCACGCTCGCGGCGGAGGCGCTCGCCGCGGCCGAGGCCAGCTCCGACAGCGGCCTGGCCGCCACGGCCGGGGCGCTGCTCGCGCTCGCCGGCGCGGCCGCAGGCGTCGTCGCCGAGGCCGAGCCGCAGCTCGATGCGGCGCTTGCCCGCGTCGAGGCGCTCGAGCCCGCGCAGCTGGCCCGCCGGCTCGAGGCGCTCTGGTACCTGGCCTGGGCCGAGACGTTCCTGGAGCGCTACGAGGGCGCCCTCGCGCATACCCGTCAGGCGCTCGAGATCAGCCGCGCCACGGGCCAGGAGCGGCTCGTCGTGCCGCTGCTGCTCGCCGGCGTGTTCCCGCTCCAGATGCTCGGCCGGATGCGCGAGTCGCGCGAGGTCGCGTCGGCCGCGGTCGAGGCGGCCCGCCTGCTCGGCAACCGGCACTTCCTGCTCTGGGCGCTGTGGGAGTACGCCGCCGACGTCGCCTACGGCGGCGACCTTGCCGAGGCGCGCGTCGCGGCGCGCGAGAGCGCCGAGCTGGCCGCCGGAGTCGACCGCAGCGTGCTGTGGGAGTGCGAGCCGGAGTGGGTCGTCGGCGGCATCCTCGCGTTCGACGGGCAACCGGAAGCGGGCATGGCGCTGATGCTCGAGGCGTTCGGCGGGCCGGAGCTGCCGCGTGTCGTCGCGCCCGAGCGCTGCATCGCCTACGAGGAGCTCGTCGAGACCGCGCTCGACCTGGGCGACCTGGCGGGCGCCGACGCCTACGCGAGCGCGGCCGAGCGCCACGCCGCCGCGCTCGGCAAGCCGCACTCGCACGCGCTGGCGCTGCGCGCGCGGGCCGCCGTGGAGCTCGCGCGCGGCGACGCCGCGGCCGCGGTCGCCAGCGCGCGCGAGTCGATCGCCGAGGCGGCGCGCGCGCGGGCGCCGCTCGAGGGCGAGCGCACGCGCTGGCTGCTGGGCCGGGCGCTCGCGGCCGCGGGCGACCGCGACGCCGCGGTGCGGGAGCTGCGCGCGGCGGAGGCGAACCTCGGGACGTACGGCGCCGGACTGCACCGCGACCGTGTAGTCAGAGCGCTGCGCGAGCTGGGCGAGCGCGCGCGCCGCCCGGCGCGCGCGGCCGAGCCCGCGGCGGCGGGCACGGAGGCGCTCACCAAGCGCGAGCGCGAGGTCGCCGAGCTGGTCGCCTCGGGCGCCACCAACCGCGAGATCGCCGACGCGCTCGTGCTCTCCGTCAAGACCGTCGAGACGCACATCGCGCACATCTTCGCCAAGCTCGACGTGCGCTCCCGCGCGGCGCTCACGGCGACGCTGATGCGCGGCTGACGCGAGCTTTCAGGGTCCAAGCTCAGGGTTACTCCCGATCCCCGCGCGGCGCCGCTGGCGGAGGCTTCGCCAGTCGCACCAACTCCCCAGGAGGGTCTCTCCCCAATGCCTTCGACCCACCAAGGGCGCCGCTGGGCGGCGCTCGTAGCCGCGTCCGCGTGGCTGTTGCTGCTGCTGGCGGCATCCTCGGCGTCCGCGCACGGCCCGTACGCCTCGTTCGAATATGCGCCGGCCGACCCTGCGCCGGGCGAGGAGGTGACGTTCCGGTCCACGAGCACGAGCGCGCCCGAGCACAAGGAGTTCATGGTCCACTCGTGGGACCTCGACGGCGACGGCGTCTTCGGCGACGACATGTCGATCGCCCCGCGCCGCGCGTATTCCGCCGGCGTGCACGTCGTGCGCCTGCGCGTGAGCTACCTCAACGCCGACGGCACGCACGTGGACGTCGCCGAGCGGACCATCACAGTCCGCGAGCCGGCTGCCGAGCCGACGCCGGAGCCCACGCCCGAGCCGACGCCCGAGCCGCCGCCGCCCCCGCAGAACCAGGCACCTGTCGCGGCGTTCGACAAAGGCTGCGAGCGCAAGGCCGGCTTCAGCTTCTGCGGCGGCCTGTTCGCGCGCGAGCAGAAGCCGTACACGCTCGACGCCTCCCCGTCGCACGACGCCGACGGCACGATCGTGCGCTACGAGTGGGACCTCGACGGCGGCGGGGGATTCGAGGTCGACACCGGCGCGACGCCGACCGTGACGCATACGTTCGAGCGCTTTCTCGCCTTTGCCGACAACCGCAAGCGCACCGTGCGCGTGCGCGTCACCGACGACAAGGGCGCCACCGCCGAGGCGGAGGTGACGCTGACACTGCTCGAGCCGAGTTGCCAGAGCGTCGTCAAGCACGGGCGCCTGACCGCGATCGGCCGGTGCCTGCGGCCGCTCAACCTCGAGGTAGACGGCAAGAAGGTCGTGCGCTGGTACTCCGAGCTGCCCATCATCCTCAACGGGATGAGGATCGTCCCCGCCGTGCAGCGCACGGTTGCGATCCGACTTCCGGCGGAGACCGGCGCGCCCGAGCCGCGGATCGCCGGCGCCGGTTCGGTCAGCATCCAGGCGCAGGGCCAGACCGTGAACCTGTACAACGGCGGCTTCTCGTGGCGGATGGCGGACGGCGTCCACCTGTCGGACTTCAAGCTCGGCTCCGGAGCCCGCCTGAACGGGCTGAAGATCACCGGGCTCGCCGGCGCGCCGGAGCTGTCGAGCGACAACTTCTCGTCGCGCTTCGCGCTGCGGGTTGCGCTGCCGGCGCAGTTCGGCGGCGCCACATCGGACGAGCCGGTCGTGCTGACGCCCGGCAAGCTGGTCGCGTTGGCGAGCGCGCCGCTCAGCTTCGAGGTCGCCAACGCCGCGATCGGCCCGATCGGGCTGGAATCGCTAAAGGTCACGTTCGACGGCGAGGACCTCTGGGAGATCTCCGCGCGCGTGAAGCTTCCGCCCCCGATCCCCTACACGGTCTCCGGCGACGCGGGCATCCGCGACGGCGAGTTCGAGCACGCCGGCGCCGAGATCAACTTCGGCACGCCGGGGATCGGGCCGCTCGGCCCGGTCTTCCTCCAGCGGATCGCGTTCCGGATCGAGGTATCGCCCAAGCAGAGCAAGTGCGTGCCGAAGGTCGGGATCGAGGTGATCGATCAGCAGAAGATCATGCAGGACACCTTCGGCTGGACGTTCAACCCGCCGCTCCCCAAGCTCGAGATCGACCACGGTATCCCGACCTTCGCGCTGTGCGGCGAGGTTGGCCTGACCGGCGGCCCGACCGTGGCCGGCGTGTCGGCGATCCGCATGGACGCGGGGCTCGGGCTGGCGACGTACGCCGACCGGCCGGCGGTGTTCCGGGCGTTCGGCAAGCTCTACCTCGTCGAGATCCCGATCGCCGAAGCCGCCCTCGAGCTCCACACCAACGGCTACACGCGGGCGCGGGCGGACTTCGGCTGGGGGATCGACGGCTTCGTCTCGCTGGAGGGCTACATCCTGTTCGAGATGATGGCGCCGAAGTTCAACGCGATCGCCTACGTCGACGCGTGCCTCGACTTCGTCGACTGGTGCGCCGGCGGCCGCGCGATCGTCTCGAGCAAGGGCGTCGCGGTCTGCCTCAAGATCGACTTGTTCGTCGACGACTGGGAGCCCGGCCTCGGCTACCGCTGGGGCGACGCGATCCCGACCCTGTACTTCGCCGGGTGCGACATCGGCGAGTACCGGGAGCACATCGACTCCGGTATCGACGACCACATACGGACGCTGTCGGCGGCGCCGCTGCCCAAGACGGCGGGCCACGTCGAGGAGATCGATCTGCCCGCCGGCCTGCCGGGTGCGACCGTCGTCACGCGCGGCGCGGGCGCGCCGCCGAAGATCACGCTGATCGGCCCGAACGGGGAGCGGATCACGTCGCCGGACGACCTGCGTCCCGTGCAGCAGGCGCCGTTCTTCGTGATGAAGGACCCGCGCGCGAACCTGACCCAGTTCGCGATCGCGAAGCCGAGCGCCGGCCGCTGGCGCGCGGTGGTCGAGGAGGACTCGGCGCCGGTCGTCTCGATCGCGTCCGCGAACGGGCTCGAGAAGCCCGAGATCGACGCAAGGGTGATCGGCCACGGCGCGCGCCGCGCGCTGTCGTACCGCGTCAAGCCGATCGCCGGGCAGAGGGTCACGTTCATGGAGCGCGGCCCGAGCGCTGGCCGGCGGATCGGCGCGGCGACCGGCAAGTCCGGCAAGATCGCGTTCCGTCCGGCTCCCGGCGAGGCCGAGCGGCGCCGCATCGTGGCCGTCGTGACGCAGGACGGCCGCGCCCGTGGCGAGTACGAGATCGCACGCTACGACGCTCCGGTCGCGCAGCGTCCCGGCCGCCCGCGCGCGCTGCGCGTGACGCGCCGCGACTCCCGGCTGCGCATCGCGTGGAAGGCGGCGCGACCCGCGGACGAGCAGGAGGTGCGCGTCCGGATCGCCGACGGCCGCCGGCTGCTGTTCCGCACGCGCCGGCATTCCCTCACGGTGCCGCACGTAAGGGGCCGCCTCGGCGCGCGCGTGAGCGTCCGCGGAGTGCTGCGCTCCGGCATGGTCGGCGCCGTCGCATCCCGCAAGGCCGGCTGAACGAGCGCGGCGCCGTCCTCACGGCGCCGCGCGCCGCCCGGGCCGGCGCAGCCGGAACCAGCGGTGGTCGTACGGCTCCAGCGCGATCGCGCGCCGCCCGCCGGCGTCCAGGTCGCGCTCGCCGAACAGGTCGACGAGAACGCCCTCCTCCGCGAGCTCGAGCCGCGCCTGCGTCGCGCGGCCGCCGAGGTTGTGGAGGGCGACGATCGCGGAGCCGCCCCAATCGGCCCGGTGCGCGAGCACGGCCGGATCGTCCTGGGCGAGCGGCGTCCAGTCGCCCCAGCCGAGCTCCGGGCACTCGCGCCGGCGCCGGATCAGCCGCTCCATCCAGTTCAGCAGCGAATGCGGATCGCGCCGCTGCCGCGCGACGTTGACCTCGCGGAAGCCGAACGGGCCGCCGGCGAGCACCGGCCGGCGCGTCTCCTCCGCGGTCGTGAAGCCGGCGTTCGGCTCGTCGGACCACTGCATCGGCGCACGCACCGCGTAGCGCCCCTCGATGTCGAGGTTCTCCGCCATCCCGATCTCCTCCCCGTAGAAGAGCACCGGGGTGCCGGGAAGCGAGAACATCAGCGAGTAGACCATCCGCATCCTCCGCTGGTCGCCGCCGAGCATCGCGGGCAGCCGCCGCCGCAGGCCGCGCCCGTAGAGCTGCATCCCGGGGTCCGGGCCGAACGCGGCGAACACCTCCGCGCGCTCCTCGGGCGCCAGCTTGTCGAGCGTCAGCTCGTCGTGGTTGCGCACGAAGTGCGCCCACTGGCAGTCCTGCGGCAGCGGCGGCAGCGCATCCAGCGCCGCGGCGAGCGGGCGCGCGTCCTCGCGCGCGAGCGCGAGGTACATCGCCTGGTTGACGGTGAACGAGAACAACATGTCGAGCTGCTCGCCGCCGCGCGCGCCGAAGAACTCGACGGCCTGCTCGGGCGACAGGTTGACCTCTCCGAGCAGGATCGACTCGCCGTTGCGGCGGCCCATGAAGCGGCGCAGGTCGCGCAGCAGCTGGTGCGGGTCCGCGATCGCGCCCGGCGGCATCCCGATCGGCTCGACGAGGAACGGCACCGCGTCGAGCCGGAAGCCGCTGAGGCCCTGCTCGAGCCAGAAGCCGGCGACCTGCGCCAGCTCGTCGCGGACCTCGGCGTTGGCGACGTTGAGGTCCGGCTGGTGCGAGTAGAAGCGGTGCAGGTACCAGCGCCGGGCCTTGCGGTCGTAGGCCCAGTTGGAGTTCTCCTGGTCGGGGAAGACCACGTCGCCGGGCTTCTCCGCCGGCTTCTCGTCGGCCCAGACGTAGAAGTCGTGGTACGGGCTGTCGCGGCCCTCGCGCGCCGAGCGGAACCAGGGGTGGCGGTCCGACGTGTGGTTCGGGACGAGGTCGGCGATCATGCGGATGCCGCGGTCGCGCGCGGTGCGCACGAGCTCGACGAGGTCGCCGTGCGTGCCGAGCCGCGGGTCGACGCCGTAGTAGTCGGTGATGTCGTACCCGTCGTCGCGCTGGTGCGAGGGGTAGAACGGCATCAGCCATATGCAGCTCACGCCGAGCCCGGCGAGGTAGTCGACGCGCTCGCACAACCCGACGAGATCGCCGCAGCCGTCGCCGTCGGAGTCGAGGAACGTCTCGACGTCGAGGCAGTAGACGACGGCGTTCCTCCACCACACGTCGCCGGTCGCCTTGCGTTTCGTCGTCAGCGGCGGCATCGCCCGTGCGTACCCGGCGTGCACACCGCCGGATCGCAGTTCGCTACGTTCGACGGGCGTGGCCGAACCGCCGGTCTTCTACTTCGACTACAGCTCGCCGTACGCATACCTGGCGGCGATGCGGATCGACGCCGTCCTGCCGGACGCGGTCTGGCGGCCGATCGCGTTCGGGATCCTGATCCGCGAGCTCGGCAAGGTGCCGTGGTCGCTGCGGCCGGGGCGCGAGTCCGGCATGCGCGAGATCGAGGAGCGCGCCGCGGCGCGCGGCCTGCCGCCGGTGCGCTGGCCCGAGGGCTGGCCCGACCGCTCGTACTCGCTGCTGCCGCTGCGAGCGGCCGTGGTGGCGGAGGCGCACGGGCGTCTCAAGCAGTTCAGCGTGGAGGCGTACCGGCTGATGTTCGCCGAGGGCCGCACGCTCGACGCGCCGGCCCCGGTGCTCGAGGCGGCGGTCGCGGCCGGACTCGACCGCGACGCGATGGCGGCGCGGCTCGAGAACCCCGACATCAAGGCGCGCCTGCGCAGCTACACCGACGGCGCCATCGCCCGCGGCGTCACCGGCGTGCCGACCGTCGCGGTGGGCGGCGCGCTGTTCTGGGGCGACGACCTGCTCGAGACCGCGGCGCGCGCGCCGGCGAGGTCTCGATGAAGGCGGTCATCACCGTCACATACGCCACGGATCCCGGCTGCCCGTGGGCGTGGTCGGCGGCGCCGCATCACGCCGTCCTGCACTGGCGCTACGGCGATCAGCTCACGTGGCGCATCGCGCTGATCGGGCTGGCCGAGAGCGGCGAGGACTACAGCGCGCGCGGCTACACGCCGGAGAGCGGCGCGCTCGGGTACCTGAACTTCCGGCGCCTCGGGATGCCGTTCGACACGCAGCCGCGCGACCGCACGATCGGCACGGGCCGCCCGTGCCGCGCGATCGTCGCGGCGCGGTTGATCGACCCCGAGGCGGAGCTGCCCGCGTTTCGCGCGCTCCAGCTCTCGCGCTTCACGACCACCGCCGCGTTCGACACCGACGAGGCGATCGAGGCGGCGCTCGCGCGCGTGCCGCGGCTGGATCCGGCCGCCGTCGTGGCGGCGATCGACGACCCCGCGACCGAGGCCGCCTACCAGGCCGATCGCGCGCTCGTGCGCAGCGCGTCGGGCAGCCCGACCGAGTTCCAGGGCAAGGCCGCGAACACCGACGGCGTCGTGCGCTACACGGCGCCGTCGCTGCTGTTCGAGCACCGCGACGGGCGCACGCTCGAGGCCGGCGGCTATCAGCCCCTCGAGGCCTACGACGTCGTGATCGCCAACCTCGACCCGTCGCTCGAGCGGCGCGGGCCGGCGGAGGACGTCGCCGCCGCTCTGGCCGAGTTCCCGTACGCGCTGACGACGCGCGAGGTGGCGGCGCTGATGGCCGCGCACCTGCAGCCGCCCGACGACCACGCCGCCGAGCGGAAGCTGATCGAGGCCGCCGCCGCCGGCCGCGTCAGGCGCGAGACGATCGGCGGCGGCGCCCTCTGGCATCTCGTCTGAGCCGCGCCGCGGTCCCCGCGGCCCGGCGCTCGCCGGCTCGCCGCGTCAACGGCCTGGCGTGACGACCTCCCGCTCCGGCTCGCGCTCGCGCTCGAAGCGGCCGCCGAAGCGCTCGTCCGCGTGCACGTCCTCGCCGCGCAGCGCGCGCTCGGTCGCCTTCTCGACGATCTCCGGCTGCCGCAGCATGCGTTGGAAGCGCTCGTCGTCGCGCTCCCCCGACGACAACGACCAGTAACGCGACTGTTACCTACGAGCGCCTGGCACGATGCGCGGCCGTGCCTCCCGAGCGCCGTCGCCGCCGCGAGCGCCTCACGGCCGCCGAGGCCCGCCGCATCGCGCTCGCCGCGCAGGGCTTCGCCGACCCGCGGCCGTCCGGCGCACCGACCGGCTGGGCGGTGCGGCGGCTGATCGACCGCGTCGGGCTGCTCCAGATCGACTCGGTGAACGTGCTCCAGCGCGCGCACTACCTCCCGCTCTTCAGCCGCTACGGCCGCTACGACACCGAGCTGTTGGACCGCACCTCCCACTACGCGCCGCGGCGGCTGTTCGAGTACTGGGGCCACGAGGCCTCGCTGCTGCCGGTCGCGCTCCAGCCCGCGCTGCGCTGGCGCATGGAGCGGGCGGCCGACGAGGCCTGGGGCGGCATGCGCCGCGTCCACCGGGACCGCCCCGAGCTGGTCGCGCAGGTGCTGGACGAGGTGCGCGCGCGTGGGCCGGTCGCGGCGAGCGAGGTGCTCGAGCACGAGCGGCCCAAGCGCACGGGGCCGTGGTGGGACTGGAGCGACGTCAAGCGCGCGTTCGAGTTCCTGTTCTGGAGCGGCCGCATCACGTCCGCGCGGCGGCGCGGCTTCGAGCGCCTGTACGACTTGCCCGAGCGCGTGCTGCCGGCGGACGTGATCGCCGCGCCGACGCCGGCGGTCGAGGACGCGCAGCGCGAGCTCGTGCGGATCGCGGCCCGCTCGCTCGGCGTCGCGGCCGAGCGCGACCTGCGCGACTACTTCCGGCTCGACCTGGCCGACGCGCGGGCGCGCGTCGCCGAGCTGGTCGAGGCGCAGGAGCTGTGGCCGGTGGAGGTCGAGGGCTGGCGCGCGCCCGCGTACCTGGATCCCGCCGCGCGGCTGCCGCGCCGGGTGCACGCCCGGGCGCTCGTCGGCCCGTTCGACTCGCTGATCTGGGAGCGCGCGCGGACCGAGCGGCTGTTCGGCTTCCGCTACCGGATCGAGATCTACGTGCCGGCGCAGAAGCGCGTGCACGGCTACTACGTGCTGCCGTTCCTGCTCGGCGACCGGCTCGTCGCGCGCGTCGACCTCAAGGCCGACCGCCAGGGCGGCGCGCTGCGCGTGCAGGCAGCCCACGCTGAGCCCGACGCGCCGCCCGAAACCGCCGCTGAGCTGCGCGCCGAGCTCGAGTCGATGGCGGGGTGGCTCGGCCTCGAGCGCCTCGACGTGGTGCCGCGCGGCGACCTCGCGGCGGCGCTGCGCGGCACCGCCGGCGAGCTCGCGCTGCGCGCCGCCTAGCGCGGCCAGGGCATCCGCGTCGGCACGCTCTCGCGGTTCCAGCCCGCGTTCCCGTAGGCCTCGCGCGCCGAGTCGGCGGCGACCGGGGTGGAGAGGTCGCGGCGGGCGGCGACCCCGCTGACGGGGTAGTGGACCGTCGCGTCGGGCTTGCGCGCGCCGACCATGAGGATCGCGCAGGGCCCGTCGCCGGCGCCGACGATCGCGTGCGCCGTGCCCGGCGGGCAGTGCAGGTAGTCCCACGCGCGCAGCGTCCGCTCCTGCTCCTCGACGACGGCGATGCACTCGCCCTCGAGGACGAGGAAGCCCTCCTGCACGTTCTCGGCGTGGTAGAGCGCGGAGCGCTCGCCGGGCCGGAGCACGTGCACGTTGATGCCGAAGTCCTCGAAGTCCGCGTCCGGCGACTCGAACGGGCAGAAGACGCCGTGGCCCTCGGTGGCGAAGCCGCGCGCGCCGATCAGGCTGAGAACGAACCAACCGGCCCCGCTCGCGATGCGGCCCGCGGGCGTGTCCTCGATCCGCGCCTGGGGAACGTACATGGCCCGGCAGCCTACGCAGCGACCTCGAGGACAAGCTCGCCGCCGAGCTCGCGCTCGATCGTCGTGCGCGCTCGACGCACGGCCACGTGCAGATCGGACGTTGGTCCAGGAACCGGTGAAACTCCTGCCAGGCGCATAAGGGGCCGCTTCGCACGAGCGTTGAGTTCCGTGAGGGTGGTGGGCCGGTGGCGGCCTACTTCCCGATCAGTCCTGAAAAGCGATCACCACGACGGAGGTGACCCGGCATGGGTCTTGACGGTCCCAGCGTTCCCGTCCGTGTCGAGCCGATCGAGCTCCCGGACGTGCAGCCGAGGGAGGAGCCCGAACCGGAGCGTGAGCCCGAGCGAGCCCCGGTCGAGCCGGAGAAGATCCCCGCGTGACCGACGTCCCGCTCTATGGCGAGCCCGTCATCGGCTACCGCGAGTGGGTGCTGAACGGCTGGGCGTTGACGCCGTTGGTGAAGGGACCGATCTGGCAGCCCGGAGTAAACCGCGCCGCGTGCTACCTGGACCAGTGCTTCTCGCTCGTCGACGCGCCGGCCGCGCACCCCGTGCCCGGGTCGAGTTGCGAGTGCGGCTTCTACGCCCATCACGAGCCAAGTTGGCGGAGAAGCGGCACCGGTCCGGGCGAGACGCCGATAAGCCTCGGGGTGACTGCGCCCAGGAGCCCTGGTCCGAAGGTGGCCGGCGCGATCGCCGCCTGGGGCGACATCCGGGTGCATCGGGAGGGTTTCCGCGCCGAGTATGCCCAGATCGTCGCTCTCGTCCGCCCAGCCCGCACGCCGCGCTGGCTGGAGGTCGCCGCGAAGGAGGTCTACGCCGTACCGCTGGTCGACGACCGCGACCTGGAGTTCGAGGCGCTTCAGTACGGCTCGCCGCTGCCGGCGGCCGTCCGGCCCGGCGAGTGACCTACGCAGTCGCGCGGCGGAGCACGATTCCCACCTATCGGAGGCCACGAGATCCGTGATGAGCACCCCGTGGCCGCCGGGCGCCAACAGCCTGGCGATCAGGCGCAGGTGGCCGGTCCGGATCGCGAGCACGATGCGATCGAGACCGGGATGCGTCGTCCCGAGCGCCTCGACCGGGAGGGAGATCAGCTGAGTCAGCAGGCCCGCCGAGAGGACGATCTCAAAGGGCTCTCCCAGACTTACCAGTGGACCGTCCAGCGCGCGCTTCGCGACGCCGGGAACGTCCCGTTCGGGACCTTGGAGGAGGTCGTCGGCCACACCGCTCAGGTCGACGCCGGCGCGGGCGACGAGTCTCGGCCGAGCGCCGGCGGGCACTCCCTGGCGCGCGATCCCGCGCCGCATGGCGGCCCCATCCACGTCGACAAGGACTATCTCGCCGGCATGACCGGCGAGACGGTCGAGCGCCACGTCGTTGCAGTTGCCGGCCCCGAGCACGCACACCCGGCCGCACCGATGGTCGGCGAGCGCGGACAGGACCAGGCCGGTGACGCGTTCACGGTGGGGGCCGAAGCGCGCCCAGCCGTCCTCACTGTCGCGGTTGAGGCGCGCCTGACCGGCCAGCAGCGGATTCACCTAGCACGGCGGGCGAGGCGGCGAGCTCCCGATTCGGGCTCGACCGGCTCGCCGCACCGGTTCTTCTGTTACGGGATGTCCACCCTCTGCGGGCCGAGCCCGGGGACGGACCGCGTGTCGGAGACCCCGGTGATCTCGAGCTGCTTGCCCTTGATCCGGACCGTCGCCGATATCGCGGGAACGCCCGGGGTGTTGGCGGCCGTCAGCGCGACTTCCGCCTGGCCGGGTCCGGCGGTGCCCGTCCCCGCGAAGACCGGCTCGCCGGTCAGGCGGGTCAGGACGAGCGACACCCCTCCCTTGTCGGACTTGCCCAGGAGCGCCACCAGCGCAGCGAAGAAGTCTCCGCTCTCCTCGTTCCGGAACGACACGAACGCCGGGATGCTGGGAGTATCGCCCGGCTGGCCGCCTCCCTCCCCCTCGACGATCGCACGCTGGATGACGATGGCCATGAGGCGCGGTCCGCACTGGAGCTCGTAGACGTCGTGCTTGTCCACGTCGAGGTCGGGGAAGTCCTCCTTGACGCCGCGCTTGGCGCGATCGCCCCGCTGCTTGCCCGCCTTGCGGCTGACGAACGGCAGCGAGGCCGCGGCTTCCGGCTCGGGCTGGGTCTCCACCGCGGGAAGCTCGACCTCGCGGTCGAGCCCGTGGCGGTGCACGATCAGCGCTTGCGCAAAAGTGGCGCGCTGCCTGAGCAGCTCCGTCGTCGCCGCTTTCTTCGCCTGGTCCAGCCTCTCCAGCTCGGCCGGTCCGCCCGCCCGACCGATGATGTCCACCGCGCTGACGGCGACGCGCTCGTCGACGTCGCCCTCGGCGAGGAGCGCCGACACGTCCGCCACAGCGTCCTCGGGGCTCAGCTTGGCCAGCGACACTGCCGCGAGCATGCGGATGTGCGGATCGCGGTCGGCGTCCCGCAAGGCCCCGCGAAGCATCTCCTGCTGCTCGGAGGGCGGGATGTCCAGCTCCAAGACAAGCGAGACTGCCAGCGACGGAGGGAGCCGATCGACGCGGCCGGCGAGCGCCTCCCTGACGACCTCTGGCCGCCTGGCGTCCTCGGGAATATCGACATGCACCATGATTAGCCTCCCCGTACGCTAGGGCTCGACGAAGCAGTGGGAGCGCATTGTCGCGCCCTGGCCGGAGTCTAGACGACCGCCGTTCGGCACACTGTCGAACATGAGGTTAGTGGAGTCACTGGAACGATGCGACAGGCCCAGATAATGACCGACCTCGTGAGCGAGGATGTGTCCCGTGAGACCGGGAATGACTTCCACGACCGCGCCATCCATGCCCTTGGCGTTCTTGTCGCACGGGCCGTTCACCGGTGACAGGCCGGCCACGCTGCCGACAAAGGTCTTCACGAAGAAGACGTCGACGTTGTGGTTGGCGACGGTCCACTCATCGGTAAGGGTCTCCGCCTCGCCGGTAGTGTCGAGTATGTCGCGTCCCCTGGCCTGTGCGAGGGGGATAATCCAGTGCTCGACCCGCCGGAGCGCCAGACTCACCGTCGCGTATGTGCTCCGCAGGAACGAGACGGCGTTGCTTATCTCGAGCTCGTCACTCGAGGTGAAGAGCTCCGAGCCGACACGGATGACGTTGATACTTATACCAGGCATACAGGTGCTCCAATTTCGGAAACGTTAACGGTAAAGCGCTCCCGGCCCTGTTTCTTGTGAGTGACCTCCTGTCGGTGCGACGCATCGGTGCGGTGGCAATACTCGCTTTTCCCCACGTTGGTGTCAAGGGCTGTTCGGGCAAAGCACCTCAGGTATGCCGGTCTACTCCCGGGCAGTGTCACACAATCAAGTGGTGCGCTGATGCGCCTCATGTGTGCACATCGCTCGGAGCGGCTCGGAAGGCGCCGCGCCCGAAACGGCGGGGCCTGGTTCGGTGATCAGGTGACGCGGGTGTGCGCTGCTCCCCAGGTTCGTGTTGACGGTTTCTGATTGTTCTCCTTGATGGGATGCGGCCCGGCCCAGCCGGCGAGGCGCCTTCCGGGAGGCATCAGGATCGGCCGCTCAACGACGAGCGAGACACGCAGGTAGCGGACGTTCACGGCGCAGCAGAAGCTCGGATCATGCGAAGAACCCACTAGCCTCGCGATCGTGCGTCAGGCGCCCGGCGAGTCCGTCCAGAAGCTCTGTCCCAGCTGCTCCACGCTCGCCTTCACCGAGGCGCGGCGCTGCCCGTGGTGCGGCGCGGCGTACCGCCGGCGGCGGCTCTGGCCGGGCCTGCTCGCGCTGATGCTCGTCCAGGTCGCGCTCGTGCTCGGCGGCGTCGCTTACATGCTGACGATATTCGGCGACGAGGTGGACACGCAGCCCAACGACGAGGTCGACCGCGTCGAGCGCGAGCTCGACCGGTCCTTCGACGACGTCGAGCGCTCGGTCCGCGAGGAGCTCGATCGGCGCCTCCCCGAGACCTCGCCGTGACCTCCACGCGCGAGCCACTGACCAGCCGGCTCGCCGGCTTCGGCACGACGATCTTCGCGGAGATGTCGGCGCTCGCTGTCCGCACGGGCGCGATCAACCTCGGCCAGGGGTTTCCAGACACCGACGGGCCGGCCGAGATCCTGGAGGCCGCCGCCGAGGCGATGCGCGCCGGGCACAACCAGTATCCGCCCGGCCCGGGGATCCCGGAGCTGCGCGCGGCGATCGCCGCGCACCAGCGGCGCTTCTACCGCATCGAGCTCGATCCCGACGGCGAGGTGCTCGTCACGACCGGCGCGACCGAGGCGATCGCGGCGGCGCTGCTCGCGCTCTGCGAGCCGGGCGACGAGGTCGTCACGTTCGAGCCGTACTACGACTCCTACGCGGCCTGCATCGCACTCGCGGACGCGCAGCGCCGCCCGGTCACGCTGCGCCCGCCCGACTACGCGATCGACCCCGATGCGCTCGCTGCGACGTTCTCGCCGCGCACCCGCCTGGTCCTGCTCAACTCGCCGCACAACCCGACCGGCAAGGTCTTCACGCGCGCGGAGCTGGAGCTGGTCGCCTCCCTCTGCCGCGACCGCGGCGTGCTCGCCGTCACCGACGAGGTCTACGAGCACCTCGTGTTCGACGACCGCGAGCACGTCCCGCTCGCCACGCTGCCGGGAATGGCGGAGCGCACGCTGACGATCTCCTCGTCCGGCAAGACGTTCTCGCTCACCGGCTGGAAGATCGGCTGGGCGACCGGGCCGCGCCCGCTCGTCGCGGCGACGCAGACCGCCAAGCAGTTCCTCACGTTCGTCAGCGGTGCGCCGTTCCAGCCCGCGATCGCGCGCGCGCTCGCGCTCCCGGACTCGTACTTCGAATCCTTCCGCGCCTCGCTGCAGGCCAAGCGCGACCGGCTCTGCGCGGGGCTCGAGGCCGCCGGCCTGGAGGTCTTCCGCCCCGCCGGGACGTACTTCGTGACGACCGACATCCGCCCGCTCGGCGAGCAGGACGGCCACGCGTTCTGCCTCGCGCTGCCCGAGCGCGCCGGCGTCGTCGCCGTCCCCACGGTCGTCTTCTACGACGACAAGGAGACCGGCCGGCCGCTCGTGCGGTTCGCGTTCTGCAAGCGCGACGACGTGATCGACGAGGCCGCCGCGCGGCTGGCGCGGCTCGCGTAGCCCTACACTGCGAGGCCGTGTCCGGCACCGTGGTGATGAAGTTCGGCGGGACCTCGGTGGCCGACGCCGAGCGGATCAAGCGCGCTGCGCGGCGGATCGTGCGGGCGCGCCAGCAGGGCCAGCGGGTCGTCGCCGTGCTCTCCGCCCGCGGCAAGACCACGGACGAGCTGATCGCGTACGCCGAGGAGGTCTCGCCGACGCCCGATCCGCGTGAGATGGACATGCTGCTCTCGACCGGGGAGCGGATCTCATGCGCGCTCTGCGCGATGGCGATCAACGACCTCGGCCACCGCGCGATCTCGCTCACCGGCTCGCAGGCCGGGATCGTCACCGACACCTCGCACACCAAGGCGCGGATCCTCGACGTGCGCGCCACCCGCATTCGCGAGGCGCTCGCCGAGGACCAGATCGTGCTCGTCGCCGGCTTCCAGGGCGTCTCGACGGCGCGCGACGTGACGACGCTGGGCCGCGGCGGATCGGACACCACGGCAGTCGCCCTCGCCGCCGCGATCGGCGCCGAGGTGTGCGAGATCTACACCGACGTCGCGGGCGTGTTCTCCGCGGACCCCCGCATCGTCCCCGACGCGCGCAAGCTGCCCATCGTCTCGTTCGAGGAGATGCTCGAGATGTCCGCCTCGGGCGCCGACGTGCTGCAGCTGCGCTCGGTCGAGTACGCCCGCACCCACGGAGTGCGGATCCACTGCCGCTCCTCCTTCACCGAGGAGCCCGGGACCCTCGTGGTCGGAGAAGAGGAGACGATGGAACGCCCCCTGATCACCGCCGTGACGCACTCCACCGACGAGGCACGGATCACGCTCCTCGGCGTGCCCGACCACCCGGGCATCGCCGGGCGCATCTTCACGGCGCTCGCCGACGCAAACGTCAACGTCGACCTGATCATCCAGAATGAGCCGGTGTCCGAGGGCGCGGGGGCCGACATGTCGTTCACGGTCCCGCGCACCGACGTGCGGATAGCGCGCGAGGCGCTCGACGGGATCGCCGCCGAGGTCGGCATCTCCCGCATCGCCGAGGCCCCGAGCATGGGCAAGGTCTCGGTCGTCGGCGCCGGGATGAAGACGCACCCCGGCGTCGCGGCGAAGGTCTTCAGCACTCTCGGGCGCGAGGGGATCAACATCGAGATGATCTCCACGTCGCCGATCAAGATCTCCTGCGTCGTCGAGGGCGATCAGGTGACGACGGCGGTCAAGGCGCTGCACGAGGCGTTCGAGCTGGGCGCGGAGGACATCCGCGTAGAGCACCCGTTCGAGCAGGGGGCGGCGCGATGAGCTACCGGGTCGCGGTCGTCGGCGCCACCGGCGCCGTCGGAACGGTGATGCTGGCGAAGCTGCGCGAGCGCGGCTTCCCGGCGCGCGAGATCGTCCCGTTCGCGTCCGAGCGGTCGGCGGGCCGCGAGATCGAGGGGGTGGGCACGGTCCAGCCGCTGTCGGACGAGACGATCCAGGGCTTCGACCTGGCGCTGTTCAGCGCCGGCGCGACGACCTCGGGCGAGTGGGCGCCGCGCTTCGTCGACGCCGGCTGCGTCGTCGTCGACAACTCGTCGCGCTTCCGCCGCGACGAGGAGATCCCGCTGGTGGTGAGCGAGGTCAACCCGCACGCGCTCGAGCGCCACCAGGGGCTGATCGCCAACCCGAACTGCTCGACGATGCAGCTCATGGTCGCGTTGAAGCCGATCCTCGACGCCGCCGGCATCGAGCGGCTGATCGTGTCGACCTACCAGTCGGTCTCGGGCACCGGCGTGAAGGCGGTCGAGGAGCTGCGCGAGCAGACGCGCGCGGAGCTCGCGGGGCAGCCGCTGCCGGAGCCGCGCGTGTACCCGCACCCGGTCGCGTTCAACGTGCTGGGCGGCGCCGGCAACTTCAAGGACGGCGACGACTACACGGACGAAGAGCGCAAGATGATGCACGAGACGCGCAAGATCCTCGAGGCGCCCGACATCGGCATCTCAGTGACCTGCGCGCGCGTGCCGGTCATCTCCTCGCACTCGGAATCCGTGAACGTGCAGACGCGCGAGCCGATCGAGCCCGACGCGGTGCGCGACCTGCTGGGCGGCGCTCCCGGGATCGAGCTGATCGACGATCCCGCGAGCAACGGCTACCCGACCGCACGTGCCGGGGCCGGACGCGACGAGGTCCTCGTCGGCCGCATCCGCCGCGACCCGTCGCACCCGCGAGCGCTGAACATGTGGGTCGTGAGCGACAACCTGCTCAAGGGCGCGGCCACCAACGCCGTGCAGCTCGCCGAGGCGCTGCACGAGCGCGGGCTCGTGCGCGTGCCGGCGCGCCAGGCCGCTTGAGGGCGCGCGCCGCAGGCCTCGCGGCGCTCTTCGCCGTGGTCGCCGCGCCGGCCTCGGCGCCGGCGGCGGCGCCGCACGCCGCGCCGGCCCCGGCCGCCGCGGCGTCGCCGCTCGCCGCGCCGGCCCCGGCCGCCGCGGCGTCGCCGCTCGCCGCGCCGGCCTCGGCGCCTGCGGCCTCGCCGCACGCCGATCGCGTCAAGGAGGCCGTGCGGCCGCTCGGCTCGAGCGCGTCCGTGCAGGTCACGGACCTCCGCGCGCGGCGGACCGTCGTCGCGCTGCGCGCCAAGCGGAGCCGGCCGCTCGGTCCACGACCAAGCTTCTGACGGCCGCGGCCGCGCTGCGCCTGCTCGGCCCTGGGCACGTATTCGGGACGGAGGTGCTCCGCTCCGCGCCGATCGATGCCGCCGGCGTGCTTCCCGGCGAGCTGATCCCTGCGCGGTGGCGGCGACCCGCTGCTGGGCGACGCGCAGCTCAGCGAGCTAGCCGATCAGCTCGCGGGCCTGCGCGAGGTCACCGGCTCGGTCGTCGGCGACGAGTCGCGCTTCGACGCGATCCGGACCGGCCCGTCCGGGGACGGCGCGTTCGACCCCGAGCTGGGCGGCCCGCTCTCGGCGCTCGCCTACGAGCGCGGCGCGCAGGTCCACGGCGGACCGCCGCAGGCCGATCCCGCGCGCGCCGCGGCGGCGCGCTTCGACGACGTGCTCGAGGCGCGCGGCATCGTGATCCGCGGGGTGCAGCGCGCCGGGCCGGCGCCGACCGGCGCCGCGCTGCTGACGAGCGCCGACTCGGCACCGCTGGCGGAGCTGCTCGAGGCGATGCTCAAGCCGTCCGACGACTGGATCGCCGAGATGCTCACGAAGAGCCTCGCGCCGGCTCCGGGCAGCACCGCCGCGGGAGCCGCGATCGTGCGGCGCGCGGCCGCCCGGCTCGGCGCGCGCGCGACCCTCGTCGACGGGTCGGGCCTCGACGCCCGCGACCGCGGCACGGCCACCGGCCTCGTGTCGCTGCTGCGGCGGATGCGCGACGACGACGCCTTCTTCTCGGCGCTTGCGCAGCCCGGGCGGGCCGGCACGCTGCGCGACCGGCTCACGACCGGACGCGCCCGCCGCAACTGCCGCGGCAAGACCGGCACCCTTCCGTCGGGCGGCGTCAGCGTGCTGGCCGGCTACTGCGAGGCGCGCAACGGGCACACGTACGCGTTCGCGGTGATGGCGCAGGGCGGCGCGGTGAGCCGTGCGCGGCGCGCACAGGACCGCGTGGCGCGGGCGCTCGCGGCCGCGCGTTGAGCGGCGGCGCCGGAAACGCGCCGCGTGTGGAGCGGCGGCGCCGACGCGCGTTGAGCGGCGGCGCCGACGCGCGTCGAGCGGCGGCGCCGACGCGCGTCGAGCGGCGCCCGACGCGCGCCGCCGCGTCTCGATCGTGGTGCGCGCGTCTAGGCCCTGCCGCCGTCCTCGCCGGCTTCGGCGGCGGTCGCGTGGTCGGCCGGGCGACCGTTCGCGCTCGCCGGGGGCTGCCGGGCGGCGCCGAGCGTCTCGCGCGCCAGGGCCAGCGCCGGCCCGGCCTGGGCGATCATCTGGTTCATCAGCTCGCCCATCCCCTGCGCGCCGTTGAGCACGGGGAGGTTGTCGACCTTGCTGAACGCGCCGGCTGCTGCGGCGACGATCTCCGGCAGGCGCTCCGCCAGCTGCTGGCCGATGAGCGCGTCCGACTGCCGCTCGAGCGCCTCGGCGCGGCGCGCGATCGCGTCGGCCTCCGCGAGCCCCTTGGCGCGCACCGCCTCGCCCTCGGCGGTGCCGCGCGCCTGCGTCGCGGCCGCCTCGGCCTGGCCGACCTCCTTGACCTGCTTGGCCTGCGCGGCTGCGGCGGGCTCGACGCGCTTCGCGTCGGCGGCCGCCTCGAGCTCGACCTTGCGCGCATGCGCCTCGGCGGCGAGCTCGGTCTCGCGCTTTGACGCCTCGGCGAGCGCGATCCGCGCTTCGCGCTGCCCTCGGCCTCGACCCGCGCCTGATACGCGGCGGCGTCCGCCGGGCGGCGCACCTGCGTGTCGAGCCGCTTCTCCTCGCGCTCGGCCTCGAGATCCGCGACCGCGGTCTCCTGGACGACGACCTGCTTGCGCGCCTCGGCCTCCGCGAGCGGTCCGGACTGCGCGGTCAGCCGCCGCACGATCGCGCTCGGCCTGGAACGCGGTGAGCTTGAGCGCCGTGTCGCGCTCGGCGGCCGCCTTGAGCGCGGCGGCCTCCTGCTCGCGCTCCGTCGCCTCGCGGTCGGCAGCGGCCTGGGCGATCCGCGCGTTCATCTTCACCTCGGCGGCGCGCGGCTCGCCGAGCGCGCGGATGTAACCGGTCGGATCGATGATCTCCTGGATCTGCAGCGAGTCGACGACGAGGCCCAGCTTCTGCATCTCGTCGGAGGACGCCTCGCGCGTCTGCTGCGCGAGCTCGTTGCGGTTCGCGATCAGGTCCTCGACGGAGAGACCGCCGATGATCGAGCGCAGGTGGCCGTGGAAGACCTCGCGCACGAGGTCGTGCATCTGCGACGACGTCCCGTGCTGGACCTCCTGGTCGTGCAGGAGGCGAGTGGCCGCGTTGGTGATGCTGGCCTCGTCGTCGCCGACCTTGAAGATCGCGACGCCGCGCACGCCGACCGGGATCTTCTGCGAGTCGACGCCCTCGACCTCGAGCAGCGCCTTGTCGGCCTTCATCGAGAGGTACTGCACCTTCTGGAGCGCCGGGATGACGAAGGCGCCGCCGGTGACGATCTTGAACGTCTTGCCCGCCGACGTCGCGCCTTTGACGCCGAGGCCCGTGACGATCAGCGCCTGGTCGGCGGCCGAAACCCGCCAGAGCGTCTTGAACAGGATCGCGATCAGCAGCGGCACTCCCGCCGCGATCGCGAGGATGACGATGATCTCGGCGCTCATGCGCTCTCGGTCTCCTTCGTAGGCACTGTCGTCGATTCGGGATAGAGGCGCGTGACGAGCACCGTGCGCGGGGCGATCTGGTACACGACGACGACCTCCTCGTCGGGTCCGATGGCGCCGCCGTCGGCGTCGCGTGCGAGGAACGCCTGCACGCCGCCGCCGATCTCGACCATGACCTCGCCGACCCGGCCGCGCTGGATCGAGCCGCTCGCGGTGACGCGACCGACGGAGCCGATGAGAGAAGGCGCGTCCATGGTCCTCGCCGCGCAAGGTAGCCCGCTCGGTGCCCTCACCAATACGACACTCAGCCAGTCGCGCGTCGAGGAGCGACCGATCGCAGCGATGAGCGGCCCGATCGAGGTTTGATGGCGGCCGGATCCGGAGATCCCGTTCCGGAGCTTCAAACCCCCCGACGGGCATCGGGTGCGACGAGAGACCGCGAGGGCGGCGACCGGACCGGCCGCCGCCCTCCGTTGCCTCTACGCCAGGACCTTCGGGAGCCAGACCCGGATCGCGGTCCTGAGGCCCTCGACGTCCGAGCTGAGGCTGTGGTTGCCGCGCAGCTCTACGACCCCGCGGAGCGGCCCGGCCGGCGGCATGCCGAACGGGTCGCTCGTGCCCTGCACGACGAGCACCGGCACGGCGACCGCGTCGAGCTCCGGCAGGCGCGTCTTCTCCGGCCGCCCCGGCGGGTGCAGCGGGAACGCGAGGCAGAGCACGCCGATTGCGCCGGTCGCGGCCGCGGTGCGGCACGCGACGCGCGCGCCGGCCGAGCGCCCGCCGGCGATCAGGCGCAGCCCCGCCAGCTCGCCGGACAGCAGCTGCTCGACGACCGCCTCCCAGGCGGCGTCGAGCTGGGCCGCCGGCGGCTGCGAGCGCCGCCCGGCAACCTTGTAGGGCTGCTCCACCAGCGCGACGCTGACGCCCTCGGCCAGCGCGACCTGCTGCGCGGCGACCAGGTCGCGCGCTCCCACCCCGCCGCCCGCGCCATGCCCGAGCACGAGCGCGGCGCGCGCGCTCCCGGCGCGCTCGACGTGCGCCCGTGCAACGCCGTGGGGCGTGTCGAGCTCGAGCGCGGTCACAGCTCCCGCCGCGCCACCTTCATAGCCGCCTCGGACGCCCGCCGGGACCGGCCGCGGTCGGCCCAGCGCGCCGGCTCGATCCGCTCGGACACGTCGAGGTCGCGCTCGAACTGCTCGCTCAGCCGGCGCGCGAACTCCACGGAGCTGACGCACAGCGTCGCCTCGTCGTTGAGCTGGAACGAGCGGTTGTCGAAGTTGGCCGAGCCGACCGCCGGCCAGCAGCCGTCGACGGTCATCGTCTTCGCGTGCAGCATCGTCGGCGTGTACTCGTAGACCTCGACGCCGGCGGCGACGAGCTCGTCGTAGGACGCGCGCCCCGCGATCCATACCGGCGGCTTGTCGGTGTTCGAGCCGGGCACGAGCACGAGCACGCGCACGCCGCGCTCGGCGGCGTCCTGGAGCGCCTCGATGAACGACGGCCGGGGCACGAAATAGGCGGCTGTGAGGTCGAGCGACTCGCGCGCGGCGGCGATCGCCAGGTAGTAGAGCGCCTCGACGTTGGAGTCGCCGACGCCCGCGCTCGAGCGCACGACCATCATCGGGCCGCCGCCGTCGCCGTCCTCGCGCTCGAGCTGGGGCAGGTAGCCCGGCCCGGCGAGCACCTCGCCGGTCGCCTCCAGCCAGTTCTCGGCGAACGCCCCGAAGACGCTGCGCACGACCGGCTCCGTCACGCGCACGTGCGTGTCGCGCCAGTGGTCGGGGTCCTGGGCGTCGCCGGTCCACTCCTCGGCGATGCCGACGCCGCCGGTGAACCCTACCCGGCCGTCGGCGACGAGGATCTTGCGGTGCGTGCGGTTCCTCACGCGCTTGACCGCGTATGGCTTCACGGGCCGGAAGCGGGAGACGCGCACGCCGGCGTCGGACATCCGCTCGAGCACCTCGCGCTCGAGCTTCATCCCGCCGACGGCGTCGATCAGGACATTGCACTCGACGCCGGCGCGGGCACGGTCGCGCAGCGCGTCGGCGACCTCGTGCGCGATGTCGCCGCGCCAGTAGACGTACGTGAGCAGGCAGACCGTCTCGCGCGCCTCGCGGATCGCCCCGAGGTAACGCGGGAAGATCTGGTCGCCGTTGATCAGCAGCTCGACCTCGCTGCCGTACGACACCGGCGCGCCGGTCAGCGCCTCGGCGGCCCGCATGAACGCCTCCGAGCGCACGTCGAGCTCGCCGCGCAGGTCGTAGCCGTGACCGCTCTCGCAGCGATGCCGGAGCGAGTCGGCGCCGTACCATGCGAGCCCGGCCGCCGTCAGGGCGGCGGGCCAGGCGTAGCGGGCTACGCGGCGCTCGGGGCGGCGGCGACGACGGAGGTCGACCAATCGATCACGGAGGTCGGGCGGACGACGTGCCTGCTCAGCCCGAGGTCCTTCGGCTCCAGCCCGAGCGCAAGCCCGACCAGCTGCGGCAAGTGCAGCACGGGCATGCCGAGCGGGCGGCCGACCGTCCGCTCGGCCAGCGGCTGCTGGAGGTCGAGGTTGAGGTGGCAGAGCGGGCAGGGCGTGACGAGGCAGTCGGCGTCCGCGTCGAGCGCGTCGCCGAGATGCCGCCCGGCCTGCTTGAGCGAGGCCTCCTTGTTCATCGTGATGATCGGGAAGCCGCAGCACTTGTACGCGCCGGCGTAGTCGACGACCGTGCCGCCGAGCGCCTCGATCAGCTGGTGCAGGTAG
>Ga0126312_10000148_pt1 | contig 33533 bp, 31 predicted proteins | sample Plot104A_FD_92537 | JGI IMG/M metagenome (GOLD analysis project Ga0126312, IMG submission 92537) | Serpentine soil microbial communities from UC McLaughlin Reserve, CA, USA - Plot104A | ecosystem: Environmental > Terrestrial > Soil > Grasslands | place: USA: UC McLaughlin Reserve, Lake County... | reverse complement strand
GCTTCGGGTCGACGAGCACGAGCTTGACGTCGTGGGGGCTCGCGTGCAGGAGGATCGAGGAGAGGATCGCGTTGACGCAGCCCGACTTGCCCGATCCGGTCGTGCCCGCGACGAGCAGGTGCGGCTGCTTGGCGAGGTCGGTGCCGATCGCCTTGCCGGCGATGTCCTTGCCGAGCCACACCGACAGCGGCGACCACCCGCTCGGGGCGTCCTGGTAGACGTCGCCGAGGTGGACGATCCGCCGGGTGCGGTTCGGCACCTCGACGCCGACGGCGGTCTTGCCCGGGATCGGCGCCAGGATCCGCACGTCGGTGGCGGCGAGCGCGTAGGCGATGTCGTCCTTGAGCTGGGAGACCTTCGACATCTTCGTCCCGGGCGCGAGGCGGAGCTCGTAGCGGGTCACGTGCGGGCCCGACACGGTCCCCACGACCGCCGCCTCGACGCCGAAGTGCGACAGCGCCTCGACGAGCTGGCTCCCATGGCGTCTCTCCTCGCCCGCGTCGGCGCGGCCGCCATCCTCCTTCGAGCGGCGGAGGAAGCTCGGGCTCGGCGGCACGTATACGAAGTCGTCGGCCTCGGTGACCGTGGCCCGCAGGCGACCCTGCGGCGTGAGGTCGGCCTCGGAGGGCGCCGTTCCGCCCGCCTGCGCGTCGTGCCCCTCGCTCTCGGCGTCTCCTGCGGCTCCCACGGCGACCGTGGCCTCGTCCTCGGCGAACTCGATGTCCTCCGCGCGCGACGCCTCGCCGGCGCCCCGCGTGGGGTCGTGCTCTTCTCGGCGCCCGGCGTCCGGTGGCTCTCCGTCGCCGCGCGCCTCGCCGAACTCCGGAGGCGCCGTGAAGTCGGGCACCGCGCCGTAGAAGCTCTCCTCGCCGCTCCGGTGCTCGCGGGGCGGTACCTCGACGTGAGTCGCGCGCACGATCGGCTCGACCTCGGGTGGATGGAGCGGCCCGTCGTCCGGATGCGGCCAGCCGCCCTCGTCGTGCTCGACCGCGGGATGCACCGAGGCGTCCCCGGGGGCGCCGTGGTCGTCACCGTCCGCGCGCCCCCGCGCGCGCGCCTCGGGGCGCGCGGTTCGCCCCCGCCGCGGGCCACGTCCGGAGCGCCGCGTCACGAGCGCCGCGAACTCTCCCGTCGACTGACGCACCCGCCGCGACGTCGAGGCGACTCCCTCGCCGGTCGCGCGGACCACGCCGGCGACGGTTGCGCCCGTGAGCAGCAGGAGCGCCGCGAGGAACAGGAAGACGACGAGGATGTCGGTGCCGACCTGCTGGAGCAGCGCGTGGCTCAGCCAGAAGAGCGCCTCGCCGACCGCTCCCCCGTGGCCGCGGAAGAACACGGGGTCGAAGAAACCGTCGCGCGGCGGCCGATCCGGCCCGAGGCCGAAGGTCTCCGCGGCGAGGCCGAGGAGGATCGCCGCCCCCAGGCACACGGCGCCCGCCTTGAGCGGCCGCACGGTGGGGAGCATCGGTCGCAGCACGAGCGTCGCCCCCACCGCGAACACCGCCACCGGCGCGAGGTACGCGGCCTCGCCGGCGAGCACGACGAGCGCCTCGGCCACGCCCTCGCCGAGCGCTCCCCCCGCCCAGCCGAGGTAGAAGATGCACGCGAGGAACGCCGCGACGGCGACGAGAGCCAGGCCAATGACGTCGAGGTGGCGCTGCTCGAGGGGCGGGAGGTGGAACAGCTGCGGGAGCCGGCGTGCGCGTCGCCTCGGTCTCCGCGTGGTCGGGCGTCGGACCATTCGCCCGAGTCGTTCGACGCCGCGGGGCGCGACCCTCCCCGCGTGCGGACGGGCGTCCGCAGGGCGCCTACCATCTGGGCCATGGCCCGCAACGCCCGTGTGCTCGTGGTCGAGGACGACGTCGAGATAGCCGGCGCCCTGCGCCGGTCGCTCGCCCTCGAGGGCTATGACGTCGAGCTGGCCGGCGACGGCGTCGCCGCGCTCGATCGCGCCGACGTCTACGAGCCCGATGCCGTGGTGCTCGACCTCGGGCTCCCCAAGCTCGACGGCGTCGAGGTGTGTCGCCGGCTGCGCGAGCGCGGAGACGTGCCGATCCTCGTCCTGACCGCCCGCGAGGCCCTCGACGCGCGCGTCGAGGGCCTCGACTCGGGCGCCGACGACTACCTGGTCAAGCCGTTCGAGCGCGCTGAGCTGCTGGCGCGCATGCGCGCCCTCCTGCGGCGGCGCCCGCCGCGCGGGTCGGCGTCGATCGTGGTGGGCGACGTCACGCTCAACTCCGACCGGCACGAGGCGCGCCGCGGCGACCGCGACCTCGACCTCACGACCCGCGAGTTCGAGCTGCTCGAGCACCTCATGCGCAACGAGCGGCTCGTGATCTCGCGCGAGTCGCTGCTCGAGGAGGTGTGGGGCTACGCGCCGTTCACCGAGACCAACACGGTCGACGTGTTCGTCTCCCACCTGCGGCGCAAGCTCGAGGCGGGCGGCGAGGCGCGCATGCTGCACACCGTGCGTGGCGCGGGCTACGTGCTGAAGGCGGCGTGACCGTGCGCAGGCGCTTCAACCGCCTGCCCATCCGCTGGCGGCTCGCGCTCACCTCCGCGAGCCTCACCTTCGTCATCCTCACCGCCTTCGCGGTGGTGACCGGCGCGTTCACCGCCGAGCGGCTGCGCAGCGACTTCGACAACGACCTGCGCTCACGCGCCGCCGATCTCAAGGACCGCATCCGGGTCGCGCGCGAGTTCCCCTCGGGGCGGGTCATCCTCGAGCAGACCGACCTGGTTCAGGTGATCGTCAAGGTCGCGGCCTCCGGCGACGGGGCGGTGCGCGTGATCGATACGAGGGGAGACGTGGTCGCTCCGTCGGCCGGCGCCCCCGACCTCGGCCCGCCCGGAGAGGGAGTACGCCAGGTCCGCGCCTACCGCGTCGCCTCGGTCCCGCTGTACGCGGGGTCGCTCGTGCCCGTGGCCTACCTCCAGTACGGCAAGGAGCGCCGCGGCCTCGGGGCGACCGTCGACCGGGTGCGGATCCTGCTCGGCGCCGGCGTGCTCGCGGGGACGGCGCTCGCCCTGCTCGCGGGGCTCGCTGTGGCGCGGCGCGCCATGTCGCCGGTCGGGCGGCTCACGCGCGCCGCCAAGCACGTGACGCAGACCCGCAACCCGACGATCTCACTGCCCAAGCCGGCGAGCGAGGACGAGGTCTCCGATCTCGCGCGCACGCTCGAGGAGATGCTCCATGCCCTCGACCTGGCCCAGGGCGAGACCGAGGCCGCGCTGCGGCGCCAGCGCGAGTTCGTGGCCGACGCCTCGCACGAGCTGCGCACGCCGCTCACGAGCGTGCTCGCCAACCTCGAGCTGCTCGAGGCCTCGCTCGAGGGCGAGGACCGCGAGCTCGCGGCCTCGGCGCTGCGCTCCTCGCGGCGGATGCGCGGGCTGGTGGCCGACCTCCTGCTGCTCGCGCGCGCCGACGCGGGGCGGCGGCTCGGGCGCGAGCCGGTCGACCTCGCGCAGGTGCTCCGCGAGGCGGCGGCGGAGGTCGCCCCGCTCGCCGCCGGCCACGAGGTCTCGGTGTCGGTCGGCCGGGCGGGCGACGCAGCCGAGGCACCCGTCCGGGTCGAGGGCTCGGCCGACGAGCTCCACCGGCTCGTGCGCAACCTGATCGAGAACGCCCTGGTGCACACGCCGCCCGGGACGCATGTCGAGGCCTCGGCCCACGCGGAGGGCGAAACGGCGACGATCGAGGTCTGCGACGACGGGCCTGGAATCCCGGACGAGTTGCGCGAGCGCGTGTTCGACCGCTTCGTGCGCGCGGAGTCGGACGGCGGCGGTGCCCCGGGGACGGGGCTCGGGCTCGCGATCGTGCGCGCGGTCGCCGAGCGCCACGACGGCTCCGTGGAGTTGGGCGAGGCCCCGGGCGGCGGCACGCGCTTCGTCGTGCGACTCCCCGTCGCGGACGTGCTGGGCGCGGGGTCACCGTCGGCTCCGGCGCCGGCTTGAGACACAGGCGGGCCGAGCGGAACGCCGGGGTGAGCGAGCCGCTCGGCACCGAAAGGCCCGTGGTCCAGGCCGGCATGGGAGGCGGCGTGGCCCGCCACGAGCTGGCCGCGGCGGTGTCGGAGGCGGGCGGGCTCGGGACGCTCGGCCTGCTCCCGCCGGAGCGGCTGCGCGAAGAGCTCGCGGCCGCGCGGCGGCTCACCGCGCATCCGATAGCCGTCAATCTGCTGCTGCCGTTCGCCGCGCCCGCGCACTGGGAGGTCGCCGCCCGCGCCGACGCGGTCGTCACCTTCTGGGGGCGGCCGGAGCGGCGGACCCCGCGTGTGTGGATTCACCAATGCGGCTCGGTCGCGGAGGCGCTCGCCGCGCATGCGGCGGGCGCCGACGCGGTGATCGCCCAGGGGCGCGAGGCGGGCGGTCACGTGCGCGGGACGACGCCGGCGCTCGAGCTGCTCGAGCAGGTCCGCGCGGCGCTCCCGGCGGGCTTCCCGGTCCTGGTCGCGGGCGCGCTCGCCGACGCCGGCGACGTCCGCCGGGCGCTCGACGCCGGGGCGGCGGCGGCCGTGCTCGGCACGCGCTTCCTGCTGAGCGAGGAGAGCCGCGCGCACCCGCGCTACAAGCGGGCGGCGCTCGAGGGGCGCGACACCGTCCTCACCGAGCTGTTCGGCCTCGGCTGGCCGGCGGCGCCCCATCGCGTCCTCCCCAACGCGGCAACCCGCCGCTGGCCGAGCGACGGCGGGTCGACGTCGCGCGCGCTCGGAATCGCCCAGCGCGTCCTCTCCCCCCTCGCCCGCCGCGCCCCCGAGCAGGCGCAACAGCGCGCCGCGGCCGCGCAGCGCCCCGCGCTCCCGTTGCTCTCGCCCTTCGCCCCGGTCGACGACGCGCCGCTCGGGCGCCTGCTCGACGCGGGCGCCCTGTACGCGGGCGAGACCGTGGCCCGCATCGACGCGCTCGCGCCCGCGGCGCGGCTGGTGCGCGACCTCACGCCGTAGGGCTCACACCTCGACCACCACGGGCAGCACCATCGGCCGCCGCCGCAGCCGCTCGTACACGAAGCGCGCCACGTCGTCGTGGAGGTGGTCCTGGAGCAGGGAGATCTCCCGGACCTCCTCCTCCGCCGAGCGGGCGAGCGACTCCTCGACCGCCTCGCGGACCTCGTCGACGAGCCCGTCGACCGAGTCGAGGAACGGGACGCCGCGAAAGATCACTTCGGGCGGGCCCACCGAGCGGCCGTCGTCGCCCGAGATGGTGGCGACGACGATGAAGATGCCGTCGGCGGAGAGCATGCGGCGGTCGCGCAGCGCGACGTCCTCGAGCGAGCCGACGTCGACGCCGTCGACGAAGATGACGCCGGCGTGCTCGGGCTCTCCGAGCCGCGCCCCGCTCCGGTCGATGTCGAGCGGGTGGCCGTTCGCCGCCCGGAAGATGCGCTCGGGCTCGATCCCCACCGACTCCGCGAGCCGGCCGTGCATGCGCAGGCGCCGGTGGTCGCCGTGAACGGGCATGAAGTAGCGCGGCTCGAGCAGGTTGAGCATCAGCTTCATCTCCTCGGCGTAGCCGTGGCCCGAGGCGTGGATCGGCGCGTCGCGCGCGGTCACGACCTCGGCGCCGAGCTGGTAGATGCGATCGATCGTCTCGTTCACCGAGCGCTCGTTGCCGGGGATCGGCGTGGCCGAGAAGATCACCGTGTCGCCCTCGCGGAGCTCGACGTGGGGGTGCTCGGCGTGCGCCATGCGACGCAGCGCCGACAGCGGCTCCCCCTGGCTCCCGGTCGAGATCACCACGACCCTGTGCTCGGGGAGGTCCTCGATCTCGCGCACGCCCACGAGAATCCCCTCGGGCACCTCGATGTGGCCGAGCCGTCGCGCGATGTTCACGTACTTGCGCATCGAGCGCCCGACGAGCGCGACCTTGCGCCCGAGCGCGTCAGCCGCGTCGATCACCTGCTGCACGCGGTGGAGGTTCGAGGCGAACGAGGTGACGACGATGCGACCCCGGCAGCGCCCGAACACCTGCTCGAGGTGCGGCCCGACGCTCGACTCCGACGGAGCCCAGCCCGGACGGTCGACGTTCGTCGAGTCGGCGCACAGAAGCAGCACCCCCTCGCGGCCGAGCTCGGCGAGGCGCGCGACGTCGGCGGGCACGCCGTCCACGGGCGTCTGGTCGAACTTGTAGTCGCCGGTGAACACCGTCGTTCCGAGCTCGCACCGCAGCGCGACGGCGAACGCGTCCGGGATCGAGTGGGCCATCTTCACGAGCTCGAGCGAGAACGGCCCGGCCTCGACGTCCCGGCCGGCGACGAGCGGCTCGAGCGCATCCCCCGACAGGCGGTGCTCGTCGAGCTTCGAGCGCACCATCTCCACGGTCAGCGGGCCGCCGTAGATCGCCGGCACGGAATCCTCTCCGAGCTCGCGCAGGACGAACGGCAGCGCGCCCACGTGGTCCTCGTGGGCGTGGGTGAGCACGACCGCCTCGATGTCGCCGGTGCGCTCTCGCAGGAGCGAGAAGTCGGGGAGCACGAGATCGATCCCGAGCTGGTCCGGCGTCGGGAACATCAAGCCGGTGTCGACGACCACGATCCGGCCCTCGTACTCGACGAGGGTCATGTTCTTGCCGATCTCGCCGAGCCCGCCCAGGGGAAGCACGCGCAGCGCGCCGCTCATGCGACCCTCCGCGCCGCGCCCGCGACCCTGCCCCGCGGGACCGCTCAAACCGCGGTCAGGAGGCCGTGGCCCTCGAGCGCCGCGCGGATCGCGTCGACCTCCTCGTCGGAGGCGGGCACGAGCGGCAGCCGCGGGCCGCCGGCGCGGTGGCCGAGGAGGTTGAGCGCGGCCTTGACGCTCGCCGTCGGAGGCGGCGCGTTGAGGGCGCTCACGACGGCCTCGATGTCGGCGGCGATCTCGTGGCGGCGCGCGGGCTCCGCGACCATCCGCCCTATCTCCTCGCCGATGACGTGCGAGGAGACGAGGATCCCGCCGGTCCCCCCCATGTCGAGCACCGGGGCGAGCATGTCGTCGTTGCCGGCGAGCAGATCGAGCCCCTCGATCGGCTCGACGTCGGTGGTGCGCGCCTGCTTGACCGCCGTGACGTTGGGGATGTCGGCGAGCTCGCGGAGCAGGTCGTTCGGCAGGTCGACGACCGACCGCGAGGGGATGTTGTAGATGACGACCGGCAGGTCGGTCGCGGCGGCCGACGCCCTGAAGTGGGCGACGAGCCCGCGACGGTTCGGCTTGTTGTAGTAGGGCGTGACCACGAGCACCGCGTCGACGCCGAGCTCGGTGGCCAGCTCGGTCAGGCGCACGGTGTGCGCGGTGTCGTTCGATCCGGTCCCCGCGATGACCTTCGCGTCGTCGCCGCACTCGGAGACGCCGATCCGCCACAGGCGCAGCTTCTCCTCGTCGTCGAGCGTCGAGGCCTCGCCCGTCGTGCCGGCGAGCACGAGGCCGTCGGAGCCGTGCGCGACCAGGTGGCGCATGAGGCTCGCGGCCTCGTCGTCGGCGAGCGCACCCCGTTCGTCGAACGGGGTGACCATGGCGGTGATTACGCCTCGGATGCGCATACAGCGATTATCCCAGGCGCGTGCCAGTCGGCGCTCTCGCCGGGCGGCGATCCGCCTCCACCACCCGAGGCAAACGCCCGGTCGCCGGCCAAAGACGACGAGTCCGCGTCGGCATAATGGTCGCTACGCGAATGACCCAGACCGTCGACACGAGGCAACGGACCGCCGTTCAGAAGCTCGGCATCAAGCCCGACGAGCGCGTCGAGGTCGCCGGCGACCTCGGCGTCGACCTGCGGCGCGAGCTGCGCGAGGCGCTCGGCCGGGGCTTCGTGCGCTCGGGCGAGCTCGATGCCGCGATCGTGCTCGTGGAGTCGCTCGAGGAGGCGGATCGGGTGATGGCCGCCTATCGCCCCAGGTTGCGTGACAACGGCGCGCTGTGGCTCATCACCTGGAAGCGCGGCCACGAGCGCTACCTCAACCAGATGCACGTGGTCCCGCCCGCGCGTGAGCTGGGGCTGATCGACAACAAGACCTGCTCGGTCGACGCCGAGCGCTCCGGGATCCGACTCGTCATCCCGCGCGCGCTGCGCGGTGACGCGCGACGGGCCGAGCTCGACGCCGACGGCTAGGGCGACTCCCCGGCCGGGCGGGGCTAGGGCTCGAGCAGCTGCTCGAGCCCTACTGTCGGCGAGCGCGCGAGCGACCCGACGCGCCGCACCGCGAGCAGCACCCCGGGCATGAACGACTCGCGGTCGATCGAGTCGTGGCGCAGCCCGAGGGTCTGCCCCGGTCCGCCGAAGATCACCTCCTGGTGGGCGACGAGCCCGGGGAGCCGAACCGAGTGGATCGGCTCGTGCACGTTGCCCCCGGCCTCGCGGATCAGCTCCGCCGTGCGCAGCGCCGTCCCCGACGGAGCGTCGAGCTTGCGGTCGTGGTGGAGCTCGACGATCTCGCACTCGGGCATGTGGCGGGCGATGCGCTTGGCGGCCTCCATCATGAGCACCGCCCCGATGGCGAAGTTCGGAGCGACGAACAGGTTGGCCTCCCCCGCCCCCTCGAGCTTCGAGAAGTCGGCGCCGGTCGTGCCCATCACGCAGTGGACCCCGGCCTTGAGGCACAGTCGCGCGTTGCGCTCCGCCTGGTCGGGGACGGTGAAGTCGACGACCACGTCGGCGTCGCCGAGCACGTCCTCGACCGGGGTGTCGAGCTCGGGGTCGGCGCGACCCACGAGATCCATGTCGTCGGCCGACTCGACCGCCCGGCACACCGCCTGCCCCATCCGCCCGGCGGCGCCCGAGACGGCGACGTTGATCGTCACGCCGCCGCGAGCGCCGGGCTCACCGGCTCGAGCGCGGCTCGGAACGCGTCCTCGTCCTCGCCCACCGCGGCCGCCGAGAGCCGCTCGGGGTCGAGCAGCTCGCGCGCGAGCGACTCGACGTCGTCGGCGGTCACCGCGTCGATGCGCGCCATGATCTCGTCGGGGGTGAGCACCGGCACCCCCATGAGGACTGAGCTCCCGAGTCGGTGCATGCGGGCCTGAGTCGACTCGAGCCCGAGCGCGGTGCGCCCCTTGACGTTCTCGCGCGCGCGCTCGAGCTCGCCGGCGCCGACCGGCTCCTCCTGGAGCCGGCGCAGCTCGGCGGCGAGTACGCCGAGCGCCTCGCGTACGCGGTCGGGTCGGGTGCCCACGTACACCGCCACCTCACCGGTGTCGACGAACTGGCTGAAGTACGAGAACACGCTGTAGGCGAGCCCCCGGCGCTCGCGGACCTCCTGGAAGAGCCGCGACGACGACGAGCCGCCGAGGATCGTGTCGAGCACGCGAAGGGCGAAGCGGCGCTCGTCGGCGCGCGCGATCCCCGGCCCGCCGAGGCACACGTGGACCTGCTCGGTCGTCTTGTGGTGAAAGCGCAGCGCCGGCCGGCCGTTCGCCGGCGCCGGGTCGGGCGCGGGGGTCGGCCCTGCGGCGGGCCCGCCGGCGGCGAGCGCGCGCTCGAGGAGCGCGACCACGCGGTCGTGCTCGAGGTTCCCCGCCGCCGCGACCACGAGCCGGCCGGGCCGGTAGCGACGCGCGTGGTAGGCGGCGATGTCGTCGACCGGCACCGAGCTGACGACCTCGGGCGTGCCGATGATCGGTTTGCCGAGCGGATGATGGCCGAACACCGCGCCCGCGAGCACGTCGTGGACCTTGTCGGAGGGCTCGTCCTCGTACATGGCGATCTCCTCGATCACCACCTGCCGCTCGGAGTCGACGTCGGCCCACGCCGGTCGCAGCACCATGTCGGCCATCACCTCGAGCGCCCGCTCGAGGTGGCGGTCGAGGAAGCGCGCGTACACCGAGGTCGTCTCCTTGCTAGTGCCGGCGTTGATCTCCGCGCCCATCGCGTCGAAGATCTCGTCGATCTCGGTCGAGCCGAAGCTGCGGCTGCCCTTGAACAGCAGGTGCTCGATGAAGTGCGAGAGCCCGGCCTGGCCGTCGGCCTCGTCGCGCGAGCCCGCGCCGACCCACAGGCCGAGCGCGATCGAGCGCACCCCGGGCATCGCCTCGGTGACGACGCGGACGCCCGCGTCGAGCTCGGTCAGGCGGTGGCGGTCGTCGTTCACGCGCCGGACGAGCGCGAGGCAAGGGGCACGAGCGTGCGGGGCGCCCGCCGGCTCAATCGCGCCGCTCGCGGCGATGGTCCCCACCGCCGCCGTTGCCGCGCCCCCGGTCGCCGCCGCGCGCGCCGCGGCCTCCCCGATCTCCGCGCCCGCGACCGCCGCGGTCGCCGCCGCGGCCGCCGCCGTCACCGGTGCCGACGCTCGTGAGCTCGTCCGCCGACTTGCCGGCGATCTCGGGGTCGTCGGCGAGGCGCAGGCCGATGCGGCCCCGCTCCTTGTCGACCTCGACCACCCGCACCGCGAGCTCGTCGCCCCGGCTCAGCACCTCCTCGACCGACTCGGCCCGCCGCCCGGGCGAGACGTTCGAGATGTGCAGGAGGCCGTCGGTGCCCTTGGCGAGCTCGATGAACGCGCCGAACGTCGTGGTCTTGACGACCTTGCCGGTGTACTCGTCGCCGACCTCGACCTCCTTGGTCATCTGGCGGATGCGGTCGACGAGCGCGTCGCCCTTGGCGCCCGTCTGCGCGTAGACGAGCACAACGCCCTCGTCGTTGACGTCGATCTGGGCGTCGTACTCCTCGCTCAGGGCGCGGATGGTCTCGCCGCCCTTGCCGATCACCATGCCGATCTTCGACGGGTCGATCTCGATCGAGCTGATCCGCGGCGCGTGCTCGGAGAGCTCGGCGCGCGGCTCGCCGATCGCCTCGGCCATCTTCGCGAGGATCTCGCGCCGCCCGGCGAGCGCCTGGTCGAGCGCGTCGCGCAGGATCTCGAAGGTGACGCCGCCGATCTTGATGTCCATCTGGAGCGCGGTGATCCCACGTTCGGTGCCGGCGACCTTGAAGTCCATGTCGCCGAGGTGATCCTCGACGCCGGCGATGTCGGACAGCACGATGTAGTCTTCACCCTCCTTGATCAGGCCCATGGCGATGCCCGCCACCGCGCGCTTGATCGGCACCCCGGCGTCCATGAGCGAGAGGCTCGAGCCGCACACCGAGGCCATCGACGACGAGCCGTTCGACTCGAGGATGTCGGAGACCACGCGCAGCGTGTACGGGAACTCCTCCTGTGAGGGCACGACCGGCACGAGCGCACGCTCGGCCAGCGCGCCGTGGCCGATGTCGCGGCGCTTCGGACCGCGCATGAAGCCCGCCTCGCCGACCGAGAACGGCGGGAAGTTGTAGTGGTGGAAGTAGCGCTTCTCGTCGCGCACGCTCAGGTCGTCGACGCGCAGCTCCTCGCGCGTCGTGCCGAGCGTCGCCACCGAGAAGGCCTGCGTCTGGCCGCGGGTGAAGATCGCCGACCCGTGAGCGCGCGGCGCGGCGCCGACCTCGATCCAGATCGGGCGCACCTCGTCGGCGGCGCGGCCGTCGGGGCGCTTCTTGTCGACGGCGATGCGCCGCCGTACCGTGTCCTTCTCGAGCTTGTCGAAGGCGAGCTGGACCGCCTGTCGTCGCTCCGGGTCCTCGGCCACGTCGGGGGCCTCGGGCGTGCGCTCGCCCGAGAAGGCGGCATGCACGTCGATCTCGACCCGCTTCGTCGCCTCCTGGCGCTCGAGCTTGTCCTCGACCGACGTAGCCGCCTCGAGCGCCGAGCCGAAACGCTCGCGGATCTGCTCGAGCAGCGACTCGTCGACCTGCGGGACCTCGATCTCGGCCTTGGGCTTGCCCGCCTTCTCGGCGAGCTCGCGCTGGGCCTGGCACAGCTTCCTGATCTCGCCGTGGGCGATGTCGAGCGCGTCGAGCACCTCGGCCTCGGGGATCTCCTTGGCCCCGGCCTCGACCATGAGGATCGCCTCCTCGGTGCCGGACACCACGAGGTCGAGCTCGGGGTCGAGCGTGTCCTCCTCTTCGGGGTTGACGACGAAGTTGCCCTCGTCGTCCTTGCCGATCCGCACCGCGCCGACCGGCGCGGGAAACGGGATGTCGGAGACGGTGAGCGCGGCGCTCGCCCCGTTCATGGCGAGGATGTCGTACGGGTTGACGTGGTCGACCGACAGCGGGATCGACACGAGCTGCGTCTCGCGCCGCCAGCCCTTGGGGAAGAGCGGGCGCAGCGGGCGGTCGATCATGCGCGCGGTGAGCGTGCCCTTCTCGCCGGCGCGGCCCTCGCGGCGGAAGAAGGAGCCGGGAATCTTGCCCGCGGCGTACATCCGCTCCTCGACGTCGACGGTCAGCGGGAGGAAGTCGACGTCGCGCAGGTTGCCGGCGGTCGCTGTCCCGAGCACGAGGGTGTCGCCGGCGCGGACCGTCACCGATCCGCTCGCCTGCTTGGCGAGCCGGCCGGTCTCGAAAGTGATCTCCGTGCCGCCGATCTCGACCGAGACGCGTTGCCCCTGGGGGCTTCCTTCAGTTGTCATGCGTTCCTTTCGTCGCCGCCTCCGGTTGGCGGCCTTCTTCGCAAGCTTCGCTGGATGCGATCCGGCGCGATGCTAGCAATGGGCTTCCGGAGCGCGAGCGAGCCGCCCGAGCAACTCGCGCGTGGGGACGCCGGCGTGTCGCTCGCCGGCGACGAACAGCGTCGGCGTGGTCACGACGGCCGCCCGGACCCCCGAGCGGAAGTCGCGCACCACGCGCTCGGCGACCGCCTCCGAGCGGCGGTCGCGCTCGAAGCGCTCGAGGTCGAGATCGAGCTCAGGCGCCCGCTGCCACAGGTGCGGGTCGTCGATCCGCCCCTGGTCGGCGTACAGCGAGTCGTGCATCTCCCAGAACCGCCCCTGGAGCGCCGCCGCCTCGACGGCGTGGGCGAGCGCGGGCGCGCGCGGGTGCTTCGAGGGCACGGGGAAGTGGCGGAAGACGCGGCGCAGCGGGAGCTCCGCGAGCAGGGCGTCGGCCTGCGCGCAGTACGGGCACTCGAAGTCGGCGTACTCGATCACGAGGGGTGCCGCGGCCGGACCGCGCACGTGGTCGTCGGGCGCCGGCGCGGGCGGCGGCGCGCTGCCGAGGTCGCGAGTCGCCGCGCGGGTCACGGCGATGTCTCGAGGATCGGTCGCGTGTCCACGCCGGGCGATCGGTCTCTCGCCCTCGGTAATGACGTCCCTTCTCGTCCGGCCTCCGGCGCGGCGGGAGGCCGACAGGATCGCCGCCTGGCGCCGATACGCGTCGTCAGCCTCAGACGACCGCGAGCTCTTCAAGCGCGTCGAAGATGAGGTTCGCCCCCGGGATCTCAAGCGGGCTCGGCGAGACGTAAGCGAAGCGCACGATCCCCTCGGGGTCGATCACCACGAGCGCCCGTCGTGCCACCCCCCGCTCCTCGTTGTACACGCCGAACCCGCGCGCCACCTCTCCCTTGGGATGGAAGTCGGCGAGCAACGGGATCGAGATGCCGAGCTCGCGCCGGAACGCCTTGTGGGCGAAGCCCGAGTCGACCGAGACCCCGAACATGCGCGCGCCGCGCGCCTCGAGCTCGGGCACGACCTCCTGGTAGACGTTGAGCTGGTCGGAGCACACCGGCGAGAAGTCGAGCGGGTAGAACGCGAGCACCACGGTCTCGCCGCGCAGCGAGCGGAGCGTGACCTCGTCTCCGGCCTGGTCGGGCAGCGCGAAGTCGGGCGCGGGCGTGCCCGGCGCGATCATCGACGCAGGCCGAGCTCGCCGATCAGCGCGCGATAGCGGTCGAGGTCCGACCGGCGCATGTAGTCGAGCAGGCGCCGGCGCTGGCCCACGAGCATGAGGAGCCCTCGGCGAGAGTGGTGGTCCTTCTTGTGCTCGCGGAGGTGCTCGGTGAGCTCGTTGATGCGCTCGGTGAGGAGCGCCACCTGGACCTCGGTCGACCCGGTGTCGCGCTCGTCCCGGCCGAAGCGCTCGACGATCTCGCGCTTTCTCTCGACGGTCAGGCTCACGGCGGCGGAACGCTAGCAGCGGCGCATACGGCCCGGGCGTGCTCGACGTCGGCCCACATCTGGTCGACGAGCGCCTCGGTCGAGGCGAAGCGACGCTCCCCGCGCAGGCGCTCGAGGAAGGCGATTCGGACCGTCTCCCCGTACAGATCGCCCTCGAAGTCGATCACGTGCGCCTCGATCACGACGCCGCGCCCCGTGTCGAACGTCGGTCGCACGCCGACGCTGACCGCCGCCGGGCGCCCGTCGAGCGCCGCGGCGTACACGCCGTGCCCGGGAATCACCAGGCGATCGTCGGGGACGAGGTTGGCGGTCGGCATGCCGAGCCGGCTCCCGCGGCGGTCGCCTTCAACCACCTCTCCCTCGAGCATGAACGGCGAGCCGAGCAGCCGCGCGGCCACGTCGACCTCGCCGGCGGCGACGAGCGCCCGGATGTGGCTAGAGGACACGGTCTCCCCCTCCGCCTCGACGAGCGACACGACGCGGGTCTCGAACTCCGACCGGGAGCGCAGGTAGTCGACGTCACCCTGCGCGCGCCGGCCGAAACGGAAGTTCTCGCCGACCGAGACGTGGGTCGCGCCGAGCCGCTCGATCAGGACCGACTCGACGAACTCCTCGTGCGTGCGGCTCGCGAACTCGCGGTCGAACGGGATGACCACGAGCTCCTCGACGCCGAGGGACGCGATCAGGTCGCGCTTGATCGGGAACGAGTCGAGCAGCTTCGGGGTCGCCTCGGGGTGGACGACCTCGAGCGGGTGAGGATCGAAGGTGACCACGGTGTCCGAGCCGCGGATGACCTCGCGGTGCCCCAGGTGGACGCCGTCGAAGGTCCCGACGGCGACCCGGCGCGGGCGCGGCTCGGCCTCGGGGAGCGGCGTGACCTTCACGGGGCGAAGACCACCACCGGCTTGAGCTGCTCGCCGCGCGGCTCGGCGATCGCGATCAGGGCGTCCGCGTGGGTGAGCCGCAGCGCCTGAGCCTCGCCGCCCTTCTGCCCCGCGCTCGCGGCGACGGCGACCCCGTGCGCCGCGCGCTCCGCCTCGGCGGCGGCGAGCTCGCATGCGGGCAAGAAGGCGAGCGCCTCGCCAAGCGGGACGATGCGCTCGGGATCGGCGTCCGCGAGCTCGAACGGGCCCACGCCCGTGCGCTCGAGCTCCTCGCAGTAGGCGTCTCCGAGGTCGGCGACGAGCTGGCGCACGTAGGTGCCGGCCGAGGACTCGATCTCGAGCTCGGCACGCTCCTCGTCGCGGCCGAGGAGCGACCACCGGCAGACGGTGACCGGGCGCGGCGCGGCCTCGACCGCCTCGCCGCGGCGCGCGCGCGCGTACGCGCGCTCTCCCGCCACGCGCACCGCGGAGTACGCGGGCGGGCGCTGGAGGAGCTCCCCGGTCGGGAGCTCGATCGCCTCGGGGACGCGACCGGTGTGCTCGAGCCGGCCGTCGCGGTCGCCGGTGTCCGAGCGCCACCCGAGCCGGGCCACGACGCGGTAGCGCTTGGGGAGCGCCATGAGGTAGCGCTGGGCACGTGTCGCCCGCCCGACGAGCACGAGCAATAGCCCCGTGGCGAACGGGTCGAGCGTGCCCGCGTGCCCGACCTTGACGGGCTCACCCCCGCGCGCCTCTCGCAGCCGCCCGCGCACGCGCGCGACCACGTCGTGCGAGGTAACCCCGGGGGGCTTCGCGTAGAGGATCACGCCCGCGGGATCCATCGCGGCGGCCGTGCGACCTCGAGGCTAGAGCTGCTCGCCGACCTCGCGGCGCAGGCGCTCGATCAGCTCCGGGACCGGAAGGTCGGTGGTGAAGCCGGCGGCCTGCGTGTGCCCGCCGCCGCCGAACCCGCGAGCGACGCGCGACACGTCGACGCGCCCGTCGACCGCCCGTAGGCTGACCTTGCGCAGGCCGGCGCGCTCGTCGCCGAGCAGCTCGCGCACGAGGATGGCAACCGCCGCGCCCTCGACCGAGCGGAGGTGGTCGACCACGCCCTCGGAGTCGTGCTCGTCCGACCCCGTCTCGAGGTAATCGTCGCGCGTGAGGGTGGTGACGGTCAGCGCTCCGCCGTCGAGGCGCTTCACGCGCGCGAGCGCGCGCGCGAGCAGCTCGAGGCGGCGGAACGGCAGGCTCTCGAACACCTGGCGGTTGACCTCGTGCGGCGACGCGCCGGCTTCGATCAGCTCCGCCGCCATGCGGTGCGCGTCGGCGCTCGTGTTGCGGTGCGCGAAGCGGCCGGTGTCGGTGACGAGGCCCACGTACAGCGCCTCGGCGATCGGCGGCGTCAGCTCGGCCCCGAGCTCGCCCGCGAGCCGCCACACGAGCTCGGCGGTCGACGAGGCGCGCGGATCGACCAGGTTGACCTCCCCGAAGCGGGTGTTGTCGTGGTGGTGGTCGATGTTGACGATGCGCTTGCCGTCGCCGCGCAGGCAGTCGACCGGCATGCGGTCGATGTTGCCGCAGTCGAGGAAGACCACGAGCCGCTCGTCGAGGTCCGGCGGCGGCGCGTTCAGGACGCCGCCCAGCGGGAGGTGGCGGTACTCGTGCGGGAGCGGGAACTCCTCCGCGGTGAGGAACATGACCGCGTCCTTCTCGAGCTGCTCGAGCACGAGGTGCATGCCGAGCAGCGACCCGAGCGCGTCGCCGTCGGGGTTCTCGTGGGTCGTGAGCACGAGCTTGTCGGCGGCCCGCAGCTCGTCGACGACCTGCTCGAGCTCGGTGGTGACGCTCACCGGACCTCCTCGTCCGCGGGTGGCGCCGCCTCGTCGATCAGGCGCGTCATGCGCACGCCGCGCTCGACCGACGGGTCGTACTCGAACCGGAGCGTCGGGGTGCGCTTGAGGTGGAGCTCCTCGCCGAGCTTGGCCTGGAGGTACCCGCGCGAGGAGGTGAGCCCCGCGAGCGCGCGCTCGCGCTCGGCCTCGTCTCCGAGCACGCTCACGTACACGCGAGCGTGGCGCAGGTCCGGGCTGGTGTCGACGGAGGTCACGGTCACGAAACCGATGCGCGGGTCCTTGAGGTTGCCGGCGATGTGCGCCGAGACGACTTCGCGGACGGCCTCGTTGACCCTCCGCATGCGCGCGCCGGGCATGTTAGTGATCGCCCCCCGCCGCTCGCGGGCGCGCCGGCGCCGAGCGCATCCAGGCAGCGGGCGCGGCCCTCATCCGAGCACCTCCTCGCTCGAGCGCACCGTCCGCTCGCAGCGCGTTCCGTCTCCGAAGCGCGCGACCACATGGCGCTCGAGCGTGTCGGCGGCGGCCTCGACGTCACGGGCCTCACGCGCCACGAGCGCCGCGGTGAGCGTGGCCCGCTGCCAGAGCTCGTGGTGCTCGGTCTCGGCCACCGACGCCCCGAAGCGGCGCCGCAATTGGTCCTTGACCGACACGAGCTGCTTGCGCTTGGCCTTGAGGCTCCCGCCCTCAGGAAAGTGAAGCTCGATCTCGATCAGGCACAGGAAGCTCATGCGAGTCCGCGCCGGGTGAGCCAGGCGCGACGGACCTCCTCGGCGAGGGCCTCTCTGAGCGAGCGAAGCGAGCGTACCCGAGACGAGGAGGTCCGGAGCGCCCTCAGAGCGCCCGCTCGACCTGCTCGGTCTCGTACGCCTCGAGCACGTCCCCCTCCTTGACGTCGGGGAAGCCCTCGACGACCACGCCGCACTCGTAGCCGGCCTCGACCTCGCGCACGTCGTCCTGAAAGCGCCGCAGCGACCCGATCCGCCCGTCGTAGACGACGGTGCCGTCGCGGACCACGCGCACCGGCACTCCGCGGCGCAGCGAGCCGAAGGTCACGTAGCAGCCGGCGATAGTCCCCACGCGCGAGGCGCGGAAGGTCGCGCGCACCTCGGCCTCGCCCACCGTACGCTCGACCTGCTCGGGCTCGAGCAGGCCCTCCATCGCCTGGCGCAGCTCCTCCATGGCCTGGTAGATCACCGTGTAGGTGCGGATCTCGACGCCCTCGCGCTCGGCGACGCGCGCGGCGTCCTGCACCGGGCGGACGTTGAACCCGACGACCACCGCGTCGGAGGCCGAGGCGAGCATGACGTCGGACTCGTTGATCCCGCCGACGGCGTCGTGGATCACGTTCACCGGCACCTGGTCCTGCGGCAGGCGCGCGATCTCGTCGAGCAGGGCCTCGAGCGAACCGGCGACGTCAGCCTTGACGACCAGGTTGAGATCGTTGGTCTCGCCGCGCTGGGCACGCGCGAACACGTCCTCGAGCGATACCCGGACGCCCTGGCGGCGGGCGATCGCCTCGGTCTTGAGCCGGGTCGCGCGCTCGCCGGCGAGCTGGCGCGCGCGGCGCTCGTTCTCGACCACGCGCACGGTCTCGCCCGCCTCGGGGACGCCGTCGAAGCCGAGGATCTCGACGGGCTCCCCGGGGACCGCCCGCTTGACGCGCTCGCCGCGAAAGTCGTGCATCGCGCGCACGCGGCCCCAGTGGGCGCCCGAGGCGAGCGCGTCGCCGACCTCGAGCGTCCCGCGCTGGATGAGCAGCGAGACGACCGGTCCGCGGCCCGGGTCGAGCCGCGACTCGATCACCGTGCCCGAGGCCTCGGCGTCCGGGTTGGCGCGCAGCTCCTGGAGGTCGGCGAGCGTGACCACGGTCTCGAGCACGTCGTCGAGTCCGTCGCCGAGCTTGGCCGAGACGTCGACGAACTCGGTGTCGCCGCCCCACTCGGCGGGGGTCAGTCCCACCTGCGCGAGCTCGCCGCGCACCCGGTTCGGGTCGGCGCCCTCCTTGTCGGTCTTGTTGACCGCGATCATGATCGGCACCTCGGCGGCGCGCGCGTGATCGATCGCCTCGCGGGTCTGGGGCATGACGCCGTCGTCGGCGGCGACGACGATCACCGCCACGTCGGTGACGCTCGCCCCGCGCGCGCGCATGGCGGTGAACGCCTGGTGGCCGGGCGTGTCGAGGAAGGTGATCGCCTTGCCGTCGTGGTGCACCTGGTGCGCGCCGATGTGCTGGGTGATGCCGCCCGCCTCACCGGCCGCGACCTCTGTCTTGCGGATCGCGTCGAGCAGCGAGGTCTTGCCGTGGTCGACGTGTCCCATGACGGTCACCACGGGCGGGCGCTCGACGAGCGCCTCGTCGGCGTCCTCGACGACCGGCTCCTCCTCGACCTCGTCGGCGGCGTGCACGATCTCGACCTTCTTGTCGAGCTCGTCGGCGAGCGTGACGATCGCCTCGTCGGTGAGCGTCTGCGTGAGCGTCGCCATCTCGCCGAGCTGCATGAGCTGCTTGATCACCTCGGGCGCGGGAACGCCGAGCGACTCGGCGACCTCGCGCACGGTCGCGCCCGAGTGGACCCTGGTCGCCGGTACCTCCTTAGGCTCCTCCTCGACTTGCGAGAAGTCGGGCTCGACCCATGGCGTGCGGCGGCGGCGACCGCGGCCGCGCGGGGGGCGCTGGGGCTGGGGCGGCGGCGCGGGGCCGCGCGGGCGCGAGGCCTGCGAGTCGATCACCACGCGGCGGCGACGACCGCCGCCCGGTCCGCCCTCCCCGAGCCGGCCCGAGCGCCCGGGCCGTGTCGGGCGCCCACCGGCCGACCCACCGTTCGGCGTCGGCTCGCTGGGGCTCGGCGCGGCGTCGGGGGCCGCGGTCGCCGGCTCGGTCGCCGTCGCGGTCGCCGCACCCTCGGCCGGGCCGGCTGGCTCGGGCGCGGAGGGCTCGTCGCCTCCCCCGTCCGCGGACGCGGCGTCCTGGCGCGACGCGGCGTCGAACGCGGTGGCGATGTCGCGCTCGTCGACGCTCGAGGCGGCGGCCTTCACGTCGAAGCCCGCGCTCTGGAGCTGGGCGATCACCTCCTTGGAGGAGATCCCGCGCTCCTTGGCTATCTCGTGTACGCGCTTCTTTGCCATTCGCTCACGCAGTCTAGGGTTTCCTGAGTGATCTTCACGGGCGCCCTGAGCGCCCGCGGGAAGGCCCGCCGCCGCACGGCCTCGTCGAGGCACGCGGGCCGCGAGCAGACGTACGCGCCGCGCCCGGGCCGGAGCCCGCGCGGATCGCACTCGACCCGCTCGCCGACGGCGACCAGCCGCAGCAGCTCGGGCTTCGCCAGCGACCGCCGGCAGCCCAGGCAGAGCCGCCGCGGCCCGGCTATGAGGCCCGGTCCTCCGCGCCGTGGGCGGCGGGCGCCTCGGAGCCCGAGGCGGCGGCGGCCGCCGCCTCGGCCGCGGTTGCCGCAACGCCCTCATCGGGCGCGGGGGCGTCGTCGACAGCGGCCTCGTCGCCGCTCGCTGCGCCTCCGTCCGCCGTCACCTCGGCGCCCTCGGACAGCTCGTCGACCACGGCCGCGACCTCGTCGCCCTCGGCGTGCTCGAGCGCCTGATGCGCGGGCAGACCGCAGTAGCGCGAGCCGGGCAGTGAGGCGTTCGGGCAGCGCTTGCCGGTGGTCATTATCGCCGCGCAGCGACCACTCGTTTCGTCCTCCTCATAGGCCATCGCCGCCTCCTCCTCGGCGAACTCGGACTCCGAGCGGATGTCGACGCGCCAGCCGGTGAGGCGGGCGGCGAGGCGCGCGTTCTGGCCCTCGCGGCCGATCGCCAGCGAGAGCTGATCGTTGGGGACGATCACCGTCGCCTGGCGTGCGTCGTCATCGACCAGGACCTCGCGCACGCGCGCCGGCGAGAGCGCCTTGGCCACGAAGCGGGCGGGCTCCTCGTTGAAGGGGATGATGTCGATCTTCTCGCCGCGCAGCTCGGACACGACCATGCGCACGCGCGAGCCGCGCGGCCCCACGCACGCTCCGACGGGGTCGACCCCGCTCGCGTGCGAGACCACGGCGATCTTCGAGCGGTAGCCCGGCTCGCGCGCGACGTTCTGGATCTCGACGAGGCCGTCGGCGACCTCGGGGACCTCGAGCTCGAAGAGCTGGCGGATGAGCTCGGGTGAGCGCCGCGAGACGATGATGCTCGGGCCCTTGGACTGCGCCGATACGTCGGTGATCACGGCCTTGATGCGCGAGCCGTGGTCGTAGCGCTCGCCCTCGACCTGCTCCGACTTCGGCAGAAGCGCCTCGACGCGCTCGCGCAGCTGCACGAGCGTGTAACGCTTGTCGGACTGCTGGACGATGCCGGTGATCAGCTCGCCGACGCGGTCGCGGTACTCCTCGAAGACCATGTCGCGCTCGGCCTCGCGGATGCGCTGGAAGATCACCTGCTTGGCGGTCTGCGCGGCGATGCGCCCGAAGCCCTCGGGGGTGACGTCGCGCTCGGGTATCTGGTCGCTGTAGTGCGCGAGCGTCTCCTGGTCGATCTCGGGCTCGCCGGGCTCGGTCATCTCGCCCGTCTCGGGGTCGATTGTCGGCTCCTCGATCTCGACCTCGGCGAGCAGGCGCTCCTCGAGCTCGGCGGGGACCATCAGCTCGTAGACGCGGAAGTCTGCGGTCTCGTGGTCGAGGTCGACGCGCGCGTACTTGGCGGCGTTCGAGGTCTTCTTGTAGGCCGACAGCAGCGCGTCCTCGACCGCGGTCATCAGCCGCTCCGCCGAGATGCCCTTCTCGTCCTCGAGGGCGTGGACGGCCTCGACTATCTCCTTCGTCATGCGCTCAGCCCTCCAGATCTCGAACTACGGATGACGCGGATCATTTCGGCTCCTCGACCAGGTTGCCACGGCCGATGTCGGCGTACGGGATCGACACGAGTCCCGAGTCCGCGGCGACGGTCACGGCCTCGTCCGAGGCGTCGACGAGCTCGCCGGTGAAGCTCTTGTGGCCCTCGCGCGGCTCGCGTGTGCGCACGCGGGCGCGTCGGCCGACGTAGCGACGGAAGTGCTCGGGCTTGGTGAGCGGGCGTTGCGGGCCGGGCGAGGAGACCTCGAGGCCCACGTCGAGCAGAAGATCGCGCAGGTGGGCGGTCACGCGCTCGCACAGGGCGAGGTCGACGCCGTCGGGATGGTCGATCACGAGCCGCACCCTCTCGGCCGCGGCCCGCTCGCACAGGAGCACCTCAACCCCCGGCTCGGCGGTGGCGAGGCGCGCTTCGATGTCGGTCTGAGTGGCTCGCATGGGTGCTCGTGGGTCGATTCGAAGTGATTCGGGCCGAAAAAAAGGCGGGCTGCGAAGCCCACCTCCAGGTGCGGCGACCGTGCGCCGCAGATGAAAGTCCAAGCGCGCCGGATTATAGCCCTGCGCTAGCTCTCGAGAAGGATTGTCACCGGGCCGTCGTTCACGAGCTCGACGGCCATCCGCGCGCCGAAGCGGCCGCCCTGCGCCCCGGTCGCGGCGCGGAAGCGCTCGTACAACGGCTCCGCGTGCTCCGGGGATGCGGCCGCGGTGAAGCTCGGTCGGTTACCGCGGCGGGTGCCGGCGAGCAGCGTGAACTGGCTGACGCACAGGATCTCTCCGCCCACGTCGACCACGGAGCGGTGCATGCGTCGCTCGCCGGCGTCGAAGACGCGCAGGGCCAGCACCCGGCGCGCCAGGCGGTCGGCGTCCTCGGCGCGGTCGTCGGCGTGGACCCCGAGCAGCACGAGCAGCCCGGGCGCGATCGCGGCGATGCGCTCGCCGTCGACGCTCACCGAGGCCGAGGAGACGCGCTGGATCAGCGCGCGCACACGGGCTCCGGCGCGCCGCTCGCGTAAGGTCGGGCCCGATGTCCGCGGTCGACGTCGTCGACGCCTACCTTGCGGGGCTTCCGGGCGGGGCCCGGCGGCTCGCCCACGCCGAGTGGGGAGTCACGGTCGAGGCGGAGGCGCTCGGCCGATGGCCGCTCGAGATCGGCGTGCGGGTGGCCGACGAGCTCGTCCGGGCGCAGGCGTGGGCGCTTCGCGCCGAGCCGGCTATCGATCCGTGGGTGCTCCTGCGCTGGAACCGCCAGACCCGGCTCGCGCGCTTCGGCTCGACGCGCGCGGGCGACATCTGGGTGCACGCCGACACGCCGGTGGCGGGTCTCGACGAGCGGGCGGTCGACCGGCTGCTCGGGCTCGTCGTGCAGGCGGCGGTCCGAGCCCGCGAGCACGCCGCCGCGCTGGCCGACGCGGGCGACGGGGATCGCGCGGGCCCGACGTGGCTGTCCGGCGCGCCTACGCCGCCCGCAGGCGATTGAGGTAGGCGCGGTAGTCGGCACGGTCGGGGCGCAGGCCGGCGGCGAGGGTCATGTGACGGCGCGCCTCGAGGCGGCGGCCGGTCTTCTCGAGCGACCGGCCGAGACAGAAGTGCGCGAAGTCGTTGACGGGCGATCGCTCGACGACCGCCGCGAACTCGTCGCGGGCCGCGGCGTAGCGACCGGCGTGGAAGTACGCGCGCCCCAGCGCCTCGCGGATCGACGCCTTGTCGGGCTCGAGCCGGCGCGCTCGCTCGAGCGGGATGGTTGCCGCTTGGAAGTCGCGTGCCTCGAGCAGGGCGCTGCCGCGCCGGAAGAGGTCGTAGACCTCGGCGCCGTCGCCGGGCGCGGTGTCGGGGCCGTGCTCGCCGTTGCCGGATGGGGCGCCGGGATCGCCGTCGGCGGTCATGCCGTCCGCGCCCCCTTTGGCCTGCGGGTCGCTTCGTCGGTCCCGGGCCGCTTGGCGGTCTCCGAGTCCGGCCCTCCGCGCGGGGCGTCGGGGGCAGCCGCAACCGAGCGCCCGCCCGGCGCCCGCAGCGCCTCGACCGCGTCGAGGACCGCGCGCGCCACCTCGACCTTCGAGCCGCGCGGCACGTGGCGCTCGTCGCCGGCCGTGAGAATCGTCACCTCGTTGTCGGTGGCGTCGAAGCCGATCCCCTCCTCGGCGACGTCGTTGACCACGAGCGCGTCGAGGCGCTTGCGCTCGAGCTTGGCGCGCGCCCGCGCGAGCGCGCCCTCGCCATGCTCGGCCGCGAACCCCACGATCGTCTGCCCCGCGCGGCGCGCCGCGCCGACCCCGGCGAGCACGTCCTCGGTGGGCTCGAGCTCGAGCGTGAGGTGCTCGCGACTGGCCTTCTCGATCTTCCCCACCGCGGCGGCCGCGGGGCGGAAGTCGGAGACCGCGGCGGCCATGAGCAGCACGTCGGCGCGCTCGATCTCGCGGCGGGTCGCCTCCGCGAGCTGCGCGGCGGTCTCCACGTCGACGTAGCGGATGCCATCGCTCCGCGCGAGGTTCGCGTTCGCCGCCACGACGACGACCTCGGCTCCCCGGCGCGCCGCCTCCTGCGCGAGCGCGAACCCCATCCGGCCCGACGAGCGGTTCCCTACGAAGCGCACGGCGTCGATCGGCTCGCGCGTCCCGCCCGCGGTGACGACCACGCGCAGGCCGTCGAGCGAGCGCGGCGCGTAGCCGCTCGTGCGGGACCCGAGCACCGAGTCGATCGCCGCGAGGATCACGACGGGCTCGGCGAGCCGACCCTCCCCCCACTCCCCGCGCGAGGCGAGCGCGCCGCTCTCCGGCTCGACGACGTGGGCGCCTCGCTCGCGCAGGGTGGCCACGTTCGCGCGCGTGGCCGGGTGCGACCACATGCGGTCGTTCATCGCCGGCGCGACGACGAGCGGCGCGGACGACGCGAGCGCGGCGCTCGTGAGCAGGTTGTCGGCGAGCCCGGAGGCGAGCTTGGCGAGCGTGTTCGCGGACGCGGGCACGACCGCCACCACATCGGCGCGGCGCACGAGCTCGAGGTGGGATATCGGCTCGTGGTCGGGGGCGGACTCACCCGGGAAGGCGCCGCGCGAGGGGTCGCGCTCCCATTCGGAGACGAGCACGGGCGCGCCGGTGATGCCCTCGAAGGTCGCGCGGCCGACGAAGCGCTCGGAGGCCTCGGTCTGCACGACTCGCACGGAGTGGCCCGCCGTCCCAGCGAGGCGGACGAGCTCCACCGCCTTGTACGCGGCGATCCCGCCGGAGATGCCGACCAGGAGCCGGGCCACCGGGCGACCTAGCCTCCCTCGCTCGCGGTCGCCGCTGCCACCACGGGCGACGCCCTAGCGGCCGTAGCGGTAGTTGATCTTGCTGGCCGCGACCTCGTCGAGCGCGATCTTGAGGTAGTTCTTCGAGGTGGTTTCGACCATCGGCGGGACGTGCTCCTCGAACGCGCCCTCGCCCAGGCTCTGGTAGTACGAGTTGATCTGGCGCGCCCGCTTGGCGGCGATGAGGACGGCGGCGTAGTGCGAGTCGACCTCGGCGTCGCTGAGCAGCTTGTCGAGGCGGGGCTTGATCAAGGACGGGCTCCTTTCCCGGGGCGCCCCCAGACTCTAGCGACGAGGGCGGTGAGCTCCTTGACCGCGTCCTCGAGGCGATCGTTGACGATCACGTGCCGAAACTCCTCGCGGGCGGCGAGCTCTCGCCGGGCGACGGCTAGTCGGTCCTCGATCTGCTCGGGCGCGTCGGCGCCGCGCCCGACGAGGCGCGAGCGCAACGCCTCGAGCGACGGCGGCGCGATGAACACCTGCACCGCGTCGGGCAGCGCGCGTCGGACCTGGCGCGCGCCTTCGAGCTCGATCTCGAGCACGAGTCCGGAGATGTCGTGGTCGCCCTCGCCGTCGCCGGCCGGCGGGGAGGCGGGCGCGCGCTCGACCTCGGAGCGGAGCGTTCCGTAGCGATGGCCGGCGTAGGTGGCGTGCTCGAGGAACTCGGCCGCGCGCAGGCGCGCGTCGAACTCCCCCGGGGAGAGGAACCAGTAGTCGCGGCCGTGGGCCTCGCCCGGCCGGGGAGCGCGCGTGGTCGCCGACACCGACAGCTCGAGGCCGGGAAGGCGCTCCTGGAGCGAGCGGATGAGCGTGCCCTTGCCGACCCCAGAGGGGCCGGTCACGACCAGCACGCGGGGCGAGCGTGCGCTGGCGGCGGGAGCGCCTATCGCCGGAGGTTCGCGACGAGCTCGCGCCGCTGGCGCTCGGAGAGCCCGCCGAGGGTCTTGCTCGACGAGATGCGGCACTGAAGCAGCAGGCGATTCACCTTGACGCGCCCGTACTTCGGGACCGCGAGCAGGAGCTCCGAGACCTTGGCGTTGAGCAGGTAGTCGGGCGGGTCGAGCAGGATACCGTGGATCTGCACGCGCCCCGCCTTGAGCTCGCGCTTGAGCTGCGCGCGCGCACTGCGGATCTCGTTGGCCCGCTGGAGCGCGTCCATCTGCTGGGCGAACGAGCGCTCCGGCGGGGCCCCCGACCGCGCCGAGGCGGTCGTCGGCGGTGGCGAGGCGGCCGGCGACATTGGGCCGCGAGTCTACAGCGATAAGCGCGGCGAGAGAAGCGCAGGCCGAACGAAAAACCGAAAAAACCCTGAAGCTTGACCTTAGCCTGACTCCTTCGAGGGACGCTTCACGGTTTGTCCGGCCTATGCAGGGATTTTGCCGTGACGAGGAGGGAGGTCGAGGGTTTCGTGGGGCCCTTCGCTCGGGTGCGAGCGCTCGAGCGCACCGAGCTCCGCGGCGATCCGCCGGCCGGCGCCCGGGTCGCGGAAGCTATCGGTCCCGACCGCGACGGCGGTGGCTCCGGCGGACAGCAGGTCGGCGGCGTGCTCGCCGCTCGCCACGCCGCCCATTCCGATCACGGGCGCGTCGAGCCGCCGCGCGACCGCGGCCACCTGGTGGAGCGCGATCGCTCGGATCGCCGGCCCCGAGAGCCCCCCCGTAGCGCCGCCGAGCCACGGGCGGCGCGTGCGGGGGTCGAGCGCCGCGCCGCGCAGCGTGTTGATCAGCGAGACCGCGTCGGCGCCGGCGTCGACCGCGGCGGCGGCGACCGCGGCACGATCGGCGGCCGCCGGGCTCAGCTTGGCGATCAGCGGCGTGGCGGTGAGCGGGCGTACCGACTCGACCGCGCGTGCCGCCTCCGAGGGATCGCCGCCCATCTCGAGGCCGGTCTCGACGTTCGGGCACGAGAAGTTGAGCTCGATCAACGCCACCTCCTCGCGAGCGCCGACCGCGCCCACGAGCCGCGCGAGCTCGTCGCGGTCGACCCCCATCACCGAGACCACGAGCGGCGCCGGCAGCCGCGCGAGCACGGGCAGGTCCTCGGCGAGGAAGCCTTCAAGCCCCTTGTTCGGCAGACCGATCGAGTTGAGCAGCCCGGCCGGCGTCTCCCACAGCCGAGGCGGCGGGTTGCCCGGGCGCGGCTCGAGCGTGATCGTCTTCGACACGAAGGCGTGGAAAGGGAACCGCTCGACCAGCTCGTCGCCGAACGCACGCCACGCCCCGATCGCGTCGAAGGTGCCGGAGCCGTTGAGAATCGGGCCGGCGAGGCGCACGCCGCACAGCTCGATCGACGCGGCGCTCGGCGGAAGCGGGCCGGCCGCCGTCGCTGCGGCGCTCGAGGCGGCCCGCCGGGCGGAGCTCTCGAGGCTCACTGCCCGGCGCCCTCGAAGAGGGCGGTCTCGAGGCGGTCGGCGTCGAGCACCGGGCCGTCCAGGCACAGGCGCACGAAGCCGTTGCGCGTGGGCACGACGCAGCCGAAGCACGCGCCGAAGCCGCACGCCATGCCCGACTCGAGCGCGAGCTGCGCCGGCGTCCCGCGCGCGGCGCACAGCGCCCGCACCGCCTCGAGCATGGGCGGCGGTCCGCACGCGTACACGACTGCCTCCGGGTCGCGATCGAGCTCCTCGCGCAGCAGGTCGGTGACGAGTGCGTGACGTCCGCGCGAGCCGTCGTCGGTGGCGACCGCGACCGTGGCGGCGAACAGCTCGGCCGCGTCCGCGTGCGCGGCCGAGCGGAAGCCCAGGAGCACGGTCGTTCCGGAGTCGAGCTCGTCGGCGAGCGCGAGGATCGGGGCGGCGCCGATGCCGCCGCCGACGAGCACGGGTCGGTGGTCGGATGCCGGGACTGGACGGAAGCCCACCCCGAACGGGCCGGAGAGCCACAGCTCCTCCCCCGGCTCGAGCGCCCCGAGCCGCTCCGTTCCCGGCCCCACCGCGTCGAGCAGGAACGCGACGCGCGGTGCAGGGTCGCTCACCACGCGTGCGTGCGAGAAGGCGCGCGGAAGGTAGGGACGCCCGTCCTCGGAACCCCAGCGGTCGGCGGTCGCCAGCATGTAGAACTGGCCCGGGCACGGGTCGGGCGGGCCTCGGGTATCGGACGCCCAGATCAGGCGGTAGGCGCCGTGGTCCTCGACGCCGATCACGGCCGCACACCGGCGCCCGAGCGGCGCGGGCGTGCGCGGCTCCTCCGCACCGTCCTCCGCTCCCCCGAGCGCCCGACCGGCCGCCGGAGAGCTCGTCATCAGCGCGCCTCCCGAGCGCGCGGTTGTGCGGCGGATCCGTCGTCGGCGCCGGAGACGAGCGGCGGCTCATCCGCGCCGGCGGGCCGGTCCGCCCTCTCGCGCCGGCCGCGCCGCGGGCTCCCCATCGCATGCAGCTCCTGGAGCGCGCGCGGCTCCGACCGCGAGGAGCGCAGTGCGTGAATCGCCCGCTGCGCCGCGGTCGCGCCGGTCATCGTGGTGATGCACGGGATGCCGCGGCTCGTCGCGGCGCGGCGAATATCGTAGCCGTCGACTCGCGCGCCCGAGCCGGTCGGCGTGTTGATGACGAGACCGACCTCGCCCGACTCGATCAGGTCGACGACGTTCGGCGACCCGTCCTGCACCTTCGCCACGCGCTCGACCGGCACGCCGACCCGGCGGATCGCCTGCGCGGTCCCGCCGGTCGCGAACAGGCGGAAGCCGAGGTCGCTGAGCGCGGCGGCGAGCTGGGTCGCGGCCGGCTTGTCGCGATCGGTGACCGTGATGAACACCGCGCCCTCGGTTGGCAGCGCCACCCCCGCCGCCGCCTGCGCCTTGCCGAAGGCGACGGGGTAGTCGTCCGCGATCCCCATCACCTCGCCGGTCGACTTCATCTCGGGGCCGAGCACCGCGTCGGCCTGCGGGAAGCGCTCGAACGGCAGCACCGCCTCCTTGACCGAGACGTGGCGGGGGGCGCGCGCCGCCGGGAGGTCGAGGTCACGCAGGCGCTCGCCGAACATGAGCCGGCATGCGAGCTTGGCGAGCGGAAGCCCGACCGCCTTCGAGACGAACGGGACGGTGCGCGAGGCCCGGGGGTTGGCCTCGATCACGTACAGCTCCTCGTCGCCGTGTACGGCGAGCTGGATGTTGATCAGCCCGACCACGCCGAGGCGGAGGGCGAGCGCGCGCGTCGCCTGCTCGATGTGGGCGAGCATGTCGCCCCCGAGCGACATCGGCGGCAGCACGCACGCCGAGTCGCCGGAGTGGACGCCCGCCTCCTCGACGTGCTGCATGACGCCGCCGATGTGGACGTCCTCGCCGTCGCACAGCGCGTCGACGTCGATCTCGATCGCGTTCTCGAGGAAGCGGTCGAGGTAGATCGGGCCGCCGTGCGTCGCCTGGCCGTTGCCCCGGACGCCGGCGCGGGCGAGATACCCGGCGAGTCCCTCGGGCGAGTAGCAGATCTCCATCGCGCGCCCGCCGAGCACGTACGACGGCCGCACGAGCAGCGGATAGCCGACCCGCTCGGCCGCGCCGAGCGCCTCCCCGGGCGAGTCGGCCGTCGCGTACGAGGGCAGCTCGAGGCCGAGCTCCGCGCACAGGCGGCCGAAGCTCGGCCGGTTCTCGGCGAGGTCGATCGAGTCGACGGGGGTCCCGAGCAGCGGGACGCCCGCATCAGCCAGGCCGCGCGCGAGCTTGAGCGGCGTCTGGCCTCCGAACTGCACGATCGTGCCCTCGGGGCGCTCGAGCTCGACCACGCCGAGCACGTCCTCGAGCGTGAGCGGCTCGAAGTACAGGCGGTCGCTAGTGTCGTAGTCGGTCGAGACCGTCTCCGGATTGCAGTTGACCATGACCGCGTCGCGGCCCGACTCGCGCACGGTCATCGCCGCGTGGACGCAGCAGTAGTCGAACTCGATGCCCTGGCCGATGCGGTTCGGGCCGGCGCCGAGGATCACGACGCTCGGCGTGGTGCCTCGCCGGACCTCGTGCCGCGGCCCGCGCGGGCCCGGGCGCTCCCAGCCCGAGTAGAAGTACGGGGTCTCGGCCTCGAACTCCGCGGCGCACGTGTCGACCGACTTGAACGTGCGCACGCCGCCGGCCTCGGGATCCTCGCCGCGCGCGAGCGCCGCGAGCTCGGCCACGAACCACGGGTCGATGCCGGTCCGGCGGACGATCTCGGCCTCCCCCACTCCGCGGCGCAGACCCTCGAGCAGCAGCTCGAAGCGGTCCGGTGCGGGGCGCTCGAGCCGACCGAGCAGCTCCTCGGTCCGCTCCGGCGGCGATGGCTCGACGTCGAGCTCGCGCGAGCGCATCGCCTTGACGAACGCCTGCTTGAAGGTGCGACCGATCGCCATCGCCTCGCCGACCGACTGCATGTGGGTCGAGAGGTGGCCGGCCGCGCCGGGGAACTTCTCGAACGCGAAGCGCGGGTACTTGACGACGACGTAGTCGATCGTGGGCTCGAAGCTCGCCGGCGTGCGCCGGGTGATGTCGTTGGGGATCTCGTCGAGCGAGTAGCCGACCGCGAGCCGCGCGGCGATCTTCGCGATCGGGAAGCCCGTGGCCTTCGAGGCGAGCGCCGACGACCGTGATACGCGGGGATTCATCTCGATGGTCACGATCTCGTCGGTCTCGGGGTTGACCGCGAACTGGATGTTCGAGCCGCCGGTCTCGACGCCGACGGCGCGGATCACGGCGATCGCCTGGTCGCGCAGCGCCTGGTACTGGCGGTCGGTGAGCGTCTGCTGAGGCGCCACGGTGACCGAGTCGCCCGTGTGCACGCCCATCGGGTCGACGTTCTCGATCGAGCACACGACGACGACGTTGTCGAGGCGGTCGCGCATCAGCTCGAGCTCGAACTCGCCCCACCCGATCACCGACTCCTCGACGAGCACCTGCCCGATCGGGCTCGCGGCGAGCCCCTCGGCCACCCGCTCGCGGTACTCGGCGTCGGTGCGGGCGATCCCACCGCCCTCGCCGCCCATGGTGAAGCCCGGGCGGATGATCGCCGGGAGGCCGACGGCGTCGAGCGCGCGCTCCCCCTCGGCGATCGAGGTGACGATCTCCGAGCGGGCGACGCGCATTCCCGCCCCCTCGATCGTTTCGCGGAAGAGCAACCGGTCCTCGGCGCGCAGGATCGCGTCGTAGTTGGCGCCGATCAGCTCGCACCCGAGGCGCTCGAGCGTGCCGTCGGTGGTGAGCGCTCGCGCGAGGTTGAGCGCCGTGCCGCCGCCGAGCGTCGGCAGGAGGGCGTCGGGGCGCTCGCGCTCGATCACCCGCGCCACCGAGTCCGGCGTGAGCGGCTCGATGTAGGTCGTGGTGGCGAACTCGGGGTCGGTCATGATCGTCGCCGGGTTCGAGTTGACGAGCACGACCTCGTAGCCCTCCTCGAGCAGCTCCTTGCACGCCTGCGCGCCTGCGTAGTCGAACTCGGCGGCCTGGCCGATGCGGATCGGGCCCGAGCCGAGAACGAGGATGCGCTCGATGTCGTCGCGCCTAGGCATGCCGCTTCACCGGACCAGCTCGAGGTAGCGGTCGAACAGGTAGGCCGCGTCGTGCGGGCCCGGCCCCGCCTCGGGGTGGTACTGGGCGGTCGCCCCGGGCACGTCGTTGAGCACGAGGCCCTCGACGGTTCGGTCGTACAGGTTCACGTGCGAGAGCTCGGCGGCGCCGAAGTCGGTCTCCCAGCGGACCGGCGCATCGGCGAGCATCTGGTGCTCGCCGCCGGGCCCGATCACCGCGAAGCCGTGGTTCTGCGAGGTGATGTCGATGCGGCCGCTCGCGAGCTCCTTGACCGGGTGGTTCGAGCCGCGGTGGCCGAACGGCAGCTTGAACGTCTCGAGCCCGACGGCGCGGCACAGGAGCTGGTGGCCCATGCAGATCCCGAACACCGGGACCTTTCCGACGAGCTCGCGCACGGTGTCGACCAGGTAGTCGAGAGCGGCGGGGTCGCCGGGCCCGTTGGCGAGGAAGATGGCGTCGGGATCCCGGGCGAGCAGGTCGTTGGCGGAGGTGTGGCACGGGTGGAGCTCGAGGTGCGCGCCCCGCCGTCGCAGGTGGTCGACGATCGAGCTCTTGATCCCGGTGTCGAGCGCGACCACGCGCGGCCCGCCGTTTTCCGCCCCGAGCACGACCGGCTCGGGCGGGGTGACCTCGCGCGCGAGGTCCCGCCCCGCCATCGGCGGCTCGGTGCCCACCCGTTCCATGGCCTCGTCCTCCGGCGTCGCCGCGGAGAAGACGCCACCCCGCATCGCGCCCTTGTCGCGGATGTGGCGGACGAGCGCGCGCGTGTCGACCCCCGTCACGGCTGGAATCCCGCAGTCGCCAAGCCAGGTGAGCCACCCGCCTTCGGCGCGCGACGCGTCCTCGCGGTCGATGCCCTCGCGCATGATCACCGCGCGCACGTGCACCGCGTCCGACTCGCACGCCTCCGACGAGACTCCGTAGTTGCCGACGAGCGGGTACGTGAAGACGAGGATCTGACCGCGGTAGCTCGGGTCGGTGACTGCCTCCTGGTAGCCGGACATGGCGGTGTTGAAGACGACCTCGCCTGTCGCGCCCGCCGAGCCCGCACGAACCTGGTCGTCCGCGTCACCGCGGGCCGGCGCCTCGCGCGTGAGCGCCCCGGCCGCCTCGCCGTCGAAGCGCACGCCGTCCTCGAGCAGGACATAGGCCCCGCTCACGCCGCGCTCCCCGCGCGCACGGGCTCGTGCCCCGCCGTCGTCCGGCCGGAGCCACACGCCGCTTCCACCGAATCGCCCAGTCGCCAGGCCACGGCTCCGCTCGCCACGGTGAGGACGACCCGACCGGTGAGCTCCCGGCCGGCGAAGCACGAGTTGTCGGAGCGGCTCCGGTACCCCTCCTCCCCCATCGTCCAGCGCGCCGACAGGTCGACGAGGCACACGCTCGCCGGCGCGCCCGGCACGAGCCGCGAGGCGGGGACCCCGAACGGCTCGCCGCCCGCGGTCATCCGCTCGACGAGCAGCCCGAGCTGGAGCACACCGGGCTCGACGAGCTCGGTGTAGAGCGCGGCGAACGCCGTCTCGAGTCCCGTGGTCCCCATCGCCGCGAGCTCGAACGGCTCCTCCTTCTCCTCGCGCGCGTGCGGTGCGTGGTCGGTGGCGACGCAGTCGATCGCCCCCCAGCGGAGGCCGTCCACGAGCGCCCGGCGGTCGTCCTCGGCGCGCAGCGGCGGGTTCATCTTGCGCGCGGTGTCGAGCCCCCGCACCGCTTCGTCGGTGAGCGCCAGGTGGTGCGGCGTGGCCTCGGCGGTGATTGCGACGCCCGCCGCCTTGGCGCGCTCGACCGCCCCTACCGACTCGCGCGCGGACAGGTGCTGGACGTGGATGAGCCCACCCTCGTACCCCGCGATCGCCGCGTCGCGGGCGACCATCGTCGACTCGGAGATCGACGGGATGCCGGCGACCCCGAGCAGGGCGGAGACCGCTCCCTCGTGCATCGCCCCGTCGCCCGAGAGCTCGCGATCCTCCTCGTGCAACGCGAGCGGACGGCCCGCCAGGCGCTGGTACTGGAGCGCGAGGCGCAGGGTGCCGGCCGAGCGGACGGGTAGGCCGTCGTCGCTGAAGGCCACAGCGCCGGCGTCGGCGAGCTCGGCCATCTCGGTTAGCTCCGCGCCGGCCTGGCCGCGCGTCACGGCGGCGAGGAAGCCGGTGGGAACGCGGGCGCCGGCGCGGGCGCGCTCGCGGAGCGAGCGAAGGACCGGGGCCGTGTCGACGACGGGGTCCGTGTTCGGCATGGCGAGGATTCCGCCGAAGCCGCCGGCCGCCGCCGCGTGCGTCCCCGAGTCGATGTCCTCCTCGTCCTCGCGCCCGGGGGTGCGCAGG